>VFSW01016604.1_pt1 | contig 10034 bp, 4 predicted proteins | sample 5358111 | NCBI WGS metagenome assembly VFSW01 (sample SAMN11554181, study PRJNA540505) | mine drainage metagenome | isolation source: sediment from site ElyBrook_90M | place: USA: Ely Copper Mine, Vershire, VT | collected 2017
GAATAGTAGCAAGAAGAAACAAAGGTTCAAGGAGAAGGGAGAAGACAAAGATGCACCTCCAAAAGACATACGAGTATTCCACAAACCAATCGGACGACTATCTGCATAAACTTTCAGATACGCTTGTCAATTCAGGATATACCTCATTCGCAGTGGAAAACCTCCGTATCCAAAATATGGTAAAGAACCACAGCCTGGCAGGTTCAATACAAGATGCTTCATGGAACAGGTTCATCCAAATGCTGACTTACAAGGCTGAAAGTGCTGGTAAGAAAGTAATAGAAGTGGATGCAAGAAACACATCAAAGACATGTAGCAACTGTGGCAACATTCAGGAAACGCCACTTTCGGAAAGAACATACGTCTGCAACAGATGCGGTATGCAGAAGGACAGGGACATAAACGCAAGTATAAACATACTCAAAAGAGCTACCCTCGGACGGAGGGAAAGTCACGCTCAGGGAGAGAATGTAAGACCTCATCAGGAGGCAACTCTCGAAGAACTGAGAACCGATAAAACACATCCTTTGCGGGATGCAGTGATTGCATGAACGCAGAGGAAGCCCACACCGTTCACTGGTGGGAGGATGTCACGCATTCTACAGATTAGCCCGGGTAGTTTATCTTTATTATCTTGGTGTCTGCGTTCTGGTAGACCACCTGCATGGTCACCCCGCTGTCGTTGTACGGACAGGCCGCTAGGTTGCACAGCGCCGTGAACCTGAAGAAGTTGCTGCCCGGCATTCCCGAGCCTACGATCGCCCCGCCTGTTATCTGCGCGCCCTGGAAGTAGACGACGAACGTGAAGTTCAGCGTTTTGTTGAGCTGCGAGACCGCCTCCGAGTAGGGCCCGCCGCTCTGGTTTATGAATATGACTGATTTGAGCGGCAGCCTGGATTGTGAATTTGCAGTGCCCAGGAGTGCCGCGAAGTTGGCCGTCCCGTTCTTTATCTGATGCTCCTCCAGCTCCACGCTGTAGTACGGGTAGACGCTCGAGTTGAATAGGTAGACCGTCAGGTTCGACGAGCGCTGTATGTTGAGGCTGCTCATCTGGTCGTAGCCGTACGGCGAGGTGTTTGATATGCCGCCCTCAGTTGCTATGCCGCCGAGCTCCTGTATCCAGTAGCCCCGCACCACGAAGTACTGTGGCCTGCTCGCATTGAAGAGGTACTGCGCGTCCGGGGTGCCGGAGAAGAGCCACCTGGAGAAGTTGTATATCCTGGAGTTGGTCTGGCCTCCGACGCTGTCCATGTAGCTTGTGCGGTTGGCCCATCCCTCGACAACGGAGCCGTCGGGCCAGAGGGCCAGAACGGTCGCGTTCTGGGGCGTGTTGCCGCGCATCCATGTCATCGCAGCTAGGAACTGGGCGTTGATTCCGTCGGCCTGCCCGCTAGTGAACGAGTTGACATACGTCTGGGCCGCGTTGAGCGCTATCAGGGCGACGAAGAGGCCTATGAAGACGAACGCAGCGTATGTATGCGCCCTGCGCCTCTTGTAGAGGAACTTTGGTATCGCGTATACTGTATAGGCAGCAAAGATTGCTATCGGAGCAGAGACCAGCGAGTTGTACCTTATCGCGCCGTACTGCAGGTACGAGGTGGCAGCGAAGTAGGCTAGGACCGCGATGAAGGCGACCGCGGCCAGCGTAGCCCTATCCTTCGGGAGTATCCTTCTGCCAAGCACCAGGAAGACCACCACGCCAATGGGCGCCAGCAGGATCTGGTAGCTGAAGCTCTCCCATATAAATATAAGGGTGGGCCTCTGCAGCTCCTGTATTGTGGTGCCTAGCGAGCCTGTGCCTATGGCAGCGCCGCCAAGCGTGGATATGTAGCCGTAGAAGACCGCAATTATGACGGCCAGCATCGCCACTACTACGGCTACGGTGAAGTACGCCCTTGTCTGCCAGGTGGAGGTCACCCTGCCGAGCCTTCCATGCCTGTTTTTCACCGCATAATATGCGAAGAGCGACCCAGCGAGCAGGGGCACATAGAATATGAAGAAGTGCACGCTGCCCAGCGACGGCACATACCTTATCACGTCCAGGCCTATGTACGCCCACTCTACCAGGTAGGCGAGCAGGAGCGACAGCGACAGCAGGACACTGGAGCGCAGCAGGTGCTCGCTCCCCTTTATGAAGCTGTATATTATGAATGCTATAAGGGCGAGTATATACACCACGAAGCCGAACGGAGCCCCGCCCCAGATCGCCGCGGAGGTGCCCAGCAGTACTCCGGCCAGCGTTGCATAGATGTACCTGCGCCTGGCCGAAGCCACAGTGGCGCACTTGACGAAGAATATGAGGACGAGGAGCACGAATATAGTCACGAAGCCGTCCCCCCTGTAGACGAGCGCGGCCGTCCTCGCTATGTCGCCGCTCGATATGCTTATGAAGAGCATTGCGAGCAGGCCTGCGACCCTGCTGTTCGTCAGGTACTTGGCAAGGAAGTAGACCCCGATGGCGTCCAGCATGCCGAAGAGCAGCGGTATGTACCTCATTATGTTATAGTAGCTTATCCCGAGGAACTGGAGCAGGATGTACGGTATTATGGTAACGTAATAGAAGCCGCCCGGCTCGGTTAGCTTGTTGTGCAGCGGGAAGCCCGAGAGCGTAGAATTGATAGGCACTATATAATGGTTGGTCAGGATGGCCTGGCTTATTACTGAATAATGGAAGAAGCCGTCCGGCTCGAAGAAGCCGGCATACTGGGCAAGGCCCAGCCTCAGCACCAGGTTGAGAACCAGTATAGCAACGACTATCGCCAGGAAGGTGTATCTGTTGTCGAGGAGGCCCTTCTTCCTGGGCTCGGGTGCAGGCTCATGTTGTGTATGCTCGCGGCCCTGATCATTCTTCAGCCTATCGAGCTTCTCCCTCAGTTCGCTCTCCTCTCTCTCATCCATCTAACCACAAGACAGAGTAGCTTAACCCGGAAAAGCTTAAATATCTATTTTGCGTATCCATATTATAAGGGACTGCGACAGATACCCTTGTCGTCTAGGCTCCCTCGTAGGAATGCGTTGATAAAAGAAAGGATGTATGACAGACGACGAATAATAAAAGTTCTTTTATCAAAGAATTGTTATTGATTACACATAGCTTTAAATACTTTACTTTTAATGTTAATTCACAAATACACTTACGTGAGAACATGAAATCAATAAACACGAAAAGGATAGCAGCAGTCGTTGCAGGGGCAGCGCTGTTAGGAGTAGGTCTCGCATTCGCAGGCCCGGTAACTATTGGTAGCGTTCAGGTAATCGGCACAAGCGGCCAACCTCTCGTTCAGATTGTCGTTGGATCAAAGGCGGCAATAACTGACGGAATCGCCGCGGCAAACATTGCAGCCGCAATAGGAAACCTTGCATATACAACTACAGGCATCTACGCGACTGTAAACACGACAAACGCAAACAAGGTGTTGCATGTCACAGTCTCGAGCGCTGGCGGAGCATCGGTAACAAACGCAAAGGTATGGCTCAACCAGTCGGGAACCGCGTACGCAGCTGGATCATATTCCTTCACAGCACTGATAGGATCAGTACTGAACAGGGGAATCCAGATCGGATCTCCATCGAACACGAAGGCAACTCAGGCAAACTCCAACTACGCATACTCGGTCACAAACTCGATAACAGTGTCCCCAGCACCGTCTCCATATTATGCATATGGTAGCGTGCCGTACACCACAGTATCAAAGACGAACGGCGGAGGAATGGCATTCGGAACCTTCAGGAACGGTGCTTATGACAACATACTTCAGGTAACCAATGCACAGCTGCCAGGGCTGCTGAGCAATTCCGGACCGTATGGCGAGACAGAAACCCTATGGCTTACCGGCTATCCGGTATACAACCAGGCGTCAGGAGTGGCAAGCTTCCAAGCTGCTAGCGTTGGCGGTGCCTATCAGGTAACCTTCAACAAGCCCATAGTGGTAAGCACAAACACAGGAGTAAACAACGCAGCGTTCAGCTTCCTGGGCCAGAACTGGACTATTATAGGATATACAGTTCCGGGCGGAGTAGCCAACAGCACATCGACATCAACGAAGGCAAGTTCAACAACAGCGGTAAGTGGAGGTGGAAGTCAGCTTGAGGTCGCATCCTCTCTTTCACCGCTGAAGACAGTATACGTGGGCCAGAACCTCACAGGAGGCGCATACACAGTGCAGCTCACGGACATAGGTCAGCCAAACAGCAACGGCATCAGCCCTGCTGCAATAAACCTCTACAAGAACGGAGCTCTGACGAACACCACATCAATACAATCGGGAAACACTACATCGTTCAACGTATCAGGAACAAAGGTCTTCGTAAAAGTAAGCCAGACCTTCGCAGGATTGTATGCATACCAGAAGTACGCAAAGATACAGCTGTACTCCAATGTATTCACATTGAAGGACGGCAACCAGTACAACAAGACAATCAATCAGGGATGGAACGTCAACCTGCTATGGACAAACACCACAACAGGCAACGCAATACAGCTGCAGAGCATAATCGCGTACAACATAACTCCAACCTCGTTGCTGCCAGGGCAGTCGTTCTCGTTCATGCAGAACCCAGCCGCGTGGAATTTCGAGTTCATTGGTGACAACCTCGGGAACAACTACGACCCGTTGAGCTTCAAGACAAGCGCAACTACGTCGCAGAGGTTCCAGAACTACAATGGAGGGCAGAGCGCGGTAACTACAGGGGCAAATGGTCTGATAAACAACATAACAGAGCCGGCGCAGTACCTGACATTGACCAGCGGCATAAACAACGCGTTCTCGTATGGAGGCCAGACATCGTCTGCAGTTCAATACAACCTTGATCCATACCAGTTGTTTGCAAACACAGTCCAGACCGCAGCCGCAAACGGTGTAATCGTTCAGTTGGTAGACACAGGCAACTTCATAAACAGCAACAACCAACTCACCGTAACAATAAGGGGCTCAAACGGAGCAACTTCGGAGAACATCCAACCAGTGTTCGTCTCTGGCTCAGGCGCAAGCAATACAATATCCAATAGCACACTGTTCACGAACATAACATCGATACAACTCTCAAGCGCATACCCAGGTATCACTGTATATGTGTCAAGCAACACCGCCTCCGGAGCCTCGCCTCTGGGCACTCTTGGAAGCCTGAAAGCGCAAGCGCCAGCAATAACATACCAGCTATCAGGCAAGAACTACCTAAGCTTGACTCCAGGAGCAAACGTGATATACAACCAGCAGAACGGGCAGCCAACGGCTCAGTTCACGTTAAGCGGTCCAGCCTTAGCGGCAGGCCCGATAAATACCTTAACGCAGTGGTTCACCTACAACGTGGTTGAAAACAACGTGCCAGGCAACACGGCATCTACAGACCAGCTTGGATTTGCAATATTCAACTCCACGGCAGGAACTACGGCAAACCCGTTGTTCAACCTCAATGCATCTGTCGGTTCAAGCGGACTTGGAGGTGCACCAGGAACAAGGAACAACATGACATACACTCCGTCGACAGGCTCGTCAGGGCAGGTGAACGCGCCTCAGGGCTTCAGGACAGAACGTGGCAGCTCAGTAGCAACGATAAGCGCAACATCATTAACCATCAACTACGCCAAGACGGTAGACCTGCTGCAGTTCGCAGTGTCGCCAAGCTCGTCAACGCCGTCGTCATCGACGCAGCACCAGTATGGTCCATTCACCGTAGGCCAGGCGGTCAGCATACCTGGAGTGACAAACGTCACAGTATCCCAGGTAACCGCTTCAGCGGCACTCGGCAAGAATGCAACCTACCAGATATCGGGAATATCTAACTTGACAGCAACGCCATCGGTAGCATCTGCAACAACACCAGTCTGGTTGACAAACCTGACGACCACGCCATTGGTAGTGTTGGACACTAATGCAAACCCGGCAAGCTCGTTGATCCTGATAGGAAGCGGATATGTCAACAGCATATCAAAGCAAGTAGAGCAGAGCCAGAACATAACGGTGACGCCTACAACGCAGATCACACAGGCATACGGAAACAAGATCTACGTAGCTGGATATACTGCGGCACAGACAACCGCTGCGGCGAACAAGCTGATACAGGAGCTGTACGCGGCTGCATCCACGTAAAGTAGTAATTAAACAGACTTTTGGAAGGCCTTTGCCTTCCAAACCTTCTTTTTTATTTTATGACTGAGAGCGCGAGCTCTCGACATCTTTATAAATATTTCTATGCAATAGTTAGTGGTGCGACCATGTTCAGGCCTCATGTTATGGCGTTAGCGCTAGTCCTTTTCGCGGTCATAGGAGTGCAGGCGCATGCGGCTCAATATAGTTTTGCCGCCATCATAGGCCATCCGTCCGCATTGCCCTATAGCCCGCAGTTCTACGCGTTCCTTCACCAATACATACCGCAATCCACCATAAATGCAACCGTGTACTACAACCAGTCCGTTGGCAGTAATACCTATGTCATAATGTACTTCCTGAACAGCGACTATCTTATAGTAAACACCACGGGAGGGACCTACTCGATGGTCCTCAACAACAGCACAGCATACAACGTGCTCAGGCCATACACAACTGTCGAATACTATCCGAACAGCACCACCCGCGGTAACCTCAACGCATATATGACTTCATACCAGCAGACCGCCTCGCCCCCTATAGCAGACTGCCTGACTGAGACTGGCCTTAACAGGGGGCTTACCTGCACCGAGGCGAACTCGTGCCAGTCGTGCCAGACTGTCCCCGTATGCAAGGACTTCCTTGCTGCCGCAGGCGGAGTCACGAGCCTTGGCGGCGTGGCGATAGCTAACTTCTCGACTGACTACGCGACGCTCAACTCGAGCTACGGCGCATACTTCTCGGCGCTAGCGAACATAACGCCCAACAATACATACTCGTCGTTGCTCTTCCTGCAGAATGTGGCGCAGCGCGTATCCAACATATCAACATCCCTGCCGCATAACCCGCTCTTCCCGGTCCCGCAGGGGTTCTCGCCCAGCAACTTCGCATCATGCACAAGCTACGTCGTGGGCCAGGCCCCATGGTACTGCAACTCCTTCGGCTTCTGCAAGAGCCTAAACTTCAATTCCACCACATTGTACAGCGTGCAGGCGCTCCTGACAAGCCTGCTCTCGCAGCCGATCTCCAACATGAGCGTCCGCGGAGAGGCCATAAACTCCACGAAGTTCGCTTTCTCGCTGCTCGCGCCGGAGTACCAGAAGCAATTGTCTACGGTGATAGCCGCCAATTACGGGAGGTATAACGCATCCACTAAGAACGCAAGCCTGCTGCTAGCGGCCTTCTACAACGCCTCGCTGAGCAGCTCGCTAAGCAACCTACAGGCTACCTTCCTAGAGCTGGCCAGTTTCAACTTCAGGACCAACGCAAGCACCTACAACAGCCTGCTCTCTGCCCAATTCGCCAACCTCTCGCTGATCTACATACCTTTGAACGCGAAGTACAGCACGCTGAAGGCCATATCGACCAATAACACCGCGCTGGTCCTGCAGCGCGAGCTTGAATACCAGAGCGAGCCCGCCTCGCTCGCGTCCCTTGCGTATGCGCAGCAGTCGATAAACAACCTGCTTGCATCGGGAATAAACTCAACCCAGTACGCGAGCGTGTACGCGCAGCTCAAGTCTGTCCAGACAGGGCTCAATGCCATAGGCTCGCCGGTCAGCATGCCCGCACTTATAAAGGCGATCGATGGAGGGATGGTCGGAAGCATACTCGCAGGTTCGAATGCACCCGTGCCCAGCAAACTTTCCGCCGCCCCGCTCTACGTATTCCTGATATCCCTGGCGCTAGCCATCGTCATAATACTTGTGATATATCTGCTCACGTTCCGCCGTCTGAGCAAGAAGAGGCGACTGCACCTCCACCCCAACGCGAAGCGCGCGTGGCTCCTGCTCTTCGTGGTGCTATTTGTCGTCGGAATAGCGTTCTCGTACCTGACGTATGCGTACGCTGCCGGGGCGAATCAATTCCTTCCGATCGACGGCTTCATCAGCCAAGCGGCCTCGCACAGCAGCGTCTTCATAGCGTTCAATGGCACGGCCGCGGCAGCCAACCAGTCTATACAGCAGTGCGCGGCATCTGTAGACCAGACGCTCAACAGCACCCACAAGACGGTGCATACGCTCACGATAGTGAACTACACCTGCATATCCTCATCGAGCGCGCCGAACTGCTTCGACCAGCTGCTTGCGAGCGGCTCTCCTGTCATAGTGCTGAGCCAGGGCAAGGTAAGCTCGGTAACCTACAAGGGAATGTATGGGCAGGTGCTGTATGCAAGCGGCCAGGCCGCCTCTGGAAGCGCGTGCTATGTCAACGGCGTTCTTAAGGTGAAATAGTGGCAGACAAGCAGCCAAAGAAGAAACCCGACGACAAGTCATCCTCTAGGAAGTACGTCGCAGTGATAGGCACCGTAGTTATAATACTGATAATAGCCGGGGCGCTCGTGTACGGGCTTTCCAGCAACAGCCCCACAAGCTTCTCGACGTTCAAGGCCGGCTATAACTCCGCCAGCAGGGTTGCGATATATGCCAGCGCAGGAAGCAACAACACCGGGATAGGCTCTACTGTGGGCTGCGCGACCGCGCTGATAGAGGGCCTGATCGGCAGCCCGTCGTCCCACAGGAACGCGAGCACCATAGATTTTTTCATAATGAATCAGACGTCGTGCGTATATGAACACGGCATCGGCGGCGCAGTCGGCAACTACACCTACAACTCGCCAGGCAACTGCATAAACACCAGCAAGAGCGAGCCCAGCATATTCATAAACTACAGCGTAGTCAACAGCACCGTAATCAAGCCGACCGTGCTGTACATATCCGGAGACGCACAGTTCCTCTCATTGTGCGGCGTCGCATCTGAGATAACGTGACATCCTCCCACCAGTGAACGGTGTGGGCTTCCTCTGCGTCATGGATTCCACTCCTTTGATGCAGAGTATGTTTTCAGTTCCTCGACGACTGCCTCCTGTTGAGGTCTTACAACGTCTCCCTGAACGTGACTTCCCGCATGTCCTGCGGTAGCTCTGTTGAGTATGTTTATTGATGCGTTTATGTCTCTGTCTTCATTTAGACCACATCCTTCACAGAAGTAGATTCGTTTTGATAGCGGCATACTCTGGATATTTCCGCAATTACTGCATATCTTTGATGTATTTCTTGGGTCTACTTCCGATACCTTCATACTGGCACTTTCAGCCTTGTATGAAAGTAATTGGAAAAACTTGTTCCATGAAGCGTAATTGATTGATTTTGCGAGCCTGCGATTCTTCACCATGTTCTGGATCTGCAACTTTTCAACTGCGAATGAGGTGTATCCCGAATTTACCAGTTTATCCGTAATCTTGTGAAGATAATCGTTTGTCTGGTTGTTTGCAACTTCGTATTCCTTGTTCATCCTGTCTTTTGCGATTTGCCTTCTTTTTGAACCTTTATGCCTTCTTGCGACTATTCTCTGCCACTTTGCAATATGTTTTTCCTGGTTCTTCCTGAAGTTCGGCTTGGTTATTTTTGTCCCGTCTGAAAGAACTGCAAATGTCTTTAGACCAACATCTATTCCGACTGGATTGGTGTCATTTATCTTTTGGGGTTCTGCCTCTTTTATCGCAGTGAATATTGCATAATAGTTTCCTGCCTCCTTCTTTATGGTTAGCGTCTTTATAGTTCCTTCTATCTGCCTGTGCAGCTCTATTTTCATAGTGCCTATCCTTGAGACTCGCAGCCTGCCCTTTTCTATCGAGAACGCACCATTGTCCTGCGGGTATATTATACTACGATAGAAGTCCCTTGATTTGAAACGCGGGAAGCCTGCCTTTTGTTTCCCTCCATTCTTCTTTTCCCTGCACCTGCGGAAGAAGTTTTGGTATGCTTTAATAACCCTGTCCCGAATTTCTTGTCTTGTTTGAGAATATATTTTGAGAAAATCCTTATTTTCTGATATGGCATCTTTCATCATTTTGTTGAATGAACTTCTCTTTATTCCGAAGTTTTTATTCCTTGCATATTCTTCTTTTGACTTTTCAAGAAGTTTGTTGTAGAGGTTCTTTGACAG
>VFSW01016605.1_pt1 | contig 10034 bp, 10 predicted proteins | sample 5358111 | NCBI WGS metagenome assembly VFSW01 (sample SAMN11554181, study PRJNA540505) | mine drainage metagenome | isolation source: sediment from site ElyBrook_90M | place: USA: Ely Copper Mine, Vershire, VT | collected 2017
CTATCCCCTATCTGCAGAAATCGTGCGGCAAAATGTTGTCGCCCAACTCGCTCAGCGGGCACAAGACCAATGGTCTCAGGGGCAAAAAGACCACGCTCTCACATTTCTTGAAGAGGCTTTAAAAGTCGATCCAAATAGCCCCGCCGTTGCCAAGTATATTGCCACCTTGGCGTCAGAGATGTCTCCCAAGCCGCCGTCGCTCCGCACTGAGGAGCGCGAAGCCTCAGAGCCAATTTTCCTCGCGCCACAAGATGCGTTGCATAGCTTTCATGTGCGCACAGACAAACGTAGCCTGATTTTTGACGTGCTGAGTGCGTACGGCGTTCGGGCAACGCTGGACGACTCGGTGCGTGGGCAATCAGTGCACTTCGACACCGATGATGTCGATTTTGCGGATGCAACAGAGTTGCTAAAGCTTGCTACCGACACCTTCTTTGTGCCACTCGCCCCCAAGAGCGTAATCGCAGTCGCCGATACAAAGGAGAATCGCGCCAAATTCGAGCGTCGTGCGATGAGGACCTTCTATTTCCCCGGCTTGAATTCTCAGGAATTGACGGATATGGGAAATATTGCCCGCAGTGTTTTTGGCGCCGAGCAGAGTCTAATTGAACCCAGCAGAGGAACCTTGACAGTTCGCGCCCCCGAGCAAGAATTGGACGCGCTGGATCAGACGTATACCGAATTGCTTAGTGGTCGGAGCGTGGTCCAACTCGAAGTCCGACTATACGAAATCGACAAAACCAAAGCGACAAACGTCGGCGTAATCCTGCCGGCCTCGACCACCCTATTTAGCGTGCCATCCGAAATCAACAGTATCCTCCAGAACAACTCCAGCCTTGTGAGCCAACTTTTGCAGGAGTACCCCACCCTCGCCGGCAATGATGAGGCGATCCTCGCCGCTCTCATCGCTTCTGGCGCTCTCACCGGCACGGTGTTCAACAGTCCTTTCGCGGTATTCGGCGGAGGGTTGACCGAGATGGGCCTTGATCTGAGCGGCGTGAGCGTCAACATGCTGCTTAATTCTTCAGACGCGCGATCCCTCGATCAGGAGGTATTGCGTGTGCTTGACCAGGAGGACGCGACGATCCGGAGCGGTGAACGATACCCGATCATGACTTCGAGCTTTTCGGGCCTGGGGTCCAGTTCTTCTTCAAATGTCACAGTTCCTCAGATTCAATACCAGGATCTAGGGCTGACGCTGAAGGTGACGCCACACGTCGAATCGAGCAATGAGGTGTCGCTCAGTTTAGACATGAAACTCTCGTCGCTCGCAGGGGCCAGCCTCAATAACATTCCGATACTCGCTAACCGGCAATATTCAGGCGTGGTGTCGATGCGAATTGGGGACACCGCGATTCTCGTGAGCAACCTGTCGAAACAGGAGACTCTGGATATAACAGGAGTTCCAGGACTCAGTGATCTCCCTGGTTTTTCAGGAACAACGAACCGGCAGGACACGAAGGACATCATGGAGTTGGTCGTTGAAATCACACCGCATTTGGTCCGGCTGGCCCATCAAGAAACCGAAGGGCCGATGCTGCTGCTACCGCAACACTGAGCTGTAGTTCATCTCTTCGCCGCGCCCATATGGGCGGCGATCCGTTGGTCGAGCATTACGGTCGCGATGAGTCTGGAGATGGGCAGTATGAGATTGGCATCATAGTGGTGCGCTTGCAGAGAAACATTGCGAGCACGGGACACAGTTGTTGGGGGCAGGTGTTTTTTCCTGTGGCCGCTTTTATACGTTGTGTCGCGCTCGCCTGGCAGGCGACTGCGAGTCTACGGGAAACGGCTTTTCTCGCAGAGATTTGTCATGGCATTATCGTTGCGGTTCTGGGCTTCTAGGAAGTCGACTGGCGCAGCGCGGAATGAGGGCTGATACGCACACTTGTCAGGTTGTGAAGTCACAAGTAACCGCCCGTACGCGAATTGTCGTTGCAGTGAGGCGTCTGCATGAGATACCCGCGGGTAGACATGGAGGGATTGACGGCAATCGTAGCGTTGGCGCAGACGGGCGATACCGTGAAAGCTGGCGCGTTGCTGAATATCGGCCCGAGTGCGGTGACGAAGCGCCTTTCCAAAGCAGAAAGTGAATTGCTAACGAAATTCTTTCGCAAGATCAAAGGCAAAATGGTCTTGACTGTCGATGGCAAGGTCTACTCCGCTGCGGCCCAGCGCGCTATTGAGGCAGCTATCTTAGCCGAAGAAAAAGTAATTGCGGCAAAACGGTTGAGAGAAAGGCGGTTGTCGGTTGGTCATTCCACCCACCTTCCATTGCGCTTACTCGTTCTTCTTGCGCGTCTGAACAACGAGAACATTCCCGGCATGACTGTGGAACAGAGAGGCGGCCTTAGCCACGAAATTGAGCGTGCCGTTGCAGACAGCATTTTACACGTCGGCATAGGATTTTTTCCGTTAAGCCTTCCAGGCCTATCTGCGCATGAATTGATCGAGGAACCTGTCCTGCTCTGCATGCGGGCTGGACATACACTCGCTACGAAGAGTGAGATCCGACCGGAGGACTTGGAACAGCAACCAATAGTCGCCGTAGGAAGACAAACATTCCCCGCGCTACATGAGGAGATTGCCGAGTTCTTTCGGGGCTTCGGCCTTGAACTGAATGTTGTAGCGGATGCCTATACGCCATCGGAAGCTCTTTGTCTTATCGAACAGAGGATTGGTATTTGCTTCTTGGCGCGTTCCTCGGCGTCATTGAATAAGGACATCGTAACCAAACCGCTTTTCACCAATGTACTTACCCGCAAATGCGGCATCTTCTACCGCGAGGAAAACACTCACCCGATGATCCGCCGGTTTGCTGCACTGATCACTGAAAGGATCACGCAGGTCCGTCTATGAACCCTTGTCGTCCCAGTCGCCAAAGAAGTATCGTAACGGCTTCTTATACAGCTTCGCAAGCTGCAGCAGCTCCACCACGTCTACTCTGCGCTCCCCCGTCTCGCATTTCGAGAGAAAGGAGTGCGCCCGGCCTATTCGGGCCGATACCTCCCGTTGCGTCAATCCTGTCTCCCGTCGTGCCTGAATGAGCCGCTGTACTATGGCATCGTAGACACCCTGCAATGCCGCGGTATGCGACCGCTTGGAGCGGCGGGTTTCTGCGTGCGCGAGCTTCCTCACGCACTTAAGTTTCGGTATAGTTACCAGAATCCCCTAATAAGGGGCACTCGTGGAGAGCTTATGAAGCGTCCTACATTCGATTTTCCAGAAGTGAAAGGCAAAACGATCGAGGAACTAGTGGTCTACGACGATCCGCAGAACGGGCGGGAAGTCTTGTTGCGGTTCGCCGATGAGACGATGTTGTCGGTGGTGATGGAGACGGCGACAGCCGTGGCGGGCAGGCTCTATCGCAATGAGGGTGGCATGATGCAATTGCTTCGTACCCGCGGCGATACCTTGGAGCCGACAGCCTGAATGGACAGGACATGTGCATTAGTTTGTCTGATGCATCTCTGCATTACATGTTTCGTGCAGATGCTTGATCTCCCGTACCGTCCGGTTCCCCCTCAGACGATGCACGAACACAACGATGTCAAGGCAGCGCGCAATCTCCTCTTCGATGATCGGGAGCGTCAGCCCCGGACTGTTCCGCATCGTCAGGTTAGCGAGCCTGCGTAATGCCTCCGCTGCGCTGCTAGCATGAATGGTTGCAAGTGTTCCCCGATGGCCTGTGTTCATGGCGTCGAGCAGGGTCCGAGCCTCAGCGCCCCGCACCTCGCCGACAATAATCCGGTCGGGCCGATGCCGCAGAACGGCTTTCAGCAGGTCATCGAACGTGACGGAGCTGCGGTGAGTGTCGGTCTGGGATTCGGCAGAAACGACGTGAGGCTTGCGAATATGCAACTCGGCGGTATCCTCGATAATCAGGACGCGTTCATGCTCTGGTATGGCATCGGCGAGCACCCCGGTCAACGTCGTTTTGCCGGAACCGGTCCCGCCGGCGATCAAGATATTGTTCCCATCCCGGACGGCATCGGTCAGTACCGACGCCTGCTCCGGCGTCAGCATTTGCCTGTCGATCAGATCGCGCAGATCGAAGCCGCGGGACGTGAATTTGCGGATGGTGAGCAAAGGGTGAGGATTTACCACTGGCGGAATCATGGCGGCAAGGCGGCTGCCGTCGGGCAGGCGCAGATTGAGAATCGGACTGTTTGCATCGAGTTTTTTGCCGTTCTTGTTGGCAATCACCTCAAGAGCTGCGAGCAAAGCTCCCTTGTCGAAGCGAAGGGCCGGTAATTGCCGGAGCTCACCGTTTTCTTCGATCCACACGGACGAATCGGGATTGACCATGATCTCGGAGACGGTCTCGGATTCAAGCAGATGCTGGATGGGGCGCAGAAACGGGATGATGACATCGAAGCTCACCGTTATGCTCTCCCTTCAACCGCGTGGGGATCGAAACCGATCCGCTCCTGGTCGAACCATGTAATATTCACGGGCAGAAAGTCCGGCTTCAGGTAGCAGTAGGTGGGTGGCAACGGGCTGATACCGTCAAAGGCAGCGACAATAGCCTGAACATTCTTCAGTTCAAAGAAAGCCTTCTCCTCGAACAGAGGTTCCTTATGCTTCTGGTACTGCTTGGAGGCGGATACAGAGCCTTTATTGGATGCTGTACGGCCACTGAGCCAGCCGACATTGGCATTGGAACTGGATTCCGAGACAGTGTAGCTGATACGTGTGCGGTCGGCTTTGCCGCACAACTCGGATGCGAAGCGGGCCGTGTCGGGATCGGAAGTGGTCAGGAATACCTTGGTACGAAAGGCCTGGAGCAGGGTTTTTACGCCCTCATTCGGAAGCGCCTCCTTGAGCGATGAAACGCTCTGCGTGGCGACAATAGGAATGCACTTCGGCTGCCTTGAGATCGAGAGGAAGCGCTCGTCGCCTGTCGGGTTGTCTCCGCCCACAGTGGCGAAGTTCTGGTACTCGTCGCAGATGAACACCGTGGGCCGGAAGTAGCGGGCCGGTTCTGCGCTCATCTTGGGGATGCGCAGTTGCACGGCTCGCTGGTAGTCCACTTTCATCAGCGTACCAACGGTCTTGGCGACGGCTGGATTGAGCGCCACAGGGAAGTTGAGGCCCACAACCCTGCCCGATTCGATCATTTCATCAAAGGATGGCAGAACGCGGCCATGTGGATCAACTGCGCACGGCTTGCCCGTATAAAGCTCCAGTGGCGGACAGAACACGCGCCGCACATCCGGGTCAGTCTCGAACAGCGAGAGAAACACCGCGATTCCCTGGATGATACTGGTCTTGACCTCGGCGCGAAAATGCTTCCAATGCTCCCAGTACCAGTAATGGACGCTCTCCCAGCGTTCCCGCTGGGCAAGCTCATACGGTTTACGAACATATATGCGCGCTTCAATCGCGGTCTGTTCCAGTAACACGCTTTCCAACGGTTCGCTCCAGGGAGCCATGTATCCATTTGTGCGGTGGTCCAGTTCAAAGCCGAAGGGCGCCAGCAGTTCGGCGTTGTTTCGGTATGCCTCTGTGCAGACGCCAACATAGGAAACATGGCTGAAACGGGAGCCAACTTCAACGAGCATCGCCTCCAGTTGCCCGGCGCTGACCACGACGCGAAAAATGTCCACCATCGTGACGTACCCGTCGCGGATGCGATGAAGGATGATGACATACCGGACAAGGTCGGTGTAGGACTGCTGCCAGAACGGCTCTTTCCCCTTGCCCCAAATGGCGGTAATGACCGAGGCGATATTGAACGCCTGTGCGTATGGGTCCAGGGAGTTGTTCAGAGGGTTGTAGCGTATCGGCCCATCGAGAGACACTTCAACATAATCATCTGCTCTACCACAGCCCTCAAGAATCCTCCGAAGCTGACGGCAAAGGTCGCCCTTCACCTCCAGAACGATGCCGGAAAGCTTCCGCGCCGGGTCTGCCGCACGGTATGCAAAGAGCTGGCGCATAGCCGGTAGGATGACGCCCTGGGTCTTACCCGAACCGATGGAACCGATGACGGCGATTCCGGTGTAGAGCCCGTGTTCTGGAATCTCCAACCAGCGGGGCGTGGGAGATGGATCGGGCCGTAGTTGCTGATGGACCTCGCCCAGCACAAACAGGAGGTCGCGCCGCGACGCCGGATCGGTCAAAGGCGGCAATGCCCCGGCGGACACCATAATCTCGCGGCGGTACACATGCACGTATATGAGCGACAGAAACATGGAACAGAACAGGAACGGTGTGGTGAACAGGAACAGGTCGTACCCACTGGCGACGGTTATATATAAGGATGGCCGCTCGATGGCGAAATAGCGCAGCAAAGGTTCCGTTGCAGGCCAGGGCCATATCGCATGGAGGGCAATGCTGGCTGTCGCTGCAATGCCCACCGACAGCGCCAAACGGTAGGTAACCAACCTGTGCGCCAGAATTTGCAACCCAGTGCGAAGTCCGCTCATCGCTCTACCTCCGGGCTACGCTGAGCAAACGGCGCGGCTTTGGGCGCGGCAGTCAAAGGTCCAGGAAGTTCGCGGCTGGCTGACGCCGGTGCGCCGTTCTCCGGCGATTGCTTGTACTGCTGAAAGTCCTCGCTTTGGCTGAGCGCAAAGCGCAGCAGATGGTTGACGACGTAGCTGGTTTCGTTTTCGGACCATTGGCACAGCAACTCGATGTCCTCCGCAACCGCGCCGTCGATGGTCGTCTTGAGCGGCACGCGACGAATCCGGCTCGCTCCTTTTTCGATCCTGAGTTTGGTCATGGCTGGTACTCCTCCTCGACTGTGTTTGACCTCTGCGGGCCCGTTTGCGGGACCGTCGCCGGTCGGTCTGCAACTGAGGGCGGGAACGACCAGCGACAGCGGCAGCCCGGACGGGCGGGGTCGTTCCCGCCCTCAGTTGCACTTATCCTTTGCCCACGCTTTCCTCTATGTCGTTGTCAAATATAGTCTTCTGTTGTGCTACCTGACCTCGGTTACTGCCCGCGCTCCCGCCCACGTGGAAATTTAGCAATCTGGGATAATCGGCATCGATCAACTCCGTAGTGAGGTTCACCTGCCGGGTCTCCGCGTGAAAAAGTCTGCGCACTTTGTCGGCATTCATCGCACCGTTGTCCCACGACGCAATGAGCCCAACATGAACTGTCGCGCGATAGATGCGTTCTCCTTCCAACAAAAGTTGATGATCTGCCGGAGAGATTGGTCCGTGCTCGTAATGGAATCTGTGCCGCACTGCGAGCCAACGAACAAGATGCTCTACACCAAGCGGGCAGGCTGGAGCGGATAAATGTCTCAGCGGCATGTGCTGTTGGAACAGGCGTTGCGCCGGGGCAAAGTTCATCGGGGAAGTGGAAACATATACCACCTCGACTCGATCCAGGCTGTGAATGAGTTCGCCGTAAGCCTTCAGAAACCGGGCGAACCTGGACGTGGATCGCTGGGCTTCGTCAACAAATGCGATACGGACTGTGGGCGCTTCCTCCGGCCCAAAGAACGAAGTGGGAACGGATTGGAGAAAACCGGATGCACGGCTCACCGCGTCCGGCCTCACCTTCAGTGACGCGAAGAGCTGGTTTCGTGCTTCTTCGGACTCGATGAATCTCTGATTGCGAAGATGCGACAGAACGTAATCGAAGGCAATCAATCTGCGCCGGATCTCCAGCGTCGATTTCAATCGGCGGCTCTGGGAATCGCTCCGGTCGATCATTCGATAAACCTGCTTGCCGTGCAGGTGATAGATGAAGCGTCCTTCTGCGCAGGCCAGTTCCGTCACGTGACTGAGTTGCGCGGCCTTACGGAGAAAGCTGGTGGCAACGCCGCCACGCTCCCGCTGCACGGATTCGATAAACTGCCGGCGCAGGAAATAGCCAGAGTGAACGGCGACCATGTAGACGAACGTCGCCTCGCGGTCTGTGTATCCCGCGCGGATAAGCGATTCCAATGCAGCGTGGCTCATAGGTCCATCACCCAATCGAGCACGTGTTGCTCGTTCTCAATTTTGCTGAGGCGCGAATGGTCGGAGGCCGACGCATAAATGCGAAAACCAGCTTGCGCCTTGGCCTGCATGTGACCGGGGCGATAGGCCGCGGTCACAACCTCAATGTCGGAAAATGCCGTGCGCGCGCCCTGGTCCATGTCATAGTGAATCCGCGCATCGGGAATCTCGATCTTGTCGCGGACGTAAGGCAGCTCAAACTTTTGCGCCACTTCACGCTTGATTTCATCCATGCCGCGGTCGGGGTCAATCTTCCGTGCAGCGTGAATGGCCTTCTGCGCTTTCGACTTCAACTCGAAGTCAAGCTCCACGCGGAGATTGCCGCCACCGGACTTCTCAATGCGCTCAGCTTCTTTCAGGTAGGCGCGATAAATCTGCGAGTCGTGCTCCGCTTCGCGGGGCTTGACCAGACCGTGGTAGAGCTTTTGGTCCAGGGAGAAACCGCCTGTCTCGTGAGCAAGCCGCTCCCCCTCTTTCGTGAGTGTCACAACTTCGATGCGTGGTTTTGCCAGCCAACGTCCGTCATTGCGGGGAGCAACGGAATCGACGGAGATGAGACCATGCTTGCTCAGGTAATCGAGATCGGTACGCAAAGCACGGTCATCGCCCTGGTAGATAGTGCGTGCCACATCCTTTATGTTCAGGACACGAAACCGCCCTGTTTCCGCAAGCAATCTCTGTTCCTCGGGCCGCAAGGCAATGCCACGAATTTCGGCTGCAATTCCCTCCCTGGTCCGTCGCGGACGATGTTCTGGCTCGCGGCTTCGTCTGGGCCGCTCCGGCTCCGGAACACGTTCCCTGTCGGCACGTGGAAGCGTCTGAACCGGGCCAGTACCCACAGGGCGTTGCAGGCGTTCCAGATTCTTATCGACAATGGACACCGGCAGAGGCGCGGCCTCCGGCTTGTGCGCCGCTGGCCCAATCTCCCGGCGACGTGGAATCTCCGGCTCATGGGGCAAGTCGAATCTCATTGGGCATCCTCAGAGAGAATCTTGGCAGGTGGGGTCTGTTCCTCCGCCCCGGCTTCAGTCTTCCGGCCACGGATGATCCGCACGTCGTAGTCCGCCGGATCGCCAAAGGCATTCATTTTTCTTTCCGCTGCCTCGCGCAGCTTGCGAATGCGCTCGATCATGTCCGGGGAATCATCGTAGTGGTCGCTGTCGCGAATGCTCATCGGCTCATCTCCTATTCCTCGTCGTCACCGAACTGCGAGAGGATTTCGTCTGAAAGCGCGCTGTGTCCGGTATGGATTTCCTGATCGAGATGCGTGAGCTTCCGGCCTGCATCGCGCAGGAAAAACTTGCGCTCAATCCAGACGGTGGTCCCCAGGAGGTTCACGAACAGCAGCGCGCAATACGCAGCTATAGGTTTCCAGTAGTGATGAAATATCAGGTCACGCCAAGGGATGAAGAAGCGCAACTCGTGCATCAGGCCGAAACCAAACGCGAGAAAGATGAGGGTGGCGACGAAAACGGCATTGGCAACCATATTCATTAGCTCCCGAACGCCTGGTCTTCGTGAACGTAGCTAATGACAAGACCCAGCGGATTGGTCAGCAGCATTGCGTTGGGCACTTCGTCGCGAAAGCTATATACGACATTGACTGTCCACCTCTCTCGGCGCTGCTCCTGCTGGTCTCCGAGCGAACGGAAAACCTTCTCGAATTCCACGTGCGCGCGATACGGGGCCTGGCGCGTGTCTTCGAGCACGACGGCCTTGATCTCGATGTCCACGTTCGGCGCGCTGGGGTCAAGTAGGAAGGTTTCAAGCGTCTTCGCCTTGTTCGCTTGCGAGAGGGTAGCGGTTTGCAGATCGTTGGAAAAGAAGTTCAGCGACTCGGAGAAATCGCGTTGTAGCGTCGCGTGATTACGTCCGTAGTAGAGTTCGGCCCAGCGGGCAAGATAATACTTGCCGACCCGCTCCATGGGGATTTTGGCGAAGTCGTCATAGTTCATCACCTGGCCGCGTCCGATGTCCGAGACCGTGATCACGAGTGGTTTCAGCCGCGAGGCCGCGGTCTGCGCCCGGTAAAGGAGCGCAAGCAATGCGAGCGCGACGACCGAGAGCACAAGG
>VFSW01016606.1_pt1 | contig 10034 bp, 8 predicted proteins | sample 5358111 | NCBI WGS metagenome assembly VFSW01 (sample SAMN11554181, study PRJNA540505) | mine drainage metagenome | isolation source: sediment from site ElyBrook_90M | place: USA: Ely Copper Mine, Vershire, VT | collected 2017
AATCGCCCCGCCTGATTCGTCACACATCTTTGACAGGCTGGCTTTACACCAGTGTCCGTTACGCTACGGCGACGGCGCGCCGCGCCAATCAACGCCGGCGGCAACGCGAGCGCCAGGCCCACGCCATGAATGAACCCATCCAGCAACAGTCCGCATCCGCAGACTGGGAAATGCTCCAGCCGATTCTTGACGAGGCGCTGCGCGCGCTCGGAAACGAGGACCGCAACGCGATCCTGCTTCGCTTCCTGGAGGGCAAAACACTGGCCGAAGTTGGCCGCGGCCTCGGCCTGAATGAGAACGCCGCCCGCAAGCGAGTGGAGCGGGCTTTGGAAAAGCTGCGCAATTTTTTCGGACGCCGCGGAATCGCCATCTCAGGGATCGTCCTGTCGGAAACGTTGAGCAGCAAGGCGATCATTGCCCTTCCGCCGAGTCTGGCGAGCGCGGTCACGACCGCGTCACTTGCCGTGAGTCCAACGATTCTTCCGCTGTTAAAACTTATGGCTATGACAAAACTCCAAATCGGCGCGGCAACCGTCGCAGCGGCGATGGCCACCGCAATCATTGTTCAATCCCAAACCGTCCGCAGCCTCCGGCAAGAGAATGTGGCGTTGCGCCAGGAAACGGCGCAAATGGAGGAGTTGCGCGCCGAAAACGAGCGGCTGGTCAAAATGCCGCCCGCAACCAGCCAGCCAATGGCCCGGGCGCAATTGCGGGAGTTGGCGCGTCTGCGGGCTGAAGTGGGGCGTTTGAGAACGCAGTTGGCTGCGGCGGCCAAGGCGCGGGACGGAAAAGCACAATCGGTGTCGCCGGCGCCGACGGATGCGGACCCCTCGGAGCAGGAAAGGCAACTCGCATTGGCGCGATTGAATTATCCGAAGATTTTCATGCTGGCATTTCTGGAGTACGCCGATGCGCATCAGCACATGTTGCCCACGGACTTTGGCCAGGTTGCGCCGTACTTGGACAACTTGGGCAACAACGGTGAGACAGCATATAATGCCCAACAAGTCAAAGACGCCAATCAACAGACCAATCAATTTCAAATCGTTTATCAAGGAGCCACCGACCAGATCACAAACCCCGCCGATACGATTGTCGTCCGGGAAACTCAGGCACAGCAGACGTCCAGCGGCAATTGGCTAAGGGCCTACGGTTTCGCCGATGGCCATTCGGAACTACACAGCGCCGCCGACGGGAACTTCGCGCCCTGGGAGGCGCAACACACCCAAAATCCCGCGGCCGGGCCGTAGCCGCCGACGCGCGGCGATCCAAGCCGGCAAGAAAAGAGGCATCATGCCAATGAACTCTTTTTCAGCCAAAAAGCAAAGAATGCAAACGTATGTTTGACGCGGAACGGATTTTCTAATTCCCATCCGTGGTTGTCAGCCGGTTTTATTCCGTCAACAAATCCAGGAGGTTGACGCCATTGTTCGCCAGTTGCCAGTGCTTGCCATCGCGCCGGACGAGCTTGCGACAAGGATTGCGGGTGTACTCCGGTTCATTGACGGAGATCAATTGGAATTTGGAGGCGCCGTTGATTTCGCTCGCGCCGCGCGCGATCAACTCGAAGGGAAGGCCGTTGAAATCAAGCGCCATCTCGTATCCGGCGGTTCCTTCTTTTTCGGCCGCGGGCGATTTTTTCACGAGCATGGGATAGCGTTGGACCCACGAAAAAACGGGCTTGCGCACCAACACGCGGCAAAGTTCGGTGCGGTGTTGAAGCCAGTTTTGGAGATTAAAGCGCGCTCCCGGCTGGCGCTCGGCCAGCAAAATCAAACGCGGGTCCATTCCGACGAGGTTCTGGCCGTTCCATATTCCATGATCGTTGCGTTCGCCCGGGTGACGGCGCTTAAACCAGAGCGAGAAGCGGTCGTTGTAAAGCAGGTTCAACTCGAAATGAACGTGCGCCCGCTCCTTGGAGATGCCTTCGCGGGTGTTGCTGGTGCGGCCCATCACGGCCACCGCTTCTCCCGCTCGCACGACGGCGCCCGCTTTCAGCCCAAGCCGGAACGCCTGCAAATGCGCGTAGAGCGAGTAAACTTCCATCCCATCGATTTGATGGCGCAGCACGAGATAACGGCCGTAATTGGAAAGAGCAGGACGGTCGCTCATATAAACAACGGTGCCGTCGGCGGTTGCCATCACGACATCGGCCGGCTCGCCATGGCGATCGCGGTGCAGGCATTTGATGTCCAGGCCCTCGTGCATTTGCCGGCCGTCTGAGCGCACACACCCAAAACTTCCGCTGACCCAATTCTTTCCCGGCGTCGGGACAAAAAACCTTTCCTCGCCGCCCTTCTCGAATAGCGCGTGATTGTCCGTGGGCAGGTAGAAAGGTTGCGCTCGGAGGGGTTGCGCCGTCGCCACGGCTGCCAGGGCTGCGGCGCGCAAAATTCTGTTTAAGTGGAACACCGCCACGTTAAAACGAAGATCCCTTGGTCTTTCTGGCAACTTCCGCGACGAGGTTGTTCAATCCGCGCACGATTCGCGCGGCTTCTTCTCGCGAAGCATCGGGCGTGAAACGAAAGGAGCCGCTGCTGTTGCGGCTGCGGATCAAAACCGCCGCCAGCCAGCCGGAGGTGCGGGCTTTGGGAACGGCGCCATCCTCGGCGGCCGGATCGCTTGGCTCTTGTGGGCTGCGTTTGCTCGGATGCGGGAATTGGCAAAACACAATGATGCGCCTGCCCTTGTTGGCAGTTGTGGCCATGTCCAACACCAGCGCGCCGTGCTCATCGAAATTGACCTGGATGGCGAAGGTGCCGTCGGGATAATCCAGCAGCGCTGCCTTGCGGAGATCATTTTCGGTCAGAATCGGTTCGGACTCCATGCTCATTGGGATGTTCTGGCGGGTGACTTGGACGTCCCCTTGTCCGGAGGCGGCCGAGGAATTGCCTTCCAAATAGAGCCGCAGGGTGGAAAGTTCCTCTTTGGAGAGTCTTCCCGAATCAGAGGCGCAGCCCGCGCATAGAGCCAGTGTCAGAGCCAAATAGAGATTGAACCGGCCAACGCAAAACTTCATAGTCACTTGCTTAGTAAACGCAAATCCGAACACAAAGTAAAGATTTATGGGCAAGCAATACAACAAAGTTGAAAAACGCCAGCGCCGCGTCGCCTACTTAAAACGCAAAAAGACCGCCGTCAAACAAGCCTCCGGCGCCAAGGACGCCGCCAAGAAGGAGTAACCGCGGCGGCCAGTTTCCATCCGCGTTGCCGCGATACGGCATCTCTGCGCTCTTCAACCCGCCTCGTGCGAGGTCCGCGCCGCCACCCGCGTTTTCGGACGATCATCGCGGGTTATTCTACCGATCAAAGCATGGGTGGAGCGGATCTCCGGCCTGTTGCGGCGCGCGTCTCGCGCGACGCGGGGCGGGACCGGCAGGAGGTCTGGCGAAAGACAGCGTCCGTGATGCGGCTTTGCGAATGCCCCAAAAGCGATTCTGTCGCCATACCTCCACGACGCCTCCCAAAAAAGTGAGGTGCGCCAAATGATCAGCGTCCCCGGACATTAAATCGTTGCTCCGCCAACGGAGTCGCACGTACGATGCCATGCGTGAGTCGATGAACTGCATTTTCAAACGCTCGGTGCTTTATGGCGGCACTCTGGCAATTGCGGCAATTGTGATCGGGCCGGCTTTGGCTTCGATGACGGCTGGAACTGCTGAAACGCCCGATTCTGACGGTCAATTGCAAGTTGGGATGGAATCACGCGTCCCTTGGGCGAATTCGCATTTGACAGGCTCGGCGGAGCCGCCGTTGCCGTACAGCGTCCAACGTCTCTTTGCGAAGCTTCAATTCAAGGAACCGGTGGATCTGCTGAGCGCATCAAGTCTTGGGCGGTTGTTCATAGCCGAACGGACCGGGAAAGTTTTTTCGTTTTCAAACGACGATCAAGTCACGCAACCGGATTTGGCGATTGATTTGGCGAAAGAAGTCCCGGCTTTCACGCAGCTTTATGGGATGACATTGGATCCCGGCTTTGCAACGAACCGTTTCATTTATCTTTGTTATGTGCTGGCGGACGGCCTGCCCGATGGCACACACCTGTCGCGTTTCAAGTTGAGCATGGGCGATCCGCCACGACTCGATCCGCGAAGCGAGGAGATTATCATGACCTGGCTCTCCGGCGGCCATAATGGCGGTTGCCTGAAATTTGGACCGGACGGCTATCTTTACATCTCGACCGGCGACGGCAAAGGCCCCGATCCGCCCGACACGCTGGACGCCGGCCAGGACCTTGGCAGGCCGCTTTCGGGGATTTTGCGCATCGATGTAAACGGCAAAGAGAAAGGCAAACATTATGGGGTGCCTGTTGACAATCCATTTGTCCACACCGCTGGCGCCTGCCCGGAGAAGTGGGCTTACGGCTTGCGAAATCCGTGGAAGATGAGTTTCGACGACGATACGGGCGCGTTATGGGTGGGCGATGTTGGCTACGAAACCTGGGAATTGATCTATCGCGTCGAGCGCGGCGGCAATTATGGCTGGAGCATCGTCGAAGGACCGAAGCCAATCAAGCCCAACGGACGGCGCGGGCCGACTCCTATTTTGCCGCCCGTCATTTCGCATCCGCACACGGAGGCGGCGTGCATCATTGGAGGTTACGTGTATCACGGCAAGCAATTGAGAGGCTTGCAGGGTGCTTATATATATGGAGATTGGGTCACTGGCAGAATCTGGGGGCTGCGTTACGACGGCAGGCAGGTGACCTGGCAGCGCGAGTTGGCGAGCAGCCGGATGCAGTTGATTTGCTTTGCTGAAGACCCGGCGAATGAACTTTATATCGTGGATTACGGCGGCGGTATTTACCGTCTTACCCCTAACGCCGCCCGAGATGATAGCTCCGGCTTCCCGCGCAGGCTCAGTGAGACTGGATTGTTCGCTTCGACGCGGGGCCATTCTCTTGCGCCGGGAGTCATTCCCTTTTCCGTCAACGCGCAAATGTGGTCAGACAATGCCAGGGCGCGGCGGTTCATCGCGCTGCCCGGCGACTCGCAGATTGTCAAGTCCACCGATCCCCGCAACCCTGGATGGCGGTTTCCGACCAACGCTGTCCTCGCCAAGACTTTGTCATCGGAGGGAAAACCTGGACAGACGGCTAATTTGCGCCGGGTGGAAACGCAGATGCTTCTCTACGACGGCGTAGCCTGGCACGCTTACACCTATCAATGGACCGACGACCAGAGCGATGCCGTGCTCGTGGATGCCGCAGGCGCGGAGCGCACTTACGACATTCCCGACGCGAGCGCGCCGGGCGGCCATCGCCGTGAAACGTGGTATTTCGCCAGCCGCGCCGAGTGCCTGCGCTGTCACAATCCAGCGGCCGGACCGCCGCTGGCGTTCAATTCACTTGAGTTGGATCGGAGTTGCCGTTACTCCGCCGCCGCGCCTTCGCGCGCGTCCGGGGGCCGGGAATCCGGCTTTGACTCAAAAACGAAGGACCCGGCAATTCGGTCGGATAACCAATTGCGCGCATTGCAAAAGATCGGTGTCCTGAGCGAGTCGCTTCTCGACGGGCCGGGCATGAAGTTGTCGAATCCGCGCGATGCGACTTGCGATTTGAACGAGCGGGCGCGTTCATGGTTGCATGTCAATTGCGCCCATTGCCATCGTCTGGCGACTGGTGGCGCCGTGGCGTCGGTTTTTAACTACGACCAAAAACTTTCCGAGAGCCGAACGATCAATTTTCCTCCGTCGCAAGGGTCCTTTGGGATCGATGGAGCGCGTGTCATCACGCCAGGCGATCCATTGCGCTCGGTTCTATACTATCGGATTTCCACTCTTGGGCCGGCCCACATGCCGCGCATCGGCCCGCGGAGCGTCAGCCAGGCGGGGATAGGCCTTATATATGACTGGATAAGTCAGATGCCCGCGCAACCGTCGGGCGACGGCTCTCCAACGGCGCTTGCGGACGCCAAGGAAAAGCAAATTCACGAATGGTTGGACCACCTCGAAGGCGGCAAAATTTCCTCCAACGCCCGGGCCGAAATCTTTTCCCGGCTGTTGGCTTCCCCCATGGGCGCGATGGCGTTGATGCATGAGATTGATGAGAAATCCCTCCCGGCGGAAGTGCAAAAGGAAGCGATTGGCCGCGCCTCCTCGCACACCAACAGCCTTGTCCGCGACCTGTTTGAACGTTTCGTTCCCGAAGAAAAGCGCGTCAAACGGCTCGGGCCGGCGATTGCCGCCAATGCGATCCTCGATCTTCAGGGAAACGCCGGACATGGCCGCGACGTCTTTTTTGCCGAAGGCGGGGCGAACTGCCTCTTGTGTCATCGCGTAAACGGCCGCGGGCGCGACTTCGGACCGGACCTGAGCCGCATCGGCCAAAAGTATAATCGCGCCCAGCTTCTGGATAATATCCTCAATCCATCGAAGAGCATCGCGCCGGGTTTTGCGACTTACCTGGTGGACACCACGAGTGACCGGAGTTACTCAGGGCTGCTGGTTCGCGAGAACGCGAACGAGATCGTTATCAAAGACAGCAGCCTGAGCGAGACGCGCATTAAACGCAGCGAGATTGCCAGATTGCAACCCTCCAAAATCTCCGCGATGCCCGAAGGATTATTGCAGAACCTGACGGCGCAAGACGCCGCGGATCTTGTCGATTTTCTGAGTTCACTGCGATAGAGCAACATGGCGCACCAGGGGCCATTCCAACGGTGGAACTCCGAGCGATCCCTCAAAGCTATTTCTTTTTGTTGCTCTTCCATCGTGTTACTTCTGCTCCGCATGATTGAGCCTTGGCGCATCGTTTCCTCCACTCCCTTGCGGGATTTTCGCATTTTTAATGTCCGCTCGGATCGCAAAATTTCCCCGCGCACCGGCGGTGAGCATGAATTTTTTGTGATCGACACTGTTGACTGGGTCAACGTGGTGGCCTTGACGCCGGCGGGACAAATGGTGTTGACGGAGCAATTTCGCCACGGATCCGGCACCGTCGAACTGGAGATTCCCGGCGGGATGATGGACGCCGGCGACGCCTCTCCGCAGGCAACCGGCCGCCGGGAACTGCTTGAAGAAACCGGTTATGAGGGCGACCAGCCCAAAATCATCGGCCAGGTCTTTCCAAACCCGGCGATCATGAGCAATACCTGTTTCACCGTGCTGGTGGAGAATTGCCGATTTGTGCGGCCGATGGAACTGGACAGCGGAGAGGATCTGGCCACGCGGCTGGTTGCGACGGAGGAGGTGCCCGGCCTGGTCGCCTCGGGGCGAATCCGCCACTCGCTGGTCATTGCCGCGCTTTATCACTTCGATTTGTGGAGAAGCAGGCCGGAATAACCGCCCGTCCAAATGTCCGGCCGGCGATTTAGGCGGCTGCCGCTGAGACGCCTCGGCTGAGAATGGCAACAACTACGCTGCTATTGCCGGCCCCGGTTCCTCCACCCGCGTGATATGGAGCAACGAGCATTCGACGAAGCGCCCGGAGATCGAGTCTTGGTCCGGATCTATGCCGACTTCCAGCGCGTGGCGTTTAACCATGGCCATATCGTGATTTGTAATGTCGTATTGCTTTCCATGACAGGTAAACACGGAACGACTTGAATGGATTTTGGTTCAAACGCCCTTTGAAATGCAACGGCGTAAACATCTCGCTGACTTTATCCATTTGCGGCGGGTTTTCAACGATCTTTTCCTCCACATAATCTGAACATCTGAACGGCAATTTGTCAGAGTCGGTCATGGCGGCTCATCGGTGGATTGCCTTTTCTTCGCGCGGGCAACATTGAGAAAATTGGGGAAAAACTGACTTTGACAATCTCGCGCCAAGGGTCTTATCTACATTGTATGAAATCAATTTTCTGTCCGATACGTTTATTCTGTGGGCTGGCATTGGTGTCATTGACCGCGAATGTTCTCGCCGACACTCCAAAAGTGGGTGACATGGCTCCGCTGGTGGACGGCACAGATCAGAAAGGAGATCGCTGGAAGCTGGCGGATGAGGCGGGCAAAAAGGTGGTGCTGCTTTATTTTTATCCCAAAGACGATACACCCGGTTGCACCAAGGAAGCCTGCGGATTGCGCGACCGAATGGACGCTCTAAAGAGCGACAACGTCGAAGTTGTCGGCGTCAGTTTTGATTCGGCGGAGAGCCACCAGAAATTCATCTCCAAATACAATCTCAATTTCCCGCTTTTGGCGGACACCGACGGCAAGATCGCCGACGCTTACGGTGTGCGCAGCGCCCCTGGCCGCAGTCGTGCGCGCCGCGTGAGTTTCCTCATCGGCTTGGACGGCAAAATTGTACACGTCACCGACAACCCACGCGCCGACGTGCATTTAAGCGAAATGCACGAAGCCATCGACCAACTGCCCAAGAAGTAACCGAGATCGCCGTGCGCGCGAGGCTCGCAGGCCGGCGCCTAACCGAAGCTTTGCCAATTTAAAGAAAACTGGCCGCGCCCTTTCATTGATCGGGTTGGTTGAGTATGCGTTGCCCAAAAATCATTTCGCTGGCTCTTTTGATAAGTGCTTCGGCCGCGGCCAATCCGAATTCGGACGCGACTCTGGCCCATGCGGCGAAGCTGCGCGAGCAGGGCGATTTCACCGGCGCCGCAGCCGTGCTCGGCGCGGCCCTGGATTCCGGCCAGCTATCCGCCGCCCAGCGCCGCCGGTTGGAATTTCAACGCGATATTCTCAAACGCATCCGCGAAGATTACTCGCTGACCTCCGAGCAGCTTTTCGACAAGCTCTCCAAATCCGTCGAAGGTCTTACTCGGGACGAATTTGACAAGTGGGTCGCCGAAGGGAGGTTTGACAGTCAACAAATCGATGGCGTCACATATTTCGTCGGCGTTAGCGTTCCAAATCTTTTTTTTCGCCATCCCGAATTGAATTCGCGGCGGCTGAACGGCAAGGACACGTTGGGCGAACAAATGGGCCGGTTGGAAGTTTGCCGCAGCATCAAGAAAGCCGCGCTCGCCCGGCACACCCCCTATGTGTTGCCGCACCGTTTTCGATGCACGATGGCTGTAATTGCCGACAAAGACGCCGCGCCGGCGGGCGAAAACATTCGGGCCTGGCTGCCGATACCGCGTCTTTATCCGTTCCAGGATGAATTCAGGTTGCTGAGCAGTTCCTCGCCAGTCAAACGCCTGGCGTCGGAAACCAGCCCGATCCGCTCGGCCTACCTTGAGCAGCCCGCGCAGGAGGGCCAGCCGACGAAATTTCAAATCTCTTACACTTACTCGGCCAGCGGCGTCTATTTCGCGCTGGACCCGTCGGAAGTTCATCCCATTGATTTGAGCAATCCCGTTCTCAAAGGGTTCACGCGGGAGGCGCCGCATGTGGTTTTCACCGATCAAATAAAGGCGCTCGGCGCGCGGCTTGCGGGCAATCAAACCAACCCGATGCTGGAGGCCAAGGCATTCTACGATTGGATAGCCGGCAACATCCAATACAGCTTCGCCCGCGAATACTCGACATTGACCAACATCAGCGATTATTGCCTGAGCCGTCGTTATGGGGACTGCGGGCAGGAGGCGTTGCTTTTCATCACGCTTTGCCGCTCGCGTGGCATTCCGGCCCGATGGCAGACGGGTTGGAACACATTTCCGGGGGGCAAGGACATCCATGACTGGACGGAGATTTATCTGCCGCCTTACGGGTGGGTCCCCGTTGATCCGTGGGCCGGCATTTATGCGACCCGCTATTGCCCGGCGCTGAGCCCATCCGAACGCCAGGAGTTGAGGAACTTTTATTTCGGCGGATTGGATTATTACCGCATGGCGGCCAACAGCGATCACAGTCAAACATTGGACCCGCCAAAATCCACCATGCGTTCCGACGACGTTGACTTCCAACGGGGCGAACTGGAATGGCGCGACGGCAACATTTACTTCGACCACTACGCTTACGCATGGACGGTCGAGGAACTCATCGATTCCCAGCAATGACCACCCGCCGATTGGTTCGGCCTGCGTGGCGCGCCGTTACCACTCCAACAACACACGGGTGGAGCAGACCTCCGGCCTGCGGCGGCGGCGGCGACCCGCCGCCCCGGGCCGCGCCGCCCCCCAAAATTGGGGGCCAAA
>VFSW01016607.1_pt1 | contig 10034 bp, 6 predicted proteins | sample 5358111 | NCBI WGS metagenome assembly VFSW01 (sample SAMN11554181, study PRJNA540505) | mine drainage metagenome | isolation source: sediment from site ElyBrook_90M | place: USA: Ely Copper Mine, Vershire, VT | collected 2017
GTCCCAATAGTAACAACATGATGTCGTCCGCCTTCTAAAATAGGAGTATTTTCATTTATGGGTGAAAGTATTCTACGGCGATGCTCCACCGCAGTTTGTATTGTTGATGCACCTGCCACAAGCTCTGAATACTGAAAATGACTCCCTATAAGATATTCAACCGCCACGAGATTATTTTGTAAATGATCTTCGCCTTCTTGGGTAATCCGAAAGTGCCCATTTCCACCCCGTCGTTCATAAACTGCAAAGCCAAGTTTTCCTTCCTCTAATGTGTGATGTGCAACCAGGTTGCGTACTATTTGAGAAAACTTGGAATCATTGCGCCCGTGCAAAATTTCCGCATCTTCCCCGGTAGGATGGAATATCTCAGTCAATTCCTCTATTAACTCCGATGTACTGATATCAGGCTGCTGTCTGATCAAATATAAAGTTGGCAGGATCAATTCACGTTCGGTTATTCTCGGCATTCCTATTACTCCCTTCAAGGCCAGGCATTGGATAGTTTGTAACCATCAAGTGTTCAGCTTTTTGGTCATTGCGATTCATAAACGACACAATGTATTTCTTGTCAAAAGTAAATATTTGAAAACTGGAATTGGAATAAAGGTCAACAATGAATGGCGTCGATTTAATAACAAGCATAAACTTGGCCTTGCAGTTTTTCAAGTAGTTAGCCAGACGAATTTGATCATTGCGGTTGAACGAATTCTTTGCATACGTCGAGAAGTCGGAATCGTATGGCGGATCACAAAATATAAAGTCGTCCGTATTTGGGTTGGTTTGGTCTAAAAATTCTTCAAAATCCAGATTGAATACCTGAGTATGTCGTAACTGATCCGCATAATCGTCAGACCTAAGAATGTTGATTTTTTTTAAGAAATCTTTGCGGTTATATTGGATGCCGCCATAAGGAACATTGAATTTCCCGTTCGCGTTATAACGAAACATTGATGCGTAGCAAAATTCACGGACAAAATAAAAAATAGCGGTGGAAAATCCAATCCCAATCCCGTATTTTGCGGACTCATTGTAAAGATGTCGGAAGTGCATGTAATAAGCACTCTTTAGTGCGCACTCGAAATTATCAAGGACATCTGATTCAGGCATTTTTATGCGTTGGCGTTCAATCACTTTCATGCGTTTCGTTTTATTGGCAAGATTGCGAAAAACCTCTTTGATAAAGTTATCAAGGTTTATGTTGAACGATGGGGACAAAATTCCGTTGAACTCGTCATTGTGCCTTAACACAAATGCAACCAACATATCATCCATCTGTTTGTCAGTCAAATTATCGGAAGCATAAGCACTATATAAATTAAGCAATTCTTCCTGGTTATTAGCGATTATGACCTCTAATAATCGCCAATGTTTGTCGATCATCTTCAAGTGATCGAAAAAAACAGGATCTTGCTGCTGTACCAATCGATAAAGGGAGATTAACTCACTTGAAAAATCATTGATAAGCATCTTGGGACGATCGATTGAGAAAAAAACAGCTCCGCCACCGACAAACGGTTCATAAAAATGGTTAAACTGTTTCGGCAAATTTGGAAGGATATAAGGCAATTCTTGTTCTTTACCGCCGGCCCATTTTAGAATTGGACTCAAGCGGGGTTTACGAAGCGTTTCTTTGAACAGGCTCATCTGCATTATTTTTCTCTCGCTACCTTGGGTAAATAAAGTTTAGTAAATGCATGTTCTACATTCATTATAGTCAAACATATGTTCTGGAGTAATGTTTTTCGGAGAAATATCAATAACTCTGGACATGTCCAAGGAAAACTTATACCAAATTGGTTCTTCCACACAGAATAGGCAATCCACTCTTTAGCCGCATCACCGCTGGCTTAGGCGGCATTCTGGCTTTTTTCTTCCCTTCCAGCACATGCCTGGTCCATCTCCGCCGCAACCACAGATATATTTCTATACTGATTACCAATATCCCGATAATTCCAAGCAGATCTTTCATCTTCTGACTGGCTTCTCTTCTCCTTTTGGGGGATCCCTGCCTGCCATTCTACCAGATCGGGCTATAATGGAGTTATCCCCCACCGACTGTGGCTCCACCGAAGAGACAGCAAGGGTTTAAAATGGCTATTATCGCCAGATATAGGGCATGGCAATGGCGCAATTCTCGCCTAATTTGTTAAGCTGATTACCGGCCTTTTTGAACCGCGCCGAATTAAACTAGGATTAATATAAAGGGGTACTATAAATGCTTTTTTAAGACCTTACAGTTTCATACCCGTCTAAAGGGAGATAAAAATGAATTTCCAACGTGGCTCGGAATGGCGCAAGTGGGATTTACATTTTCATACGCCTGCATCATATGATTATGGAAATTGCGGTATTTCGAATAGTGAAATAGTTAATTGTTTGATAAAAGCCGAAATAGCACTGGTAGTTATTACAGACCATCATTGCATCGATGTTCCTCGAATTAAGGAAATGAGAGAATTAGCTCAAGGAAAAATAAGTATCTTGCCCGGTATTGAATTTCGTTCCGAGTTAGGGGGAAAAGAGTCTGTGCATTTTATTGGAATTTTTCCAGAAGCAGACAATGAACCTGAAGAATTGGAAACATTGTGGACACATCTACAGGGAGCCTTAAAAATTACGCCTTCAGATGTTGCAAAAACAGGAAAAGAAGCCTTTTATTGTGATTTTAAAAATACCGCAAGGATTATCCATGAAGAAGGGGGCATAGTATCAGTACATGCTGGGAGAAAGTCCAATTCATTAGAAAACATCAAAAATAACGACAAATCGAAAATGCGTTTAAAAACTGATATGTTAAATGAATATGTTGATATTTTAGAAATTACCAGAGGGGAAGATTTGGAAGATTATCGCAAAAAAGTATTCCCTTCCATTGGACGGAAATTATTATTAATAACAGGTTCTGATAATCACAACGCAAAACAGTATGAACCAAAGACATCATGTTGGGTTAATGCTGACCCAACTTTCTTAGGTTTAAAACAAGTAATGGTTGAATCAGAGGATAGAGCGTTTATTGGTGATTTGCCCCCAAAACTTAAAACAGTTTCTCAAAAACAAACGAAATATATCAATGGCATTGAAATCCATAAAGGCGAAGACTCACCTCTCGATGAAATATGGTTTGATAATAACATCCAGTTAAATTCTGGATTAGTGTCGATTATTGGAAACAAAGGAAGTGGTAAAAGCGCGTTATTGGATATTTTGGGATTGATGGGAAATTCACATCGTCAAAAATATTTTCCATTTCTAAATGAAAACCAGTTTTGCCTTCCAAGTTCAAATAAGGCCAAGCATTTCTACGCCCGGATGATTTGGAAAGAGGGAGAGCCTCTTAATCAAAACCTCGATTTTCAAATAAATATGAGCTTGGCAGAACGTGTAAAGTATATTCCTCAGAACTTTTTTGAGGAAATTTGTAACGAGATATCGAAGGATTCGGAAACCGAGTTCGACCGAGAATTACAAAATGTTATCTATTCTCACGTCAGCGAACCAAAGAGGTTAGGCTATGACTCTCTAAGCGAAATAATAGATTTTAAGACTAGAGAGATGAATCAGGCAATATCAAGTTTAGAACTCAAACTTTCAAGGGCAAACCAAGAAATTGAAGGTCTGGAAGAAAAATTAACTGTAGAGTATCAGCAAAATTTATCTAGCCAATTACAAATAAAAGAAGAAGAGCTTAGAATTCATGAAGAACAAAAACCAGAAGAAGTCGTTGTCCCAGTAGATTCTGATAGGAATAATATCGAAGCATTATCACAAATTAAAGACTTAAAAGAATTTAGGGAAATTTTGAACGGATATATTGAAAGTGTAAAATCAGATCAAAGAAAGAGGGAAAAACGAATTTCATATTTTGACCGCATATTTGGACTTATCAATAATTTTAAACGTGATTACGAGGATTTAATTAACGAATGCGACGCGTATCAAGCCGAAACCCAATTAAATATTCGTGATTTCATTGAAGTAAGTCTTAAAGAAGATGCCTTATATGAAATATTTTCAGACCTGCAATCAGTTGAATTGGCATTTTCATTACTTCTCAGAGAAGAAAATACGATTGGCATATTAGAAGAGTGGGAGCAAGAAGAAAATGAAGAAATGAGTTTGCTCTTTGAGGTCGAAAATATAAATGAACAAATTTAATTGAAACAATCTTCGATGAATAAAAAATATGATGATTACCAGAGTTATATTAAAGACTTAGAAGAATGGAATTCCAGGCGCAAGGAAATAATCGGTGATGAAAATATTTCTGATAGCCTAAAATACTATGCTCGATTAATTGCGGATTTGGACACAGTATCTGATGAATTAGAAAAAAAGAAAAGCGATCGTATAAATATAGTTAAAGAAATTTACGGAGAAATCCTTAAACTTTCAAGCATTTACAAAGAATTGTATCGTCCAGTGCAAGACTTCATAAGTAATCACTCTCTTGCTAGTGGCAGATTATTTCTAAATTTTGATGTTGCAATCAATATTCTGGGCTTTGACGATAAGTTTTTTGATTGGATTAGTCACGGTTCAAGCGGTACATTTTATAGTAAAGACAGTGGTAATAGAAGTCTTCAATCTATCATAGCTAAATATGATTTTAATTCAATTGAAGGTGTTGTTGGTTTCCTTGAAGACTTGATGGATAATTTGACTAACGATAAACGGTCAGGCCACTCAGAACCGATTAGTATTAAAGACCAATTGAGAAAAGGCAAAGATATACAATCCTTCTATGATTTTGTGTTTTCATTGAGTTATCTAAAACCAAGATATATTCTTAAGTTGGGTGATAAGGAATTAAATCAACTGTCTCCGGGGGAAAAAGGGGCATTATTGTTAATTTTCTATTTATTAGTCGATAAAGATGACAAACCATTATTAATTGACCAACCAGAACATAATCTTGATAATCAAACAGTCTACGACTTGCTTGTACCATGCATAAAAGAGGCTAAACAGAAACGTCAAATAATCATGGTTACACACAACCCAAATCTTGCAGTTGTTTGTGATGCTGAACAAATAATTTGTGCTTCCTTAGATAAGAAAGATAAAAACAGGGTGACTTACATTTCGGGATCATTGGAAAACCCTAAAATCAATCAGATGGTAATTGATATTCTCGAAGGTACAAAACCTGCGTTTAACAATCGCGAACATAAATACCAGACAATTTAATGCTTATACGAAGAAAATCTCCACAACACTAAGCGAAATGTGGACAATTGATACGGTGCAACATTTATTTGTGGGGGTCGTGGCTTTATCCATGGTGGATAAAGCATGGATGATTGGAGGATAGAATACGATGTTATAGATAAGGACATTAATCCAAAAGATACGATTCGAGCAAAAATAGAACTCAGAAATAATGCGTGGGAAAAAAGTAATCAAATTTCTATCCCTGGAGCCACTACTTGGCCCTCTGCATAATTTGAAGCTAGACGGGATTCAATGGGCAATTATTGGCGGTGAATCAGGACCGGGCGCTCGTCCGCTCGATCCGGCATGGGTAATAGATATTCGTGATCAATGCATTAGAGCAAAAGTGCCTTTCTTTTTTAAGCAGTGGGAAGGGGTTAATAAAAAAAAGGCCAGGCGAATTCTGAATGACAGAACATGGGATGAGCTTCCAGTTTCCTTCAGCTTTTCGAACTCGTAATGATATCTACCTATGTCCGAATTGAAACCCGCCTTCAATTGTATTGAAACAAAGTCGTTATGAAAGGTGTGTATACACCACACGTGAGAGGAAGAGGATGAGGTTGGTGAGGGAAGTGTAAATGTGGGAAACCCTTGAGCTGCAAATACTATCGGATTTCGGGCTGTATAAATGCGAGGCCTGTGCGAAGTTGGTGATCGGGTTTGAGAAGGAAGTCCACGCTGCCGAGATCCATAGGGGTTGACGGTGGAATTGAAGAGGGTGATGTAATGGAATTAAATGTTTGCTATCATGAGGCGGAAAGATAGAATCATATATGTCAACTCCTGACCTGCCCAACGCATTTCTTAAAATCGGACTCGCGCTCGCGAAATATCACATTAAAAAAGTGATTGGCGACGAAGCGCTCGAAGTTGTAGCGTCTACACTGACCGACTTTGGTGGGGAAAAAGTGCAAGCTTTAACGGATTCTATTTTTTCCAGTAAGCTGGGGAAGAAAGAATTGCTCAAAGCAGCGAAAGTCGCAGATGAAAGTTTCAAAGAGAAATGCACAGATGTCGACTTGCGTACCTTGTTCACTTTGGGATATGGAGATCTCCCATCCGTACAGGCCGCTGTTAGGGGTTTGCCAAAAGCCCTGGATGACAATGGCCTCCGAAGAATCTTGTTCAAGGCGTTGAGGAGTGATGCACCAAAGAGCATCAGCGATGAGCGGATTGATGCCGGGGTAAAGCTGTACCTTGATTGTCTTCAGAGCGCGCTACTACCGGTAAAAGATTTTGGTTTACGGGTCATTTACAATGCACTAAAGGAAATAGGCCAAGATGTCAAAGATATAAAATCGAACGTTGAACTTTTAATGAAAACAACGAAAACTGGGCCGTCAGATCTGACTGAAACAAAAATTGTTCCATCGAGATTCTGGGTTCCTTTTCCGCATAACCCCGACTTTGTTGGTCGAGATACTGAATTGGCAGAGCTGCACAAAATGCTGAAACAAGGTCAATCCCCCGTTGGCATTCGCCCAACGGTATTGGTGGGACTCGGGGGGATCGGCAAGACCCAATTGGCGGTGGAATATGCCCATGCGCATCGTGCTGATTATCCCGGGGGCATCTTTTGGTTGAATGCTGTCAACCCATTCTTACTCGAATTCGCAAATCTAGCCGAAAAACTGGAACTGGCAGACACAGAAACTCCACGAGACAAGGCGGCGCGCAAGGCCTGGGATTATCTAGATGCACACCCCGAGTCGTTGGTCATTCTTGATAATATCCTTGAACCGTTCGATCTAAACGTTCCCTTCTCCCTGGATCTTATCCCTGCCAACTTGCGTTGTCGCACGTTGTTCACCACTCGCCAACGTAACTTTCCCAGTACCTTCCGACCCTTTGAGGTCAAAGTGTTACCGGAAATGGCGGCCATGCGTTTGTTATTGCGCGCTCGACCAGAAGTATTGGAAGAACAACACCCTGAATGGGGTTGGGCGCGGATCATCTGTGCTTCGCTTGGCTGGTTACCACTAGCGCTGGAATTGTCTGCTGCGTACCTGGGTGCATATCCTGAAGTGACGCTGGAAGGCTACCTGGAGAGACTGCGTACCGAGGGCAGTTTGGAGACGGTGGATGACACCGAACTGCATCCGGAGGATTTGCCCACACGGCACGACATTGCCGTCACTGCAACTTTACAGGCTCAGTGGAACAGATTGAATGATAAGGATGCTCAACTACTGTTTCGCGCTGCCGGGCAATTTTCAGAAGCAAGTTGGATTCCGATCGCACGTTTGGGATTGCTGATAGGGATTGAAACTGAAGCCAAGCCAGGTTATCCATCAAAGTTAAGCGTCATCCTAAAAAAACTACATACCGTCTCACTTATTGAGGAACTGACCGAGGATCGCCTTCGTCTTCATCCTTTGGTACAAGAATTTGCTGCCCAACTCTCACCATTATCTTTTCGCCTGGAATTGGCTGAACGAGTATTAACAACATTAGAAGATTTATCGCGTTTGCAAACTCGTGTGAGGCACTATGGCATAGAAATGGTGTTGGAAGATTTCCGAACTGGATTGGAATTTTGCGTGGATGTGCCTAAGAATCAAACCTACGATCAAATTTCCAGATTCGAGCGCATCTTAGATCGGCAAACACATTTTCTGCGTGACTGGAAACCAGATGCACAGCCTGCTTTCTTTTTGCAACAATTTCGCGAGGAGGCTTATCGGCTCAATCTGGAGGAGTTGAAAGCACAGGCAGAAACACAGTTAGCCCAACTTGGTCGTCCTTACCTGCACGAGCGGTTCAAGAACAGCGACGAGTCACCCGAATTAGTTCGTACCCTCCAAGGGCATGGTGGGAGGGTGAGTAGTGTTGTATTAAGCCCCAATGGACGGCTGGCAGTCTCCGCCTCAGAAGACCACACCCTTAAAGTATGGGATGTGGCAACGGGCCGTGAATTACGGACCCTCCAGGGGCATAAGTCAGCAGTGACTGGCGTGGCAATGAGCGGCAATGGGAAGATTGTTGTCTCCTCGTCGGCCGATAATACGCTCAAAGTGTGGGATTTGTCATCAGGCTGTGAACTACGCACGCTCAAAGGGCATACGAAACCAGTATATGATGTCGCGTTGAGCGCAAATGGCCAGCTTGCCGTTTCCGTTTCGTCAGACAGGACGCTTAAAGTATGGAATGTGGCAACAGGACGCGAGCTGCATACCCTGGCAGGGCATGAAGATAATGTAGATGATGTGGCGTTGAGTGCAAATGGCCAGCTTGCCGTTTCCGCTTCGTTGGATAGGACGCTCAAAGTGTGGGATGTGGTAACAGGACATGAACTGCACACCTTGAAAGGACATGAGGAACATATCATGGGCGTGGCACTGAACGCTAGTGGACAAATAGCGATCTCCGCGTCGTGGGACCAAATGATCAAAGTGTGGGATGTGGTAACTGGAAGTGAGCTGCGCACATTCCAGGGGCACAGTGATGAATTACGTGGGCTGGCATTAAGCGCTGATGAGCGACTGATTGTTTTTGGGGCTGAGGATGAGACATTCAAAATATGGGACTTAGCTGAAGGTTATGAACTGGGCACATTCTCGGGGCATAGCAATAATGTGAATAATGTCGCCTTGAGCGCTGATGGAAAGCTGGCTGTTACCGCGTCAGATGATGGAACGCTTAAAGTGTGGAATATTTCAGCTTCACTCAATTCAGGCGCCATGCGGGGAGAACATTCTGATGTAGCCATAGAACACAACCTGTTCACACTCCGTGCAAAAGCGATAAATTCTGTAGCATTGAGCGCTGATGGGCGGTCGGCCATCTCAACAACGTCTAATGGGGAAGATGAACCAATAATTTGGGATGTTGTAATGGGCCGCAAAATATGCACCATCCATGGGCATGGTGATTATATAAAAGGCATCGCGCTGAGTGCTGACGGGGGGGTAGCTGTCACTGCCTCAGCGGATAAAACACTAAAGGTTTGGAATGTTGTTACGGGTGGCGAAATGTGCACTCTCCAGGGACATAGCGATATGGTCAATGATGTGGCGTTAAGTGCGGATGGGCGGCTGGCAGTTTCCGCGTCCGAGGATAAAACACTCAAGGTTTGGCTCATTTCGGCTTTACTCAATTCAGATACAACGAGATGGCGCGAACTGCGCGCGCTCGCAGGGCACAACGACTATGTTAACCACGTGGCATTAAGCGCTGATGGACAACTTTCAGTTTCTATTTCTAATGATGAACTCAAAGTATGGAATGTGGCAACAGGAAGTGAATTGTATACGTACTATTCGTACCCATACGCGATGAGGAGCATAGCGTTAAGTGCCGATGGGCGGTTGGCAATCCTCGTGAAGGAGGATAACACGCTCGAAGTGCTGGATATTTTGGCCTTATCCAACGGTGGGGAAATGGACTATGAACATTGCATACTTGGAGAGCACATCGATTATATACATGATGTGGCATTAAGTGCCGATGGGCGGTTATCCGTGACGAGCGGCCATGCACTCAAAGTATGGGATGTGGCAAAAAGGCAAGTTATCTCAATGTTACCAACAAGTATTCCATTCTATTGCTGTGCAATTACGCCAGATGGAAAAACGATTGTCGCTGGAGATTCAAGAGGTATGATGCACATTTTGGAATTGATTACCTATGAAGATAACCCAAAACCATAAACGCCCTTATAGTGACCGCGGTACCTTAATCCGGTCCAGCCACAGTCCGTAGTGGACAACTCATCGGGCCTGTTTTGAGACCTGCTTTACAGCCTTTTCGCCCGCCTGCGGCTTGTTTTGCCCGTGAATCGGGGTGCTTCTTCATATTACATATGCATTTCCCCGTCT
>VFSW01016608.1_pt1 | contig 10032 bp, 8 predicted proteins | sample 5358111 | NCBI WGS metagenome assembly VFSW01 (sample SAMN11554181, study PRJNA540505) | mine drainage metagenome | isolation source: sediment from site ElyBrook_90M | place: USA: Ely Copper Mine, Vershire, VT | collected 2017
CCAGATCAAGATGGCGCAGGGCGCCAAGCCCGGCGAGGGCGGCCAGCTGCCCGGCGGCAAGGTCAGCGAATACATCGGCCGACTGCGCCACGCGGTACCCGGGGTCGGGCTGATCTCGCCGCCGCCGCACCACGACATCTACTCGATCGAGGATCTGGCCCAGCTCATCCACGACCTCAAGAACGTCAACCCGCAGGCGGCGATCAGCGTCAAGCTGGTGTCCGAGGTCGGGGTCGGCACCGTCGCCGCGGGCGTGGCCAAGGCCAAGGCCGACCACGTGGTGATCGCCGGCCACGACGGCGGCACCGGCGCTTCGCCGCTGTCCAGCATCAAGCACGCCGGCACGCCGTGGGAGATCGGCTTGGCCGAGACCCAGCAGACGCTGGTGCTCAACGGCCTGCGCGGGCGCATCCGCGTGCAGGTCGACGGCCAGCTGCGCACCGGCCGCGACGTGGTCATCGCCGCGCTGCTGGGCGCCGACGAGTTCGGCTTCGCCACCGCGCCGCTGGTGGCGGCCGGCTGCATCATGATGCGCAAGTGCCACCTCAATACCTGTCCGGTCGGCATCGCCACCCAGGACCCGCGCCTGCGCAAGCTGTTCACCGGCACGCCGGAGCACGTGGTCAATTACTTCTTCTTCGTCGCCGAGGAGGCGCGCGCGCTGATGGCGGAGCTGGGCGTGCGCCGCTTCGAGGATCTGGTCGGGCGCAGCGAACTGCTCGAGGCCCGCGCCGGCATCGATCACTGGAAGGCGCACGGACTGGACTTCAGTCGCGTGCTCGCGGTGCCCGCCGCCGCGACCGGTGCCGCCATTCGCCAGGTCGAGGCCCAGCACCATGGTCTCGAACATGCGCTCGACTGCAAACTGATCGAACGCGCACGACCGGCACTGGAGGCCGGCGAGCGTGTGCATTTCATCCAGGACGTACGCAACGTGCACCGCAGCGTCGGCGCGATGCTTTCCGGCGAGGTGGTGCGGCGCTATGGCAGCGAGGGCCTGCCCGACGACACCCTGCACATCCAGATGGAGGGCAGCGGCGGACAGAGCTTCGCTGCGTTTCTCGCGCGTGGCGTCACTCTGTATCTGATCGGCGACGCCAACGACTACACCGGCAAGGGCCTTTCCGGGGGTCGCGTGGTGGTGCGCCCGAGCATCGATTTTCGCGGTGACGCGAGCGCCAACATCATCGTCGGCAATACCGTGCTGTACGGCGCCACCGCGGGCGAGGCGTTTTTCCGCGGCGTCGCCGGCGAGCGCTTTGCGGTGCGTAACTCCGGCGCCGTCGCGGTGGTCGAGGGCTGCGGCGATCACGGCTGCGAATACATGACCGGCGGCACCGTGGTAGTGCTGGGCGCGACCGGGCGCAACTTCGCCGCGGGCATGAGCGGCGGCGTGGCCTATGTCTACGACAGCGACGGCCAGTTCGCGCACCGCTGCAACACCGCGATGGTGGCCCTGGAGAAGATCCTGCCCGCTGCCGAACAGGAGGACGCCACGGCGAGCGCGCTGTGGCATGGCGGCGAGAGCGACGAGGCACAGCTGCGACGCCTGCTCGAGGCACACCACCGCTGGACCGGCTCGCTGCGCGCGCGCGAGTTGCTGGAGCAGTGGGAGCTCGCGCGCGGCCGCTTCGTCAAGGTGTTTCCGCACGACTACCGGCGCGCGCTGGGCGAACTTGCTGCCCGCAGCGCCGCCGCCATCGGGATCGAACGGGCCCGCGTCGACAGCCGTGACCGGGTTCGCTGAGAGACGCCACCATGGGCAAGATCAGCGGATTTCTCGAATTCCCCCGGCAGGACGAATCGCCCGAGGCGCCGGCCGCACGCATCCGGCACTGGCACGAGTTCACCCCTGCACTCGCCGATACGGCGGCGCGCACGCAGGCTGCGCGCTGCATGGACTGCGGCATCCCGTTCTGCAACAGCGGCTGTCCGGTACACAACCTGATCCCGGACTTCAATGACCTGGTCTGGAATGATCGCTGGCGCGAGGCGCTGGACACGCTGCACACGACCAACAACTTCCCCGAGTTCACCGGGCGCGTCTGCCCCGCACCCTGCGAAGCGGCGTGCACGCTGGGCATCCAGCAGACGCCGGTGGGCATCAAGGCGCTGGAGCACGCGATCATCGACAAGGGCTGGGCGCTGGGCTGGGTGCAGCCGCAACCTGCGGCAATGCGCAGCGGCCATCGCGTCGCCATCGTCGGCTCGGGGCCGGCCGGACTCGCCGCCGCGCAGCAACTGGCGCGTGCCGGGCACGCGGTGACGGTGTTCGAGAAGCATGAACGCGCCGGTGGCCTGCTGCGCTACGGCATCCCCGATTTCAAGCTGGAGAAATCGCACATCGACCGCCGCCTCGCGCAACTCGAGGCCGAGGGCGTGGCGTTTCGCTGCGGCGTCGAGATCGGCGCCGATGACGCATGCGGCAGTGACGCGAACCGGATCGGCACGGCCGCCCTGCTTGCCGCACACGACGCCGTGCTGCTGGCGGTGGGCGCCGAGCAGCCGCGCGATCTGCCGCTACCCGGACGTGATCTGGATGGCATCCACTTCGCGATGGATTTCCTGCCGTTGCAGAACCGTCGCAATGCCGGCGACACCGTCGCTGCATCACTGACGGCTGCCGGCAAACGCGTGGTGGTAATCGGCGGCGGCGACACCGGCAGTGACTGTGTCGGCACCTGCAATCGTCAGGGTGCGCGCAGCATCACCCAGTTCGAGCTGCTGGCGCAGCCGCCGGTGCAGGAGAACAAGCCGCTGGTATGGCCGTACTGGCCGATCAAGCTGCGCACCTCGAGCAGCCACGAGGAAGGCTGCACGCGCGACTGGGCGGTGGCGACCCGGGCCTTTCTGCCCGGCACCGCGACCGACGCGCAGCGCGTGCGCGCCCTGCGCGCCTGCCGCGTCGAGTGGCAGGACGGCCGCATGCGCGAAGCACCGGACAGCGATTTCGTGATCGAGGCCGATCTGGTGCTGCTGGCGCTGGGCTTCGTGCACCCGCAGGCGCCGCTGCTCGAAGCCTTCGGCGTCGAACGCGATGCGCGCGGCAATGCATGCGCCAGCACCTTGGCCGCTGGCGGCTATCTCACCAACGTGCCACGCGTGTTTGCCGCCGGCGACGTGCGCCGCGGGCAATCGCTGGTGGTGTGGGCGATCCGCGAGGGGCGCCAGGCCGCGCATGCCATCGACGCCCTGCTGCGCGGCCGCTCCGACCTGCCGCGCTGAATCCCCTGCCCTTCGCGCCCGGTTCAGCCGACGAGCAGGCGGCGCTGCAGCGGTTCCAGCGATTTTCGCCGACTTCGCTCCCGGTCGCGTGCAGCGCCTGCTGGCGGATACCTACGCGCCGAAGCTGTATTTCAACGATACCCTCAAGACCCTGCATGATCGCGATGCGCTGGCGCACTATCTCCAGGCTTCGATGGCGACGGCCGGGTGGCGTTCCATCAGGATTTCTGGAATGCCGCCGCTGGTCTCTACGAGCACATTCCGCTGCTCGGCAGCATGATCCGCCTGATCAAGCGACGGCTTTAGCAGCCGCCCGCACGCGTCACGCGATGACCGGCCTGCGCGGCCAAGTGGCGGAACGGGCAGGCATCCGCGCATGCGGCGTTGGGGCACCTGCAACCTGCAGTGCCGGCTCACGGCTGCGCATCCGGGCAGCCGCTCCCCTTTCCGACGAACGGCGCAGGTGCGCGCTTGACAGTGACAAATATAGTGTTATAGTTTACTACAACACCACTCACCCAAAGCGCCCTCAAGGAGGCTGCCATGAAAACGCAGAAGATGATGATGATGCTGGGCTCGATCCTGATCACCCTGACCTTGATGGCTGCCATCCGTGCCGGCTTTGCCGGCCCGCAGCAACCGCTGCCACGGATCGGCACGTCAGCGGTAGTGCCTGCGGTCGCGGTCGCCATGACGACGCCGCATCACGGCCTGGTCGCGGCGGCTGCCGCCTGAATCCGGAGCCGCCACCATGCAACCGCTCAAGCTCGTCGCTGCACTGGCAGCCGTGATGATTACCGCCAGCCTGCTGGCGGGCGTGCGCAGCGGCTTCGAGGCCACGCCGGTGACACCCGGGGCTGGCTCCCAGGCCCGCACGCTGCCGGCGAGTGCACCCGAAACCGCACATCGCGCCTCGGGCACGAACCGCGCGGACGCCGGCAGCGCAATCACCATGCCCTACTATTCCTACGGTGCCTCGCTGCCGACCCTGTTGAAGGACTGATCATGACCGTGACCTGGAACGACAGCGTTCCGATCTACCGCCAACTGCGCGAGCGCGTGGTGGCGATGATCCTGGACGGCGCCCTGCACGAAGGCGACCCGCTGCCCTCGGTGCGCCAGGTCGCGGCCGATTTCCAGATCAACCCGTTGACCGTTTCCAAGGCCTACCAGGAACTGGTGGACGAACATCTCGTCGAAAAGCGCAGGGGGTTGGGCATGTACGTCGTCGAGGGCGCCCGCGAGGCGCTGCTGAAATCCGAACGCGAACGCTTCCTGCGCGAGGAATGGCCGTTGCTGTTTGCGCGTCTCAAACGCATGGGACTGGATCTCAAGACCCTGCTGCGCGAAGCCGAAAAACTCGAGGAGTCCTCACGATGAGTGCCCTGATCGAAGCGCGCGGCCTGCGCAAACGCTATCGCAACACCACCGCCCTGGACGGCATCTCGTTCAAGGTCGAACCCGGCCGCATCGTCGGTCTGATCGGCCCCAACGGCGCCGGCAAGACCACCGCGCTCAAGGCCATCCTCGGTCTCACCGATTTCGACGGCGACCTGAGCGTGCTCGGGCTCGATCCGCGCACCCAGCGCGATCGCCTGATGCAGCAGGTCAGCTTCATCGCCGACGTCGCCGTGCTGCCGCGCTGGCTGCGCGTCGGCGACGCCGTCGACTTCGTCGGCGGCGTGCATCCGCGCTTCAACCGCGCCCGCTGCGAGCAGTTTCTGGCGCGCACCAAGCTGCAATCGCGGATGAAGGTGCGCGAGCTGTCCAAGGGCATGATCGTGCAGCTGCACCTGGCGCTGGTGATGGCGATCGACGCGCGCCTGCTGGTGCTGGACGAGCCGACCCTGGGCCTCGACATTCTCTACCGTAAGCAGTTCTACCAGAGCCTGCTCGAGGACTATTTCGATGCCGAGAAGACCATCCTCGTCACCACCCACCAGGTCGAGGAAGTCGAGCACATCCTCACCGACCTGATGTTCATCCGCGACGGCCGCATCGTACTGGACGCCAGCATGGATGCGATCGGCGAACGCTACGCCGAGGTGCTGGTCAACGCCGATCGCGCCGAGGCGGCGCGCGCGTTCAAACCCATCGACGAGCGCCAGGTCTTCGGCAAGAGCATCTTCCTGTTCGACGGCGTCGATCACGCGCAGCTCGAGGCACTGGGCGAGATCCGCAGGCCGGCGATCGTCGATCTGTTCGTCGCCACCATGAAGGGGACCTACGCATGAAAACGTTCGCCTGGCTGGTCAAGCGCGAATACTGGGAGCGCCGCGGCGGCATGCTGTGGGCACAGGTGGTCAGCGGTGGTGTGCTGCTGCTGGTCAGCCTGGTGGGTCTGCTGATCGGAGAGGTGGCGCTGCGCGCCCACGGCGGCATGGATACGCAGATCAACGTCGGCGTGCCGCTGGGTCAGCTGATCGGCCATCCCACTGCCGGGCAGATCGCGCAATTCGGCCTCGCACTCGACGCCAGCATGATCAGCTTCGTCGGGATCGGCTCCATGGTGCTGGCCTTCGTGCTGTTCTTCTATCTGCTCAGCGCGCTCTACGACGAACGCAGGGATCGCAGCATCTTGTTCTGGAAATCGCTGCCGGTTTCCGATCGCGACACGGTGCTGGCCAAGGTGGCGACCGCGATCGTGCTGGCGCCGGTGATTGCGATGGTCATCGCGCTGGTGGCGTATTTCGCGGTGCTGATCCTGCTCAGCCTGTTCGCGCTGTTGCACGGCGGCAATCCGGTCACCCTGCTGTGGCAGCCTTCGCATCCGCTGATCATGCTGGTCAAGCTGATCATCGCCCTGCCGTTGAATGCGTTGTGGGCGTTGCCCACCGTCGGCTGGCTGCTGCTGTGCTCGGCGGCGGTCCGCGCGGCGCCCTTCCTGTGGGCCGTACTGCTGCCGCTGGCGGCCGGCGTGCTCAACGGCGTGATCGGGTTGATGGGTCTGCCCAGCGTACCGGGCGCGCTGATGTGGAACATGGGCGTGTTGCGCCTGCTGGGCAGCACCTTCCCCGGCTGGTTCGGTCATCTGATGGCGACACAAGCAAGCAATTTCGACCCCCTGCGCGACGGCGTGCTCGGCTTCGACCTGCTGGGTCGCGGCTATGCGATGCCCAGCCTCTGGATCGGTGCCGCGATCGGCATCGCGATGATCGCCGCAGCGATCGCCTTCCGCCGTCGCAACAGCGATCTCTGAATCCGAAGGTCATGCCGCAAGCAGGAAGGCCGCTGGAGCGAACCGGCGGCCTTCGCGTCACAGCCAAGCCTGCGTCGGCTTATTTGACGATGCCGATGACCCGATAGGCATTGGACCCCATGCGCTGCAGTCCCGTCTGGCCGAGGTCAAGCTGGCCCACCAGCCAATAGCGGCTGCGGCCATAGCTGCCCTGGCGCACAACCAGCGCCGCGTCGGCGCCGGTGTACAGCACATCGCCGCTGCGCAGACCCGCCACGCCGAGGTGCGCATCGACGTTGTGGCCGCCGGCGTACAGGCGCTGCAACCGGGCACGCACCGGGCTGGCTGCGGCCGGCAGCTGGCTGTCGAACATGACCGTGTCGCTGCCGCTGCGCAGCAGCAGCGGCGCCGTCGGATCGATGCTGCCGATCACCTCGTAGCGCCCCTGCCCGACAGGGCGATACTGCGCGCGATCCAGGTTCACACTGCCGCTCAGCCAGTACATCGCCTGCCCCAGCGCATCGCGGCGCACCACGGCGCGCAGGTCGCCGTTGACGTAAACCACGTCGCCGGGGTCGAGCTGCGATTCGTGCAGATCGCCAAAGGCCGGACGCCCCGCGTTCAGCACCTGTTGCATCTCCTGGCGCAGTTCGGCATCGACCGCAGCCGAGTCTTGCGTTGAAGCTGTGGCGACCGGCGATGCGCTGGCAACCGGTGCCGGTGGCTGCGGCGGCGGCAATGGCGCCGGCAGCGCGCGGGCCACGGGCGGCGGCGTTGCCGCGACCGGCGCGGGTGTCGGCGGCGCAGCTGCGGGCGCAGTGTCGCGCGTGTCGACCACGGCGACCGCTGGCGTTTCAGCGGCGGGGTGCATTGCGGGCCGCGCGCTGGCGCGCGGCTCCGGCGCTCGCGCTTCGCGGCGGGGCGGCTCGGCGCGAACGACCGGTGGCGACGCGTGGGCTGGGAGCACGGGCGCTGCCGTGGCCGCGGCCGTGCGATCGCTCAACCGGATCAGCACGTGCTCGAAAAAGCTGTCGTTGAAGCGGATGTCGGCTGCAGGATCGGCGGCGTGGATGGCCTTGGCGATGCGCGCCTGCCAGTAGCTCGGCGCATTGACCACCAGCACCTTGTGCTCGCGCGCTGCCTCGCGCGCGATCTGCGCCAGTTGGGCGTCGGCCTTGCCGGCGGTCAACTGGCGGCCGGGAATCAGGACATCCTGGGCGTGGACTGCGCCGCCCGCAGCCAGCAGAACCATCAGAAGCAGCCGCTTGTGCATGGGGAACTCCGTTTGCATGGGGGACAACCCGCGCCACGTCCGGATCCAGGAGCCGCGGTACGAGCCGGATGCTGGGGGCATCCGCCACGTCGCCGCCGATCAGGCCGAGGCGCTTCTTGAATGCTGGTGGCGGATGCCGCCCGCCGCCAGCGCAATGACATCAGCCGCCGGAAGAGCCGCCGCCGTGGACGCCGCCGCGGGTCAGGGCCAGCGGATCGAGCAGGGCCTCGAGTTGCTTGCGCGGCAGGCCGGTGGTCTCGAGTGCGACGTCGAGGATCGGCCGCTTCTCCTTGTAGGCTTTCTTCGCCGTGGCGGCGCCCTTTTCGTAACCGATCACCGGATTCAGCGCCGTGACCAGGATCGGGTTTTTGCCCAGTACCTCGTCAATGCGCGCGGTGTTGACCTTGAACCCGGCGATGGCGCGATCGGCCAGCAGACGCGCGGCGTTGGCCAGCAGCTCCAGCGACTGCAGCAAATTGTGCGCGATCAGCGGCAACATCACGTTGAGCTGGAAGTTGCCCGACTGCCCGCCGAGGGTGATCGCGGCGTCGTTGCCGATCACCTGCGCGCAGACCATCGCCATGGCCTCGGGGATCACCGGGTTGACCTTGCCCGGCATGATCGACGAGCCCGGCTGCAGTGCCGGCAGTTCGATCTCGCCCAGGCCCGCCAGGGGTCCGGAGTTCATCCAGCGCAGGTCGTTGCTGATCTTCATCAGCGCGCAAGCCAGCGCCTTGAGTTGGCCGGACAACTCGACCGCGGCGTCCTGGGCGGACATGCCTTCGAAGTAGTTGGCAGCCGGCTCGAACTTCACCCCGGTCATGCGCGACAGCTCGGCGGCAACACGCGGGCCGAAGTCGGCGTCGGCATTGATGCCGGTGCCGACCGCGGTGCCGCCCTGCGGCAGCCGGCGCATGCGCTTGAGACTGTCGACGATGCGCTCTTCGGCCGAGCGCAGCTGCGCCGCCCAGCCCGACAGTTCCTGGCCGAAGGTCACCGGCATCGCGTCCATCAGATGCGTGCGTCCGGTCTTGACGGTCTTCTTCAGCTCCTTCGCGCGGGTTTCGACGGTCTTGCGCAGATGCGCCAGCGCCGGCAGCAGATGCTGGCTGGCACTCAGCGTGGCGCTGACGTGGATCGCGGTCGGGATCACGTCGTTGGAGCTCTGGCCCATGTTGACGTGGTCATTGGGGTGCGCCTTGGCGCCCGCCTGCACGGCGAGATGGGCGATCACCTCGTTGGCGTTCATGTTGGTGCTGGTGCCGGAGCCGGTCTGGAACACGTCGATCGGGAAATGCGCGTCGAACTCGCCGGCGGCTACGCGCTCGGCGGCCTTGCGAATGGCCTTGGCCAGCGGCTTCTTCAACTGACCGAGATCGGCATTGGCCTGCGCCGCGGCCGACTTGATCAGGCCCAGCGCGCGGATGAACCCGCGCGGCATGCGCAGGCCCGAGATCGGGAAGTTGTCGACGGCACGCTGCGTTTGCGCGCCCCACAGCGCATCAGCGGGTACCTTGAGCTCGCCCATGCTGTCGTGCTCGATGCGGAACTGGCTCATGCGAAGGGGGTCCTGTCGGAGGCTGAGGAACAGCCTGCAATTATAGCCCCGGTGTAGAATTGTTGGCCCTTGCCGGCCGTACGGATGCCATGGACCACCCCGCCCTCGTCGCCCTGTCACCGCTGGATGGCCGTTACGCCGCCAAGGCGGCGTCGCTGCGCCCGATTTTCAGCGAACACGGCCTGATGCATCGTCGCGTGCAGGTCGAAATCGCCTGGCTGTTGGCGCTGGCCGATCATCCGGGGATCACCGAGCTGCCGGCTTTCGGCAGCGCGCAGCGCACGGCCCTGCTGGCCATCGGCGAATCGTTTCGCGTCGATGACAGCGCGCGCATCAAGGCGATCGAGCGCGGCACCAACCACGACGTCAAGGCGGTCGAGTACTTCATCAAGGAGCGCATGGGCGACGAGGCTGCACTGGCCAGGGCGCGCGAGTTCGTGCACTTCGCCTGTACCAGCGAGGACATCAACAATCTGGCCTATGCGTTGATGCTGCGCGACGCGCGCGCGACGGTGCTGCTGCCGGCGCTGGACGCGGTGAGCGGCCACCTGCGCGATCTCGCCCATGCCCACGCGGAGCTGCCGATGCTGTCACGCACGCATGGTCAGACCGCTACGCCGACCACGCTGGGCAAGGAGTTCGCCAATGTCGTGGCGCGGCTCCAGCGCCAGCGCACGCAGCTGGCCGCGGTCGGGATCCCCGGCAAGCTCAACGGTGCGGTCGGCAACTACAACGCGCATGCGATCGCCTACCCCGAGGTCGACTGGCAGGAACTCGCGCGCGGCTTCGTCGAGAACC
>VFSW01016609.1_pt1 | contig 10032 bp, 3 predicted proteins | sample 5358111 | NCBI WGS metagenome assembly VFSW01 (sample SAMN11554181, study PRJNA540505) | mine drainage metagenome | isolation source: sediment from site ElyBrook_90M | place: USA: Ely Copper Mine, Vershire, VT | collected 2017
TTGGCGCAGCATGGTTTCAGCCGCGTCCATCATGGCCCCGTGTGGAAAATCGGTGGTGGGCATCCGTGAACGCACCAAGTCCAGTTCCTGGTGTCCGGTCAAGCGCGGATTGTGCTCCAATTCGGCGAGGCAGGCGGTGGCCCAAGTCCGCTGGAACGGAACCTGGCGCAAGGCATTGAGGAATATAGCGGCGGCCTCGGGCCGGTCCTTCAGGATGTTGATGAGGGCAAGCACCCGCAGCAAATCCGGGCGGTCGCCATCATACTCCAAGGATTCTTGAGCCATGCGTTCAGCTTCACTGATCTGGCCCAATTCAAACAAGGTTTCGATCTCGGCGCGGGCAGTATCCATCCCGCACGTCAGCCCTGGCAGCAACATCACCTTCCCGCTATCGGCATACGCAAACAAGTCCTCCGTAAGCCGGCCCGTATGATACAGCGCCAAACGCACCCGAGTCTCGGCCTCTGGAGGAATTGTCTTGAGTTGCGCGGCCACGGCCAGCAGTTGTTTGTCCTGTTTGAAAGCGGCGTAGTATTCAATTTGCGCCAGTTTTTTTTGCGTTCCGTTGAACAGGCACAAAACCACCACCCAGCCGGCCAGCAGCAAACCGATGGTGAACGCCGGACTTCCCCAATCCGGCTTCCAGCCGCCGGCTGCCGAGTTTAGTTTCTTCGCACCAGTCGGTTTGGGCGGACGAGCCGCCGGGGCGTTCGCGGGCGCAAGTGGTTGGCGGAACCAGACCAGACTAAGTAACTCGACCGGCAACAACAGAAAAAGGATAAATGCGAAATATAAAACCCGGCCTGTTCCCCAAGGGTTCAAGCTTTGTTCCAAGGGCTGTAGGAAATGCCAACCAACCGGGATCAGGATTCCCAAAATGCCCACGACCACAACCTTCAGCCATTTCCGTCTGTGAATGGCCTCGAACCAGCCGGCGAGGAACAGGAAGAGCAGAAAAGGCCACAGGCCGGCCACATAAAAAAGTGCCGCGCCAACGGCCCAGCCAACTGGCCAACGCAACCACACCGGACGCCGCGAAACCGGGTAGCAGGCCAGGGCGGCTCCCAGCGCCAGCAACAACGTCAGGCTGGCAGCCAGGGCGTGCCCTTCGTATTGCCCCCGCCAGGCGAGGATGACTAATGTCGGTGCCAGACTAATAACTAACGGAGCGCGGCCAAGCGCGAGACGGCACAACCAGCCCGTCGTCAGAAACAGAAGCACTCCCAGCACGGTGAAAACCAACGCGCCCAGCCAACTGTAATAGTTTAACTGCGCCAGGTAGGCCGCTCCATATTCAGCCAGCCCGCCTGGATAAGCCAGGAACCGGTGCAGGAACGAGCTACTCAAGGAGAACACCACACCTTCGGAGTAATATTCCAGGACGGGTTCAAGGCGCAGCCAGACATACAGAAAGAACAGCAGGAAAAACACAAGCACCACGGGAACCGTGAACGACTTATGGCTGTCACGGGTATTGGCGATTTTCTTGTTTTCAGCCGGTTTTTGCATTAGTTAGATTCTTCGTGTATCCTGCCAAAACAGGTGACGGATGGCAATGGCAAGAATCAAGATAACTCCTCAACCGACCTACCCTAACTCTAATGTCCACAGCCTTACTTCATCACCGGCTCGGACCGTTTTTGTCCCTCGCCCTCGACGATGGGAGCGGACTGACTCGAATCGGGCGGCCGGGTTCCACCTTTTGGGTTTAGTATCCTGAGCGGATGGAGGAGCCCCTGGGACAATGCGCTCTCTTTAACTTGGATCGGGCCGAGAATCAATTCCGGCCGGTTGTATGTCTTGAGATAACTATCATAAAATGCCGGATCCTCCTGCGGCAGCACGAAGGGCTTGCAAAACTCGCCTTTAAGGTCGAAATAACTAAAGAAGGGCCGGGCGAACAAGCCGTCCAGACGCTTGCTGCTGAAGACAAGCCAGCGGCCGTTCGCGGACCAGCAATGCCAGGAATCCGCCTTGTCGCTGTTAATACTGGGCCGGCGGATCTCACGGCTCTGCAAGTCCATAATGAAGAGATCGCTGTTCGCCTGATAGATCGGGAAATTGCCATACTTCGCCAGGCAAAACAGCACATACCGGTTGTCCGGCGAAACCACCGGCTCGGCGGCGCTCCCGCCGCCCTGCTCGGCCGAATAGAGCGTCTCCGGCTCGCCCCAGCGGTCGTGGTCAATGTCATAACTGATGCGCATCAAGTCGTAATGAACATCGCGGAACTTCTCTTCGGGCAGGCGCGGCGCGCTGCAATAATAGAGATACTTGCCGTCCGGCGACCAAGCGGGCCAGGTTTCATTCCGGTCGGGCAGCGCGATGGCCGGCGGCAACACAATGGAGTTTGAATCAATCCGGTAAATCCCCAGATTGGATCGTTCGTCAAAGACATCGCGGGTTTCGCCACGCGTATGGTAGAATAAAGAAAACTTGTTGGCCGAAAAGGCGAGCAGCCGCCCGCTCGGATGCCAGGCCATGTAACCCATGGTCTTGTCCACGCGATAGACTTCGTTCGAGAGAACCAACAGCATCGGATTATTGGTGGATCCCCGGGTGTGCAACACCCACGTATCCGGACGGTGATTTAGAAAGGTGTGGCAGTTCAGACAACCCCCTTCCGTGTGGCTGTTTTCCAGCACGGGCCGCTCGGAAAAGGATTCCAAGTCTCGCTGGTAAATTCCGATGTTCTTATAGACACTGTAAAGCGGCTTTAGCAAACGATAGGCTAGGTAAGGATCAATCTCCTCGCGCGCGATCAAGTTGGTCACCGTCGCAAATCGGCTCCAGCGCCCCTCGCGATCACGAACCGATATGTCGAATAAGAGAAGTTCGCCGGCGTTGGCGCGCAGCAATTCCTTCCAGGATTTCATGGGAATGCAGATGGCTGCATTCCGGCTCGTCACCGTCAGCGGTTGCCCCTTGGTCGAGCGAAACTCGGCCCGGTAACTGGTGCCGGGTTCCTCCACCTTGAAATTCAGCGGTGCGATATTGGGTGGCAGAACAATGCCGACATAATCCGGCGACAACTTTGGCAACCTCGCCATATTGGTCACCCCATCCGCCTCCGCTGCCCCGATGGCTTTGGGAACGTCCGCAAAAACACCGCAACCCATCGCCAGTAGGAACAGCAAAACTGTCCAGCAATCCTGCGCCAAACGCGATTCCCAAGAAACCGGAAGACGGCTTCGGCACGCCCGGAACAGTCCCGCTGGCTTGGAATTATTCATCTGAGTCGTTTGCCCAAGGGTTGCGAATCGAGCTTCAAACATCAATAGGAAAAACGATGCAAGGTGTTATCGGCTGTAATTTAACTGCCCGGCGGCGACCTCCGCGCGTCAGCCTCCAGTTCAAAAAGAAGATAGTCGCGGCAGATGCCGCACTGCGCGCTGATGACCGGGAACGAACGCAAGCCCCGGTCCGCGCACCAGGCCGAAAATTCCGGAATATCCGCGCGATGCTTGAAATAGGCCGTGGCGCGCGTGATGTCCGAAAACGCAAAGCCGCGCGACGTTAAGATGCTTTCGACGACCTGCATGGTGAGATCAATTTGTCGGCGGAGGTCGCCGGGCCATAACGTCTGGCCTTCCGGCGCAATGCTGGCCGTGCCGGAAATCAGCAGACGCCGGTCGTGAAGGGAACAAATCTCCATGGCCCGGCTGAACAAGCTGCCGTAGGCGGCGGCCGGACATTGCAAGGGGGATTCGATTTCCTCAACCCGCGCGTCGGAATGGAGCGGCTGCACCGCCCAGGCGCCCGCAACCAGCGCGGTCCCAGCCGGATTCCGGCCGGAAATCCCCGTGCTGGCCGGCGACGATCCGCCGCGGAATTTGACGCCGGCATAGGCACTAATCCTAGCCTCGTTGAATTCGTCATACCAGGAAAGAAGTTCATCCAGATAATACCAGGTCCGGATGACATCTCCCAGCGCGAAACCGGCCTGATTCAAGGCGGTTTGCAGTTTTTCCAAGGTTTGGCGAAATTGATCAGGGCGTGCGGCGGAAGATAGACTTGGCACCAAGCCGCCGAGCAGACAATGGCGCATGGAGCCATCTTCAAACACCGAACCAATCACCTGACCGCCGAGCATGACCGGCTTCACCTGCTCGGCGCGAAAGGTGAACACCTGCATCCCCGCAATTGCTTGGTCTCCGTAGGCCGCTCCTTCCACCCAAGTGACGGGCCAATGGACCGGCCCCAAAACCCGCCGCATGGCTTCGTCCACTGCGGGGCAGGCGCTGACGGAACCGAAGACCATCAAATTGACTATTGTCTTATCCGCGCTCTTCAGCGTGACCGCCAGCCGGTTGATCATCTCCCTGATCCCTTCGCCGGGCAGCGGGTTAATGGTGAACGAAAAATCCGGGCCGGTGCCCATTTCAGTCCTCTGAGTTGTCGCCAATTCAGCGTCGTTGTTGTTCATTCAGAATTGTGGAAACCGTTCCGGCCCGCAAATGGAGTCGCGGGCGTCCTTTTAAGTTGGTGGTCAGGTTTTCAGGCAAGCGTCAATTCAGCTCTTCCGGGTTCGCCGGTTTGCGGATTTTCTGTTTATGTGAGGTCTGATGTGCTCAACCATGCTTCCAACGTGCCAGAATCCAAACCGCTGTCAAGTTGCACTGCATTCCGACAGTGTCCTAATCCTAATCTTCATCGTAATCATAATCCGCCAAAACCAACGATTGCGGTTAAGAACAAGATCAGGACAGCGCCTACATCCCTCCTCACACGCGCCCCAGACCGGTGCCTCCGCAATTGTCAAACTGTTCGACAAGCTCTCGAACGGCATTAGATCCGACCATAAAAAAGAGAGCCGCGGACGTTGCCGCGGCTCTCTATGAATCAGACTGGTTGTAACTTATGGGTTACTAACCTTGAAGAACAGGTCACCGCTGCCAATCGGCACGGTCACCGATCCGCCGGTGCCGCCACTGACTGACTGCCAGTTCACGTTCGGTCCGGTGAGTGCGGGGCTGGATACCAGATGGCCCACGGCCGGCGACCAAGTGATGTGCAGTTGTCCGGCAACCACACTGGCGGTCAGCACGGGCGCTCCCGGCACATAGACGTAGCTCGAGTTGTAGTTGTCATAGACTGCGGTGTTGACATACTTCAACAGGCTCGGATCGGTGCCACTCGCATCGTTGTTATGAGCCGTGGTGCAAAGTCCGACATAAACCACGGAGGGCAACGGGGTCATGTCGCCGTTGGTGGCCGGGTTCGCAATGGCCTGCAAGTTCCAATTCACGCCGTCCGTGGAATTGTAGGCAGACAGGATGCCGGACGCGCTCTTCAGACGCAACCAGGTATTCGGGTAAGTCGGCGCCGGGCGGTGGAAGCCACTCGCTTCCCAGCCGCCACTTGCTCCACCCGTGCCCACGCGGGCGTTGGCTTCAACATCATTGATACCCTGTGTCGGGCTGGTGATGATGTTCCAATTACGGCTGCCGGCAGCCAAGGTTTCGCGCACCATCAACCCGGCTTTGGACCAGGTGGACGTATAGGTTTCGCCCTCCACTTGGACGACGACATCAAAGTCGTTCGTCTTCGTTTCGTAGGCGAAGTTGAAACCGTCACCGGTGCCCCAAATATCGCTGCCTTCAGCGAGAATGGTGTAGGCGGTCGGGCCTTCCACGAACATCATGCCGGGAATGGCCGGATCCGCGCCGGCAGAGCCGATGTCAACATCGGTCAGCGGCACGGTGGCAAGCGCAGTGGTATTATTTGTGCCCACCGCCAATCCGCCGCCCATGGAGGTCAATGCGGGATTGACGGTGACAGTGACCGGCGGGGTGATATTACCCACCACAGTCAAGGCCACGCTGCGATAGGTGTTGGTGTCAACCAGCACGCTTTGGACGAACAGTCCACCACTCAGGGTGTAGGTGCTCGCCATGCCCATCAGGACTGGATCCATCGGGGCACTAAAGGCAACCGTGATGTAATTCGTCGGAGAATATCCGAAGTTCACATAGTTGCTGTTGGCATAGGTGGTCGAGAAGGTCACCTGCGGCGCGGTCCAACTGACCGAGACATTGGCGACCGAGCTGGTCACCCAGAGCGGATTGCCACTGCCATCGGCATAGCCCAAGGCACGCACCGTGCAATAGATCTTGTCACCATTGTCGCTCGGCAGGAGGCTCGGAATGGTGTAGGTCGGCAAGGTCGCACCCGGAACGGCCACACCGTTATTATACCATTGGAAGACCAGGAAGTTATTCATGTATGGCCTCCAATCGGTATCCGGTCCGACAGCCGTCTTCGAATCAGTTCCACCGGTGACATTGAATGTGCCAATGGTGTAGGCAGATTGCGAGATGCTCTGCGGTTGATTCGTGATGTTCACATAAGTGCAAGCCGGGAAGTAGGATTGCAGCATATTGCCCGTGATGTCTGGCGCCGTGCCAGCCACCGGGTCAGGATCCGTGGTCAGCTTGGCATATACTGCGGATACGGATCCGCCACCGCCTTGATGGTGGAACAGATGCATGGCGTATTTCTGCCCGGCGACCAACGGGATGCCGCTGGCGTAGATGCCTCCGTTAAACGTGTCCGAACGAACCTGGCTGAGAGTTCCGCCGCCAGTTGCGCCCCAAGCCAACGCACCGGCCCAACCCGTTTCCTGGGCGACCAGCTTGGTATTGGCGAACGAAGCGTCCGTGCTCACAAACAGGTCGGAATCGTCGTCAGAGTTGCAGAAGAACACATAGTTGCCAGACGTCTGCGGAATGAACAGACCGATCAGGTCATCGCAGAAGTTGTCCGCCACTTCAGTGCCATTGATGTCAGCCGCGAAGGCCGGCGTGGACATGACCCAATCCGGATTGCCGGCGGTTCCAGCTTCCATGGTAGTCCTTCCGGGGTTGCTGCTGTAATACCGGTGGAGAGCGAATCCGGTTTCGAGCACATAGCCGCTGTTTTGCACGGTCAGCGTGGCCGTGGCGCTGTTGGTCCAAATGTCATTTCCACTGTTGTCTTGGAAGCCCAGTGACCGGATTGCGCAGTAAATCTGCTTTCCGTTGTCCGCTGGTGACACGGGCATGATCTCGAAGGTCGGGCTGGTGGCACCGGCGACGGGACTCCCGTTCACATACCACTGATAGGCGACGTAGTTGTTGAACAAGGGATTGTCGTTACCCGTGCCGCCGACGGCAACCTTGGAATCGGTGGCGGCCACCGCAGTAAAGGTGGCAGTTCCAAAGGTCGGAACGGTGGTATTGGTTGGCTGTTGGATAAAGCCGCAATACAAGGAACGCGGCACCGTGATGGCCACCCGGGCGCCGGTCAAAGCACTGGCAGTGCCGTTCGCCGGATCCGGGTCACTGATCAGCTTGTAGGTTACGCAGGCATTCTCACCACCGCCGGTGTCCTGGTGATCCTGTTCGATGTAATATGCCTGACCGGCGGTCATAGGAATGCCGGCTGAGAAGGGCGTGGTGAACCCACCATCGGGCGACCATTGATCGGACCGTTTCTGGGCCGCCGTGCTGCCGCCGCCGCCGGCTGCCGTCCACTGCCGCGCGTTGCTCCAGCCAAGTTCCTGCGCCACCAGGCGCATGTTGGCGGGGTCATTATCCGTGCTGACAAACAGATCGCTCTGGTCATCGCTGTTGTCAAAGAAGACATAATTTCCGCTCGTGGGCGGGATGAACAAGCAACTAAGCCGGTTGGCGTAGTTGTTCGCGGTTTTCCCGGTGGTGTCCGCCTCGAACGTCGGCGAGGTGATCTGGTTGGCGGAAAGCCCGAGCGCGCCGGACTCAAGGGCGGCCAAACTGCCGCCAAAATACCAATCCACTTTGACCCAGCTATATTCCAGAACGCCGGGGGCGACCGTTACGATGGCCGGAGCGCTGGTGCTGGACAGACCGTTCATAATGCCGGTGGCCTTCAGGGCATACGCGGCACCATTGGCCGAGGCATGCCAGACGGGATTGAAATAGGTGGATTGGGTCGCGCCAGGAACCGGCACGTTGTTGCTCAACCATTGATACAACGGCACCAATTCGCCGCCGGACAAGGCCATGGCAGACAAGCCGCCGCCGGCGTTGGCAGTCACGGTGATATTGGTCGGTTGCAGCGTCCAGGTTGGAGTCGAGTCCGGATAGCTCTGGTAGGCAATATTGCCATTGGTGGCATATAGCAAGCTCGGCGCGCCGTTGGTGAAGTTGACAGCAAAGTTGGGGTCGGTCACCTGGGCTTCGGTCTGATAGGTTACGGAGAAATTATCTCCACCGCCGCCCTGATGCATCACTCCTTCAAAATAGTATAGCTGGCCGGCATTCAGAGGAATGCCGCTCGCCCAAGGCGTCGTAATCCCGCCATCAGGCGACCATTGGTCGGAACGTTTCTGGGTCAAAGTGGACCCACCGCCGCCCACGGCCAACCACTGGTCAAATCCGCTATAGCCAATTTCCTGGCAAATCAAATGCTTGTTTCCAGCGGTGTTGTCAGTGCTCAGGAAAATATCTGAATCATCGTCCGAGGAGACGAAAAACACATAAAGCCCGTTGGTGGGCGGAATGAAGAAGCCGCTCACCCGCTGGATGTAATTAGCGCCGTAGCCGCCTTTGCTATCAAGGTTGGACCAGATGCTCTCCGAAGTGGCGGGGCCGACATTGCCGGCTTCAACCGCAGTGCGGCTGGTGGTGTTGGCAAAAAACTCGCGCTTCAGACCGTTGGTGACAATGATCTGATTGTTGTTGACCGTGAGCGTCCCGACGGCGCTGGTAACAGAGGGGACGGTCGTGTTGTAGGGATACGGTATGGTGGCCACGCACTTAATCTGCGCGCCATTGTCGCTGGCGGTGGCCAGCCAGGTGAACGATCTGCCGGTCGCATTCGTGACGGCAACATTGTTCTTATACCACTGATATTGGGGGATGACGACGTTGGGACTGGAGTCGTTGGTGGTGGCGAAGGAGAAGGAGGCTTCGCTGCCGACCGTGGTGGTGACATTGGAAACCTGAACGGTCGTATTGACCACCGTGGGCGCCGAGATGCCCGCGAAATTCGCGGTCAGGTTGGCGATCGTCGCGTCGGCCAGACCGGAGGCATTATTGTGCGACGTGACCGCCACACCCACGCACACCAGATTCGGCCAAGCCACGCCGAAGTTACCATTGTATCCGGCGGCCGTGTCTATGGTGGTGTAATTCGTCCAATTGACGCCGTCATAACTGTATTTAACCGTGAAAGCGGTGCCACTGCGATGAATCCCCATCCATACATTGGGATACACCGGACGCGGGGAGTTGCCGACCTGTTTCCAGTTGGACCCGTTGTTTCTGGCGTCACGATACTGGTCAACACCAAATTCATTATCACCGGTGGGCAGGGTGTTCATCGCGGCGATGAACGCGTCATTGCCTCGGGGTCCATTCACTGTGTCAGCCCAATCCACCATCAATTCACATTTGGTCCAAGTGGCGTCACCCCCGTTCGCAACCATGTTCTTAACTTGCACGGTAATATCCCAATTCGTCCCGGAAGCCCAGGCATAATAGTAATGGCATTGGGAAGTGGAGTTCCAGATGTCGGATCCGCCGCCGAACACATCCAAGGAACCGTCACCGTTGGTGACTGTATATCCCGCAAAGGCGGGGCCACCGAGATCGGTATCCGTCCAATAGACTCCGGCTTTGGCAGCCGTGGCACAAAGAGCCAACGCGGCGAGCGAAGCGCAGGCGGCTCGCCACCAACGTGGCCGAAATTTTAGAGTTCCGGAGCCGGAGGATTGCTCCGGACACCGATTAAGACCCGATGAGGTTGCAGGTTTCATATATCTTGATCTGGGGTTTGTTTTTGTAGTTTTATTATTTTTTCCAACTGTCGCAAAGTTTTCCGCTCAATCGCTTGTGCGCCGGCTCCGCGATAACCGCTGTCTCCAAAAGCTGAACACACATCGGGTGAGATGAAGAGCATCCCAACTCTTGCCGCGTCATGTGTTGGCTTTTAGAGATAGTGATGACCAATAAAACCACATCGTCGGCGGTTTGACAAGAAAAATGTTACAAAAAAACGCAATCGCTAATT
>VFSW01016610.1_pt1 | contig 10032 bp, 9 predicted proteins | sample 5358111 | NCBI WGS metagenome assembly VFSW01 (sample SAMN11554181, study PRJNA540505) | mine drainage metagenome | isolation source: sediment from site ElyBrook_90M | place: USA: Ely Copper Mine, Vershire, VT | collected 2017
GTTTCGGAGTCCACGGCGTTGGCGAGCCGGCTGCCGTGGACTATGTCAGCGATGTACTGACGCGTTTCAGCCACATCCGCACGCTCGATGTCGTAAGAAACGCCAGCGGCGCACCGGTAACCAGCATCGCCGGCATGCTCGCCGAATGGCGGCGCGCACAAGGCTGGGACGATGCTCCGGTAAACCGGCCGCGCGAGGCCCTGATTGTGCGCCACATCGGCGAATACTCGCTTTTTATGAGCGGGCTGTTCCGCGAACGTCTGGCCGTGCGTGGCCAGCTTGGATATTATCTGGAACAGGGCCGCAGCGCTTTCTGGCACAGTGCGTACTTCGAATCGGATCCGGCACGTATACGGCTGTTCCGTTACCTTTATGGCGCGTTCGACCGCGTGTCAGGGGCGCTCGACCACATCCGGCGCGTCCAGCTTCCGTTGCCGGTATCCGGCGGTCCGGTTTCCCCGCTGGCTGCCCTGTGGCGCGTCAAATAAGCCACCTCGCGACAGGCAGACAGCCGGCGCTTCCGCGTCAGGTGGGTGGGACAACGCCAGGCCCGCGGAAAATACCACCGGGATGCGATACGGATGACCACGAGACAGCAGGAATGGATTACCAGTTTGCGCTTTCGCTGCACCGGTTGCGGAGACTGCTGCACCGGCGGCCCTGACCACTACGTCGAAATCCGCCAGGGGGAAAAGGAGGCAATCCGAGATTTCCTCGGGCTTTCGAAACGCTGGTTCCGGCGCCGCTATGTCGTGCAGGTGTACGCTGAGATGGAAGGATTTCGCCTTGGAGTCGATGGACGCTGTCCGTTTCTCCTCGACGACCACCACTGCCGGGTGTACCCGGTGCGCCCCCTCCAGTGCAGAACCTACCCGTGGTGGCCGGAACTCATCCAGCCTGCCGCCTGGAAGGCCGAGGCGCGACGCTGCGAGGGGATAGGCCGGGGGCCAGTAATTGCACCCGCCACGATCAGGCGCCACCTCGGCCTGCCGTCCATTTCGCAGGCTTGCGGAAAAATTACGGCAACGCGGAAAAAGCGATGAGCCGGCAGATCCGCTGGGGCTGGAAGCCCGTTAGCTGACAATCCGGCCGGGGATCTGTTGCGGATCCGGAGCCCGGGTTGCCGGTGGCATCCACCCACAGCCTGCCCCGTGGCAACCCTCTGCCGGTCATCTCGCCCGCTCACGAGGTGCCTGCTCTACCCCTCTGCAACGCAGCAACATTGACCGACGCCAAATCGCAAGCATGTCCGGCATGGCATCAATTCGCGTTGAGTTCGACAAGCCGCACCTGTGGCGATCCGGCAGTACCCGCAAGACGCATCGCGAGCGGGGGCAGACTGGCGTGCAGCACATCCAGAAGCCGCCCCGGCGGATTGATGACGAGCAGTCCGCTGCCATTGAGACGACGTTCCATGTCGAGCGGCAAAGTGATGAATTCCACCGCGTGCATTGGCACCCCGACGGCCGCCACCGACCGGTAGAAGGAATCGACCGACCGGCGCGACTTGATGGGGTACCATGCGAGATATATGCCATTGCGCCAGTGACGTATACCGTGGCGCAAAGCGGCCGCGACAGCCGCGAACTCGTCCGGCTTCTCGTACGGCGGATCGATCAGCACCAGGCCGCGATTTTCCTTGGGTGGTACGAACGCCTTAATGCCGTTCCAGGCATTGATGTGATGCACACTGATGCCGTGGATGGCATGCATGACTTCCCTGAGACACGCATGTTCCTCCGGGTGCAGTTCCAGCAGCACCGCCCTGTCCCCGGCCCTCAGGAACTCGCGTATGATCAATGGCGAACCCGGGTAGAATCTGAGCCTCCCGCCAGGATTTAACTGCGCAACGATCTCAAGATAGCGGGCCAGCGCCGGCCAGTCGCCGCGCTCTGCCCACAACTGTCCGATCCCCTGTTCGTGTTCTCCGCCACGTGCCAGTTCGTAAAGCCCGGCGCCGGCGTGGCTGTCGATCATGCAGAACGGCGTTTCCTTGCGGTGCAACGCCTCCAGCGCCAAGCTAAGAACATAGTGTTTGAACACATCGGCAATGTTGCCGGCGTGGTAGCTGTGGCGGTAGTTCAAGAGAAGACCGCACTTCCGGCTGCGGTGGCCCGGTCGAACGGGTTCACGCAGACGGTAAGCGCCAGGGCAGTTCCGTCAGAATTCACCGGGCTTGTCCGCCTTGCCGCGCACCTTTTCGGCCGGATACTTGCGCTCATTGATCCTGATCTTGCTCCATGCCGCCTCGATCAGATTCACGCCCAGCCGGTCGGAGATGCGAATGAGATAGATGAATATGTCTGCGAGTTCCTGTTACACCGCGGCAAGCTTATCCGTAGAGAGCTGCAGACTCTGCTGCTCGGTCAGCCACTGAAAGTGCTCGACCAGCTCGGCCGCTTCCACGATCAGCGCCATGGACAGGTTCTTCGGGGAATGGAACTGCTCCCAGTCGCGTTCACGGGCAAATTCGCGCAGGCGCTGAATGAGTCCGTCCAGAGCGGTTGCTTGCGCCCGCGAGTCCGTGGAATCCTGATTCATGCCGGATCCGGCAGCTGGCCGGCGCACCGGATTCCGCTCCGCCCGTCCGCCAGTTTTCCCTGATACATGGCGAAATCGACGCGCCGCAGTACGCTCTCAAGATCATGTCCATCCTGGGGCGCAACCCCGATACCCACGGACATGCTCAGGGGAATACGGTCTTCCTGGGACCATTTTGACACGGCCTCCTGCAGGCGGCGCGCAATGAGTGTCGCACCATTAACATCCGTGTCAGGCGCAACGATCACAAATTCGTCCCCGCCAAAGCGGGCAGCAACATCTGTATCACGCACGGCTGCTTTGATCATGCCGCCAATCTCCTTTAACACGCGGTCGCCCGCTTGGTGGCCGAGTTCATCGTTGATCGATTTGAACCGGTCCATATCCGCGAACAGGACGGTCACCGGCCGGCCGGTACCATCCAGCTCCCGGAACAGCGCATCGGCCCGCTCCTGAAGACCGCGCCGGTTGAGCAGGCCGGTTAGCGGGTCCAGATTGCTTTCGGCCTCCAGCTTCAGGTGCGTCTTCTCTATCCTGGCCATGAGGGAATAGGCATACACGATGATAATGGCGAAAAACGCCAGAAAAAATAGGGTCGTGGGCGAGATTACTTGCATATAGGACGAGAAACGCATGATGGTGATAATGGCCACCAGCGAGAACGTACCGATCAGTGTTTCGGCGAACAGCCTCATCCCGTAGCGCATGCCATTGCCCAGTATCACCATGATGTATGCCAGATACGCAGGCGACATCGGATGGGGATCCATCATCACTGCAAACGACACCATCAGCAGATCCGTCCACATCGCGAGACGCCAGCGGACAACCGACCTGACATGCCGGCGTGCGTGTAGCAGATAGGAGGTGGTCAGGATGAAGTACGCGATACCCGCCATTTCCACCAGGTTCTTCGCCGGCCACACGCGCACGATCGACTCGCCCAGTTTGAAGTAGAGAAGATACAGAATCCAGAACATGTAACGCGTCAGGAACTGGACCCGCTGATCCGCCCAGGACGCCGTGCGCACCCGGTCGCCGTTGCGACGACGCTCATGGCGCCGCTCGTGGCCGAGGCGTCTGTCGGATTCGCGTCGACCCTGCGTCATCCCTTTCATCTCCTGAATCGAGTACTTGCCCAGATTGTCCGTCGGGGAACAACGCCGCCGGCCTATTTCCTTGCCGTGGTCCCGAGGCGCTGGCGGGCCCGGGAAATGGCCTGACGCACCTGTTGCGGTGCTGTGCCACCCATATGATTCCTGGCAGCCACCGAACCGCTCACTGTCAAAATGTCAAAGACATCGGGCCCTATGGCCGCGGAAAATCCTCGAAGTTCCTCCAGTTTCATGTCCGCCAGATCCCTGCCGCACTCGATCCCGTGACGGACTGCCCGCCCGACGACTTCGTGCGCATCACGAAATGCGACACCCTTGCGTACCAGATAATCCGCCAGGTCTGTGGCGGTTGAAAAGCCGCGCTGCGCGGCATGCAGCATGGCCTGACGCTTGATCTTGATGTTCGGTACCAGGTCTCCATACGCCCTGAGACTGCCGAGCACCGTGTCCAGAGCATCGAACAGCGGCTCCTTGTCCTCCTGGTTGTCCTTATTGTAGGCAAGCGGTTGTCCCTTGATCATGGTAAGCAGGGAAACCAGGTCTCCGACCACCCGGCCGCTTTTGCCGCGAACCAGTTCCGGAACATCGGGGTTCTTCTTCTGCGGCATGATTGACGAGCCCGTGCAGAACGCATCGGGCAACTCGACAAAATCGAACTGGCTGGAGGACCACAGCACCAACTCCTCCGAGAAACGCGACAAATGGACCATCAGCAACGCCGCGGCAGCTGCAAATTCCACGGCGAAATCACGATCGGATACTGCATCCAGAGAATTCTCGGCTATGGCATCGAACCCGAGGGCACGGGCGGCAAATGCGCGATCAATCGGATAACTCGTCCCGGCCAGGGCCGCAGCGCCGAGTGGCATGACGTTAATGCGGCGGCGGCAATCCGCAAAACGGCCGCGGTCGCGCTGAAGCATTTCGAACCATGCGAGCATGTGGTGACCGAAAGTAACGGGCTGGGCTACCTGCAGGTGAGTGAAACCGGGCATGATCGTATCCGCCTCGCGCCCGGCAACCAGGATCAGTGCTTCCTGAAGCCGCTGGATCGCGGAATCGATCGCGTCGACACCATCGCGCAGATACAAGCGCAAGTCGGTGGCAACCTGGTCGTTGCGCGAACGTCCGGTATGCAGCTTCTTCCCGGCCTCACCGATGCGCGCGATGAGGCGCGATTCGATGTTCATGTGCACGTCCTCGAGCGCAACACTCCATGTGAACGTGCCAGCCTCGATCTCAGCCTCGATCTCAGTCAGACCTTTGACGATGGAATCCCGGTCCGCCTCGGTAAGCACACCAACGTGCGAAAGCATCTTGGCATGGGCTATGGAACCAGCAATGTCCTGTCGGAAAAGGCGCCGGTCAAACGATACCGAGGCGGTAAAGGCCTCGACGAACGCGTCCGTAGGTTCAGTGAACCGGCCATCCCAGGGTTTGTCTATGTTCATGTCTGCGTTATTACCTTGTCAGGATCGTCACAGCATGACGATACGGCAGCACGTCTCGCATGCGCGGCGATTGCCGTCCCGCTCGTCCGTGCACCACATCCGGCCGTCGGTAGGGCATTGTTGTAGCCCTGCAACCTGGGCTAGTGTTAATCTATCTTTAAGAATGTACTGAACGAGTCGCGGATTAGTCGGTGCTTTCCCTGGTTCGGACTCTCCTTTGTGCACCCCCACCCCGAATGCCGAACCAGGTCTTACAGCCCCCGTCCAAAAGACGGGGGTTTTTTTTCGTACCTGCCCCGGCAGGTGGCCCGCCCGTTCGGGGATCCGCTCCGGACCACGGTGCGAATATACTTATTTTTTATGCACAAAAACAGAACAACTTGGGGTACTATTCCCGCGCTACAGACGAGTACGGCGCGCAAATCCCACATGCGGCAGCATGGTGATGGAATGAGTCCGTCGACGAATGCGGCGGCCTGCGGTACTCCTCCAGTCCGGAATGCGGAACGTCCCGGTGCTTCCTGGCGTCATAACCACGGATCGCAGTCCGCTTTTCACATGATGAAACTGACCTGCCCACTCCTAACGGTAGCCCGGACATGAACAAGCCCAAGTTTCCTGCCCAGGACTTCCTGCCTGATTTTGCATCTCTGAGCAACGCGCTGCGGATCATCTTTCTCGCACTGATCATTGCCGTAATCATTACGATCGGGCGCAACGCCACATTCGATGAACGCGCTTGGCAGGATCTCAACCTGCTCACAGCCTTCGCCTTGATGATTTCGTTTGTCAGCGTCATCGTTCTGAAACTGGCGCAACCGCTCACACGCCGCATGTCACTGACCAATGGATCCATCGTGGTCTTTTTGCTGCTTCTCGGCGCAATCGCACTTGGCACTGAGCTGGTGATTTTTGCTCTTTATGATCTGGGTTTGATCAGTACGCGCTGGCCATCCTGGCATGTGGCACTGCTGGCCCGCAGTCTGCTCATAGGCGGAATCATCAGCGCGCTGGGCCTGCGTTACCTCATTGTGTCGCACCGCGCAGAGGCGGATGCTAGATCCGAGCAGGAAGCGCGCCTGCAGGCACTGCAATCGCGTATACGCCCGCACTTCCTATTCAACAGCATGAACAGCATCGCCAGTCTCACGCGCAGCGACCAGGCACGCGCCGAAACCGCCCTGCAGGATCTTGCGGACCTGTTTCGGGTTCTGCTCGCCGACGCCCGCAACCTGGTGCCGATATCTGCAGAGCGAGAAATATCGCGCCAGTACCTAGAAATCGAAAAGCTGCGCCTCGGAGACCGTCTGAAGGTATCTTGGAACGTGAGCAACGTGCCACGCAGCGCACTTATTCCGGCGCTTACGCTGCAACCGCTTCTGGAAAATGCGATCTACCATGGCATTGAGCCGCGGTTCAGTGGAGGAACACTGAAAATCGAACTGTGGGCCGAAGGCGACTATCTCAGCGTACTGATTAGCAACCCTCTGCCGGAAACGGGGAACCACCGTTCCTCAAAAGGCAACAAGATCGCCCAGGACAACATCCGTCAGCGACTGAACACCCACTTCGGCAGCAGCGCCACCATGCAGACCTTCGAAGAAGGCAAGCAATACCATGTGAAATTGAAAATGCCCATTGTCAGAGGCTAGCATGAACATGCTCCAGACATCGCCCAGATCCCGCAGCGCAGAAGAGCCAGGACGAACAGGCTGTGCTGTCATCCCAGATCTGCAGCGGTAGCTGACGGCGCTAAGTGGTTGCCAGCGACTCGATGCCACGCTTTGACAAGGTCAACGAAGCGAACGCTGACCAGGGGGCCGGGCGCGACGTTCCGTGGCCTTGCCCTGCAGACACGCGGAGGAAATCTATGAAGGTTTTGATTGTTGACGACGAGAAGCTGGCACGGGATCGCCTGCGCGAACTGCTGACCGAAATCGGAGGCCACACCATTGTGGGCGAGGCAATGAACGGCAATGAGGCTGTGGAAAGAGCCGCCGAGATGAAGCCAGACGTGCTGCTGATGGATATCCGCATGCCAGGTATGGACGGGCTCGAGGCTGCGATGCACCTCATGGGCATGGACAATCCGCCCAGCGTCATATTCACGACCGCCTACGACCAGCACGCATTGCACGCGTTCGAGGTAAATGCCGTGGACTACCTGCTCAAGCCGATCCGAAAAGAACGGCTTTCCCTGGCGCTCGAGAAGGCCCACAAGTTAACACTCAAACAACTGCAACAGATAAACCAGGCCCAGGAACAGCCGAGCGCGCGCACGCATATCAGCGTCCATCTGCGCGGAAACATCCGCTTGGTGCCGGTTCAGGATATTCTCTATTTTATGGCAGATAGCAAGTATGTAACGGTGCGCACTCCGGCCGAGGAGCACTTGATCGAGGATTCACTGGTCAATCTGGAGAAAGAATTCGGAGAAAAGGCATTTCTCCGAATTCACCGCAACGCGCTGGTCGCCACCGGCTACATAAAGGGAATTGAAAAAAGCACGTCAGGTACCTGGCAGGTAAGCCTAAAGGGCCTGGACAGGAAGCTGGATGTCAGCCGCCGCCACGCCGCGTCGGTGCGACGCTGGGCACGACATTGAGCCGGCATTTTGCTCAGTGCAGAGATCCGTGTGCACGCACGAAGGCGGTTGGACTGGGGGCGCTTTCTGTTCGCAGCTTGTTGTCGGCCGTGGCAACCGCAGCATCCAGATAACTGCCGTAGAAATCCGGATTGGTTACTCCGACCAGGGATGGAACAACCTCGCGGCCATGCCCATCGAAAAGTTTGATCGTCGGCGTGAGAGATACGTTGTAGTGCGAAGCAAAGGCCGCATCGCTGGTCATTCTTCCGGAAAAGTCACGCAGAGCACGGTCGCTTCTGATATTGACCGCGCGGAAGATGGCTTTATTCCGGTAGGTCGCATCCGCGTACCTTGGCTGGAGATAAAGCTCGTCCACCTCCTTACAGTAAGCGCACGAATGGGCATAGAAAAAGATAAGCACCGGCAGATGCTCGCGCGCAGCCATCTGCCCATCAGCCTGCAGATTCCTTGCCACCGGAAGTCCCGCAGCAGCGGCAAGGGGTACGGCCAACGACAGCAACAGGCCCAAAAAACCTGCGAAGCCAACGGGCACGGCACGCCAAAGGTTCCCGGGATGATTCCCGGCTCGAATTGATTTAGGATTACCGTCCCGCTCGACTTCCGACTTCGTCGCTTTCATGCATTCCTTCCCCGGTTTGAAAACTATACGTATAGGCACCCGCAGGAGCCAGCTTGCCCTGTGGCAGGCCGAACATGTTCGCCGCCAACTCGTCGCACACTGTCCCGGCCTTGAAATAGAGCTGGTCAAAATGACCACGCAGGGAGACAAGATTCTCGACAGCCCCCTTTCCAAGGTGGGCGGAAAGGGTCTGTTCATCAAGGAACTGGAACAGGGTCTAATGGATAGACGCATTGACCTGGCAGTTCATTCCCTTAAGGATGTGACGGCAAGCCTGCCGGCCGGTTTGCACATCCCGGTGATCTGCGAGCGCGAAGACCCACGTGATGCCTTTGTCTCGAGCCGGTACTCCGATGCCAGCGCCCTGCCGGCCGGAGGGGGCATAGGCACATCCAGCCTGCGCCGCCAATGCCAGCTGCGGGCGGCACATCCGGGACTTCAGGTGCTGGACTTGCGCGGAAACGTCAATTCGCGCCTCGCCAAGCTCGACGGTGGCGATTACGACGCAATCATCCTCGCCGCCGCCGGTCTCAGGCGGCTGGGCTTCGCCATGCGCATACGCTCCGTGATGGAGCCCGAAGAAAGTCTGCCTGCCGTCGGTCAGGGCGCCATCTGTATTGAATGCCGCGTTGACGATGTCGGCGTCAACGAACTGATCGCCGCTCTTAACCACCCACCTACGGCGCTGCGGGTGCGGGCCGAACGCGCAATGAACGCGCGTCTGGAGGGCGGCTGCCAGGTACCTATTGGGGGCTATGCCGAACTCGCCGACGGTATGCTGCATGTGCGCGGATTGGTAGGCGCGCCCGATGGTAGCCGCATCATCCGCGGCGAGATCCGCGGCCCGGCTGGCGATGCCGAGGAGCTGGGAATCGCGCTGGCGGACGACCTTCTTGCGCGCGGCGCGCGCGAGTTGCTAGATCGCGTTCATGGGCGTACCTGAAAGACAGCCACTTTACCGCACTACCGTGCTGGTCACCCGTCCAGCGGCGCAGGCTGACGCGCTCGCTGCGCTTATAGAACACTGTGGTGGGCGGGCAGTATGCTTTCCGGTTCTGGAGATACTGGATCCGGTCGACAGCAGTGCGCTGCTGCACATCGTGGACCACTTGGAGGACTTCGATCTGGCCGTTTTTATAAGCCCGAATGCCGTGAACAAGGCCATGAACGTCATTCGTTCGCGCCGTCCGCTATCTTCAAGGCTGAAACTGGCCTGCGTCGGGCGCGGCTCGGCGCGCGAGCTAGCACGCTTCGGTTGCAAAAACGTGATTGCCCCGGCCGGAAAATTTGACAGCGAAGGGCTGCTCGAGATGCCCGCTTTGGCGCAGGTGGCCGGTTGGCGCATCGTCATCTTCCGGGGCGATGGCGGCCGTGAAATACTTGGGGAAACTCTTCAACGGCGGGGTGCTCAAATCGAATACGCGGAGTGCTACCGGCGCGGATTGCCCCATGTCGATACCGCTCCGCTCTTGCGACGATGGGCACGCGGCGACATCGATATCGTAACTGTCACCAGCACCCAGGCACTGCGCAATCTTTACGACCTGCTGGGCAAGTTGGGTCAACAGTGGCTGGTGAAGACGCCGGTCGTCGTGTTAAGCGAACGCACAGCCGCTGCCTGCCGCGAACTTGGGTTCAAGACCGAGCCCCTGATCGCAGCGCAGGCTAGTGACGAGGCCATTGTCGATACCATCAAGG
>VFSW01016611.1_pt1 | contig 10032 bp, 15 predicted proteins | sample 5358111 | NCBI WGS metagenome assembly VFSW01 (sample SAMN11554181, study PRJNA540505) | mine drainage metagenome | isolation source: sediment from site ElyBrook_90M | place: USA: Ely Copper Mine, Vershire, VT | collected 2017
AGAGTGGAAGGCTTTTAACCTTTAAGTCGAGGGTTCAAATCCCTCCAGGCCCGCTGCTCATGTGCCGTGCACAGAAGGTTCATAATTGTGCGCGGTTGAATTACTGGATGGTTGGCATGCACGCGGAGATGGCGGAAAAGCCCGGCTCGAAGGTGCCGCACTGGTCGGAGCAGCTGGCGCAGCGCGTCATGGGCGAAAAGAAAGCACCGCTAGTTATAACCGGAGGCATGACCACCAGCGGCCCGGCGCACATGGGCACCGTCTGCGAGTTCCTCTACCCGTACGTGCTCAAGATGGGCATGGAAGCCCTCGGCGCGAAACCGGAGATGCACTTCGTCGGCGACATAATGGACGCCTTCGACGGCATACCTGCCGAGATGAAGAATACGCGGCAGCGCTCACTCCAGAACTGGGGAAACCTCTGGCTGACACGCTGGACCCTATGGGCTGCCACAAGTCATACGGCGTGCACTACCTCTCCGAGGCAGAGGAGATAATGGAAAAGCTGAAGCTCAAGATTGACGTGGTTCCTGCAGACACGCTGTACGCGTCAGGCGCGATGGACGGCTTCGCGAGGCTCTACCTGCACGAGGAGCAGAAGGTGAAGGAGGTCGTGGCGAAGAGCTCGTTCAAAGAGCTGTCGTCGATGGCAGGTTGGAGCCCCATAATGCCCATATGCGAGAAGTGCGGCAAGGTCGCCACAACAACGGTGACGTGGCACAGCGACGACGAGTACGAGTACGTTTGCGACCGCGATGTTGGCTACACTAAGGGCTGCGGCTTCAAGGGCAGGAACGCGATAAGCGACCACAGGTACAAGCTCCAGTGGCGCGTCTACTGGCCCTCGTGGATGGTGCACTTCAAGACCAGTGTGGAGGGCTCAGGCATGGACCACATGACCCGTGGCGGCAGCGCCGACACCGTTATTGCAATGCACAAAGAAGTGCTCCACTACGAAGCGCCGATACTGTTCAAGTACGGGTTCATTCTGTTCAAGGGCAAGAAGGCGTCGAAATCCGCTGGCAACGCCGCGAGCGCGAAGGACATACTGAAGCTTATACCCCCAGAGCTGCTGACGTACATTTTGGTGCTGCCGAACCTCGAGCAGAACAAGGACCTCGACCCCAGCGGCGAGAAGCTCATGACGGTGTATGACGACCTAGAGCGCATATCCAGGCTAGAGCGGCCTGAGAACCGGGCCGACGAGAAGAAGGCCATGGCGTATCGGCTATCTATAGGGAAGCTCGCGTGGAAGGCGCCGTTCGTCGACGTACTAACGAACTACCAGGTGCGCAGGGACTGGAAGGAAGTGGGCGCGCAGCTCAACGATCCGGAGGGCGTTGCGTACCTAGCGCCGTACATAGAGGAGTGGCTGAGGCAGGGGTACGCCCCGGACAAGTACAACTTCACCATAAAACCGATGAAGGTTACCGACCACAAGGAGGCAGTATCCGCCTTCGCGTCGTCTCTTGGAGATGACATGGACGCGGTTGCGATACACAACCTCGTTTACTCGGTAGCGCAGGCTTCTGGCTTGTCGCCTCCGGAGCTCTTCAAGGCACTGTACAGGGCGCTCATCGGCAAGGACAATGGGCCGAGGATGGGCAAGCTTCTCTTATTCATAGGCGCGGCAGAGACGCGAAGGCTGCTCGAAGACGCGGTGAAGTGATTGGCTGCCTCCACCACCTGCACGGGTGTGCCTGCTTCACAAGCCTGGGCGCACGGCGCAGAGCGGTGCCGCAATATATTTATATGTTCTATGTGCAGACTAAAGAGAAAGGCTCTAGTGTAAATGTTCAGCAAAGCCCTGGAAGCAGATGCAAATGTTTTAATAGTGCGTGCATCAATATTAGCTTCTGTGCCAGGGTGGCGGAAACCGGTAACGCGTACGCCTGGAAATGCTTACGTTGCCTGGAAGCGTATGGCTCTTCGAGCCATCTGGGTTCAAAAGCAACAAGCACTGCTGAATATCCCAGCCCTGGCGTCTTGGTGCTAATATGGCAGACGAGAAGAAAGCAGAGAAGAAGCCGCAGCCCCAGAGGAAGGAGGGCAAGCGCGGCGCGACGTCGATAGTCCGCATAGCGGGCAAGGACGTAGACGGCTCGCTCCCTATAGCTAGGGCGCTTGACGAGGTGAAGGGCGTCGGAGCGAGCATGGCGCACGCCATGACCATAATGGCCGAGGCGAAGCTGGGCATAAGCCCAGAGACAGAGATCGGCTCGCTCGACGAAGAGAAAATAACCAAGCTCGAATCACTCATAAAGGAGCCCGCCAAGTACGGCGTGCCGTCATTCATTATGAAAATTGACAAGGACTTCGAGACGGGCAAGGACATGCACGTCGTCGGCAACGACCTAATATTCAACACAAGGCAGGACGTGTCGAGGGACATAACCCTGAGGGTGTGGCGCGGAATGCGCCACCAGTATGGCCAAAAGGTCCGCGGCCAGCACACGAGAAGCACGGGCAGGAAGGGCGCAACCGTCGGCGTCATGAAGAAGGCGGTGCTGCAGAAGGGCGCCGCCTCGACCGAGAAGGGTGCGGAGAAGGACAAGAAATAGTGATTGAATGGGCTCACCAAAGAGGAACAGGCGAAAATACGACAAGCCCAAGGACATCTGGAACCTTGCGAGGATAAACGCCGATAACGCGCTCATAAAGGAGTTCGGCCTCAAGAACATGAAGGAGCTGTGGAAGGCGCAGCACGAGATCAGCAGGCTCAGGGGCAACGTGCGCACGCTGCTTGCGGGCAACGGCACGGCCTCTGTGGAGAAGAACATCATAGGGCGCCTGTCGCGCCTGGGGCTCGTGTCGCCTGACACGCAGCTAGAGAAGCTCCTCGACCTAAACGAGCAGGCGATGCTCTCGCGGCGCCTGCAGACCGTGGTGTTCAGGAGGGGTCTCGCCAGGACGGTGAAGCAGGCCCGCCAGCTGATAGTGCACGGATTCATCTCGGTCAACGGCCACAAGGTCGACAAGCCCGGGTACATGGTGCTCGCATCAGAGGAGGAGGGCATAGGGTATTTCAAGCACATTGACATAACGATGCCGCTGCCGGTAACCGGCACGGCCGGAGCGCAGAAGGTCGCGGAAGAGCCGGAGCAAGCCGCCCAGGAAAAGCCAGAACAGGCGGCAGAGTCAGAGCCCGCTCCGCAGCCCGAGCAGCCGGCACAGGAGGAACGGCCGCCTGCCGACGAGGAAGTCACGGAAGCTTCATGATTCATGAGTTTTGGTGTTCATAATGGCGAAGAAGCCCACAGCGAAAAAGACGAAGGGTGCGCCCGCACCGGCCCAGACGGCCGCAGCGGCCCCTACGAAGAAGCGCAAGGACGAGGTCTCGTACGAAGCCAAGGCCATGGAGTAGTCGAGGACCAAGGCGCGGCCCGAACGCTGGGCCGTCCCGCACGTCTACTCCTCGAAGCACGACCCTATAATAACGCTTACCGACATGAGCGGGGCCGAGACCATGGCCGTCGGCAGCGGTGGCATGATAGTCAACGCAGACTCTCAGGAAGGCTCTCCTTACGCAGCTATGCAGGCAGCCTACAAGGTCGCGTCTGCAGCGAAGGAGAAGGGAATAACCAACATCAACATAGAGATAAGGGCCCCCGGAGGCCACAACTCGAAGACACCCGGCCCGGGTGCCCAGGCAGTGGTCAGGGTGCTGGCCAGGAGCGGCCTTCGCGTCAACAGGATAGAGGACGTGACGCCAATACCTACAGACACCACGAGGAGGCCAGGCGGCAAACGCGGAAGAAGGGTCTGATCCTTCCGCGCACGTGATCGAGTGTTGCAGCTTTACGCGGCGCTCTACCTGGCGCTGCTATACCCTCTGATCTACATCTTCCCAGCATACGCAGCCAACGGGGCCCCGGTGCTCTTCGGCGGCGGCAAGCCTCTAGACCTGGGAAGGAAGCTGCGCGGCAAGCGCATATTCGGCGACCACAAAACCGTGCGCGGCACCATCTCGAGCCTGGCGTGCGGCGTTGCAGTCGGCCTCATCGAATACCCGTTCTTTCACTTCATGCTTCCAGTCGCGATAATGCTCGCAATCGGCGCGAACTTCGGCGACCTCCTCGGCAGCTTCGCGAAGCGCAGGCTGGCCATGAAGCCCGGGCGGAACTTCCCGGTCATGGACCAGTACGGCTTCTTCGCCTTCGCGCTGCTATTCGCGTTCTGGCTCGGCCACCTCCCCAACCTGTACGGCCTGCTCTTCCTAGTGGCGCTGACGGGCGTGCTGCACCCGCTCACCAACATCGGTGCGCACAGGCTGAAGCTGAAGGAAGTGCCTTGGTAGGTGTTCCAATGGGTGTGTTCGACGGCATCCGCGCGCTCCTCTTCGGCAGGGTAATAGCGCGGGAAAGGGACGGCGCCGACACTATAACCGTAGTCGAGCGCGGAGCGAAGCGCGTCTTCTTGTGCAACGACGTAATACTGTCGCGGCTAGGCCGCGGCCTGTACACCGGCGCGTACTGGGACTACTTCACGCCGTTGCCGGCGCTCTACAAAAATGCAAGGGTGCTGGTGATAGGCCTCGGCGGCGGCACGATACCATTCCAGCTGGAGACGCTCTACGGCGACAGGATGAGCATGGACGTCGTGGAAATAAGCGAGACGGTGGCGAGACTGTCTGCCAAATTCCTGCCAAGGCCCCTGTGCTCGCGGATAGTGATGGGCGACGGCATCGAGTTCGTGAAGCGCCTCGCGCCTGACAGCTATGACATAATGATAGTGGATCCGTACAGGAACTACACGCTGTCGGCCGCCTTCCTGGACGGCTCGTTCATCGATGCGGCGTACAGCGCCCTGTCTGACCGCGGCATACTTGCAATCAACTATATACTCGACAGCAGTAACGCTGCGCTGTGGGAGGGCGCTCTGTCGTCGTTCAGGGGACGCTTCTCAATGTACTCGATAGGTGCGCCGCAGCATTCAGGGAACAGAGTTGTCCTCCGCTCGAAAAAGCTAACTGGCAGAGAGATATCGGAAACGGTGGGCGCCGATTTCCCAGACCGCGCGCGAGCGAAGCAAGTGGTCGACGGATATTCCGCTATGGTAGAGCTGCAGTAACCACCGACGAGATGCGGGGCAATGTACGAACATATTTCTAACTTCCGGTTTCTTCATACTGCTGATGGCAGAAGTGAAGCTTCTTTCACCTCCAGAAAACGCACCCTTCGACATCAACAATAAGCTCGAGGAGCTGCCGGTCGAGCTGAGGCTGCGGGCGAGGGACAGGCTTAGGGTCGCGAGGCTCAGGCACCGGAAGGGCCTGCTCGCCAGAATCATGCTGCTCGTCGCGCTCATAGGACCGGGCGTGCTCGTCATGGTCGCCGACAACGACGCCGGTGGCGTTATAACGTACGCGCAGACCGGGTCAATATTCGGAATAGGGTTCTTCATACCGCTCATGGTGCTGATGATACCCACAGCGTATTTCGTGCAGGAGATGACGGTAAGGCTCGCAGCGGTGACGCGGCGCGGCCACGCCGAGATGATATGGCGCAGGTACGGCAGCTTCTGGGGCGCGTTCTCGCTCATTGACCTGCTCATAGCAAATTCGCTGCCGATGGTGACGGAGTTCATAGGGATAACGTTCGGCATGAGCGTGTTCGGAGTGAGCCCCCAAATAGCGGTGGCTGTCGGCATAGCGTTCGTGATGACAGTGACGCTCACCCTGCGCTACCACCGGTGGGAGCGCGCAAGCCTAATAATAGCGCTCTTCAACCTCATATTCATACCGCTTGTCCTATTCGCACACCCCAACTGGTCAACGGTTGCGAGCGCCTTCGCCACGTGGCATATCAACGGAGGTGTAACCCAGCTGTTCCTGTACGTGCTCCTCGCGAACCTCGGCACCACGATCGCACCATGGATGCTCTTCTTCCAGCAGAGCTCCGAGGTTGACAAGGGCACCGTGCCCGAGGACATAGGCGCGGGAAGGCGCGACACGTTCATCGGCGCGTGCGTGATGGCTGCGGTAGCCATATCGATAATGGTGTTCGCAGGGACGCTGGTCTTCAGCGGCGCACAGGTCACGAGCGCCACGAACACTGCGCACTACGACATAGCCGCCATACTGAGCACAGTGTCGCACAAGGTGGGGATGCTTCCGACCAAGCTGTTCGCCCTGGGCCTCATAGACGCTGGCCTCATATCGGCTATAGCGCTCACAGCGAGCACCTCGTGGGCCGTGGGCGAGGCGTTCGGATGGCCGAAGAGCATAAACCTGCCGTTCTGGCAGGGTAGGAAGTTCTACGTGCCCGGCATGGTGAGCATGCTGATAGCCGCAACTATCGTGCTGATACCCAAAGTGCCGCTAGGGTTCCTCAACATAACGGTGCAGGTGGTGGCGTCGATATTCATGCCGGCAGCGCTGCTGTTTCTGCTGCTCCTCGCGAACGACAAGGAGATAATGGGGAAGTACGCCAACAAGAGATGGGAGAACGCCGGTACGATACTGATAATGCTTGTGCTGGTCAGCATGAGCGCGCTATACGGGATAACGGTCCTGTTCCCGGGAGCGCTCTAGGTGATGGCGAATGGACTCTGGGAAAGATAAATACTGGTTCATACAGAACGCGAGAGATTGGGAAAACTTCCTGAAGCGCGAGAAGATACGCGACTATTCGAAGGTTCCGGTACCCAGGGCCAAGATGAAGGGCATGGTCAAGGTCGCGTTCATACTCCTCAGGATATACATAGCGCTGATGCTGCTGCTGGTGCTGCTGGGGTTCCTGCACATCCTGTGACGGTACTCCATGCAATCCCCCGCGCGCCGGGCCCCGCCGTGGCCAACGGCGGAAATAATTTATAGGTGCGCACGCAAGTGCATCCTATGGAGAACTACGAAGTGATAGAGACGCACGCAGTTCAGCAGGCAGGCGGTGGCTCGGCAAAGCTGTTCGCGGTGCGGGCGGTGAACTTCAAGGTGCCTACTTACATAATGGCCCTGGTCTCGGAAGGGCTGAAGGACAGGGACGTAGTGCAGGCAGGCGACAAGCGCGTCTACCTGAACGGCAGAGACATAGGCGAGATAAGGGAGTTCAAGTCCGGCAGCGACGTCAAGATAGACGCGACGTACAACATAAAGTACACGGGTGGCTACTCGCGTACCGGCTCCACCATCTACATAGACGCCAATTTCCCCAAGATGCTGGAAGTTGGCGGAAAGAAGGTGGACTCGCACGAGAGCATAGGCAGGCACCACGAGCTGACCGAGAAGTGGTTCGTAGACGACGCATACGACTACCCGTACGCGCACGAGATAGCCGACAGGATCGAACGGGCCTACGTCGAGTCGCTTGGCGTGTCGTGGGACGACTACAGCAGGGAGGTGAACAGGCACCTGACCGAAGTCAGCTCAGCCAAGCTGGCCAGGAGCCCGAAGGATCTGGACATCACGCCATACGTGTCATCGCGGGACTGGGCCACGCTGAAGGAGATCCGCGAGAGCATGGAGTACTGAGCGCCGAAGCGCTCAGGACCTCAGCAGCGTATAGAGCTCCTTCGCATCCTCTTTCGTGCGGGCCGTGAGCCTCAGGGTGTGTATCTGCGAGCGGTTCTCCTTCAGCACCAGCCCCTTGCGCGCCTGGCCCATTGTCAGCGCCGCGTCCTCCTCCAATCCAAGCCCCTGCCCCTTCTTGTTCCTCAGGCTCTGGACCGCAACCGTCAGCACTACCCTTTTGCCTCTGGGTGGCTCGATGCTGTCCTTGCCGTAAACCTCCATCCACCACTTCGGCGTGCGCACGCTTGCGGCGATTATCGCGTCCATGTCGAGACCAGTGCTTTTCCACGCCTTCTTGGCCTTTTCAATCAACCCGAGCTCCCCGTTCTCATCCGCCTGCCTCTCCAGCTCGGTCAGCGTGCCGATGAGCCACTTCGGGCTCAGCACCAATTGCCCCTTTCCTGCCGCCTCCATCGCCGCACTCTGCCTGCCACGCGCGCCGGCTCCTGCGGCGTTGAACGTCTCAGTGGACCTGTAGTTCTTCTTCAGAAAGATGAATCTAGCCGCCGAGGTCTCGTCCGCGTACTGCGTCACCACTAGGTTGTTTATCCTCCCGGTGCTCTTCACCTTGTGGCCCGGTATTATGTGGTGAGACTTGAACTTGAACTTCACATCTTTGAATATCTCAAGGGTGTGCTCGTTCTCCCTCAGGTACTTCCCAACTGCCGCGGCCTCTTCCGCCGAAACTTTCGTCGGCGTTGCCATCCTGTATCCAGCGCTTTCGGTTTTTTCTACCATTCAATCACTTCAACTCATTTTCGAGTTAACATCAGCCAGCAGCGCCATGAGTTCCGCCGTATTGGTGTCCAGCCCCGCCTCGCAGAGGACGCCTATCGCGCTTTCCAGTTCGTGCTTCGCGGCGCCAAAGACCTTTCTCTTGATCTGCATCCTTGCATTTCGCTCGTATACATCCGCGAGCCGGATGGATGTTCGTGCGACCCCTGCACTATCCCTCTTGTCCTTATACGATCCGATGAGACGCTTTGCCAGAGCTATGCTCTCGTTGTCCCTGCTCTTTGCCACCGCGATGTCCAGCCCTTCCTCGAGCACGCCTATGGCGCGCTCGAGCTTCGGAGCCGCCTCGTCCTCCATACCCTTCTTCATGAGTATGCCGTATGCCATGAGGAAATGGTTCGCGGCTTCTGTGTAGATGCGGCGTCTGGCCGCCCTCTCTCCCATGCTGATGTGCTCGTCGACCATGGCAACTGCTTTGCCGTCGCTTACCTCGGTGCTGGCTTCGGCAGCGCCGCGAGCACCGAAAGTGGCGGACCCTGCGTACAGCACCGCGATCGGCCCCCGCCGCACACCCTGCTGCTCGTCCTTGGCCAAGTTGTACTCGGCAGTCGCCTTCTTCTTCTCCTCGCCTGTTGCCGCAACATTTACAGCTGTATGCATGAGCGCCAGCGCCTCGCTCTCCTGCAGGGCCGGGTCAGACGCCTCGAGCACCTTGCTTATGCGGGCGGATCCATTACCACGCAGCAACTGCAAGATGTGCCAGTCCTGCTCATCTGGCTTCTTCAGCCGTCCGAGCATGGCTGCCGCATATCCATAGTGCCTTCCGGCCCCGGCAGTGTCTCCGTTGCCATCAAGCATCCAGGCAAGCTTGCTGTGCGTATGCGCCGCGCGTCTGAACTGCGCGTCCGCCTCATTTTCCATTCCCAGCCTGAGCATCCTTTCGGCGGCGTCAACCCTGTACATGAGCGACTCCTCGGGCCTGCCGACCGTCTCGGCTCTGTCAGCCTTGGCGACCTGGTTCCACGCCCTGCTCCTTTCCTTGGCTGCAATTTTCTCCGCCTTCGACATGCTCTCCCGCCCATCCATGCGCCATATACATTTAAACGCTTTTCTACATTATTGGAAGGTTGTCGTAGTTCAGCATCAGCGCGCCTCCCTCAGAAAGCTTTTAATATATTGGCTGCGCTATATCTGAGTAGGTGCTTATTATTAAGATAAAAGACCTAAGGGCGCTGCCCAGCAACACGCTGCAGTCGAGGCTCGACGAGCTCGCGCTAGAGCTGGCCATCGAGAAGAGGAAGGTCGCCAGTACTGGCGTCTCGAGCAAGGTGGTCAAGACTAGGGAGCTGAAGAAGACGGTGGCAAGGATAAACACGATCCTCAAGGAGAGGGGTGCCGCACCAGGATGACTGACATTTGCCCCAAGTGCGGCCTTCCAAAGGAACTGTGCGTATGCGATGTGCTGGACAAGGAGACCGAGAGCAAAATCAAGGTCTACACGAAGAAGGCCAAGTTCAACAAGCTCGTCACCATAGTCGAGGGCATAGCCCCTGGCGAGGTCAACGACACGACCAAGGACCTCAAGCGCACGCTCGCGTGCGGCGGCACATCGAAGGACAACATGATAGAGCTCCAGGGGAACCACAAGGGCAAGGTGAAGAACGTCCTCGTGGGCTTGGGCTACAAGGAGAGCAACATAGACGTGGCGTGACCTACGCCTCGACTACCTTCTTCCAGTTCCTCTGCGGCACTATCCTGATTTTCGCGTCGGGGAAGTTCCTATCGGGCCC
>VFSW01016612.1_pt1 | contig 10031 bp, 12 predicted proteins | sample 5358111 | NCBI WGS metagenome assembly VFSW01 (sample SAMN11554181, study PRJNA540505) | mine drainage metagenome | isolation source: sediment from site ElyBrook_90M | place: USA: Ely Copper Mine, Vershire, VT | collected 2017
ACCTTGCGCTCGCCCGCCTGCACCTCGCGGTAATGATCCTGCAAGCGATACACCAGCAGCGCCGCCGCGCCGGCCAGCAGAAGATTCAACAAAAGCAAACGGCGTTTCAAAACGCACCCAACGCTTTCCGCGCCGGAACCAGTTTCTTCGGCACCAGTCCGGCCACCACCAATCGCACCGGCAGCATTTTATCTTTCGGCTGGATGTTGCCGATGCGCAGTTGGTCGGTAGCGATCAACTCCGGAGCGGCCGTGACGTCGGCCAACATGTTCACCAATTGCTCGATGCGGCAGTTAAACGTGACCGCAACCGAGACGATGCCGTAAGCGCCGAAGGGCTCCGGCGGGCTGAGTTCGGTTTGGCTGATTTCAACCGGCGGGAGAGCGTTCTTGGCGATGCGCTTGACGATCTGCACCACCTGCGCCTGCGCCTGCGCGGCGGTGTCGGCCTGGATCAATCCTTTTTCGCGGCGCGCCAAATCGGACTCGGCTTGGGCAAGCAGCTTCTGTTTCGCCGGAGCGGTGGCGGCGATCTGGCGCAAGCGCGCCAGGCGCAGTTCCGCGCTGTCCACCGTCTCCGTCCGCGCCGCCACCACTTTCGGCGCGCTGGGCGGCGCCGTGGCGATCCAGATGACGCCCGCCAAGGCCAGCGCCGCGCCGAGCCCGATCAGCGCCCGTTTGTCGCGGTCCTGGAGCGTCATTGCGCCGCCGCCTTTCGCTCCGCGCGAATGCCGAACACTTCGCCCATGCCGGAGCGGGCCAGCGGCGTCGTGAACTCGGAGTTCTGAAAATGGCCGGAGCCATCGAGCAGCTTCAGCAGCGCAGCCGCCTGTTCGGTGTCGCCGGAGATCTGCACCTGCTTACGATTGATATCTAAGCCGCGCAACCACGTCGGCGGCGCCAGAATCCGGGTGAGCTCGTCGAGCGTGTCGAGATCGCTCTTCGAGCGCATGCGAAAATTATCGAGCAGCAGCACGCGCCGCCGCGCCTCGGCGAGCCGGCCGTCGAGCGCGCGCACCTTCGCCGCCTGCAGTTCCGCTTGATGAATCCGCGCGTCGAGTTCGGCGCGATAGCGATGGCTCTCGATGGTGCCCGAAATGCCCATCGCCGCGGTGACGATGAGAATCAACGACGCCAGCGCGATGGTGGGAATAAAAATCGCCCGCGAGGTAGATTGACGCTCGGAGGCGGGGAGGAGATTGACCGTAGCCGTCAACACGGGACACGCCCCGGCGAGCGCGGCGGCATAAGGCAGCGCGTTGTGGGCCAGGTCGAGATCGGCGGGCGCGGCCACCGGAACGGGCAGCAGATCGGGGAACGTCAGCGGCCCCGTCGCAGCGTCCAACCGCAGCTCCGACAGGGCCAACGCATGCGCGCGGCCGGCGGGTGAATCGAGCAGCGCCGAGAACACCCCGCGCGCCGGACTCTCGCCGTAGACTTCCCACTCGCCGCCGCTCTCTTGCATTGCGACGAAGCCGTCGACCGCGGGAAGGGAGAGCAGGCGCGCGCCGCCGTACATCGCTCCGGCGGAGAACGTGAACGCCGCCACTTTCACGCCCGCCTCGGAGAACAGCGTGGCATAGCGATCGAGCGTCTCGCGGCGCGCGATACCCACCAGCGCCGAGTGGCCATCGCCCACCGGCGCCCAGCCCCATACCGCTTCGCCCTCCGGATACGGATGCAGCGAATCGATCTGAAACCCCAGCGCGGCTTCGATGTCCTTGGCCGCCACGCCGGGCAGCGCAACCTGCCGCACGGTAACTTCGGAGCGCGGAAGAATCACCGTCGCCGCCACATGCCCGGCGCCGATCGTCGCCAGAAAACTCGAATAGACAATGCCCCACTCCGCAGCGGGCTGTTCGCGAAAACGGTGGATGGTCAACGCGCCGGGAACCTGCGCTCCGTTCGGCCGCACGCGCACGGCGGCGATGTTCAGATCGAAAGCGCCGATCTCGACGCCGACGCCGGAGCCGAAGGCGAGCGACTTGCGAAGCGTCGCAAGCCAAGGATTGGAAGTGGGGGCGATCATGGCTCCGCGGGCGCCTCCTCCGTAGCGCCGGGCGGAGGCGCCGCTTGAGGCGGGGGCGGATTCACAAGGAATTGCGGCGCATCGCTGTACCAGCGCATGTAATGATACGGCGGGTCGAACTGCGCGGGCAGGAATTTCACCACCGCCGCTTCGGTCTTCTTGAGTTCCGAGAGCTGGCCGTTCGGCAGCCGGATGCGCGCCGTGGCGCGCAGCGTCCACATGGTTTGGCCGCCCACGCTCAACCGGCCGAATCCCGGCGCGCCCTCGGCGAAGATGGAGGCGTCGCCGATCGCTTGAAACGGCGCCGCCTTGCGCCGGGCGATGAGCGCGTCGATGGCCGGAGGAATCATGCCCAGCATGCCGAGAATGCCCGGCGTCACGGTGTTCACGTCGAGCTGCGACGTCGAACCGTACACGGAAACGCAGTCCCGCAGCCCTCCGTAAGGGATCAACTGGCCGTCGGGGGTCTCCTGGAACCCTCCATAGAAAATGTCGGGAGTCATACCGGGGATCAGCAGAAGTTCGTCGATCTCTTCAATAGACGCGTGGCGCGGCTGAAAAGTCGAAGCGAAGTCCAAACCGCCTCCGGGCGCGGGCGTGCGCCAGGCGAGAATACCGGCGGCGATGGCCATGGCGCGATCGGCGGGAACGCGCAAGGCGAGCAGCAGCTTGAAAAAATCGTCCTGGCTGCCTTGATTGACGTCGAGCTTGGAGGTCTCCGGAATCATCTCGACGTCGGCGGCGCCATCGGGAAATTCAAAATGCAAAAAGGCGGTTGGCGCCTGAAAATACATGGGCGCGCCGTTGGGGTTGGTGAAACCGGCTTGGCCCCATTGATACCAGAGCACGGCGCGCTGAATGGCGCCCGCGGCCAGATACGATGCGCGCAACGATAGCGATTCCGACGACGCGCGCTCGGTTTCGGCGCGTACCGTGCTGGCAACCGAAAACGCGATGGTGGCGAGCGCCGCCGTCAACCACAACACCGCGAGCAGCGCCGCGCCGCGCCGGCCGTCCGCGCGATTGCGTTTACGGGTCATAGGCCATCAGCGGATGCCGCGTAACTGAAATGGGAATGGTGAGCGGCAGCAGTTGCACGTACGACGGGTCGGGGACGAGCGGCGTCATGGCGATCTGAATCGCGTCGGGCAGGATGTCTTTCGACCAATGATTCAGCCAGCGCGATGGATGGCCGTCGTGCGCCGGTTCGCGAAAGGCGAAACCGCAGGCGGCGAGTTTGTCGGCCAGAACGAAGGAGCCGGGGCCGGTTTCGACGGGCCGGTAAATCGGCGCTTGTTTTCCTTCCATGTCGGGGCCCATGCCGGCGCAGAGCATCCCGACGCTAAACGGACCGGCGTAGAGGCGCTCGTTGAGCACCAATCGCACGCCCAGGCCGCCGTCGCCGGGGATCACTTTCATTTCGACGATGCGCGGCAGCCCGCGGCCGGCCTCGCGAAGCGAATAGGCGGAGACGAACCGCATGGTGCCCGTTTCACCTTGAAAGAAAGTGAACTTCGGGCCGGGGATATTAGGATTGTCGCCGGAGCATTTGCCGGTGACGGGAACGAGGCCGGCCACCTGCTCCTCGATGACGCGCTCGACGCCGACGACACGGCGATTGTGCATCAGATGGTCCTGGGATTTTTGCATGGCGTTGAAGCCGGTGTGCATGGCCATCAGAAGCCCAAGCGAGATGAGCGCCACCAGAGACACGGCGATGGTGACCTCGATCAGAGTGAAGCCGGCGCGGCGCGAGTGTTTCACGACGGAGCCCCTGGAGGAGGCTGCGGGCGGCCGATCTTGTAACCGTTCAGGTGGTAGGTTTGGCGGTTCGGTCCGCTCATCCACCACACCTCCATTTCGACGCGCTCGAGGATGCGGGTGGTGGGCGTGGCGCCGGGCGGGACATCGAGCGGTGTGATCATGGCGCGCCAGCCGGCCGGGACGCCGCCGGTGATGGACGGATCCCACGCTCCGCTGAGTTCGCCGTTCAATGGCAGAGAAGGAGTGAGGAGCAGCTCGTCCATTTTCTGGCGGGCGAGCAAAGCGGCGCGGTCGGCGTCGGTGATGCGGCCGGCGTTGCGCAGCGAAGTGGTGAGCGCGGAAAGCAACGTGACGGTGGCGATGGCCATGATGGCGGTTGCGACCAACACTTCGAGCAGCGTGAAGCCGCGCGTGGCTGGATTCGTCCGCGTCAATTGTCATCCTCCGGCCGCGGCGGTATTTCCACCGACGGCACGCCGGTGATGGGATCGACACTGACGATGCGTACGTCGCCGCGGCGGTTTTTCAAGACGACGCCGATGGCCGGCACCGCGCCGCCGGGATAGAGAAAGAAGCTGCGGGAACCGTTACCCAGTTCCTGAAGCGGCGGAAGGACGCCGTCGATCGAAACGCCGTCGGGGATTTTCAATTCGCGGCGGAATTTCGCATCGGAGGAACGCGTCAGGATGCGGTTTTCGGCGGGCGAGATGACAAACTCCACCGCTTCCTGGCGGCTTTCGGCGCGATTCAAGCCGGCGTTCATCAACGCGCTGACGCTTCGGGCAGCGCCGGAGATACGTAGGGATTCGAGACCGGCGCTCAAGGCCGGGAAGCTGATGCCGGCCAGCAGCGCGATCAGCAACGTCACCACCATCATTTCAATGAGGGTGACGCCACGCTGGCGGCGGGCGTGCGAAAGGTTAATCATTCTTCCAGTTGACGATGTCGGCGTTGTTGCCGTCGCCGCCGGGCTGGCGGTCGCCTCCATAAGATGTGACGTCGGGCTCGTCGCCGTGATCGCCGGGATACTTGTAGACGTAGCCCGTGCCCCAGGGATCGTTGGGGATGTCCTGCGGCAGGTACGGCCCGTTCCAATTGACGACGCCGTCGGGCTTGACGCGCAGCGCCGGCAGACCCTGTTCGGTGGTGGGGTAGGAGCCGGTGTCGAGTTTATAAGCGCCGAGCGCCGTCATGAACGAGTTGATCTGGGCGTGCGCGGCCACGCGTCGCGCTTTGTCGGCCTGGCCCATCATGCGCGGGACGACCAAAGCCGCGAAGAGGGCGATGATGGTGACCACCACCAGCATTTCGATCAGGGTGACGCCGGCTTCTCTTGCCGATTTTCGCTTCATAAAGATACTCCTGTTTATCATGCTATCCGTTGCGCTCCCTTACGGTCGCGGCTCGGTATCGGTTGCGGGGGCACACTTTGCGCTCCCTCACGGTCGCGGTCGTAACGGTTGCAGTTGGACGTTGCGCGAGGGGGATCATACCGCGATGTCGTTCATGCTGGTGATGGCCATCAAAATACTGAGGACCAGGACTCCGACGATCAATCCCATGATGAGAATGACTAGCGGCTCAAACAGCGACGTGAAGCGTTTGATGGCCGCTTTGGTGTCGCTTTCGTAAATTTCGGCCATGCGGTTGAACATCAGGTCCAGGCGGCCGGTTTCCTCGCCGACGCTGAGCAGATGGCCGGCGAGCGGAGGAAATTCGCCGGCGCGCATCAGCGGCCCGGCGATGCCTTCGCCGCGCTTCACGCCTTGGGCGACGATCTCCAAAGACGCGGCGATGCGGCGGTTATTGAGAATGGCGCGGGCGATGCCGATGGCCTGCACCAAGGGGACGGTGTTCGATACGAGAGTGCCCATGGCGCGGGCGAAGCGCGCGGTCTCGGCCTTGCGCAGGGCGTCGCCGAGGAGGGGAACTTTCAGGCGGAAGCTGTCCCACCACATGCGGCCCTCCGGCGTGCGGATGTAGGAATAGAGGCCGATGGAGAAGGCGGCGGCGGCGCCGAGAATCCATAATCCGTAGGCGCGCGTGAAGGCGCTGACATCGAGCAGCATTTTCGTCGGAAGAGGCATGGGGGCGCGCGATTGCTCGAAGACCTGGGCAAAACGCGGCACGACGAAATTGAGCAGCACGGTGATGGAAGAAAGCCCGACGAGGGCGAGCAGCGCGGGGTAGACGAGCGAGGAAACGATGTAGCCGCGGAGATCGTCGCGGGTGCGCTCGAACTCCGAGAGCCGTTCGAAGACGACGGCGAGGGAGCCGCTGGCCTCGCCCGCCCGCGCCATGTTGATGAACAGATCGGAGAAGTATTCCGGGTGCGTGGCGAGGCTGTCGGCGAGCGACTTGCCACCCTTCAGGACGCGGAGAATATCGAGGACGATGAAGCGGAACGCGGGGCGCTCGGTGATTTCGCCGGTGATGAACAGAGCGCGATCGAGCGGGACGCCGGCGTTGAGCAGCGTGGAGATCTCCTGGGTGAAGAAGAGAACGTCGCGGCGGCGTCCGCGACCGAAGGAGGGGAGCTTCAACTCCAGCGCGGTTTTTTGTTGTTGCAGGCCTACGTAGACGGGCGTCAGGCCTTGCTTGCGCAGTTCCTGGGCGACGCGTCCGCCGGAATCGGCGGCGAGCGTTCCGGTGCGGACCTTTCCATCGGAGGCGACGGCTTTGAAAAAATAGCTGGTCATGGCGGCGCGCTAAAACTCCTGCGTGACGCGCATCACTTCTTCGGAAGTGGTGACGCCGTCGGCGATTTTCATCCATCCGTCCTCGCGCAGGCTTCGCATGCCGTTGCGGCGGGCGGCGGAGGTGATGCGGCTGGCGTCTTCGTTGCGCATGATCGCGCCGCGAAGCTCCTCGTTCAATTCCATCAGCTCGAAAATGCCGATGCGTCCAGCGTAGCCGCTGCCGAGACAGCGTTCGCAACCCTGGCCGCGGAAGGAGGGGATCTGGTCGCCGAAGGGGGAGATTTTCACGCCGTCGGGAATTTTGCAGTGTTTGCAGATGATGCGAACCAGGCGCTGGGCGAGGACGGAAACGAGCGAGGAGGTGATGAGGTAATTTTCGACGCCCATGTCGGTGAGGCGGGAGATGGCGCTGGGGGCGTCGTTGGTGTGGAGGGTGGAGAAGACGAAGTGGCCGGTGAGGGCGGCGCGGATGGCGACGTCGGCGGTTTCGCGGTCGCGGATTTCGCCGACCATGATGACGTCGGGGTCCTGGCGGACGATGTGGCGTAGACCGGCGGCGAAGGTGAGGCCAATCTGCGTATTGACGTGGATCTGGTTGATGCCATCCATCTGGTATTCGACGGGGTCTTCGATGGTGACGATTTTTCGTTCCGGGAGATTGATGCGTTTGAGCGCGGAATAGAGCGTTGTCGATTTGCCGCTGCCGGTGGGGCCGGTGACGAGGAAAATGCCGTGCGGCAATTGGGTGTAATACTCCATGCGGGCGAGCATGTGGGCGTCGAAGCCGAGGCGCGGGAGGTCGTAAAAATCGCCGGCGGAGCGGTCCAGCAGGCGCATGACGACGCTTTCGCCGTAGAGGGTGGGGAGGGTGGAGACGCGGAGATCGACTTCGCGGCCGAGGGTTTTGACTTTGATGCGGCCGTCCTGGGGCAGGCGGCGCTCGGCGATGTTGAGCTTGGCCATCAGCTTCACGCGGGAGATGATGGCGGATTTCAATTCGCGCGGCGGCTGTTCCTGGTTGTGCAGGACGCCGTCGATGCGGTAGCGGATGCGGAACTCTTTTTCAAACGGCTCGATGTGAATGTCGCTGGCGCGCTTTTCGACGGCGGAGGCGATCATGGCGTTGACCAGGCGGATGACCGGCGCTTCGCTGGCCATGTCGCGCAGATGTTCGAGATCTTCGCTGGCGGTGCCGTCGTCGATGAAATCGCCGGTTTCGGTTTTCGAGGCTTCGCCGTAATATTTATCGATGGCGTCGAGGATTTCGCGCTCACCGGCGATGGAGGGAACGACTTTGAGACCGGTGACGGCCTTGACGGCGGCGATGGTTTCAAAGTCCAGGGGATCGGCCATGGCAAGGTGGACAGCGGAGCCTTCGACGGCCATGGGAAGGCAGATGAACTGGCGGAGGAAACGGACGGAGAGCGCCTCGGTTTCGGGGGTGAGCGCGGGCGGGCCGTCGATTTCGACGAGCGGGACGCCCAGTTGTTCGCTTAGCGCGCCGAGCACGTCGCGCACGGCGACGAAGCCGAGATCGACGAGAATTTTGCCGAGCTTTTCGTTGCGTTCTTTTTGCAGCTCAAGGGCGCGGTCGAGGTCGTCCTCGGTGATAAATTTGCGCGCGATGAGTGCCTCGCCGAGGCGCATTAGAACTCCCGAACCTCGATGGCGGGCTGGAGCGCGCCGGCGCGTTGGGCTTCGAGCAGGCGGGATCGGACGCCGGAGAGGACCACTTGGGATGGGATGCCGGCGCGATCCTCCCACGGATATTGGGTGAGGGTGACGCCGAGCACAAGGCGTTCGCCGCCGGGAACGGTGTCGAGCGAGGAAGCGGCCCCGCCGAGCATGGTGGCCATGGCGAGCTTGAGTTTGGGGAGGCGCTCCAGCATGCGTTTGCGGCGCTCGGCGATGTTCTCCTTGTTCATCGCCTGATGAAACGGATTCAGATTCGGGCCGGGGGCGAGATCGACTTCGGCGGTGAAGACGGCGCCGTAGCCTTCGAGATAAATGCCGCGCGTGGTGCCGAGGAGAACGAAGGGGTCCTGGGCCCAGAGGCCGGAGAGCTGGCGGTTGAAGCTGCGCTCCATGGCTTCGATGGAGGCGCGGCCGACGCGGGGCGTGGGGGTTTGTCCGCCCTGGGAAAGGGCGACGAATGCGGCGAGGATGGCGGCGGCGCGTTTCATTGTTGGACGCCGGGTTTGACGCCGGGCTGTGGGGCGGCGAAGGATTCGTCGTTCTGGGCGAGGACGCGGGCGGTGCGTTTATAGAGGATTTCGGCGTTTTCATCGAAGGCGATGAGGTCGGCGCGGCGCTGGTCGGCGAAGCGCTTCTCGGCGGCGGTGACGAGTTCGGCGGTCTTTTGTTCGTCCCGGCGGGACACTTCCGTCACCGCTTGCGTCACGCTCTCCGTCACTGCGTCGTGGACGCGTTGATTGACGCGCGCTTCCACTTGATGAGCGATCTGGCTCTCGATCTGCGCGGTGTTCGTTTGCGCGGCGGAGGGCCGCGTTAGCGCGCCGTGGGCGAGGATGGCGCAGGCCAGCAGCGCGGCGGAGGCGAAGCCCATGGCCGGGGCGGAGGCGAAGACGCGCTGCCACCAGCGTGGCGCAAAAACCTTGTCGGAGACGAAGGCGATGCGGCGCGGCGGCTCTTCGTCACGGACGGAGAGCAACGCGGCGTGGGTGAGGCGGAGGCGATCCACTTCCTCCCGGCAGGCGGCGCAGGCGGAAACATGGCCGTCCAATAATGTTTTACGCTCCGGCTCCAATTCGCCGAGCAGATATTCTTTCCCATCGAAATTTTGACAATTCATCATCGTTCACCTTGCGCGTTCAATTCTTCACTTGGCGGTCATCGAGCGGAGCGAGCGCGTCCTTGAGCAGATCGAGCGCGGTGTAGAGCCGGCTCTTGACGGTTGAGACCGGGCAGTCGAGAATCCGCGCCATTTCGTCGAACTTGAAACCCTGGTAGACCTTCAGCGCCACCGCCTCGCGTTGGTCCGGGGAGAGCCGGCTGAGAGCGCTTTGGACGGCGAGCGACGTTTCCATGGGAAACATGCGCCCGCTCATTTCGCCGGAGGCGGGTTCGACCGTGATCTCGCCCTCCGGTTTCGCCTTTCGCAGCAGCGAGTAGGCTTCGTTGTGGGCGATGCGGAAGAGCCAGGAGGAGAAGCGGGCCGGGTCGTCGAGCTTGCCGAGATTTTGATAGGCCTTCAAGAACGTTTCCTGGCTGATATCCATGGCGTCTTCGCGATTGCCGGTGAGGCGGAGCAGGTAATTGAAGATGCGCCTCTCCCATCGCGACACGAGGAGGTTGTAGGCATCGACGCCGCCCCGCCGCGCCTTGGCGATGAGGTCACGGTCCTCCACCTCCCGAAAAATCAACCTGTCACTCCTTCTCTAGGGACGCGCGCAGACGGGCAAAAAGTTGGGCCGCCATTGGGAACGTCCGCTTACGGTTTTCTTCACTTTAGCGCGGGAGGGAGAGGGGTGAGCGAGAGGGAGCGGGCGGGTGAGGGAGGTTTGCGGTTTGGAATGAGGG
>VFSW01016613.1_pt1 | contig 10031 bp, 8 predicted proteins | sample 5358111 | NCBI WGS metagenome assembly VFSW01 (sample SAMN11554181, study PRJNA540505) | mine drainage metagenome | isolation source: sediment from site ElyBrook_90M | place: USA: Ely Copper Mine, Vershire, VT | collected 2017
CAACCAGAAGACCTTCCTCGAGGCGAAGGCGAAGCCCGCGGAGCACGACGAGTCGCAGCAGCGCGTCAGCATGGAGGCGATACGCAGCGGCGCGGGCAGCTACATAATGGAGATAGACGACTCGGTCAAGTGCCCCGACTGCGGCAACATGATGGTCGCAGCAGAAGGCTGCTACACCTGCCCGAAGTGCGGCCACAGCGAGTGCGGCTGAGCCGCCACACTCAATTTTTATTTCCTTCGTCCAATAACTAGCGGTACGCATGTTCGCCAAACGCATCAGCATAGAGAAGTTCGACGCGACTGACGGCACGCTCCTATACGGGCTTCTCGCGCTCCCTGAGCGCGGCAGGCCGAAGGCCGCCGTGCTGCACGTCCACGGCTTCACGGGCAGCTTCTACGGGAGCAGCGCGGTGGAGGAGCTATCGGTCGCCGTGACGAAGCGCGGCATGGCCTTCTTCTCGATAGAGACGAGGGGCAGCTACTCCGTAGAGGAATTCACCAAGAGCAATGGCGGCAAGACGACGGACTTCATCGCCGGCGGGGCGCTGGAGAAGTTCGAGGACTGCACCCATGACATAGAGGGCGCCGTCCGGTTCCTCGGCGGAAGGGGGTTCAAGCGCATAATTCTGGAGGGACACAGCTCGGGCTGCCAGAAAATCGTCTACTACACCGCGACGCGCATGAACAGGAACGTGAAAGCGATGGTTCTGCTCTCGCCGGTTGACGACACGAACTTCGACAGGGCGCACTACGGCAAGAAGTACTCCTCGACAGTGAGGCTGGCGCGCTCCATCGCGAAAAAGGGCAGGTACGCCATGATGCCCGTGGGCGGTGACCCGTACACGATGGTAGGGGCCGCGCGGCTGCTCAGCACCGCGGATCCTAAGAACCGAGAAGCCATTACACTCAACTACATGGTGCCCCGCATGGCGTACATAGCGAGGATACGCGTGCCCATGCTGGCTGTCTTCGGGACCGAGGACCGCTACATGCAGGTGGCGGGGATAAAGCCGCAGCACGCCATAAGAAAGCTCGGTGAGAGCTGCCCGAAGCCGGTCGATGGGCTCATGATACGGGGCGCAGACCACGACTTCCACGGGAAGCGCGCCGCCCTCGCCCGCAAGGTCGCCGAATGGGCCGCTGGCGCGGCGCTCGATTGATGATGCATATGACGGCAAGGGAATTCGCCATGAAGGACAGGGTGCGCATATACGACACCGACGCACAAGGCGTAGTACACTACGCGGGCTACTACAGGTTCTTCACCGATGCCTTCGAGCAGTTCTCGAGGACGAGGCTCGGCTCCGACCTACCAATGGCGAACAGCCGCATCTGGTTCGTCGTGGTGGAATCGAGCGCCAGGTACTACAGACCCGCGAGGCTCGGCGACACGCTGATGACGCACGTGCGGGCGAAGCTCTCGGGCAGGAAGGCCGTGCGGTTCTCGTTCAGGATAATGAGGAAGCGCGAGCTCATTTGCGACGGCTCCATAGTGCAGGTCGCGATAGACAGCAGGCGCTGGAAGGCCGTGGAAGTGCCCAGGGCGACCGCACTGAAGATTGCGAGGCTCGGCGGCGGTTTGACCAAGCGCGCCCACGCGCCTACTTCGTAGTTACCTCGCACGAGTCCTTAGTCACGATGACGCTCGCTTCGGCCTGACTCACCATGCCTCCCGCGGTCTCGATGAGCATCGGGTGGGCCTCCAGCGCGCCAGCCCCTACCAGCGCGCTCAGCGACGAGTACAGCGAGAACCTCGAGGCGGAACTCTTCGCGAGCCACCTCGCGGCGAAGGGCTCGCTCGGGTAGCGCTTCGATATCTCCGCCATGATCACGCGCGCGTCAGCCATGCGCACCTGCGCCTCGCCCATGAAGCTGAATATCTCGTGCACGTCGCTGCTCGCCACGTAGCCCCTGCCCCAGGCCGTCGTGGCGAACGGCTCTATCGCGATTAGGTCGCCCTCCCCGAGCACCGTGTCGTCGCCGTTGGCGTAGTTGGGTATGAAGGGCTCGGAGTGCAGGTCGTGTATGCCCAGGCCGTGGCCCCCCAGGTTCCGGATGGGCTTGAAGCCTCGCTTGGTTATCGCCGCTTCTATGGCCTTCCCGATGTCGGACACGCGCACGCCGGCCCTGACGGCGCCTATCGCGTCGGCAAGAGCCTCCTGCGTCGCCTCTACGAGCCCCTGCATCTTCCCCGAGAGGTCTATGGTCGCGGCGCAGTCGCTCAGGACGCCCTCCTTCGCAGCGCCGAGGTCCACCTTCACCACGTCCCTGTCGGAGAACGCGAGCGCGTCGTCCATGCCCGGCGCGTAGTGCGCCGCCTGGGCGTTTATGGACAGGTTCACCGGGAACGCCGGCTCCATGCCCTTCTCCCTTATCACCGCCTCGAGCGCGTCCGCCACGTCTATAAGCTTCGCCCCGGGCTTGACCAGCTCGCGCGCCCTCTGCAGCGCTGCGAACGCCACGCTCCCCGCCTCGTTCGCGTACTTCTTGATAGTACCCTCGTCCAGTTCGTTCTCTTGTTCTTGTTCTGCCATTCAATCGCCTAGCTTTTTCTGCTTGCCGAGGCCCTTTACCTCGTCCTCGCTGAAGTTGAGCTCCTTGAGTATGCGCATCGTCGCAGGTATCACCTGGTGGTTGATGTAGTAATCGGCGTCGTAGTCCTTCGCGTACTCCTCCAGCTCCGCCCTGTCGGATATGGAATCGCCGTGCCTCGTTATTACGTAGCTTATGACGGAGTGCTCTACCTCGTCGCGGGTCTTGAGCCCCTTCTGCACCGCCTTCTGCGCGGCCGCGAGCTCGGGGCTCTTGGAGTCGTAGCCGCCGAGGCCCTTCCTGAGCTGAGTGCTTATCGCGAGCTCCGAGAGCGGCACGGTGCCCGCCCTGAGCTTCGCCACGATGTCCTTGACTATCGCTATGGCCTTCTCCGGGTTGCCCTCCTTGAGTATCGTGTCGAGAACCTGGCGCTGCGCGTCCCTCGCCACCTTGGACCAGTCGCGCCTCACCAACTCGAAGCCGCGTATCTTTATGTAGCCGTCGGCGGATATGAGCGCGTACTTCTTCTTCGCTCCCGTGTAGCCGCCCTCCACCTTCCTGCCGACGAATATGCCGCGCGTGTAGAAATCCTCGAGCTCCAGCTCCATGTTGCCCGGCAGCTTCTCGTTGAAGCCCTTGACGAACACTATCGCGTCGCCATGGGTCCTGTCCATTAGAAGCATCAAAATACTATCGGTGTCTCCGTAGAGAACCTTGAAGCCGTGCGTCTCCGCTTCGTCTATGGCCTTGTGGATGAACTGGCGGCCATAAGCGGTTATGCTGCCCGCGCACTCCCGCGAGTACCAGCGCGACCTCGCGTAGCCCATGTAGCCGAAGAACGAGTTGGACGTTATCTTCAGCGCCTGCGACCTCGAGCCGAGGTAGATGTTGCCCTTGTCCTTCTTGTAGAGCTGCTTGACCTTCGCGCGCTCGTCCATCAGCAGCTTGAGCGAAACCGGCGTTATGCTCTTCCTGTTCTTCATGAACTTCGTGCCTATCGGCGACTCGTTGTAGTCGTCGCAGTCCTCGCATATGGAAGACGGGTCTATGTTGTGCGATATTATTATCTATGGGTACAGGCCGCGGAAGTCGAACAGCACGAGGTTCTCGTAGATGCCGGGCTCCGGCGTCTTCACGTACGCGCCCTCTATCGGGTTCGCGAGGCGCGCGCGTATCTCGCGGTCGTCCGGCTTGTTCGGTATAAGCTCTCCGAACGCGTGCGCGTACTTCATCAGCATGAACTCGACGAGCTGGCCGGTGGTCGAGACGCAGACGTCGCTGAGCGAGTTGCCGGTGACCTTCGACAGCGCCGTCATTATCGGCACGAATGTCTCGTAGACCTTCTCGAGCGCGTGCGAGTCGCTGAGGTTGTAGTCCGCGAGCGCCTGCAGCTGGTCCATCGGCCCGTCCCACATCTCGTAGATCTTCGCCTTGTTCACGTTCGTCTTCGCCTTCTTGGTGATGGCCTCGTAGACGTTCTTCAGTGTGTAGCTGTTGAGCTTCAGTATGTACTCGGCCGCTCCCACCGTGGCGATGAACTTGACAACGTTGTACATGTCGACGTGCACCCTTCCCGCGATCTTCACCTTCTCCACCAGGCCGTGCCTCTCCAGCTTGGTCGCGCCCGCGAACCTGTCCATGTCGAACTCGATCTTCAGGGTCTTCGCCCTTTCGAGCATGTACTTCACGTCGTAGTTTGCGGAGTTGTAGCCCGTGACCACGTCTATGTCGAGCCGGTCCAGGAGCGCCTTGAACTCGGCGAAGAGCGCCTTCTCGTCCTCAACCAGCGTGACGTAAGGCCGGTCGGTGATCTTCCTGTAGGTTATTACGCCGTCGCCGCGTTCGCCGTTGCTGTTGTAGGCGTAGCTGAGCATTATCACGGGGTCGCGGTCCGCGAGCGTTATGGTGCGGGGGTTGTAGACCTCTATGTCGAAGCAGAGCACGTTGAGCGGCGGGTCCTCGTGCGTGTCGCGCTCGAGCGGCTTGATCTCTTCTACGGCGAGGAGGCCGTCGGCCCTCTTGAGCCTGAAGGTGCAGTACGTGAGCGGCGATATCGCGTTATCTACCAGGTAGCGCTTCGCGAATGGTATGTCGTACTCGTAGCAGGAGCCGTGCCTCGCGAACGCGGCGCTGAGCTTGGGCACGTGCGACGGGCTCACGGCGTAGACCCTGTACGAGTCGACCTCCTTCCCGAATATGGTGCGCTGCTCGTGCACCATCTCCTCGGCGCGCATGGTGGAGACGCCGTCAGTCGCCTGCACCTTCATCATCTCCTTCATGTCGGTGCCCTTGGACGGCACGAAGTAGAAGTAGGGCCTGAAGCCCGGGTCGAAGACCTCGCGCACAAGCCCGTCGCTGCCCCGGACCGTCAATCGTATAAGGGCGCGCTCTCCGCTCGCGAGGTAGTCCACGTCTAGCAGAAAACCCTCGAAAACAAGAGCCCCTGCAGCCTCCGCGTCGGTCTGGCTGCGCATACTGCTACCACTGGGCGTTGAAACTTTTATGCCTTTCTGAAGGGCATACCGAGAAGAGAGGAGAAGAATTGGATTGAGCGGGGCTCACTTCGAGCCCTTCGCGTCCTCGTCCTGTATCTTGGTGGTGCTTATCACCAGCGGGGGTATGAGCCCGAGCGAGTACGCCACGAGCGTGCCCGTCGCGCTGCACCTGAAGTTCAGGCCGTTCACGACCTCCTCGGCGAGCTGCACCGGAAGCCTGTGGGACTCGTTCCACTTCTTCGTGACAGCGCTCACGACCTCCTTCGACTCCTCTATCTCTATGAAGCCGCCCATCTTTATGTGGCCGAGGTTCTTGGAGTCCTTGGCGTCGCCGTCGAAGTACTCCGCTATGAACGTGTACGCCACGTTGAGCTTGTCGTTCTTGACGGTCAGGTTGTCCAGGTTGATGTTCATCCTGGGGAACCTCTGCTTCTGCAGCGCGTCAGCCTCGTTTATCTTGCCTTCCACACTCGATATGGTGAATCCGGTTATCATTTTTACCACTGCCGTCGTTTGACGCATAAATTGAATGGAACAGGTATTTAGCACTATCGGAAGGCATGCGCCAGCCGCCGCGCTCCCCCTCTGGAGTTAGCGCCTCCCGCTTCTGCTCCACGATGTCTTCTATCAGCATGGACACGTTGCCGCTGCGGCGCGCGGGGAGCTGTGAGACAGCGGCTAGAGCTCCTTCGCGAGCTCCTCCAGGCTGCTGAACATGTAGTCCGGATCGACGGCCTTCAGCATGTCGGCGCTGTCGAAGCCGTTGGTCACGACACACGAGGTTATGCCGGCGTTGCGCGCCGCCTTCACGTCGTCCTTCATGTCGCCCACGTAGAGCGTGGTTGCGCGCCTTGCTCCGAGCGCCTTCATCAGCACCTCGAGGCCCAGGGGGTCGGGCTTGAGCCGGTGCAGCGACTGCGCGCTCAGTATGGCGTCGAAGTAGTGCATGACCTTCAGGTAGTCGAGCTCCCTGTAGGCCCTCCACAGCGCGGCGTCGGTGTACAGCGCGACAGACGAGCCCCTCTCGGTGAGCTTCTCGAGGAGCGGTCTCGCGCCGTACCCCAGCCTCGGCGTGATGAACTTCAGCGACAGGTCCGCCACGAACGCCATGAACTCGCTCTCTGCGTTCCTCAGCTCTGCCAGCGTCTTGTTCGTGTGGACGTGCCCCAGGCCGGCCTCTATCTCCGTGATGGTGTGGGACTCATGCCTCACGTGCACTGCGAGTTTCTTCCTCCGCCAGTTCGGGTTGACGCGGGCGTTTATCTTCCTCGCAATGCTCACGCTCCTCAGCGTGCCGTCCCAGTCGAATATGAAGGTCCTGTACCTAGACAGAGCGCCCATCACTCCCACTCTATGTCCAGGCTGGGCTTTCCGGGCATAGCCCTCTGCGCCCTCTGGGATTTCGACTCTGCCTCGGACTCTATGCTGACTTCGGTTCCGAGCCTGGAGCCCATGTACTCAGCCGCCTCGCTGAAGCCGTCTAGTACCTCCTTGGCGTCGTAGCCCTCCATCCTCGCTAGGGTGTTCATCCTCTTCGCGTACTGCGCGAGGAACTTCGAGAGCTGCTGCCTGTCGACGTCTTTCAGCGACGGGTCAGCTATCACCGCGCCGATGTCGCGCTTCTCGCACAGCGCGTTGTACGCCTGGGCCTTCCACGGCGCGGCGAGTATGACAGTTATGCGTGATATTTTCTTGCCCTTGTTTGCGTCCATCTTGGCGGTGAGCGCCATCGTGGCCTCCGCGTCCTCCATCGTGCCCTGTATCATCTGCTCCGTCGCCTCTATGGCGGGGCTTATCAGGTTATCGTCGGCGTCGGGCCAGCGCTCCTTCGCCACGAAGCCGTTCTTCCCCAGCATGTGCCAGAGCTCTTCCGTGAGGAAGGGCATCGCCGGCGAGAGCATCAGCACCGTCTTCTCAAGGAAGTCGCGCACCACGAGCGCGTTCGCTCCGCCCCTTGCGGCGTACCACCTGAGCTCGTTGATCGAGTTGTAGTATATCTCGACGTAGGCGTCGCGCAGCTGCAGGCCGTCCATCGCGGCGCTCGCGCTCCTTATCTTCGAGTTGAGCTTCGAGTATAGCCAGTAGTCTATGTGGCCGAGCGCGCCAGCCTCCATGGAGTCCAGGCCGGATACCTGGTTGTACAGGAACTGGTTCTTCGCCAATATGCTGCCGGCGTTCTCGGGCATGAAGTCGACGTCGCTCTCAAGGTCGCTGCCAACTATCTGTATGAAGCGCAGCGTGTCGGCGCCGAACTTCCCTATCGCGTCCATCAGCGGCATGACGTTGCCTATGCTCCTGTGCATCGCAGCGCCGCTTATGTTGACCATGCCGTTCGTCACTATCTGCTTCGGCCAGTACTCCTTCGGGAATACGGCCAGGTGGTTGAAGATGTAGAACGTCAGGTGGCTGGGTATGAGCTCGTACGCGGAGTGCCTTGAAGTGAATTTGTACCAGTAGGTGAAAGACTCCCTGCACCTCTTGATGAGTTCAGAGTCTATCCCCGTGCCTGTCGAGACAGCCTCGGGCGCCCCCTCGCCGTTCAGCACGTAGTCGAAGAACTCTGGCTTGAGCTGCTCCGGTTTCACGCCGGCGCCGTTCAGCAGGTTGACGAATGTGTAGAAGGCCATGTATATCGTAGAGTCCGACAGCGGCTCTATTATGTGCTCCGGATTGAGAGGGAACCTGGTGCCTATGCCCTGCGCGCGCTCCATGGGCTTCGGCCCGAGCCACTCGATTGTGGCGTTGTAGGCGTTGCGCATCTTTTCGGGGAAGATCTTCATCTCTGGGAACCAGAGCCTGACCTGCTCCTTCCATCCCTTGTTGCCGTAGTCTATGAACCACTGGTTGTCCACTACCTTGACTACGGCACGGTAACCGCACCTGCAGTACACGGGCTCCGGGTTCGACATTACGTACATGCTCATGGCGCCACCTGGGCCGGTGAGCGACGCCTTTATCAGCTCCCTGGCTTCCGCCACCTTCTTTCCGGCGTGCTCCCCAAGGAGCATTACGCCCCCGCGCTGCTCGTCCTTGTAGATCTGCTTGGTCGCCTCCTCGACAAGCGCGTCGTCCGATTCAGTATTCGCGCCTGCCTTCTCGAGATACGCAAGAGCCGGGACCTTTCCGCCGGTGTCCGTGCCTTCCAGTTTCACTACCGCCTTCGGTTGCATGGCGGAGCCTGCCGCGCCCCTGGCTTCCAGCCTCTTGAGCGCGACGTAGTCAAAAGGGGCGTGCGCCGGCACCGACATGACGACGCCGGTGGCGAAGTCCGCCTTGACAAAATAGCCAGGAAGCACCGGCACTGAGTCGCCCGTCACCGGGTTCACGGCCTTCTTGGCCAGGAGCTCCTGGGCGCTTACGCCGCCCTCCACCTTCACGTCGAGCTGATAGGCGAGAGTCGCCGCCGCCTCTTTGCCCATGTAGAAGCGTTCGCCGCCTAAGCTGGCGATTACGTACTCCGCCTTGTCGTTGATGAACAGGTTGGTCACGCCGTATATCGTCTCCGGCCTGAAGGTCGCGCACGGGAAGAACGCGTCCGAGTCGGCGTCCCTGAACTTTATTACCGTCATCTCCTCTATCTTCGGGTCGACATCGTGTTTCGTGTCGTGCTGCCCGATGGCGTTGCCCTCGTTCGGGCACCAGCCGACTGGGTGCCTGCCCTGCACAAGGAAGCCCTTGGCCTGCAGCTTGGCGAACTGCCACTCGACCATCTTGCTGTAAATGGGGTCGGTCGAAGTGAAGTTCCTGCGCCAGTCTATGCTGAAGCCGGCGCGCCTCATGTCCGCCTTGTATATGTCGGCGAAGTACGCCGTGAGCTTCTCAGGGTCCGCAAGGCTCTTCGCTGTGGCCCAGTCAATGTGGTAGAGTTCGTACTCGTCCTTTATCTCCTTATCGTCCTGAAGTATGCGCTTGACGGTCGCAAGCACCGGAGTGCCGGTCCTGTGGAAGCCCATCGGAAACAGAACGTTGTAGCCCTTCATGCGCAGGTACCTCGCGTAGAAGTCCGCCGTCCCGTAGGTGCGCAGGTGCCCTATGTGCTGGGGCATGTAGGGGTAGGGCCACGCTGCCGTGACGAGCACCGCTTCCCTGTCGTTGGGCTCCGCCTCGAAGAGCTTCGCGTCGTCCCACGCCCTCAGCCACCTCTCCTCCATCTCCCTGTAGTCTATCATTGAGCAGCACCGCCCGCACAAGCAGCAATATGTCGCCAGGTTACGGATAGATGTGAGGCTGTAACCTATAAATTAGTAGCGTGTGAAGGCTAGAGTGGTTCTCGTGGCAGATCCGCTGCTCCTGCTCAGAGTTGCGAGCGTCATCGCGATAGCGCTAGTGTACATGCTGTTCGACGTCTTCAACAGGCGCAGCGTGCCTACCTACTACGTGTACGGCACGCTGGCGTACGGCGCGCTGCTCACGCTCGCGTACGCGAACTTCTACGCCGTCGTGGTGAGCATACTCGTCGCGGTGGCGGTGCTGGCTCTCGGGTACGTCGTCTACAGGATCGGCCCGCTGGGCCTCGCCGACGTCATAGAGCTCGCCGCGCTCTCGCTCATGCTGCCCATCCAGGGCACGCCGCTTGCGGCGCTGGTGCCGCAGTACTCGGTGCCGTTCGTTATCTCCGTGCTGATAAACGCGGGCATAGCCTCGCTCATCATAGTGCCGCTGTACTACGTGCCGCGCGCCTTCGTGAAGCTCGGCCCCAGGCTCGACGCGATGCTGACAAGGGCCGACGCCGCGAAGGCGGGAATGGTAACGGTCGCGTACGCAGCGTTCCTGGCCTTCCTCGTCGGCGTGGTCGGCGTGGGCTTCGCTGGCGTGGCTCTCGTGCGGGTGATGATGGCGGGCTCCGCGATGATGCTCTTCTTCGAGAAGCCCGTCACAGAGGTCATGGTGAGCCGCGTCCCGCCGAAGGGGTTCGAGGAGGGCGACATAATCGCCACGAATCTCATGAGCGCGCGAGAGGTGTCTTCCGTGAAGAGGCGCGTTCCCGAGTTCGAGCGCCTCGTC
>VFSW01016614.1_pt1 | contig 10030 bp, 5 predicted proteins | sample 5358111 | NCBI WGS metagenome assembly VFSW01 (sample SAMN11554181, study PRJNA540505) | mine drainage metagenome | isolation source: sediment from site ElyBrook_90M | place: USA: Ely Copper Mine, Vershire, VT | collected 2017
CGACAGGATCATGGCGAGGCGGCGCTTGTCGGTTCTCGTCGTGGTGGTCGCCGTCATGCGGGTCCGGTGGCTCCCTGGGGTTCGTCGCCCGCCGGGGACGCGGGCAGCGGTGTGGTCTCGAACAGGGCTGCGTTCATGGGGCGCTTGGTGAAGAGCTTGCGCATCCGGGCGTCGCGCACGGTGTTGAGCAGCGCCTGCGCGTAGTCGACCGCGCGCTGGTGGGCGCTGGGAGCCTGGGGCGATCCGGCGCGCTTGAGCGCATCGGCGCACAGCGAGCGGATCTCGAGCCCGTACTCGCAGCCTTGCATGTTCTCCACGGCGCCGAGCGCGGTGGTGGCGACGAGCGTGGCCGTGTGCATCTCGCCCATATCCACGCGCGCCGCCGCCTCGACCGCCATCGCGTAGAAGTGGAACGACACGAGGGCCATCCCCTCGGCCGCGTGGCGGGCCGCGAGCGCGAACTCGATGGCCTGCCGGGGCTCGCGACGGGCCCGCGCGAACACCGCCTGCACCATGTTCTCGTGGGTCTTGTCGTAGGCATTCTGCGTTGCGGCGTCGAGCGCGGCGGCGTCGCGCAGGTGGATCTCGGCGGACTCGAGGTCGCCGATCTCGATGGTCACCTGCGCGCACACCAGCAGCGTGTCGGCCCAGCCGTCCTGATCGCCGTAGCGGTCGTGGGCCTCGCGGGCCCGCTTCAGGTAGGCGAGCGCCCGGGGGACGTCGCCCAGGCGGAAGTAGGCGTGCCCGATGTTCGTGAGCGTCTTGGCGATCTGGAAGCGCCCGCCAATTGACAGGTCGATCTGGATCGACTCGAGCGCGAGGGCCACCGCGTCCTCGTAGCGCCCCTGCACGAACATGGCGTAGGCCAGAGCGTTGCGGACCCGGGCTTCCATCCGGCGCGCCCCCGAGCGGCGGAAGATGGCGATGGCGTCGACGTACGCGTCGACGGCCTCGCGCACGCGACCGACGCGACGGAGCAGGATGCCGCGCGAGCGCAGGACCTCGCCGCGCAGCCGTGGGGGGACCGTCACTCCCCCGGTGACGGCGAAGGCCGACAGGGCCCGATCGCAGGCTGCGAGCGCGCCTTGCACGTCGCCCAGCTCCCGCAAGAAGTCGCTGACCATCGCTTCGGCCTCGACCACCAGGGGAGGGAAGCGAGTCGCGTGCGCGATCTCGGCCGCGCGCCGCGCCACCTCGGACCCTCGCACGAGGTGCCCCTCGTCGAAGTCGTAGCGGGCGCTGCGCAGCAGGCCCAGGCACACGACGCGGGGCGTGCCGAGGTGCCGCACGATGCGCCTGAGGGCCTCGAGGTGCCAGATGCGCTCGCGGCGTCGCCCCAGCACGCGGTAGGCGCTCTCCAGCGCCTCGTGCCCTGTGACGCGTCGCTCGTCTTCGAAGCCGACGTACGACAGTGCGCGCTGGTAGTAGCGGATGGCGAGCGGGGTCTGGTGGCTGGTGCGCGCCGCGCTCGCAGCCTCGAAGTAGAAGTTGGCGGCGCGGTCGTAGCTCTCGCCCCGCGCGAGGTGGCGGGCGACGATGGCCGCCGACAGGCCGCGTCCGACGGAGGTCCCGGCGAGGTGCTCGCCAAGCGTGCGGTGCATCCGGATGCGGTCGTCGGGGTGCAGCTCGACGTACGCCACGTCCCGGGTGAGCGGGTGGCGGAAGTCGACGTGCTCGCCCTTGCGGTCGCAGAGGCCCCTGGCGCACAGGCGGACGATGGCCTCGTCCTCGACCGTACCGGTCAGCTGCAGCACGTCGCCGAGCGTGAGCGGACCGCCCGCGATGGCCAGCCAGTCGACCACCGCGTGCTCGGTCGCGGGCAGCTCCCGGATACGATCGCCCAGCAGCTGCTCGAGCGTGGACGGCAGCGCGCCGAACCCGGCCTCGGCCCGCTCGGTCCGCGCCAGGACGGCGACGTGCTCGCCCGTCTCGCTCTCCACGTCGCGGATCTCCAGGGCGCCGCGTTCGAGCAGCGCGTCGATCACCTCGAGCAGGAAGAAGGGATTGCCACCGACCCGCGGCAGCACGTCGGCGCAGACCTGACGGGCCCCGTCGCGTACGCCCAGGCGCGTCTCGACCAGGCGCACCTGCTCCTCCGGCCCCAGCTCGCGCAGCTCGGTGCGCATCACGCCCGTGAGCACGGGCAGCACGCGGTCGTCGGGTCTCGTGACCAGGAGCACGAAGATGGGCAGAGGATCGCTGGAGTGCACGATCTCGCCCAGGACCTCGAGGCTGGCCTTGTCGGCCCACTGCATGCCCTCGATCACCAGGACCAGCGGTTGCGACAGGGCGATTGCGGCGAGCAGGTTGCGCGCGCCCGCGAGGATGGTCTTGCGGCGTGCGTGCGCGTCTTCGTCCCCGCCGCCCATCTGCCGGTTAGTCGCGAGCTCGGCGAGCCGCGCGACCATCGGGCTCGTGGCGTCGCCCTCCGCCGCGCCTCCGCCCGCGTGGGCGATGAGCGCGGCCACCTCCTCGAAAGGCTCCTCTCCGGTGGTGCCGATGGAAGCACGCACGAGCTCCGCGATGGTGGCGTAGGGGACCTCCATGCGTACGGGCGAGCACTCGACGTTCACGACCCGCGCGTTGGGCGGGAGCTCCCCCAGAAACGTCCCCAGGAGCGCGGTCTTGCCGATGCCCATCTCGCCGACCACGGCCCGACAGACGAGCTGCCCGGCGCCTCCGCCTCCGCTGACGGCCGCGTGGTAGGCCGCATGCAGGTCGCCCTTCTCGGCGTCGCGCCCGACCAGATCGCTCGCGGCGGTCTGCGTCTCGGCGAGCCGCTCCTCGCGCGACAGGCTCCTCTCCAGGGCGTACAGACGCATCGTTGGCGGCACGTCGGCCGCGGCCTTCGGATCGAGCTGCAGGCTCGGCGCGTCGCCCCAGCGGAAGTCGCGTCGCACCAGGCGGTAGACGCCGCCGGCCACCCACGTCCGGCCCGCCGGGGCCGCATGGCCGAGGACGTCGGCCATGTAGGTCGCGGGATCGTGCAGCACGTAGCGCTCGAGGTGCCCTTGAGGATCGCGCGTCCCGCTGGCGATGCCGCGCACGATCCCGATCGCGGGTGATAGCGGGGTTGCCAGATCCTCCTTGAAGCCGGCGATGGTCTCGTGGATGTCGAGCGACATCTGCGCGGCGTCGATGGCCGCGCGCGAGGGGTTGGCCGTCAGGCCGGCGATTGCTCGCGCGTCGGAGTCACCCGACCAGACCCAGCGCATGCCACGCTTGAAGGCCAGATCGTCCAGGAGCCCGCGCAGCTGATCGAGCATGCGCCGGGGCAGCGCCGACGCCTCCATGCCGTGCAGGTGCAGCGTCACCACGGCCACGTGCCGCACCTCGCGCGGTCCCTCGGCGGGCGCGACGCGCTTCGGCAGCGGCGTCTCGCCACCCGGGGACGCCTCCACCGCAGCCGGCGCCTCGCGCAGCGCGACGTCCCGCGAGTCCTCGATGCTGCGCGCGAGCGGCACGGCGGCCTGCGTCCGGGCTTCCTCGGAGCGCAAGCTCCGCTCGGCCATCGACGGAGCCGGGTCGCCGTCACCCAGCCGCGCGTCGTGGGGAACCATCTGGGACAGCGCGCTCTCGAGAGTCGAGGCGTCGATGAGCTCACCCTGCTTGACGATGGCCCTGCCCAGCGCCGCCGCCAGCTCGCGTCCCGTGGGGAACCGCTCGTCGCGTGCCGCCGACAGGGCGCGCAGCACCAGCGCCTCCAGCTCGGCGGGCACGTCCTTCGTGTACGTCGACGGCGGCTCGACGATGCCGGAGCGCACGATGTCGAGCAGGGCCTCGCCGCCCAGTCCGCCGTGCAGCGGTCGTCCGGCGAGGATCTCCCAGAGCACGACCCCGAGTGCATAGAGATCGCTCCGCCGGTCCACGCCCTCGCCGCGGGCCTGCTCGGGCGACATGTACCCGAACTTGCCCTTGAGCACGCCGGTCTCCTCGGCGAAGAGGCGCGCGCTGGCGATGCCGAAGTCGGCGATCTTCACCGCGCCCTCGAAGGACAGCAGGATGTTCTGCGGGCTGACGTCGCGATGAACGATGTCGAGCGGCTGCCCGGCCTCGTCCTTCTTCTCGTGCGCGTAGTGAAGCCCTTTGGCTGCCTCGGCGACCACCCACGCGGCCACCCACGGCGGCACGCGCGAGCCCTTGGCGCGCGCCGCGGCCATGAGCCGACCGAGGTCGCATCCCTCCACGTACTCCATGGCGAGGAGCAGGCCTTCGTCGCCGAAGTCCTGGAACTCGTACACTTGGACCACGTTGGGGTGGTTCAGGCGGGTCGCGAGGTGGGCTTCCTCGATGAACATCGAGCGAAACCGCCGCGAGCCGCCGTGCGTCGGCAGGATGCGCTTGAGGACCAGAAGCTTGTAGGTGCCTTCCGCGCCTCGCTTCTTGGCCAGGACGCCCTCGGCCATCCCGCCTGCGCCCAGGCGCCGCACGATCTCTAAATGGGCGCGCTGGGCGGGCGGCGCCGGGATGGGCGGGGGTGCGGAGGACGTGGTGGGCCTGGGCATGGGAGGCGCGCGCGCCGTCGTGGAGACGTCACAAGTTTCCCGAAGCTCGACTAGTCTACACTCGCTTTCCAACGTCTGCGCCCATGGTCGACTCCGCCGTTCACCGACCCGCCCCCACAGCCAACGGGACGCTCGCCAAGACGCCACTGGTCCATCTGCTGCTCTACGTGCTCGACAAGAAGCTCTCGGGCACGCTCGACCTGCACACCCCGGACAAGCGCTCGGCCTCTGTGGTCTTCGTCGCGGGGCAGCCCGGCAAGGTCCGCACGAGCGAGCCCGTCGCGTACCTGGGCCGCGTCCTGCTCGAGCTCGGGTTCCTCACCGAGGATCAGGTGACCCGCTCGCTCGCGGAGCTCGCCAAGCAGAAGGCGACCGGATCCAGGCTGCACGGCGACCTGCTGCTCGGACAGGGCGTCATCGACCAGGCGAAGCTGAGCAAGGGTCTGAACGAGCAGATCGCCCGCAAGCTCATGCACGCCGCCGCGATGCCGCCCGACACGGTGTACGGCTACTTCGACGCGTTCGACGGCCTGGCCCGGTGGGGCGGGCCCGCCGAGAGCGCCGTCGACCCTTACGGCGTGCTCTGGAGCATGGTGCGCGAGCATCCCTCGCCGGAGCACGTGCAGGCTGCGCTGCAGAAGATCGGATCCTCCGTCCTGCGCGTCCGCGGGCCGGAGGTCTCTCGCCTGGGCCTCAAGGGCGCAGAGCTCCAGCTCGTCGAGCGGATGCGCGAGCGGCCCCTGGGTGTCGCCGACATGGCCAGCGCCGGACAGCTCGACGAGCGAACGGCGCAGCTGCTCGCCTACCTCCTGCTGGTGACCAAGCAGGTCGACATCCTCGCGACCGAGGCCGGTCGGGCCTCGCGCCCGCCCGTCGTCGCGCAGCGCCTCTCGCACCCTCCCACGCCCCTCGGCGGGATGCGCCCTTCCGCTCCGACGCCGGCAGCACGCTCCTCCAGCCCGCAGCAGCCAACGCGACCCTCCACGCCCATGGAGTCCGGCAAGCGCTCGTCACCGCCGGGCGAGCGCGCGTCGATCCTTCCCGTGCCGCCGGGGCTGTCGCCCGAGCTGGCCGCCCGCTGGAAGGAGATCACCGAGCGCGCGTCGACGATCGACCGGGCCGACTACTTCAGCATGCTCGACGTCGCCAAGGACGCGACGTCCGAGGAGATCGAGTCCGCCTACTTCGCGCTCGCAAAGGTCTGGCACCCCGACCGCCTGCCCGCCGAGCTCGCGCCCATCCGTGACGCATGCTCGCGCGTCTTCGGGCGCATGAGCGAGGCGCGCGCCACGCTCACCGACGCGAAGCAGCGCGAGCGCTACCTGAAGCTCGTCGCCGAGGGCAGCGGCTCGCCCGAGACGCAGGAGACCGTCGCTCGCGTGGTCGAGGCGTCCACCCACTTCCAGAAGGCGGAGGTCTGCTTCAAGCGCAACGACATGGCGCAGGCCGAGGAGTTCTGCAGGCGAGCCATCGAGCTCGACGACACGCAGCCCGACTACCTCGCGATGCTGGCGTGGCTCATCGCGCTCAAGCCCGAGAGCCAGGGCGGCGAGGCGACGATGCAGTGCGTGCGCATGCTCGACAAGGCCGTCGGGATGAGCGCCCACTGCGAGAGGGGCTTCTTCTGGCGCGGCTTGCTCTACAAGCGCCTGGGCAAGGCCGATCTGGCCGCGCGCGACTTCAGGAAGGCGGCCGAGCTCAACCCCCGCAACATCGACGCCGTGCGCGAGGTGCGGCTGCACACGAGGCGCGGCGGGGCCTCGGGTTTGGCGCAGGAGGGCAGGGACTCCAGCCCCCCGCCGCCCAAGGCCGGCGAGAAACCCGGCCTGCTGGGGCGGCTCTTCAAGAAGTCGTGACGTCGGGCGCTACTCGAAGCGCAGCGCCTCGAGCGGGTGCAGCCGCGCCGCCTTGCGGGCGGGCCACACGCCGAAGGCGATGCCCACCAAGACGCTGACCGCGAAGGCCATCGGCATCGAGATGCCGGGGATGACGAACGGCACGTGCAGCGCGCCCGCGACCCCCCACGCTCCGAGCAGCCCCAGCACGATCCCCACCCCGCCGCCGACGGCGGAGAGGGTCGTGGCCTCGACCAGGAACTGCGTCAGGATGTCGCGCGCGCGCGCGCCGATGGCGAGGCGTACTCCGATCTCGCGGGTCCGCTCGGTCACCGAGACGAGCATGATGTTCATGATGCCGATGCCGCCGACGACGAGAGACACGGCCGCCACGCCGGCGAGCAGCGCCGTGAGCATGCCCATGACCGACTGGAGCACGGCCTGGATGTCACGCGGGTCGCGCACGGAGAAGTTGTCCTCGTCGCCGGGTGCGATGTGGCGCCGGCGCCGGAGGATCTGGGTCATCTGCTCCTTGGCCTCGTCGATGCGGTCGGTCGACACCGCCGAGGCCATGATGGCGGGCGTGCGGTCGCTACCCACCAGGCGCCGCGTGAAGGTCGAGAACGGCATGAAGACGACGTCGTCCTGATCGGCGCCAACCGCGGCGCCCTTGGACTCCAGGACGCCGATGACCCGGCACGTCTTGTCGCGGACGCGCATGTCCTTTCCCAGGGAATTCTGGGACAGGAAGATGTCGTCGACGATCGTCTGCCCGATCAGGCACACGCTGCCGCCCTGCCGCTCGTCCTCCTGCGTGTACAGGCGCCCCGACGAGACGCCCCAGCCGCGGATCTCGAAGTACTCCGGCATCACGCCGCCCACCGCCGACGAGCGGTTGCGACCGCCGTAGACGATGCGCTCGACGCGGGAACCTGCGGCCGTGACGAGCGCGATGTCGTGGGCCTGCTGCCGGATGGCGTCGAGGTCGCCGAGCGTGAAGAGGGGCACGCCCGTCGTCATCTGGCCGAAGCCCCGCTGCGTCCCGGGGAGCACGAAGAGCATGTTGCTCCCCAGGCCGCTGATGGTCTCGCTCACGTAGGCCGTCGCGCCGCCGCCCATCGACTGCATCATCACGACGGCACCGACGCCGATGATGATGCCGAGCATGGTCAGCGCCGAGCGCATCTTGTTGCGCAGCAGCGCCGAGAAGGCGAGGGCGGCCGAGGGGACGATCACGACGCCGGCTCCTGCCGAGTGTCGTTCACGATGCGTCCGTCACGGAAGACCACCTGGTGCCGCGCGTAGGCCGCGCAGTGCGCGTCGTGCGTCACCATGACGACCGTGATGCCGCGGTCGCGGTTGAGCGCGCGGAGCAGCTGCATGATCTCCTCGCCCATCTTCGAGTCCAGGTTGCCCGTGGGCTCGTCGGCGAGCACGATCTCCGGCTCGTTGACGATGGCGCGCGCGATGGCGACGCGCTGCTGCTGGCCGCCCGACAGCTCGTTGGTCCTCGCCTGCTCCCGCCCCTCGAGCCCGACGGTGCGGAGCGCCTCCCGCGCACGCAGCGAACGCTCGCGGGCGCCCACGCCGGCGTAGACCAGGGGCATCGCGACGTTCTCGAGCGCCGAGGTGCGCGCGAGCAGGTTGAACTGCTGGAACACGAAGCCGAAGCGCGTGTTGCGCAGCGCCGCCAGGACGTCGCCCGACAGATCCTGCACGGGGAAACCCTCGATGCGGTACTCCCCGTCGGTCGGTACGTCGAGGCAGCCGATGATGCTCATGGTGGTGGACTTGCCGGAGCCGGAGGCGCCGGTGATCGCCACGAACTCTCCGGCGGCGATGTCGAGATCGATGCCGTCGAGCGCGCGGACGGCGGCGCCCCCCTGGCCGTAGACCTTGGAGACGGCCCGGAGCGACAGCAGCGGGGGGGCTGCGACGCTTACGCTAGTGGGCGAGGCCATAAAACCTCTTGCCTGCCGGCGTGAGGTCGACCAAGAGCGCGCGCCCGGCCTCCACCGGACCCGGGGCGATCGCGGTCGTCTCGCCGTCGGTGATGCCGGGTGTCACGTCGACGTGGCGCACCGTATCGCCCTCGAGAAACCAGACCCCGGGCTTGCTCAGCCGCGTCTCGCCCGGCGGAGTGAACCGGAGCGCGGCGGCCGGAGCGCGCAGCGATGCCGTGGCGGTCGCCGTGCGCACGCGAGCCGACGCCGTCATGCCGGGCTTGAGCGACAGGTCGAGGTTGTCGACCTCGATGACGGCGCCGTAGGTCACGACGTCCTGCACAATGACGGGCGAGTTGCGGACCTCCGTGACCACGCCCTGGAAGGTGCGGTCGGGATAGGCGTTCACGGTGAACGTGGCCTGCTGGTGCACGGCGACCTCGCCGATGTCCGCCTCGTCGATGGCCGCGATGACGCGCATCTTGCGAAGGTCCGCTGCGACGGTGAACAGCACGGGAGTCTGGAACGCCGACGCGACGGTCTGCCCGGGATCGACGTTGCGCGTGATCACGACGCCGTCGATGGGGGCGAGGATGATCGAGTGCTCGAGGTTGGTGCGCGCGACGTCGTACGCGGCCTCCTCGGCGGCGAGGTTCGCCTCGGCGGCGGAGACGCGCTGGGCGGCGAGGCGCGCGGCGGCCTGAGAGTCGTCGTACTGCGCGTCGGACAGAGCTCCCGTCTTGTGGAGCTGGTCGACGCGCGCGAAGTCGGTCGCCGTGTGATCCCGGTCCGTCCGGGCCTGCTCGAGCGAGGACCGTGCGGCCGCCAGCGACGCCGTCACCTGCGCCTGCTGGGCGCGCAGCGCCTCGCGGTCGAAGCGCGCCAGGACCTGGCCCGCCTTGACCACGTCGTTGTAGTCGACCAGCACCGTGGCGATGCGCCCGCTGATCTCGGCACCCACCTGCACCGTCGTCACGGCCTCGACGTGCCCCGTCGCGCGGACCTCGCGGATCACGTCCCCCGTCGAGACGGGCTCGACGCGGAAGCGCGCCGCCATGGCGACGGGCCGGGGGCGCACGGCGAGCCAGAGCACGACCAGGCCGGCGACCGCGACGGCCGCGAGCAACGTCCAGACGAGTCGCCGCCGGCTCTGCCGTCGTGCCTCGGCGTCGACCAGATCGGCGAGGCTGCGACGCTTCGCGGGCGAGACGAGAGCCTCGGTGGCCATGGTCACTCCGCCATCGAGCAAGGCGGGTGCCACGATGGCGGGCGCCGAAGCCGCGGGATGACGAGCGGAATCCCGCAGGACTTGCGCCTCGGCGCAAGGATCGGGTCGCTAGCGTCGTCGACGTCGCCGCGCGCCGACGCCTGCCAGAAGCGCGAGCCCGCCGAGCGACGCGAGGCTCGAGGCTCCGGGCGCATCGCCTCCAGCCGTCCGGCACGAGCATCCGCCGCCCTCGACGAAGCCGCCGCTGGTGGCGTCCGCCGGGGCGTCCTGAGCCGCGCCGTCGTTCTCGGGTTCCCCCGAGTCGGTCGTCGTGCTCGAGTCCTGGGGGCTCGAGCTGTCGGCGAGGCTTCCGGAGTCCGCCGTCGTTCCGGAGTCGGTCGAGGCGTCCACGGTCGTCCCCGAGTCTCGCGACGACCCGGAGTCGACCGCCGTGCCCGAATCACGGATCCCGGAATCGATCGGCATGCCCGAGTCGATGCTCGAGCCGGAGTCGACGCCGGAGCCCGAGTCGACCACGCC
>VFSW01016615.1_pt1 | contig 10030 bp, 5 predicted proteins | sample 5358111 | NCBI WGS metagenome assembly VFSW01 (sample SAMN11554181, study PRJNA540505) | mine drainage metagenome | isolation source: sediment from site ElyBrook_90M | place: USA: Ely Copper Mine, Vershire, VT | collected 2017
GCCGGTGTGGCGCCCGTTTTCTGAGTGCCTTCGGGTGCGCCGAGAACTTCAGGGACAGATTTCTCCAGCCGGTTGATGTCGCCTTCGAGTCCACCAGCAATGTCGCCACTGTTTTCCACAAAGGCCGCCATTTTTTGAATGGCGTCGAGGCGCGTTTTCTGCAGTTCCAACAAGCTCTGAAGGGCATCTCTTTGTGACACCAGACTCATTCGCCGGGCTGCCGGCACTTTCGCAAGTTGCGCGTTGAGAGTCTGTATTTGCGTTTGCACTTGATCGATTTGCGCAGAAGTCTTCGCCTGTAGACGCGCCAGATTCTGCACCTGGGTTGAGTCACCGGCAGCATTGTTCGCAGCACCCGCTTTTTCCTGGGCTGCGATCATTGCGCTCTCAGCCTTTGCCGACTGAAATGCGAGCCGCACCGCTTGCGACCCAAGACTCTTTGTGTTGTCTTCGTAAATTGCGTCGCTGGGCAGTCCAACAGGCCGTATCCCGGTTGTGGCGTGGCGATACCAACTGATGACCTGGTTCAGGTGGTGTAACGCGGCGGCGCCGTCGAGTTGAATCGGGGGCAGAGCAATTGACGACGGTGGGGAACTCTGTTGAGGGGGAGTCTTCATCGGCTGCGATTGTTTCGGGTTCTGCGCGGAAGCGAAGCGGACAACCAGGCCTGAAATGACGAGTAGTGCGATCCGTGCTTTTTTGCTCGCGTGCATGGCGCGGTTACGCCTGACGGGTTCCTGAGGGTTGCCCGATAGAGTTGTCAGCATCGCTCTGACCGCTCGAACGACAAGTTGGATACTTGAATTGTTGGTTCGATTTCGAAAAGGCTTGATTCGTATCATTGAGATTCATCCGTCAATCTTTGACGCAATATCTTTTGTGCGAACGGAACATTTTTTGAACTCTCGCAATCGACTATTGTCGCGCGGTGAGCATCCGGGAGCACGATTGGACCTGCCAAGTTCGTTTGAGTCTTTGACAGCGTCTGTAGCGATCTGTTTGGATACCATCGCAGCAATTCACAGCCGCGGGCGACGGAGCGGGGCGCTCACCGACTAAATTCACCACTTTAGAATAACCCGTTGGAATGACCAAACATTAATGTCTATGCGATTCCATCAATCTTCGGAGACTCCCCGTTGAATGCTCCCCGTATTGTGGTAGTCGGAAGTTACGCGACCGGCCTTACCATGAAAGTTCCACGCATCCCCGGCGCAGGCGAGACGCTGCTGGGCACAGGCTATCGCGTTGACTTCGGAGGAAAGGGTTCAAATCAGGCTGTCGCGTGTGCGCGCCTTGGCGCGCGGGTTGATTTCGTCGCGAAGATCGGCAACGACAGTTTCGGAGAGATGGCGATGGATTTGTATCGTCGGGAAGGTGTCGATGTTGCATTCGTGAAGAGAACCGCCGAAGCTCCTACGGGCGTGGGGGTTATTGTGGTGGAAGAAGGGAGCGGACAGAACTGTATCGTGCTGGATCCCGGCGCGAATGAATTGCTTTCGGCTGCGGACGTCTCCGACGCAAACGCGACTCTAAATTCCGCATCTGTCGTCTTGACCCAACTGGAGATTCCGGTGGAGGCTGCCGCAAGCGCGCTGGAGAGTGGGCGCGCCGCGGGGGCAATCACCATTCTGAACCCTGCGCCGGTCCGTTCGCTGCCTGCCTCTGTGCTTCGCCAGGTTGATGTTCTCACTCCGAACGAGAAGGAAGCGAGGGTGCTGGCGGGACGCGCCCCAGATGTTGATGTGGAACCCGAAGCCGTAGCGGCGGATCTTATTCGCCGGGGTGTGAAGCAAGTTGTGATGACGCTTGGCGAGAGAGGGGCGCTGCTCATCAGTGCTTCATCGCGAAAATATTTTCCAGCCATTACGGTGCGTGCCGCGGATACGACTGGAGCAGGCGACGCATTCAACGCAGGTCTCGCTGTGGCCCTGGCACAAGGAAATGGCATCGAACAGGCAGTGCAATTCGCGACGGTGACGGGGGCCATGGCGGTAACAAAACACGGCGTAATCCCGTAACTGCCCCGCCGTCCCGAAGTTCTTGAATTCTGCGGAGCGCGTGGCATAACGGCATCGGAATGGCTCGAAGCCCGCTCCGGTGCCGCTAAAGTGCGCGAACGGTAGATTGAAGATAAGGAGTCGTGTGGTCCTGATGAAATCTCAACCCAATCACGAGCCGGACCAGGCGGAAGCCGTCCGTCTGGCGGGCCGAATCCAGCATACTTTGATCTCCAATGTTCTGACGGAAACTCTTTGGGAGAAGCACATCTCCGAGTGCCTGAACTACAAGTTCCACGCCGCCATGATTCCTCCCGCCTGGGTCAAAAGAACGGCCGAGCGCTTGCATGGTACGGGGATCCGAGTCGCATCGTTCGTTGATTTTCCCTACGGCACCATGACGAGCGTCGGGAAAGCGTGCGAGACGAAACACCTCCTGCACGCTGGTGCGGAAGAGATTGACCTGATGCCGAATGTTGGTTTTCTGCTTTCGGGGATGGAGACGGCATACGGCGACGATATCCGCGGTGTGGTGGAAGCCGCGGGGGACGTCCCGGTAAAGATCATGCTCGAACTCCCGTTGCTGACTCCGCAGCAACGAGAGCGAGCGATTGCCCTCAGCATTGAGGCTGGCGTGGTGTATCTGAAAAATGCCAGTGGCGGAGCGGTGGGCGTGGCCACTCCTGACGACATTCGCTTCTTGCGGCGAGCCGCACCCTCACACATCCGCGTGAAAGCTTCCGGGGGGATCAAGACCGCTCAGCAGGTGCGCGAGCTGCTTGAAGCCGGAGCAGATCTGGTGGGCACCAGTTCTGGAGTAACGATCATGCAGGAACTCCTTCAGCAATCAGGTTCCGCGCCGCAGCGAGAATCGGATTACTGATCGTGCAGGAAGCTCCCGTTCGAAGCGCTTCAATGAAACTGGTATCCCGGCTTGAGTTCGCAACGGAAGACCTTGGTTCGATCGGGATTGTCACTTGCGCTGCAATTGGCCCAGCTTAGGATGAGAGCAGGTCCAAGAGGAAAGAAAACCCTCTGCTGATCGATATCCGCTTCGATCGTTACACCCTCAACCGCAGCGGGCAGGGTGAAGCTGAGTTCTCGCCCGAAAATGACGGGAAAAAACTCGTGCGCAACATCGGTGGGCATCGTGTGAAGCACTTCCGCCTCCAGCAAAAACGTTGCTGTCTCCGACCAGTTACGGGCGGAGACCGAAATAATCTGCCCGCCTTTAGAAGAGCGCTCCGAGTGGATCTTCGTGAAAGGGCAGGGACCGGCGATGCACGACACCCGGGCCTCGCGAAATTCATTGCCGACTCCCGCATCCAGCATAGTAGATCCAATTGCGGCCTTCCATCGGCCGTCGGGCGAGCATGGATGCTGATTCTTGCAGGGCACGTTCCCCCGATTTTCGACCTGGAACGTCTTCACCGCGCTGCCGATGTTCACGTCCGTTGTAGTTTTCACGTAGTAACGGACCGTGACGTTGCCCACATTGACAGGTGGACGCCCGTCGTTTGCCGTATTCGTAGACCGGGGCGCCATCTGCACGATGTACAACTTATTTCCCACGAACTCGGGAAGATCCACCTGGTGGTAATCGGGATGCCTGAACTCCAGCATGATCGGTTCGCCTCGTTTGGTTCCCTCGTGCAGCGGGATCAAAAACAGCCCGGAAGCATCGGATTTCACCGATTCGATTTGCAGGCTGTCGATTGCAGTGACCTCGACACCGGCGATGGGTCTCTGCTCACGAACGTCGGAGTCTTTCACTATGATTGCGCCTTGCAGCACAATGAGCCGGTGGCTGCGCCAGTGGAAATACCAGCCAATGCCGCCCGCCAGGGCAATAGCGATAATCAGGGTAATACCGAACTCAAGTTTCTGTTTGCCGGTCACACTGTCACGCGGTTACATTCGCTGTTTAGAATATGAATCATAGTACTTTAAGCAACGGCTGTGGAGTCGCAAGACAAAGGGGAACGGCGGCGGCATCCCTTAGGCAGGGAACGGCATCTCTTTGAGTTGCCGTCTTGCGTTCGGAGTTTGCCGGAAATCACGCGACGCGGATGACAAAAGCTCACATCAATAAATTGTCGCGCCGGCAGTTGATCCGGCAAGTTCTGGGCGCGGGCTTGTGCTTGCCTTTTGCCGAGACATTCTTAGGTCAATCCGGGTCCCAAACAAGTCCTCCCCAAGATCAATCAGCGGGACAGTTTTCGCTTTCTCCGGAAGACGACCAATTCCTCAATGAATTGGAGAACGCGAGCTTTCAGTACTTCTGGGACCAGCAAAACCCGAAAACCGGGATGGTGCAGGATCGCTGCAATGTGCAGGGCGGACCGCCCGGAGTCGTGGCCAGCATTGCGGCGACCGGATTTGGCCTGACTGCGCTTTGCATCGGTGTGAAACGTGGATTTATCACCGCCTCAGCCGCGGAAGAGCGCCTGTTCGCTGCGCTAAACTTCCTCTGGAAAAAACTGCCCCAACACCGTGGATTTTTCTATCATTGGGCCAACATCAATACGGGAGAGCGAGTTTGGGAATCTGAAATCTCATCGGTCGACACCGCGCTTTTGCTTTGCGGCGTTCTGACCTGCCGCGAACATTTCAGACGTCCTGCGGTCGCGCAGCTTGCCGACCTTATCTTCGATCGCGTGGAGTGGACATGGATCTCTGAGGATACCTCGCTGCTCTCCCATGGATGGAGTCCCGAAATCGGTTTCCTACCCTCTCGCTGGGATTACTACAGCGAACTGATGATGATGTATCTGCTGGGTTTGGGCTCCACATCTCACCCCCTCAAACCGGAAGCATGGAACGCCTGGAAGCGCCTCACCTTCGAGTATGACGGACTGCGCTACATCGGATCCTTCGCGCCTCTGTTCGTGCATCAATATTCCCAGGCATGGTTTGATTTTCGCAGGAAGCGCGACAAATACGCCGACTATTTCCAGAACTCCGTTATCGCCACGGAAGTCCATCGCCGTTTCAGCCTCGAGCTTGGCAAACAATTTCCCGATTACAGCGATGATTTGTGGGGAATAACGGCCTCAGACTCGCCAACCGGCTACGTTGTCTGGGGAGGTCCTCCCGCTGTAGGGCCGATTGATGGCACCATCGTCCCGAGCGCGGCCGGCGGGTCCTTGACTTTCCTGCCGCAACAGGCCTTGCGAGTCCTGAAAAACATCCGCAATCGTTATGGTTCGGCTTGGAGCAAATACGGTTTTGTAAACGCTTTTAATCCCCTCACAAACTGGTATGACCACGATGTGATCGGAATCGACACTGGAATTACGATGTTGATGGCCGAAAACCTGAGGACGGGATTTCTCTGGAACACGTTCATGAAAACTCCCGAAGCCCAGCGCGGCATGGAGCGGGCGGGTTTCGTCAAATATTAGATGCGTCCGCGACCGAGGATTCAGTTCCTGTCTCGGGGAAGGCGGACCCACCGTAAGTGACGAGTTTTCATCAAAGAACGCGGTTCAAGAGCGCGTTTTCCGGTGTATATTCGGTCAACTCCAGTTGCTGGGGCAACTTGGCGGCTCCTTGCCTCCGACAAAGTATCGGGAGAACCGCAGGCTTAGAGATTAATGTTCACTCGGCGAAGCTTTTTGAGCAGTTGGCGTGAGCGCCTCTCCGCGTTGCGCAACGTTCCTCCGGTTCTGAGGATCGTCTGGCAATCGGGCCGGGGAGTCGTGCTCTTTGGCATCATTGCGCGCCTCCTGTCCGCGCTATTGCCTCTCGCTCTCACATACGTTGCTAAGCTGATTATCGATGTTGTTGCGAACTCATTAAAGACGCAGGCGGTTCCAGCGCGACTCTGGTGGTTGGTCCTGGTGGAGTTCGGCATTGCCGTACTGGGCAGCATCGTGAGCCGGATGATCGACTACTCCGATGCTCTTCTCGCCAACAAATACACCCGGCACGTCAGTATTCAGGTCATGAAGCATGCTTCAGAACTGGATGTGACCGCGTATGAAGATCCAGTTTTCTATGACCGGCTGGAGCGCGCGCGCGTACAAGCCACTGACCGGCTGGTCATGATTCAGTCCATTGGGCGCCTGGAATTGCAGGCAATTACTGCGCTGGCGTACTCCGTCGCCGTGATGTTCTATTCGCCGTGGCTGATGTTGCTGCTGGTTGCGGCGGTCGTTCCTGCGTTTCTGGGAGAGACGCACTTTGCTTTTCTCGGCTACGCTAAGAATTTCCGGCAAACTCCTATCAAACGGCAGCTCGATTATCTCCGACAAGCTGGTGCCACCAAGGAAGCCGCCAAAGAACTTAAACTTTTCAACTTGGCCGGATTTTTTACCGAACGATTTGCCAGGCTTTCTGACATCATCTATGAGCAGGACGTTCAACTTGCGCGAAAGCGGCTTGGGGTTGGCTCGATCCTGTCGCTCATCAGCACCGGCGGCTATTACGGAGCCTACGCTTATGTGATTTGGCGAACGGTCGCCGGCGGACTGAGCATCGGCACTTTCTATTTCCTGATTACGGCCATCATGCAGGCCAGCAGCAACATTCAGCAGGTCTTCTCGACCCTTTCAGGCATCGCCGATCAAGCCCTGTTCCTCACCGACCTGCTCGCATTTTTCCAAATGAAGCCGACGATTCAATCCAAGCCGAATGCGCTGCGTGCTCCGCGGCCGATTCGGCAGGGATTCGAGTTTCGCGCCGTGTCATTCCGTTACCCCGGCAATGACCGGCTGGTCATCAATCGTTTGAATTTTCATCTGCATCCGGGAGAACGGGTGGCCTTGATCGGCGAGAACGGCCAAGGGAAGACTACAATCGTCAAGCTGATCACGCGGCTCTACGATCCAAGCGATGGACAGATTCTGCTCGACGGAGTTGACCTTCGCGAGTACGACCTGGAAGACCTTTATCGTGAAACCGGAGTCATCTTTCAGGATTTCATGCGGTATGAGATGACCGCGCGCGAAAACATCGCCGTCGGAAAGATCGCCGACCTGGAAGACTTGTCCGCGTTGAAAAATGCCGCGCAAAAGAGCCTGGCCGACGAAGTGGTCGCGAGACTTCCTGCAGGTTATGAGCAAATGCTCGGCCGGCGCTTTGAGGGTGGAGTAGATCTTTCCGGCGGAGAATGGCAAAAAGTGGCTCTGGCCCGTGCCTACCTGCGCAACGCTCAAATACTCATCCTCGACGAACCCACCGCCGCGCTCGACGCTCGCAGCGAGTTCGAAGTCTTTCAGCGCTTCGCCGAACTCACTGCCGGCAAGATGGCGCTATTTATTTCGCATCGATTCTCAACCGTGCGCATGGCGGACCGCATCGTAGTGCTCGAAGATGGGCGGATTGCGGAAGAAGGCAGCCACGGAGATCTGACGCGTCTCGGCGGACGGTACGCCGAGATGTTCGAGATGCAGGCCGCCAGTTACCGATAAGAGACCTCAATGCCGCTGAACATTCACGCCCAAACCGTAGTTGACGAAGCGATGCGAAACCAGGCTGCGGCGGGCGAGCCGACGGAATTCGAAGCTCTTCGCGCCAGCGGAGAGCACCTCGCCTCTCAACTGGCCTGGTTGCCGCGCGTTCCATCCTCCAACATTTTCGCCAAGCGCAGCCGTCAGGTGCGAAGCAAGCTCTTTCCCATCCTTGCGGCTGCAGATGCTTCCTTCGCTAAGGCCCCTTTGGCCGACGATGCTCGCTGGCTTCGGGACAATTCCTCATTGATTTATTCCGAAACGGCAGGTCTGAACGGAGACCTCAAGCTGCTTCGCCATCTGCCGCACGTTCGTACCGGCACTGCCGAGATACTGCCAAGAATCCTCGCCTTCGCCCGGGGATACTTTGCTGAAACTTCCTACCACTTTCAGGAGCAGAGCTTCGCGGCATTTTGTCGAGGGTTTCAGCAGGCGACCTCTCTTGAATTGCGTGAATTGACCGTCATCGGGTCGGCGCTGAAGCTCGTATTGCTCGAAGAGATTGCGGTTCGCGGACGCCAAGCCGTGGAGCGTCCTGAGAGCCAGTCTCCCGACGTCGGTGTTTGTGTTCAGAGCCTGCGCGAGGTCGGCCAGACGACGTGGAACGAGTTCATCGAACCGTTTGTTCTTTTTGGCTATGTTCTGCGTCAGGATCCGGTCGACGCGTACGTTCACATGTACCCCGACAGCCGGAACATGTACCGCAAGAAGGTCGCTGCCCTGGCGGCGCGGTCTGATCTCAATGAGATCGAAGTAGCCCGCGAGGCGCTGGCCCTTGCGCAGCAAGCTCATGCGCGAACCTACAACGATCCGCGGATCGCCCTGCGGGAATCTCACATTGGCTATTACCTTGTGGGAGAAGGGCGAGAGCTCCTCGCAGACCGAATAGGCTCGCGTCCAACTTCACTTCAGCGCCTGCGAACCTGGATGTGGCGGCAGCCGGACGATTTTTTCCTGCCGGGCATTGCCATTATTACCCTGTCCATCATCACGGCAGCCCTGTTGTTCGTGACGCCTCGCGACAGCTCGCTGGAACTCATCCTGTTATCAATGCTTTTGTTCTTGCTGCCAGGTTCCCAATGCGCAATCCAGATCATCGACACCATCATTACGGAACTCCTTCCGGCAGAGATGCTTCCTAAGCTCGATTACTCAAAGGGCATTCCCTCGGATTGCGTGACCTTGGTGGCTGTTCCCACTCTGCTGCTGAACGAAAAACAGGTTCATGGGTTGATTGAAGACCTCGAAGTTCGGTTCCTGGGCAACCACGATCCCAACATTCATTTCGCGCTGCTCTCGGACCTGGCTGACTCGGACCATCGCGCCAGCGAAAGCAATCCGTTGATTGAGCTGTGCTCCTCTCTGGTCCGCGAACTGAACCAGAAGTATGCCGACCGGGGTAAGGGATCGTTCTTCCTGCTCCATCGTCATCGCATATACAACCCGCGGGAAAAGGGCTGGATGGGTTGGGAGCGAAAGCGCGGCAAGTTGCTCGACCTGAACAAGTTTCTGCGCGGACAGTTCGACAGCTTCCCAATCAAAGTCGGCGATATCTCGATTCTGTCCAAGGTCCGTTTCGTGCTCACTCTCGACTCCGACACGGAACTCCCCAGAGGATCCGCTCATCGCATGATCGGAGCGCTGGATCATCCCTTGAACCGAGCCATCATCGATCCTGACAAGAACATTGTCGTCGCCGGATATGGCATCCTCCAACCGCGCGTCGGAGTCAGTGTGCTGAGCACCGTTCGTTCTCGCTTGGCCGCCATCTATGCCGGCCAGACTGGCCTCGACATCTACACACGGGCGGTCTCCGACGCATATCAGGATTTGTATGGGGAGGGCAGTTTCACAGGAAAAGGAATTTACGAGGTCGACACCGTTCACCGCGTTCTGGACCAGCGCTTTCCGCGCAACGCCCTGCTCAGCCATGATTTGATCGAAGGAGCCTACGCGCGCGCTGGATTGGCCAGCGACATCGAAGTGATCGAGGACTATCCCTCGCATTACAGCGCCTATAACCGGCGGAAGCACCGCTGGCTGCGCGGCGACTGGCAGGTTGCCGGATGGCTCCTGTCGGACGTTCCTGTCGAGTCCGGTGCGCATGTTCCTAATCCCATCTCGCTGATTTCCCGTTGGAAGATCCTCGACAATCTGCGCCGCAGTCTGGTTGAGCCCGCTACGTTCTTGCTGCTTGCCTTCAGCTGGCTTGCCCCGGGCATAAGGCCGGTTCGCTGGACCCTGGCAACGATTTTCATTCTGTTCCTGCCAGGCTGTTTTCAACTGGTCGTGGGCTTTGCAAAGGCGATCATCGAGGACAAATCGAGTCTGTTTCGAGACGCCGTGCGTGCGTTCCTTGCCACCCTCGTTACCACATCGCTGACGCTGATCTTTCTGGCTCACCAGACACTGCTTTCGCTGGATGCCGTAGTCCGCGCCATCGTTCGAGCTACATTCACCCGCGAGCGCCTTCTTGAGTGGGAAACTGCTGCCGAGGCGGAACTCTCGACAGGCCTGACGCCCGCGGACCGTTACCTCAACTGGATTCCAATTCTTGCGCTTGGGCTCGGCGCTCTG
>VFSW01016616.1_pt1 | contig 10029 bp, 17 predicted proteins | sample 5358111 | NCBI WGS metagenome assembly VFSW01 (sample SAMN11554181, study PRJNA540505) | mine drainage metagenome | isolation source: sediment from site ElyBrook_90M | place: USA: Ely Copper Mine, Vershire, VT | collected 2017
TCGACCTCGGCCTGTACGCCGCCGCCGACGCGCTGGGCATCGAGGTCGAGGTCGTGGACGCGATAGACTCGTGGCCCGTCGCCGTCGAGGTCTATAACCGAAACCAGCGCCACGCCGTCGCCCGCGTTGCCGACGTGAAGAAGATGACGCGCGCCGATCTCGCGCCGCACGACCTCATCATCGGTGGCCCTCCGTGCGTGGGGCATAGCACGGCCGGGAAGAGGCTCGGGCGCGACGACCCGCGCGACTGTTTGGAGGATTTCGAGCGCCTCGTTGGTATCGGCACCGGCGACGAATCGCCATACATCATGGAGAACGTCGCCTCGCGCCTGATTAACGCGCCGTGGTCCGAACGATTCTGCGCGGCGGACTTCGGCGACGTAACGAGCCGAAAGCGGTGGTTCTACTCGAACTACCTCTTGCACGTCGTTCCGACACCGGGGCCGAGGCGCATCCGCGACATTCGGGACCACGCCGAGGATGAGCGGGTGCTGAGGAAGCGCGGGTTTTGGACCGGCGACGAGATGCAAGCCGTTGCAGAGGACGATGACGTTCTTCCGTCGCTTTGCTCTGGCGACTTTCACGGGACGAAGAACAACGGCAGTGGCAACCCCACGAAAGGTTCGAAGATTCGCTGCAAAGCGGGCCAGCACCGGCACTACGACGATACGCTCGATACGCTCGATACGCTCCAGGCCCATTCATGGCATGGGCACGATATTCGGGGAAGCGGGAAACTCATCGGGATAGCGGACGACGGCGTATTTGGCTCGCTGACGGCAGACGCACCGCGAGCGTTTAGCGGGGAACGGGTTGCGATTGTCGTCCGAAATGGCGATCGCGCTCCGAACGATTCTCGGGTATTGAGCGAGGATGACTTCATGCCGACCACGACGGCCAAGCCGGGAAACTGCAACCTTAATGCCGCTGCGCTCAAGCTCGGGCTACGCGGCAACTCGGCCTCGGCCTCGGCCTCGGCCTTCGATGATGGTGAAGTCCTCGGCTCCATCCTGTCAAACTCTTTTCGTGCGAACGAGGCATCGAAACTCGTCGGATGCCGAAACCCGTCGCTGCTCGAAATGGCGCGGGCCCATAGCGTTCCTGATTCGTGGGATTGGTGCGGCGCGACCAAGACAGACCGAGGAAAACTGATCGCCAATTCCATTCCGGTCGGCGTGGCGAAGGCGGTGTGCCTCTCCATGCTGCGGATGCTCAGAAACGCGAAAAGCCCCCGGCCGTGAAGCCAGGGGCCAAAATCGAACACCTGTTCGCTTTACAAGGGTAGCGTAGTATGCTATGATTAGGGCATGAAAACGAACCTTCACCCGACCTGCAACGGATGCGGCCGAATCGACCCCGAGATCGAATCGAATGAGATGGGCTACTGCCCGGAGTGTCTGGCCGATTCCGAGGCTCGGACGCTCGCATCCTTCGCGGCCTATCGCAAGGCGTATCGCCCAATCCATGACGCGCAAGCCGAAGCCGAGGCCATTGCCAAGGGGCCGAGCCCCGAAACCATCGCCGCGTTCACGGAGAGCCACGCATGAAAACCACGAAGCGCCCCTGCCCCTGCGGTGGGGAAACCAGCACCGACTCGGCGGAGCGGTTCCGCCATAACACCACGCTCCAGCATAAACTCGCGGTGCTGGACGAAACCGGAGCCCCAGCGCACGTCCTGGCGAGGGCGAGAGCCACGTCGACGGTCTGCCCCACCTGCCACGAAACGGTCACCACGCACTTTCATTGCAGCGAAGCGAGCGGGTACTAGCTAGTCCAGCCAGAGCGCCTCGCCGAAATGGAGGGGCGCTGTGACGGGCCTAGCCCGAGAGGAGATACCATGAAAAGAACCCTGGAGCCCACGATGACGCAGACAATATCAGCTGTCCACACGGCGGATCAGGCCAAAGAAATGGCGGAACTGACCTGGGGCGGAGCGATCGTCGAAGTCTACGATATCACGATCGATGGCCAGCCGGGATACGACGTGGTAATCTGGGCAGACGAGCCGGCTGCGGAAAACGACGATGGCGCGAACGCTATCGCGCGGTACTCCGTGATCCGGGACGACCGCGCCTCGTTCAGGGCGTTCCGCAAGGCCCTCATAGCCGACGAAACCGACTAGCCATGAACGTACCAACCAAGGACCACGCGGCGCGCGCCGATGAAGGCTCGCCGGGAAGAGGAGATACCATGACCCACACCACTGACACTGACACCGACTCTGCCGCGCTCGCCCGCGCCGCCCGCGACGCCTACTATGCCGCCCTCGCCGCCGCCGCGGAGAACGTCGCGCCATGACGCGCCTTGAGATGGTCCAGCGCGTCTGGACGACCGCCGACTGCGTGGTCCTGGTTTCGACGGCCTGGGAGGCCAGGAGTTACCGCGACCGCAACGGCCGCTCGGCGCTTCGAGCGCAGATCGCCAACGATGAGGATGCGCGGACGCGGATGCTCGCTGCCCGTATCCCCGTGGAGGAAGCATGAATTGCACCGTCTGCGCCACCGCGCTCACCGAGAAGCAGGTGGTGATCGCCGAGTCCCGCGGCATGAAGGCGCTCTACTGCTCCCATCGATGCCGAAAGAGGGCCGGAAATCTACGCGCCTCTGCGCGCAAGGCCGCGAAGGCATAACGAAAGGAGCCCCGAGATGCTGGGGGCTCCCTTCTCGCGCGCGGCTTAGAACTTGGGCGCTACCCTCCGAGGGTATGGGCCTCGGCTGAGAGGAGCGAGCCGACGTAGGCGTAGATCTCCTGCGGGGTGTGCGAGGCGATGAGGTTCGCGACGGCCTTCTCGACGCCGCCCTCGATTGCTGGCAGCACGATTCCGACGATGCCGCCGACGTGTACCTGCGTGAGGACCTGCCCGAGGAAGGATTCGAGCGCGCCTTCGCCCTTGGAGACGAGATTCTCGATGAACATCGGGTTCGCGTTGTACTCGGCGACCACGAAGTCTGCGAGTTCGCCTTCGATGTTTGCCATTGTGGTTTCCGATCTGCCTTATTTGGCTTGGGCGGTAGTGTCGCCCGGATGAACGCCGAAGGCGGCAAGGATGAGCCCGATGCCTTCCGCGGCGGAGGTGATTTGGGCCTCAAGGGGAGTGGGGTGCGGGAGCGCGCCGCCGATCGATGCCACCTGCGAGGATAGCGCGGCCAGCGCAAGCAGGATGCCTCCGACCTTGAACGCCGCGTGGAGCTTCGGTAGGCGGAACTTCATAACGCTAGTATACTCCTATCTCGGCAGCGGAACCTTCGCGGGGGAGGTGCGGTAGACGCTGACACTCGCGAGCCCATCGAACCCGAGCGCGTCCGCCACCGAGAGGCTTACGTCAATGACGCGCCCCGGAATGAACGGGCCCGTCCCGATGACGGTGCAGGTCGCCTCGCGGCCGTTGTCGCGGTTGACGACAAGAACCCTCGTGCCGGGCGGCTCGATGTTCATCGCGCAGACGTGATCGCGGCCGTATTCTGCGGCAGGGTAAAACCACGAGGCCGTGCCCGCGGCGACGAACGTGAACCGGCCTGCACCGAGGAGAAGAACGGCAGCAAGGAGGGCGAGGACGCGCTCCTTACCGCCCACGCTTCGGCCCTGCGGGAGTACCGGCGACAGGCGGCTCTATGATCTGCGGTCCATCGCCAGCTGCGGCCTCGCCCATCCGCAAGAGGTCGCCGATGAATCCGGGCTGCTCGTCAATCGGAAGCGGCTCCGGGGGAGGAGGCGGAGGCTTTCGGGGTCCGCCGAAAATGCGCTGGAAGATGTTCATCTGTGCCCCCTTAGCGGTAGTAGCTGAATCGGCAGCGTCCCTAAGAGCCAGAACACGAGGGCCAGGATGATGCAAACGATGAGTAGGGTTACCAGAAGTGACAGCATGGTGTACTCCTAACGTGTGGGGCTGCGAGTGCTACCGCCACCCGAGGGCTGAGAAGTCCGGGGCCACGAGCACGTCACGGTCGACGTTGTTCCCCGGAGTTGAGAGGCCGGCGATCGGGGTCTGCCCGGTGCCGTCCGAGAACTGGTGAATCACCACCTCTTTGATACCCTGAATCGCGTCGAACTTCCCAGGCGCGACCCCATACTGCGCGACGATGAATCGATGCCCGGCGAAGGCATCGGTGTTCCCGAAGTACCTCGAAAAGGTGTCGCCGTTGACGTAGATGATCGGCTGTCCGATCTTCGCCTGGATAACCGTGAGGGTCTTGGAGAGGTTCGCCACACGCTCATCGACCGACGACCCCCAGCCCGTGACGAATGAGCCTTCCTCGACGTCCACGATGGCCCCGAGCCCGAACCGCCCATCAGCCGCGTCGAGGTAGTGTTGCGCCTGCGCTGCGCCGTCCTGGCCCATTAGCCAGAACATATACGATAGGAACGGCACTCCGCGAGACTTGCAGGCGTCGTGGGCATCGACGAACGCTTGGCCGTCGTCGTCGGCTGGGTCCTGGCCGTAGCAGACGCGGGCGTAGACGAACTTCACGCGCTCGTCGTCGAGGGCCACCTGCCAGGCTGGAGATCCGTTAGCCCAACTGGTATCGACCCCGAAGATCATCAGAACGCTCCAATCGCGTGCATCTGCGTTCGCACGAAGAGGTCAACGAGAGACAGGACGATCATGGCTGCGGCCATCCCGCCGGTTATCCACCATCGCAAACGGTAGACCTCTCGCGTGGTCGCCCCGAGTTGCTTTTCGGCGCTCACGAGCTGCGCGGCGACCCCTACGATCTGACTCTGCATGTCCGAGACGCTGTTTTGCAGCCCCGGAAGTGACCGCGACGGGTCGGCGTCCGGGCGGCCGAAGATGGCGGCGTGGAGTAGTTCTACGGCTTCTCGAAGGACTCGATTCGAGTCCCTGGTTTCGGAGATTGCCCGTTCGAGCATGTCTATCGTGGCTTGAGGGCTCGTCGTCGCGGCTCTTGGTTTCAATGGCATTATTCCGATCCCCAATCTAAGCAGTACGAAAGCATTTGAGGGTCCAGGCGGTAACGTCGAGCGAGCCGCTCGTAGCGAGGCTCCAGGTGAGTGTTTGGTTTCCGGCAGCCGTCGCTGCCCATAATGCGCTTGAGTAGTAGCTGGCGTTCTGTGACGTGTACCCGTTGCCCGTCGTGACGATGGCCGTCGCTGTGCCGGCCGTGAGCGAGATCGTCTGCGAAGCGTTTGCGTTCGCGGAGGACGAGAACGCCCACAGGAGTTCGATTCCCCACGTCCCATACGCGGGCAGCGCCTGACTCGGCGTAAGGCTGCTACCGGATTGGAAGATCGCGCCGCCGACCGCAATCACGGACGAAGCCACCTCGAGCGTGATATTCTGCCCCGAAGTTCCGACGACAATCGAACTGTCCGGCGACGTTACGCCTACCGCGCCGGTTAGGCCCTCCGCGCTGAGAACGCCCGTATTCGAGATGCTCGGGTCCTGCCCGCCGGTGCTCCCGATGCCCGTCCCGGCCAACACGGCAAGAACGGGCGGCACGGTGAGAGAGCCCGTGGGAACGGCCGTGAGGCCAGCGCCGGACCCCGTGAACCCGCCGGCCGTAACGTCGCCGGTAATGTCGATGAAGCCCGCCTGAGCGGAGGCAGGCGACAGTTCGACAAGCCCGGCCGCGCCCGGCTGAAGAAAGCCCCCCAGCTCCCCGGCGGTGACGGTGGCGTACACAAAGTCGCCCGAGAGCCACGCCTGCGCTGCGGTCCCCTCTTCGCCTCGCGTGATCGTGCAAACCGCCCCCGAGATCGCGGTGGCGTAGACGACCTCGAATACCCCCCGCGTTGCGGCATCGTTCAACGTCAGCGCGAGAATCTGTCCGGCGGCTAGCGTGGGAAGGTTCGCTGAGGATGCCAGCGTGAGCGAGGTCGCGGTCGAAGTGATACCGCCTGAGAGGGTGGAACTGCAGTTATTGGCCCAGACGAATTGTGACATTTGTTACTTCCCTTTACGCGACGATGACGGACGCCTGAAGCATGAACGGGTACGCGAGCAGCCCCTGGTCGAGCGCCTGCTGGAAATACGTTGACGGGGTTCCGGCCGGCACGGTGATGATAAGATTCGTCGGCGTGTTACTTCCATCCGTTACCGGGAGTGCCGCCCCGGCGATCAGGCCCGTGGTCGGCTCGGTCCAATTCGTTCCGATGGGGATGGGGGAGGAGTTCTGCCTGGTGGGAGCCCCCGACGTGCTCGCGTAGAGGTTCCAGCCCGTCGCCCCATTCTCGGCGGCCGGGCTGGCTGCGGCCAGGAGGTAGTCCGCAGCCACCGCGAGGGTCGAAATCGCGCTCGGTAGTCCCTCTCCCACGGGACTGACCAGGGTAGATTGCGCGCTGTAGGTGCTCGCCGCGATCGTCCCGCCTGCGACCGATGACAAGACCGGAGCGGCCGGCGGAGTTAAGAGCCCGGCCTTGATGTTGACGCTCTGCGCCTGGTCGAGCGTAATATCCGTGCCGTTCACACCGTACAGAAAACGCGCGATCTTCTTCCGAAGGACCTCGACGTTGAAGTGCCGCCCGTCTCCGATGTAGGTCGTCCAGGTCAGCACCCGCTTGTAAAAGTCATCCGTCGCGACCGTTGCCGTGCCGCTTTGGAAGTATTCGTTCCCGTTCAGCACCACCGCGTTCAGCGGAGCGGAGTTGAGCCCGGCAATGAACTGCGTCGTGTGCGACGAGAACACCGGCCGCTTGACGCCGTAGATGCCCGTCGCGACCCAATCCAGGAGTGGGCCGGAAATCTGCGGGCTCGTGTAGAGCGCGAGCGGTGCCGCGTTGAACCACGAAAGGTACCCTTGGGCGAGCGTGTTATACGCGTCGACGAAGGCTTGCAGGTTTTCGTCGTCGGCGTACTGCTGGTACAGGTAGCTGGGAATGACCGCTTGCAACGGCGGCTGAGGCGAGCCGATGTAGTCGCTCATCCCTGCACGCTCGTTACGGCGGTCGCGGCTGCGGCAAACGACGATTCCGGGTCGGACGGGATGATCGAGGTTCCGGCGGTCGGAGTCGCGGCGACCCCGTTCACCGTCACGGCAAACTCGAGCGTCGTCAGGTTCGGCGCCGAGAGCACCAGCGCAACCGCAGCCTGGATCTGCTCTTGCAGGACGAGCAGGTTAATCGGCTGGCCGACGACGATGCCGTTTATGTACGACAGCCCGGCGCCGATGATGTACTGGTCCACCGCGCTCCCCGAAACGAAGTTCGGCTGCGTCGTGTTCCACGTCACCGCCAAAGTCACCGCTTGCACCGGAGGATTGACGTAGACGACCGAGTAGGTGTCCGGCGCATCGTAGATCGAGACGGTGACATTCCGAGCGGTCGTGGCTGAGCCCGTCAACAGCCCGACGTTACTCACGCCTGCATAGATGGCGCCTGCGACTTGATAGGGGTCCCCGCCACCGCAGATGACCTCCCAGAGGGTCCCGTTCTGGAGCACGGCGACCAGCCGGGGCGAGACGCCCGGAACGGCTAAGAGCAGCGTCTTGAGGTATGCCGGCGTGCCCGAGATCGCGACCTGATATGCCGTGAGGAGGCGCGAGCGGTAGCTCTCGACCGTTTCGGGAGCCTGCGCCGGCGTGCCGGCTAACGGGTTCGTCACCGTGAGCGTGTAGGGGCTGGGAACCGAGGTTATGACCTGCGTGACGGACCCGACCGGGATGGCGAAGATGTTCGAGTTCGTCGCCATCGCGTAGAGGGGCGAGGATGTTCCGCCCGTGGCGATCGTGCCGCCGTCCTGGACGACGTACTGGTTCGTACCGTCCGAAACGATGAAGCCCGGAGGGATGACGTACCCGGCAGACCCGGTGAAAACGAGGTAGACGCTGCCGTTCGCCCCGAGCCCCTGCGGCAACCCGAACTGCTGCCCGAGCTGCGCGAGGAGGTAGGGGTTCGCGGCATAAGGCGTGACGCTATTCACGGCATCCACGCGAGCCTGATCGATCGCTATGAGCGCGCCTACGTCCGTGCCGGCTACGTCGTCGATGAGCGAGCCGGGGAGGATGGCAGTGTAGCCGGGGACCTCCGCAGCCACGGATGCGATAAGCGCCTCGTACAGTGTTGCCGGCGGGGTGGTTACCGGGCCAGCGGCATTGAACAGCAGGGGCAGTCCGCTCACAGTATGCTCCTCGTTACGTCGCGACCGCGGTGGTCAGAATTGCCCCGGAGTGGCAGACGGCCCGAACGGCGTAGACGGGGGGAAACGAGCCGATCTCTCGCCGGATGACGAGCGAGGCGAAGTAGGGGCTAAATTGCGTCTGCGTCTGCGCGGCGTAGAAGTCTGGGAAGGTCTGTTGGATGACACTTTGCAGGGCTGGGATGCCATAGTTTCCGAAAAAGGGTGATTCCCCGAGATTCAGCTTCAGGGTCTGCACGAGCGCAGTAATATAGACCTGATCGTTGAAGCCGTCGGCATCGGTGGAAACCTCGACCCACGTTCCGCCCATGCCGTTGGTTTGTCCGATTCTGCCCCACGTCCTCATGCTTGCCTCGGTTCGCGCCGTCGAGCCTTTTATCCGCCCGACTTGACGGCGCAGGCCGTCTCTGATAGTGTCTCTGATATGACTAAAACGAACGCAGAAGTGCTGGCCGATGCCCAAGCCCGAGCCCGAAAGGCCGGGAAGTGCTGCATCTGCCGGAAAACCAAAGCTCGGCGCGGCAAAGTGACCTGCCAGAAGTGCTCGGACGAGGCTTCCGCCAGGACCCGCGCCCGCCGCGCCGCTCGAAAGGGGAAACCATGACACGTTTTACGATCGCCGGCCTCGCGCTGGCAATCCTGGCCCTCGCCGCTTGCGGAGGCGGTGGATCGTCCGGGGCTGGTGGGTACGTCCCTCCGCCGGTGTCCCCGCCGACGACCGCGCCCCTCGCAGCCACGCTGGCCTATTCATGGTCCGGCGCGCTGGCACCGAATGGGGCGACCCAAACCTTCTCGGTCGGTCGTCGAACGCTCTCGGCCTCACCAACGCCTTCGCCCATTCCGGTGCAGTCATCAGTCTGTGATCCGCGTTCGGCCGACTGCCGACCGCCGAGCCAGCAGCAGTACCGCGGAACCGACATTAATCCGACGATCAACGTCGTCGATCTCGCGTCACCCGAACCGAATCCGATGCCGAGCGCAACGCTCTCGATGCCCGGCGCATTGACGGTGCAACCGGAGCCAAGCAGCGCACCCTACACCTATACCTACATGCAGAACACGGCACTCGCTCACACTTGCGGAAACGCGACCGCAACAGTCAAGTCGCAGAACCTCTCGATTCCGGTCTGCGTGTTTCCGTCCTTCACCATCGGTTGCGCTCCCGCCGTGTGGGACCAGCCGGGAAGTGGTTATAGCACGGCGGTAACGGGCGGATGGTCGTTCGATCAGAACGCGCCGGAAACCACGATTGCCGCGAGCGACGTGTATATGTCGGGGCCGAACTGCACGGGAGATTTCTATGCGCTAGACGCAGGGCCCGCAGAAACGATTGTCTACTTTCCTTACGGCGCTACGGCGCTGCAAGAGAACGTCAACACGATAGCGACGATCTTACCCTCGCAATGGACGAACACGTTCACGCACGTCACGTTCCTCTATGACGAAAACGACGGCTTCGGACCGCCGTACAATGCGACGAACAACTATGGATGCGGCGGAAGCCTCGGCTGTATCGTCCTGTTTAAGACCGCTGCGGGGAATATCGTCGCGATGCAGATGACCCGTTTTTCGAACGGTTGGACTCCCACGACCGGGAACCCGTGCGGCCCCGCAACGCCGTGCGGCGACTACTTTACTGCCGCGTACTCCGTCGCGAAGGGCGGGACGTTCGACTACTGAGAGCCCTGGTTCAACTGCATATAGATCGCAGCGTAATCGGTCGATGATAACTGCGAGCCGTACTTCTTGAGCAACGCGAGAGCCGCCGAACCGATGGCGGCTCTTTCCGTTTTGCCGGGCAACGTGAGTAGCGTTGTGAGTGCAGTCTGCACGTCCTCAATGTCGGTTCCTTCGGCCTTCAGCGACCCGCGTTCGAAGCGTTCCGAAATCCACGATAAGCCGCAATGGAGTTGCCAATGCTGCGGAGTACCGTGTTG
>VFSW01016617.1_pt1 | contig 10029 bp, 10 predicted proteins | sample 5358111 | NCBI WGS metagenome assembly VFSW01 (sample SAMN11554181, study PRJNA540505) | mine drainage metagenome | isolation source: sediment from site ElyBrook_90M | place: USA: Ely Copper Mine, Vershire, VT | collected 2017
TCGTACGCCACGCCCCAGCGCGTCCTCGAGAACTCCTGGTCGTCCAGGTCGCACAACGCGTAGGCAGCGAAGAGGCGGTCCTGCTCCAGGAACGAGCGCAGCAGCGCGCGGTCGGTCGTGAAGCGTACCGCCAGGCCACCCGTGCGGACCCGCGACCGGGCGAGCGACACCATCACTGCACCTCCGGCGCGTCCGCGTCGGCCGGATCCGAACCGGCTGGACCCGAACCGGCTGCATCCGGGCCGACGGCGGCGGCATCCGGGCCGGCGTCGGTGGAACCCTCCCGGCCCCAGCCGTCCTCGTCCTCGGCAGTGGCACCCGGCGCCGGGACGACCTCGCCGGGCGCGGCCGGAGGCTCGGGTGCCGCGGCCCCTCCGCCGGCCGGGGACGACCCTTCCCCGCGCACGTCGCCCGCGACCGGCGGCTGCCGGCGCGCCAGCGTCTCCTCGAACGGCGGCTCGATCACGCCCATCTCGGTGACGAACCCGCGGACCAGCGCGGCCGGAGTGACGTCCAGGACCGGGTTGTGCACCTGGCTCTCGGCCGGTGGGACCCGGCGCCCGTTCACGTCGGCCAGTTCCACGTCGGGGCCCTCCTCGGTCATGAAGCCCCAGGCGTCGCCGACGCGCAGGTCGATCGTCGAGGTCGGGGCGCAGACGTACAGGGGGACGCCGTGCCGTGCGGCCACCGCCGCGATGGGATAGGTCCCGACCGCGGCGGACACGTCGCCGTTGCGGGCGATCCGCTCCGCGCCGACCAGGATCGCGTCCACGCTGCCCCGGGCGATGAGGCCGGCGGCCGCCACGTCCGCGATCACCGTGTGGCCGATGTCCAGCCGGCCCAGCTCGAACGCCGTGATGCGGGCGCCCTGGAACGCCGGGCGGCCCTCGGGAACCCACACGTGGACCGGGCGCTGCTGGACCTGGACCTCGAGGACGACGGCGACCGCGGTGCCGAGCGCGCCACCGGCCAGCGCGCCGACCGGCCCGTGCACCAGCACCTCGAGGTGACGCTCGAACGGCGTCGGCAGGACGGACGCGCCGGCCCGTCCCAGCGCGGCCAGGTCGAGCATGGTCTCGTCCGCGATCGCTTCGGCCTCCGACCGCAGCACGTTGGCGACCAGGTCGCCTGCCGCGTGCTCGCCCACCGCCTGCCACGCGGCGAGCATGCGGTCGAGCGCGGCCTCCATCGCGCGCGACGCGGACCGCGAGGAGCGCAGCGCGTTGATCGTGCCGTGCAGGGTTGCCGCGCGGACGAACTCGCTCGAGCCGCGGGTGCGCTCGGCCGCGACGAGGAGGCCGTACGCGGCGACCTGCCCGAGCACCGGCCCGCCGCGTACCAGCCGGTCGCGGATGCACGCCGCGACCTCCGCGCCGGTGTGGCACGTGACTTCGACCAGCTCGTCGGGGAGCCGGCGCTGGTCCACGATCGTGAGCTGCCCTTCCAGGTACCGGTAGGGGCTGCGGAACTGGACCGCGGGAGGCGGGGGCGCGGGATCGTCCATGCCGAGCAGCTGGGCCAGCGGGTCCGCGGGCGCGCCGCTGCCGCCGCCGAGGAGCTGGCTGGTCGCCGCCAGCGAACTGCGCTGGAGGGCAGTCGCGGCCCCCACGAGCTGGGCCGCGGTCTGGATCGCCTCGCGGCTGAACGAACGGAAGAAGCTGCGACGCCCGAGATCGACGGGCTGCGCCGCCTGCGCCGGGCTCGGAGCCGCCTGCCCGGGGGCAGGTGCCGGCTGGCCGGCTGGCGGGCCGGGCTGAACGGCTGGCGGGCCGGGCTGGCCGGATGGTGCGCCCTCAGGTCGATCGGGCTCGCGGTCGTCCGGGGCGTCGCCCGGCGTCCGATCGCTCACCGCCGGCGCCTCGCCGTCAGTACTCGATGATGCTGTGGACGTCGTACCCGCGCAGGCGCTCGCGGCCCTTGAGGAACCGCAGCTCGACCAGGAACGCGAGCGAGACGACCTCTCCGCCCAGCCGGCGGACCAGGTCGATCGTCCCGCTCACGGTCCCGCCCGTGGCGAGCAGGTCGTCGACGATCAGCACGCGCTGCCCGGGCGCGATGGCGTCCCGGTGCACCTCGAGCGTGTTGGTGCCGTACTCCAGCGCGTACTCCACGCTGACGGTCTCGGCGGGCAGCTTGCCGAGCTTGCGGACCGGCACGAAGCCAACGCCGAGGGTGTACGCCATCGGCGCGCTGAAGATGAAGCCGCGCGACTCCATCCCGACCACCACGTCGATGCGCTGATCGCGGTACGGCGCGACCAGCAGGTCGATCGCGTCCTTGAAGGCGGTCCGGTCCTTGAGCAGCGTGGTGATGTCGTAGAAGAGGATGCCGGGCTTCGGGAAGTCGGGGACCTCGCGGATCTTGGCACGCAGGTCATCGGCGGTCACGGATCCTTGCTCCCTCACCTCGCGGGTCGTCATGACCGGGCAAGTCTACCCCCCAGCAGCGCCGAGAACCGCGCACGCACCGCCGCGGCCGACGGGTCGTCGAGTGCGGCCAGTGCGGCCGCACGGAGCTCCGCCTCTTCGGTCGCCCGGACCGCACGCCGGACCGGGGCGAGGCTGCTCGCCGCCATGCTGAGCTTGCGGATCCCCACGCCGACCAGGGCCAGCGCCGCGACCGGGTCGCCGGCCATCTCCCCGCACACCGACAGCTCAATCCCGGCGCGCCCGGCCCGCTCCACCGCCTCGCGGACCAGGCGCAGGAGCGCGGGGTGGAGCGAGTCCTGGTAGCGGCCCAGGCCCGGGTTGCCCCGGTCCACGGCGAGCGTGTACTGCAGGAGATCGTTGGTGCCGAGGCTCGCGAAGGCGAGGCTCGGGAAGTAGCTGTCGCCCACCAGGATGGCCCCCGGGATCTCGAGCATCACCCCGAGGTCGATCGGCGCGTACCGCTCGCCCCGGGCCTCCAGCTCCGCCCGCGCCTGCGCGGCGAGCGACAGGAGCGTCGCAGCATCACCCGCGTCCGCGACCATGGGCGCCATCACCTTGACCGGCCCGGCCAGTGCCGCGCGCATCGCCGCGCGCAGCTGCGCCAGGAAGATGCCGGGTCGGGTCGCGGCGAGCCGCAGCGCGCGCACGCCCAGGAACGGGTTGGCCTCGGGGGCCATCGGCAGATACGGGATCGGCTTGTCACCGCCCACGTCGAGCAGCCGGATGGTGACCGGGTACGGGGAGAACGCCTCGGCGGCGGCGCGGTAGGCGGCGACCTGCTCGTCCTCGGACGGCTCGGTGGGGCGCTCGAGGAACAGGAACTCGGTGCGGAACAGGCCCACGCCGTGGGCGCCCAGCTCCACGGCCCGCGGCGCCTCCTCGGGGGTCCCGATGTTCGCGAGCAGCGTGATCTCCACGCCGTCGCGGGTCACCGCCGGCAGCGACGCGTCGCTCCGCGCCTCCGCGTCCGCGCGGCGGGAGCGCTCGGCCCGCACCTCGAGCTCGCGGTCGGTGGCCGCATCGGGGTCGAGGAACACCTCGCCGGTCCCGCCGTCGATCGCGATCTCGCCGGGACCCAGCGCGGCGAGAAGCCCCTGCACGCCGACCACGGCCGGGATGCCGTAGGCGCGGGCAAGGATCGCGGCGTGGGCGGTGGCCGACCCGGTCTCCAGGGCGAACCCGAGGAGCCGCTCACGGGGGAGCGTCGCGGTCACGGACGGGGGCAGGTCCTCGGCCACGACGATGCCCGGCACCTCCAGGTGCGGCGGTGCCGCGTCGGGGATCCCGGCGGCGCGCCGGGCGATCCGCAGCGCGACGTCACCGACGTCGGCCGCGCGGGCGGAGAGGAGTTCGTCGCCCAGACCGCGCAGCTGGTCGGCCAGGTCGCGGCCTGCGCCGAGGATGGCGCCGACGGCGTCGACATGTCGCTCCTCGATGGCCTGCTCCGCCAGGGACGAGAGTGCCGGGTCGAGCGCCATCTGGGCCTGGGCGCCGAAGATGGCGCCCTCGTCGGGGTGGCCGTCGGCCGTTACGCGATCGGCCAGCGCCTCGAGCTCGGCCGCGGCGGTCCCGGCGGCGGAGCTCAGCCTGGCGCGCTCGACGTCGATCTCGGCGGGCGCGATCGAGCGGGCCGCCGGCTCACGGGCTGGTTCGATGCGGATCCAGGGGCCCCTGGCGACGCCGCCCGAGGCCGGGGTGCCGGACAAGGTGCGCATGGGCCGATTGTGCTCTGTCCGGCGCGCAGCGTGGGCGGCGATCGGCCACGTATGAGGAGGCAGGGCGTGCGGACGCCGGCGTCAGCGGCCCGGACCCACAGGCCCCGAAGGATCTCGCGCCGTTTCCGGCCCGACCGCTAGCGGGCGCCGGGTGGCCGGCCGAAGCGCCGCTCCGTGCCCGCGAGCAGGCGGGCGATGTTGTCGTGGTGGAACACCCAGATCAGCAGCGGTCCCGCGACCGCGTAGCCGTAGTAGACGGGCGGCTGGCTCGTGAGCGCGGCGATCGCGGCGAGTCCCACGCCCGCCGCGGCGGAGCCCGTCAGCGACGCCAGCGACGAGTAGCGGCTGGCCAGGAACACGATCGCGAACACCGGGATGATCAGCACCGCCACGATCGGCTGGATCACCAGCAGCCCGCCGAACCCGGCCGAGACTCCCCGCCCCCCCTGCATTCCGAGGAACGGCGAGCGGCTGTGCCCGATGATCGCGGCGAGGGCGGCCAGGATCTCCACCACCGCACCGGCGCCGACGAGCCGGGCGATCAGCACCGCGGCGATCCCCTTGCAGATGTCGAGGAACCCCGAGAGCACCGCGAAGCGCAACCCCAGTGCGCGCGCCACGTTTGCGCCGCCCGTGTGACCGCTCCCGATCGACCTGGGATCGGGCCCCCCGGCCAGCCGGGCCACGATGACCCCCCAGGGGATCCCGCCGATGAGGTACGCGACGACGACGACCGCGACGGCCCTGACCACGGTTCCCACGTCCATGACGGGCGAGTATACGGTGCCGCCTCGCGCACCCCGGCCCATGCACCGGCTCCCACGGGCGGAGGAGAGCCGGTGCCGTCAGCCGCTGGCCAGCGACCCGACCACCGCCGACACGAGGCGATCCGGGCGCCCCCGGAACCACTCCCGCCGCCCGGGATCGGAGGCGGCCTCCTCGACCAGCCGGGAGAGCGTGGCGTTGACCGGGGCCCCGACGCCGGTGTGCACGGCCGCCGCGGCCACCGCGCCGTTCAGCCATGTCACCTCGGTCGGGCCGGGCCCCCTGAGCAGGGCGATCCTGAGGGACGGCATCTTCCCGCCGCGTGCCCGCCCCAGGATCCGTGCCAGGACGGGCCGGCCAAGCGCGGCCGGGAGCCGGAAGGCTCGCGCGAGCAGCGCGACGTCGGCACCGGGCAGGGCCACCGGACGCAGGCGGAGCGCCGCCATCACGGCGAGTGCCTCCAGTTCCTGCCTCCGCTCGATCGCGTACAGCGCCGGGTCCGCGTAGACCGCGCTCACGTCCAGGTCGAGCAGCGCGCTCGTGGCGTTCCCCACCAGGTTGCCCAGCAGCTTGGACCACTTCATGGCGGCCGCGTCCGGATACACGGCCGCCCGCAGGCCCCCCGCTTCGAACGCTCCGGCCAGCGCAGCCACGAGTTCGTCGATCTCCCCTTCCATGCGCGCGAGGCCGATGCCGCCCCGGTTCAGCCACAGCGCCTCGCCGCCCGGCCCGAGGCCCACCGCCGTCGTCAGTGACGCGGCGATCAGGCCGGCCCCGGGGCGCCGTCCCGCCACCAGCTCCTCCGCGCCGATCCCGTTCTGGACCGTGACCGCGGGGACCCCGGGCAGGCCGCGCAGCACGTCCGTCGCGGCCTCCAGGTCGAACCGCTTCACGGCGAGGATCGCCGCATCGAGGTCATCCGGCAGGCCGGCGGCGCCGTCCCGCCGCTCCACCTCCACCGTCCGGCGACGCTCGCCGGGACCGACGAGCTCGAGCGTCGCCCGGCCCGGACGCTCGGGCGCGGAACGGCCCACCAGGGTCACGGCATGGCCGCCGTCCGCGAGGCACCCGGCCAGCACGGAGCCCACCGATCCGGCCCCGATCACCGCGATCCGCATCGGCCGCCCCGGTGCCGGCGCGTCAATCGGCAACGTGCTTGTCGTACGACGCGGCCGCCTCGGCCGTCGCGTGCACGGTCTCGAGATCGTCCCCGACGCTCGCCTGGACGGCAGCGAACACGGCGCCCTCGACGAGCGGGCCACCGCTGACCCGGACGCGTTCCGCGAGGGCCGGATCAAGCAGGCTCTCGAGCGCGAACCGGGTCGCGTGCACCGCGCCGTTGAAGTCCACCACCACCACCACGCCCGCCCCCGCATCGGCTGCCTGGATCGCCTCCGCGATGCGCCCCGGGTCCTCGCCGAGCGACCCGTCCGCCGCGCCTCCGGCAGCGATCACGCGGATGTCCGGGGCCTGCTCGCGGGCCATCTGGAGCGCCAGCTCGACGATCCCCTCGGCGACGCGAACCGAGTGGGATGCCACGACCACGCCGACCAGCGGCACGGACGCACCTCCCCCGGGGCCGCCCGCCGCGCCTTCCCCTGTCGCGCTCACGGGCGGGTGACGAGGATGGCCAGGAGCGTCACGCCGTAGGCGATCGTGGCCAGCCAGACCACCACGAACACGCGCGTCACGATCCGTTCGGCGCGGGCACTCAGTCCGAAGTCGAAGACCACCGCCCGGAGCCCGAGCAGGCCATGCCAGCTGACGACCACGAGGAACAGCGTCTCCAGGGGCAGGATGATCGGGTTGGTGATGTAGGCGATGACCTGCTGGTAGTCGCGCAGCCCGCCCTGGACCACGAAGTGGTTCGCGATCATGTGCAGCGTGAGCAGCACCAGCACCAGCGCCCCGGTGATCGCCTGCCACGCCCACCCCACGCCGGGCAGCGTGTCGCGCTCCTCGGGCGCCCAACGCTCGGGAAGCTCGCGCGCGCCTCCCGGCGCCGCGCGCAACTCGTCGACCGGGCCCGTCATCGCCTCAACCCCCATGGCTGATGAACATCAGCGTGCCGATCAGCAGCACGATGGCCCCGATCGTACCGAACGCGCCCAGCAGCGCCTTCTGGCGGCTCACCACCAGCCCGAACCCGACCAGTGAGACGCGGATCCCGTTCAATCCATGGATCAGCAGGCCCGCCAGCAGCACCACGTCGAGGACCAGGAACACCGGGTTCAGGAACCAGTTCTTCAGGAGGGAATCCCAGGCCCCCGGGCCGATCGCCAGCTGCGAGAGCACGAGCAGGTGCAGGTACAGGTAGAAGAGGACGCCAAGGCCGGTGACCCGGTTGAGGATGAACGCCCAGCCGCCCAGCCGGCGGCCGCGGACGTCAACCCAGCCGGCCACCCCCCGGCGGCGGGCGCGGGACGGCGCCGTCGCGTCGGGCAGGGCAGTCCGCCCGGTGGGCGCGGTTCGGTCGGTCATCGTCCGGCCTCCACTGGCTGCGCGAGCAGGGCCCTCCAGCGGCGCCCGATAAGGGAACGGCGCAGCTGCATGATGTGGCCCGCCGGATCCACGTTCGACGGGCACGCCTCGCTGCACTCGAACGCGACGTGGCAGCGCCAGGCGCCGTGAGGGTCATCCGCCAGGCCCAGCACGAAGGGGAGGTCAGCGCCCCGCGGCTCCTCCCGCACCCGATCCGCTGCGGCGAGCGCCGCGGGCCCCAGGTACTCCGGGTCGGTCGCGGCAATCGGGCACGCCGAGATGCAGATCCCGCACTCGATGCAGTCCTCGTAGCGGAGGGGCTGCGGAATGCCCGACGCCGTGCGGGCCCCGGTCACCAGCTCGCTCTCCCGGACCAGCGGACGCTCCACCGCGTTGAGCCGCGAGTAGAACGGCCCCATGTCCACCACCAGGTCGCTGACCAGGGGTGCGTTGTCCAGTGGATCGACCGTCACCTCGCCGGTGCCGAGCTCGCGCACGTTGGTCACGCACGCGAGGACCTCCTGGCCGTTCACCTTCATGCCGCACGTCCCGCAGGAGGCGTGGAAGCACGAGTGCCGGAGGGTGAGGGTCGGGTCCTGTGTGCGGCGGATGGCGGTCAGGGCGTCCAGCACCGTCGAGCGCGGCCCCGGCTCGAACTCGAAGCTGTCGTGGTGGGACGCCGCATCGCCCTGCTTGAAGCGGTGCACCCGGAACGTGACGGTGTCGCTCATCGGTTCATGCCGCGTAGTAGGAGGTGTGCGGCAGCAGGACGGTGTCGCGCGTCCGGCAGGGCACATCGACTCCGAGCTTGCCGCAGATGACGTTGGCGGTCGTCTCCGCCATGGCACGGGCGGTGGTCGCCTTGCCGCCGGAGATGGTTACGAACCCCTCCACGCCGTCCTGCTCCAGGTGGTCGAAGCACTTGAAGGTACGGCTGAGCTCGCGGCCGGTGGATGCCTCGCGGGACCCGATCAGCGGGCGGGCCGCCGACCAGGCCTGGCGGAACTGCGCGGACATGACCGCCGGGATCAGCTTCGCCCCCTCCTGGTACATCTTCTGGACGTGGTCCTCGGGAACGCCGAGGTCGTCGGGATCCTCCACGACCCAGGAGCTGGTCCCGACGATCGACAGGGCACGCTGCGGCACGACGATGTCGCCGTCACCCGACTTGTGCATGCGGTTGACGACCATGTTGCAGAGCCGGCCGCGCAGGGCCAGGAGGACGCCCGGGGACGGCTGGATCGGAACGTCGACCCCGGCCATCGCGGCGATCTTCTCGGCCCACGGCCCGCCGGCGTTGACCACGAGGTCGGCGCCGATCTCGAAGTCCTTCCCGCTGCGATGATCGCGTCCACGCACGCCCGCCACGCACCGGTCGCGCACGACGAACGAGGTGACCTCGCAGAACGGCTCGATCACCGCACCGCGGGCCTTCGCCGAGGCGAACCAGCGGAGCGGCAGGCGCATCGCGTCGAAGGTGGCGTCGGGTACCTGGATGGCGCCCTTGAGCGCCGGGTTGAGGTTGGGCTCGAGGCGGAGCGCCTCGGCGGGCGAGAGCCAGCGGGCGGGGATCCCGGTCGCTCCGCACGCGGCGAAGAGCTTCTCCCCGTACGCCATGTCCTCGTCGTCGATGCCGACGAAGAGCCCGTCGTTCTCCTCGAACGAGCCGGGCGCCACGCGGCGCAGCAGCTGGTTCTCCTCGATGCATTCGACCGCGGATTCCGCGTCGTTGACCGCGTACCGTGCCCCGCTGTGGAGCAGGCCGTGGTGGCGGCCCGTGGTCCCGGAGGTGATCTCGCCGCGTTCGACGAGCGTGACCCGGAGGCCCCGAAGGACCAGGTCGAGGGCCAGCGCCCCGCCCGTGCCGCCCCCACCCACGATCACGACGTGCGGTGCGGGCGAACGGTGCTCAAGGCTCATGGCTGACTCTCCGACCCGGCCCCCGGGGTCCGGATCCGTTTCAGCTGCTCAGTGGTTCTCGACCCAGTCGAAGGTCCGCGTGACGGCCTTCTTCCAGAGCTTGAGGTCCTTGTCGCGGGTGGCGGCATCCATCTTCGGGTGCCACTCCTTGTCCTTCTGCCAGTTGGCGCGCAGGTCCTCGACCGCCTTCCAGAAGCCGACCGCGAGGCCGGCCGCGTAGGCAGCGCCGAGGGCCGTCGTCTCCGCCACCTTGGGGCGGATGACCGGCACGTTCAGGACGTCGGACTGGAACTGCATGAGCAGCTCGTTGTACACCATGCCGCCGTCGACCTTGAGGGCGGTCAGCGCGACGCCGGAATCGGCGTTCATCGCGTCGAGCACCTCGCGGGTCTGCCAGGCGGTCGCCTCGAGGACCGCACGCGCGATGTGGCCCTTGTTGACGTAGCGGGTCAGGCCGGCGATCACGCCACGCGCGTCGTTCTTCCAGTACGGCGCGAAGAGGCCCGAGAAGGCCGGCACGAAGTACACGCCGCCGTTGTCGTCGACGGACTTGGCCAGCTCCTCGATCTCCGGCGAGGTCTTGATCATGCCCAGGTTGTCGCGCAGCCACTGCACCAGGGCGCCGGTGATCGCGATGGAGCCCTCGAGGGCGTACACGGCCGGTTCCTTGCCGATCTTGTAGCCCAGGGTGGTGAGCAGGCCGCTCTTGGACTGGATCG
>VFSW01016618.1_pt1 | contig 10029 bp, 6 predicted proteins | sample 5358111 | NCBI WGS metagenome assembly VFSW01 (sample SAMN11554181, study PRJNA540505) | mine drainage metagenome | isolation source: sediment from site ElyBrook_90M | place: USA: Ely Copper Mine, Vershire, VT | collected 2017
CGCGAAGAAGCGCGCAGCCTCCGCCCGCCACTACCTCTTCACCCCCGAGGAGCTCGACCACGGCATCGTCCCCGGCGGGCAGCTGGTCTCGCTGACGAGGGATCTCGTCCGCCGCAGCCTCACCCCGGACAACGGCCGCGCGCTGCTGCAGTTCGACATCGACGGCAAGGGCGCCGTCTCCTCCGTGCACGTGCTCGACGTGTCGTCGGGCCGCCCGGAGTGGGATCGGGTCGCGTCGGAGATCGCGGCGGCATCGCACGGCGCCACCGTCCACGTCCCGGGCGGCGCGAACGGCCTGACCATCACGATGGAGGTCACCTCCCAGATGAAGACGGTGACCGGCGCGGCGGCCACGGGCCGGTCGACGCTCGGCAAGGTGTGGGGCGCGATCAACGACCCCCTCGGCGCCGCGACCGACGCCACCACACCCCCGCAGCGCGTGGTCGCCACGAGAATCGTCGACGTGCGCGCGTTCTAGCGTCACTCTACGGACTGCGGGTCCGCCATGCCCTTCGTGAGCCCCGACGAGGACGTCGCCTTCGACTCCGTCTACCCCGTCGAGATCCGGCGCATCTCCCGGCGCTTCTGGACCCCCGTCGCCGTCGCGAGACGCGCCGCCGGGCTGTTCGCCGGCGTGGGCGTGACGCGGGTGCTCGACGTGGGCGCGGGGGTCGGCAAGTTCGCGCTCGTCGCCGCCTCCACCGAGCCGAGGTCGCTCTTCGTCGGGATCGAGCACCGCCGCCACCTGGTCGACATCGCCTCCCGCGCGCGCGACGAGCTCGGCCTGATGAACGCCCGCTTCCGCGCCGCCGACGTCACGCGCATGTCGTGGGCGGGCTTCGGCGGGGTCTACCTCTTCAACCCGCTCGCCGAGAACCTCTTCGACGGCTCCGATCGCATCGACAGCCGCGTGGAGCTGAGCCACAAGCGCCTGCAGCGCGACGCCTGGCGCATCGAGCGCGCGCTGCGCCGCGCCCCCGTGGGCATGGCCATCGTCACGTACCACGGCGCGAGCGTCCGCATCCCCGGGTGCTACGAGCTGCAGGCGAGCGAACCCGCGGGCAGCGACTGGCTCCGGTTGTGGGTGCGCCGCCACGAGGTGGACGACGGAGTGCTCTACCTCGAGGAGATGGGGGGGACGGTGAAGCGGGTGGCGGGAGCCGAACCGCAGCCGGTGTGAGAAAGGCGCAGGAGTCGACGTCCGGCGCAAGCCTTGCGCGCCGGCTCGTGTCGGCTGCGTGGCATCCCGCGCGGTGGGCCGCTTCCGCAAGGGGCCCGGCGCGCTGGCCTCGTCGTTGCTACGGCGTAGTGCGCCATGCCCACCCGCTCCGCGCTCACCCTCGTCGACGCCATCGCCGAGCAGACGACCCACATCGGAGTCACCGCCCCCGACGCGGCCATGCGGGCGCAGGCGGCCTTCGTCCGTGCGCTCGTCGACGAGGTCGGACGACACCACCCGTCCAAGCCCAACATCGCGCCCCTTCACGCCCAGCTCGGTGACGAGCTGTGGCGCCTCGCCCGGCTGCACGATCCCCACGAGGCGCCCACGGCGGAGCGGCCCGAGGTCCTCGTCGTCGACGACGACGAGGCCAGCCTCCGGGGCATGGTGTCGATCGTCCGCGATCTGGGATACCGGTGTCGGACCGCGGGCGACGCCGAGGAGGCGCTGCTCGAGTTCGAGCGCCGCCCGGCAGGCATCGTCCTGTCGGACTGGAACCTGCCGGGCATGTCCGGTCTCGACCTCTGCCGGGAGCTCAAGCAGCGCGACCCGCACGTGTACGCCGTCCTGGTGACGGCGCACGACACGGTGAGCCAGCTCGAGGGCGTTCACGGGGGGGTCGACGACTTCCTGCGCAAGCCGGTCGACGTCGACGAGCTGGTCGAGCGCCTGACCGCCGCCGAGCAGCTGGTGCGCGCGATGCGCGTGGTGGAGCGCGTGAGGGACCGGCTGCAGGCGACGGCGGGGCCGAGCCAGGCCTGACTTCCCCCGTCACCAGCGAAGGGCGGCTGCCAGGGGATCGAGCGCGAGCACGCGCTCGCCGCGGAGGGCGAGCCACGAGGGCTCCACACCGAGCGCGGGACCCACGGCCTCGAGGGTGGCTGCCACGAGGCGCGCGGCCTTGCGCTCGGGGGGATCGAGCGCGGGGATGCCGCGGGCCTGGGGCCGGAGGGTGACCACGCGCAGGCGTGCGGCGCCCTTTCCGATGCGCTGGCGCAGGACTTCGAGCGCGTCCTCGAAGCCGCCGAGGTGATCGACGAGGCCGCGCGCGTGCGCGTCGGCGCCGGTCCAGACCCGGCCCTGCGCGAGCGCATGGATCTCCTCGACGCTCCTGCGCCGCCCCGCGACCACGACGCGCAGGAAGGCCTGGTAGATGCGCTCGATCTCCCGCTCCACCGCGAGCCGATCGTCTTCCGACATGGGCAGCAGCGGATCGAGCAGGCGGGCGTGCGCTCCGCGCGAGACCACCTCGGTGGCGACGCCCAGACGCGCCAGCAGGGGGTCGAGGGTGACCCGTGCCCCGATGACGCCGATCGATCCGGTGAGCGTCGTGGGCTGCGCGACGATGGCGTGCGCCGCCACGGCGACGTAGTAGCCCCCGCTCGCGGCGACGTCGCCCATGCTCGCGACCAGGGGCTTGCACGCCGCGAGGGCGGCGAGCTCGTGGTGCATGCGATCGCTGGCCAGCGCGCTGCCTCCGGGCGAGTCGACGTGGAGGACGACGCCGCGCACCTGGGGGTGCAGTCGCGCGAGGCGCACGGCCGCGATGACGCGCTCGTCGAGCGCCATCGACCGGAACGGCAGGCCGGTGTCGCCCGCGATGGCGCCGTGGACCTTCACGACGCCGATGACGCCCGCACCACGGAAGGCGCGCGGGCGCATCGCGGCCCGCGGCGCCCACCAGGACTGAGCGTGGACCATGCACGCCTTCTTGCCTCCCTCCCCGAGGGTCAGCGCCAGCTCGTCCTCGTACGCGACTCCGTCCACCAGGCCCGCCGTCACGGCCTCTTCCCCCGTGTAGGGAGCGCCGTCGATCATCGCGCGAGCCGCGTCGCGCTCGACGTGCCGACCGGCGGCGAGGGCGGCCGTGACCTCGCCGTACACGCCGTCGAGCATCGCCTCGACCTGCTCGCGCTGCGGCGCGCTCATCGAGGCGCGCTCGATGCGCTCGGCGGCCGTCTTGTACTGACCCTTCGCGGTGACCTCGGGGACGATCCCGGCCTTGTCGAGCGCACCGCGCACGTAGCGGCTCGCCGCCAGGAAGCCCACCGCGTGCAGCCCCGACTGCGGCCCGAGGAGCACCCGGTCGGCCGCGGCGGCGACGTAGACCTCGCGCGTGCCACCGCCGAGCGGCAGGTGCACGACCGCCTTCTTCCCCGCGGCCCGCCACCAGGTCAGCAAGGAGCGGACGGAAGCGGCCATCGCGGATCCGCCGCGCAGGCCGCGAAGGATCAGCACCAGCCCGGCGACGTTCGGATCGCGTGCGGCGACCTCGAGCTGGGCGCGCAGCGCGTGGAGCGACACCGACGGACGGGCCCGGGTGAGCGCGAGCCACCGCCGCCGCGGCGGAGGAAGCTCGGTGAGCCCGCCCTCGACCTCGACCACGAGGTACGTCCCCCGCCGCGTGCGCGCGCGCAGCCGGCGGAGCAGCCTCCAGGGCAGGGCGACGAGCCACCCGAGGAGCCAGACGAAGCGGACGACGAGACCGAGCACGGCCTGCAGCCTAGCCGCAGTCCGCCTCGCTCGCCCGGCGCCTCAGATCCCCGAGACGACCTGCGACGCGGGCACCAGGACCAGCGTCTTCTGCGCCGGCACCGACACGCTCATCTGGCCATTGCTCCCGACCGTGTAGCTCATCTGCTGCGGGTCGAGCACGTCGACGAGCTTGGTCCCGGCGGGCTGCGTGGTCTGCATGTCGACGCCGGCGTGCGAGGTGGAGCTGGACTGGAAGGCGTTGGTGTTCTGCACCACGAGCGCGTAGGGCCCTGCGCCGGCGTCACCTCCGGCCCGCTCGAAGGCGAAGATGCCGGCGTCGTCCTGGCTGCCGGCGTCGTCGGTGGACCACACGACCTTCGTGTCCCCGCGGCGCAGCGCCGGGTACGCCTTGCGGATGCGGGCGAGCTTCGCGATGTGCTGGAACGTGGCCCCCTGGGTTGCGAAGCCCGTGGTCCAGAGCACCTCGCGGTTGGCCGGATCGTCACCGCCGGAGAAGTCCTGCTCGGTGCCGTAGTAGAGGTCGGGGATGCCGTCCTCCGTGTAGAGCAGGCTGAGGGCGTTGTGCAGCGCCGCGACGTCACCGTTCGAGGCGAAGAGGAAGCGTGGCACGTCGTGGTTGTCGATGAAGTTGATCAGCGCCTTGGTCGGCGGGATGCCAATCCCGCCGGGCTGGGGCTTCGTTCCGTAGTTGTCGGGTCGCTGCTCCCAGAGCTGCTGGATCTGCGCCGTACCCTGGGCCAGCGTCGCGTCGTGCGCGTTCTCGAACACGTTGCCGTACGCGGTGAAGTGCTGGGAGAAATAGAAGACGCTGTCGAGCGCGCCGGGCATGGTGTAGCTGCCGTCGAGCTGATCGTTGCCGTCGAACGCCTCGCCGAACATGAGGAATCTGGTCTTGTTCTCGAGGGCCAGGCGCTGGCGCGTGGCGTTGGCGAAGACGGGCCAGAAGTCGCTCTCGACGTGCTTGATGGTGTCGATGCGATAGCCGTCGAAGTCGGCCGCCTCGACCCAGGTGGCGAAGGCGTTGATGAGCGCGGCCCGCACCTCGGGTAGCTCGGTGGCCAGGTCCTTGAGGCCGCCGGTGAAATCGCCCAGGGTCCGTTCGACGACGTCGTTGAATCCGTTGTAGTCGGCGTTGCCGCAGGGATCGGAGCACCGGATGTGTCCCATCCCGTGATAGGCGCCGACCGTGGCGAAGATCGGCGGGTTCGGGGGCAGGCGGTTGATGCTCGGATCGTCGAAGAAGAGGATCGGCGCGCGACCGCTGAAGCCCTCTTCGCTGTAGGAAAGAACGCCACCCGGTTGCCACGGCGGATCGTACTCGCTGATCTGCACGATGGCGTCGCCCGGGCCGCCGCTTCCGTTCACGTAGTCGTCGGGTCTCCCGTTGCGGTTGACGTCGTAGAAGAAGACCTGACCCATGTGGTTGCACACGATGTCGAGCACGACCTTCATCCCCCGGTCGTGCGCCTGGGCGACCATCGAGCGCAGGGTCGCCATGTCGCCGAAGTGGGCGTTGAGCCGCGTGAGGTCCTGCTGCCAGTAGCCGTGGTAGCCCGCGTTGTCCGCGTCACTGTCGACGTTCTGGACGATGGGCGAGATCCACAGCGTCGTCACGCCGAGCGCCTGCAGGTAGTCGAAGTGGTCGATGATGCCCTGCCAGTCGCCACCCTGATACTGGTTCAGACTTCCGGGCTCGACGCCGAAGTCGTTGTTCACGTCGCCGTTCGCGAAGCGGTCGACGATGAGCTGGTAGATGACCTCGTCGCGCCAGTCCTGGACGTGCGTGGCGAGCACGGGCTGCGTGCCGTCGCCGGGAACCGAGACGCACGCCGACTCGGGCGCGGCGGCGAGCCCCAGCGCCAGGGCGAGGAAGAGCGAGCGGGTGATCGTGGAGCTTCGCATGGGTCCTCAGGGGTACGACGAGGAGTTGAACCACCACTCGGCGCCCAGGCCGATGTAGTGCTCGATGTTGCGCTGGCTGAAGACGTCCTGCGCCGGGTAGAGCTCGCGCGTGGCGTCGTTGCGGGCGGTCAGGTTGTAGATGACGCGCAGCTGCGGACGGACGTAGGAGCCGCGGCCCGCGGGCGAGAAGTACGGGATGACGCCGAAGCGCCACTCGGAGGCCGTCAGCGGTGCGTCCGTCTGCGGGTCGATCACGGCGAAGCGCCGCGCCTCGAACGCTCCCTCGACGGCGACGCCGAAGCGGTCGCCCAGGAACACCTGCGGACGGACGGCCAGGATGCCCTCGTCGAACTTCTGCGACGTCACCGGGTTGGGGTCGGCGTCGCGGAAGGCGCGCGCGTACGCGCCCACCAGCAACCCGAACATGCCCACCTCGTAGTTGCCCCCCAGGGCGACGAGGTTCTCGGTCGCGCCCGACGTCGTGCGCGCGTTGTTGAAGGTCGAGGGCGCCGCCAGCGGATCGTACGCCGCCAGACCCTCGGCGTGCCGGAGGTAGAGCTGGACGAACGTGTCGCGCTCCCCGGTCCAGTACGCGAGCTCGGTGCCGATCATCCACCCGGTGTCGGCGGGCAGCCCCGTCTGTGCGGGCGGGCTGACCGAGGTGTCGGTGTAAACGCCCGCGGAGATCTCGTGCGCCTCGCCGTACGCGATGAGCTTGAAGCCGTCCTTCTGGGCGGGGTTCGAGTGCTTGAAGAGGTGGGTGACCTTGAAGGTCTCGATGGTGCGGGGCCGATCGAGGACCGTGGTGTTCGCCGCGGAGGGGCCGGACTGCGCGGCGAGGACCGACGGCACGGGGGCGGGGATCTGCTCGTACTGGTAGGGGCTGTCGAGGCGGTTCATGCCGACGTGCGCCTGGAAGGTCGTCTCGTCGGTCGTCCAGTGCACCTTGTAGCCGGCGCCGCCGCCCACCGTGTTCTGGTTGTCGAGCGGCCACCAGTCGAGCAGGTAGATGTCGTCGCCGCGGTACATGCGCGAGCCCACCCACAGGTTCAGATCGCCGTAGGTGCCCTGCGCGTACAGGTTGCGGATCGCGACGGCCTGCGACGACTGGTCACCGTTGAAGTGGAAGAAGGGCGGGAAGAAGGCCATCGTGAAGACGACCCTGCTCGTCACGCCCGGTGCGTACTGATCCTCGCGGCGCAGCTCGAGCTCGGCGTAGCTGTCCTCGTCGATGCGATCGCCGTGGGCGACGATGTTGGCGTCCTGCCCGGTGCCGCCGCGGCCGTCGCTTCCGAGCTGCACGCGGCCGTACGAGCCGAACTCGAAGCGCCCGGTGTCGCCGGGGATGGCCGGCAGCGCGACCGAGGAGACCGGCACCTGGATGGGCGTCGATGGCGCGGTCTCCGTCGTGGCAGCCGGGGCGGCGGCGGGCGCGGGAGCTGCCGGAGGCGCCGCCTGCTGCGCGAGCGCCGGACGTGCGAGGCAGAGGACCAGGGCCGCGGTGACGGCCGGCGAGAGGGCGAGGTGGCGCATGAGGTTTGGCTCGAAGCGGAGGCCGCTCACCGCGCCCTCCGCCGTCGCAGCCCCAGTAGCAGCAAGGGCGCGAGGACCGCGAGCACAGAAGCGTCGCTGGTGGGCGCGACGCGACACCCGCAGCCGCTGCTGCCGGATCCTCGCGAGGGCGTGGTACCGCCGTCGTCCGTCGCCCCGCCGTCGGTGCCGCCCGGGGAGCCCGAATCGCGGGTGGCACCGCCGTCGGTGCCGGGTGGCACACCGCCGTCGGTCCCCATCGTGCCTCCATCGCCAGGCGCGGCCCCGTCGACCCCCGCGTCGGTGGAAAGCCCGGGTTCGTCGGCGAAGGCGTCGCACGTGGGCGTCACGGGCGTGCCGCGCGCGCAGAGCGCCAGCAGGTAGGCCCCGGCGCCGAAGCCGACCATGGGAGACTGCCCGGCGTAGTCGGCGGTGGTCGGATCGTGCAGCTCGGACAGCTCGTCGTAGTTGTCGCTCGCCTGGTCCACGTTCCACGCGAAGAGGCTGGTCTGGTAGCTGCCGTTGCCCTGCAGCTCGAGGGCGCGCTCGGCCCGCAGGTCGATGAACACCCACTCGTGGGACGAATACGAGTCGCCCGCGTTGCTGCGCATGAAGCCGCGACCGCTCGCCGGCACGAGCCCGGCCTCGATGGCCGACATCGTGGCGCTGGCCGTGTGGAGGGTGGCGTCGACGAGGCCGAAGTCGAGGGCCTCGATGACGGCGGCGTCGAGCATGCCGGTGCCGGAGGCGAGCGCCTCGGTGCTCTGCACGAGCGCGCCGGCCGAGGTGCGCAGGTTGGGCAGCAGCGCGTCGCGCGCCTTCTGCCCGGCCGCGAGGTAGCTGGCCTGGCTGGCCGTGTCGCCCGCGCTGCTCGCCAGGCGCGAGGCCGAGCACAGGCCGTTGGCCGCCGTGATGGTGGTGTAGGCGTAGTGCTTCTGCTGGCCGTTCCAGTGCGTCTCCCAGATCGACGAGTCGGCCGCGATGAGGCCGGACGACTCCTGCAGCCCGGCGAGCACGTTCGCGACCTTCGTCTTGACGGTGGGCCACCACGTGCCGAGGGACGCCGTGTCGCCGCTGGCCTTCACGTACTCGGCAAGCTCCCAGAGGAACAGGCCGAAGCCGTCGAACTCGATGTTCGGGCCGTTGCTGTTCGAGTCGCTCCACTCGGTGCCGTTGCCGTAGTAGCGGCACACGCTGATCTGGTACGGCGCGCCCACCTCGGACTGGTACGTGCCCGCCTGCGCGCCGAGCTGGAAGGCGATGGCTGCCCTGGCCTCGGCGTAGTGCCCGCTGCGCACGAGGGCGACCGTGGCGTAGGCCATGTCGCGCACCCACGCGATGTTCCACTGGCCGGGCGCGACGCTGGCGAGGATCTGCCCCTGGGCGCTGCCGGTCTCCTGCACCTGGCCCATGCGCAGCACGACCTGCGACTGCTGCGCGAGCGCGGCCTCGAGCGCGTTGGCTCCGCCGGGGGCGGGCGTGATCCACGAGGCCCAGCCCGCGACCTCGGCGGAGAGCAGCTGGTCGGGCGTGCGGCCGTTCACCCAGGTGCGCACGGCGTCGACGACTGCGCTTCCGTTCGCGCCGGGCGACAGCGCCGTGGCCCAGCCCACCCACGCGGACGCGCCCGAGGCGAGTGTGCCGAGCGAGGACTGGAAGCCGGGCACCGCGTCGTTCGTCGGACCGCCCGTGCCGGCGTCGTTCATCAGGTTCGAGCCGGCGGTCAGCAGGCCGTAGGGATTGTTCGGGGTGCAGCCGTGGTAGCTCGACGGCACCAGGCTCGCGTACGCCATGGCCACCCCGGCGGGCCCGGTCTCGTAGAACGCGTCGCGCGTGGAGTCGTAGGTGATGCTCTCGGAGTCGGTGCCGGGGACGTTGCTGCCGGAGACGGGCGAGCCCAGGTGGTAGTTGAACAGGGAGTAGACGTCGATCGGTCCCGCGCTTCCCGTCTGGGTGACCTTCACGAGCATGAGGCTCGCGTACTGGGCCAGGCCCATGGGCGTGAAGTCGTACTCGTCGAGCGTGTACCCGGAGAGCGTCCGCTGCGAGTGCACGATGCCGGTGCCGGGCAGGTACTCGATGACGGCCGGCGCCACGGTGTTCAGCCACGTGCCGGCGGTCCCCGCGCCGCCGATGCGCACGCCCGGGTAGCTGTCGTAGGCGAAGTTGCGCGTGGTCGCGGTGGACGAGGCGCTGGCGTAGGGGTGCTCGAGGAACTGGACGAGCTTGAACTGCTCCCGGTCCCACGCGATGGCGGCCATGCCGTTGGACGACGGCAGCCACTCCTCGCTCAGGTGCGGCGCGACGGCGGCGACGGCGAGCGAGGGCCGCGCGAGGCACACGCCGAGCGCAGCGAGAGCAGCCAGGATTGCCGTGCGCGACGTCATGCCGGCTCCAGGTCGACGGCGGGGGCGCTCGCGCGGGCTTCGCGCTCGTGCTCGTCCGGGACCGGGGTCCATCGGTAGCACGCTCGAGACCGCACGCCATGAAAAAGTCACTCACCCGTGCGTGACGAACCGCGTCGAAGCCGCCCCGGGGAGGACGTCCCCGGACGGCATGGTAAGTACAGGAGCCATGCGCCTCGCCCTCCTGCCCGCCCTCGTCCTGCTGGCGGCCTGCTCCCGCGCCTCGACGGACGCGCCGGGTGGGTCTGCGTCGGCGACCCCGAGCGCCCTGCCCAAGAGCACGCTCGCCATCGGAGCTCCCATCTCCGCGCCCGCCGTCGCCCTGGCCGACATCGCGAAGAACCCCGGCAGCTACGCCAACAAGACCGTGACCACGAGCGGCAAGGTCACGTCGGTCTGCCAGGAGATGGGCTGCTGGATGGAGATCGCAGACACCTCGGGCCATGCGCACATCCGGATGCACGGCCACTCGTTCTT
>VFSW01016619.1_pt1 | contig 10029 bp, 3 predicted proteins | sample 5358111 | NCBI WGS metagenome assembly VFSW01 (sample SAMN11554181, study PRJNA540505) | mine drainage metagenome | isolation source: sediment from site ElyBrook_90M | place: USA: Ely Copper Mine, Vershire, VT | collected 2017
TATATCGGTAAACTCATTACTATTTATAAAACAGTTTTCTAACCGATTATTAATAAGATTTAATAGTTGCCATTGATTAACCAAGTCCACATAACGACGCAATGGAGAACTAGTCCAAGCATACCTCTTTAACCCTAACCCTTTATGGGCTTTGGCCTCAGTACTCATATAGGTTTTACCATTTTCTTGAACTCTAAAGAGTCCAGTGAGCTCACTCTCTGCTAATAACTGTGCCCAGTGACTATTCACCTCAATCATAAGTTCTGCCACCAAGGTGTCTAGGGAAGAGCCTCTAGGTCTTTGGGTGATGCTTATGCGATCCTCTGTTACCACAAAATCATAATCAATATATTGTGTTTGTGGTCTGTCGTTCACACCACGGTTACTGGCAATTTTCCGGGCAAAATACAATAATATTTGTAATGGATGTTGGTAGGGATGCTGTGCGACCACGTCTCCTTCTAAAAAGTAAGGCTGTAATTCATGAAGCCTTAAATTATCTTCAATCCATATTTTTTCAATCTTGGTTATTCTGTCTGTAATCTCAAAACTTTGTTTATCCACTGTCAGATAACAAGACAAACAAGGATTCCAGTTTTTTTCTTTTAAGCTAAAACAATCAATCACCACTTGCGGCAACATAGCAATTTTATTACCAGGCATATATACCGTAGATAGTCGCTGTCGGGCATATTGCGACAAGGGCGAGTCTGGATCGATACCTAAAGCTGGAATAGCAATATGGATACCCACTTGCCAATGGTATTGATCGTGCTCGGTGAGACTAAAGGCATCATCTATTTCAGTAGTAAAGGCATCATCAATACTAAAACCAAGTACTGTTGCCTCAGGGAGTGGCTGTAGTATTTTTTCTTTATCAAAGGCAGGCAATGAAATTTCAGGAATAATATGATCATGTATAAATTTTTGCGTAAAAAACTCATGGCTGTCACTTAACAGACCACAAAAAGTGACCAACTCTGGCAATGACATATTTAATTCATTAGCAATAAATTCAGCGGTCTTGTACTCCCAAGTATTCTTATCTGGTTTATATAAAATTGTTTGGTAATGGGATTTCAACCAATCAGGAGTGTCTCCTTGTTGAATTTGATGAAGAGACAGTTGTTTTTGTTCTTCTTGAAGCCTTTTCTTTTCAAGACCTAACAAGGCGGCTTTTAAGTTCTCATCGGAGGCTCTTCTAAATTGACCTCGGCCACGCTTATAAAAATAAATTGGTGCATGAAATAAAGCTAAATAAAAGGAAGCTAACTCAAGGCTATTAGGTAAGCGACCCAAATATTCTTTACCTAATTCTTTGACATCTATTGTATCGCCAGTTGTTGAAACCTCCCAGAGTAATTGCACATCTAGTTCTTTTTGTAGCTCTTTTGCTTGAGCTAGGAATTGCTCAAGTGGAGTAAATTCAAATTCAAAAATAACCGCCTGGCGTTTAATCTTAACTCTTTTACCAAATGGGGTTTCTGCCATTAAGCTCGATTCAGATGGCGTTAAAATTGTTGCAACTCTAAGCTCTCCCTCGTCCTCATAAAAAACATTCATGATTGTAGGGCACTTAAAATACGTTGATGTATACCGCCAAAGCCACCATTACTCATTACGAGAATATGGTCACCTGGTTTTGCTTGTACACAGATTTGATCCACTAAATGATCTAACTTGTCACTTGTTATCAATTTTGTTTTTAATGGATTGAGTGCACTTTCTATATCCCATCCTAAATTAGCGCTATAGACAAAGATATAATCAGCCTCTGCCAGGCTAAGAGGTAGACTTTCTGCCCAAACCCCTTGCCTCATCGTATTTGAACGAGGTTCAATAACCGCTAGAATTCTTTGCTCTTTTACTTTTTCTCTTAGTCCTGAGATCGTGGTGGCGATAGCAGTTGGATGGTGGGCAAAGTCATCATAAACCGTAATATGATTGACTGTACCCTTGACTTCCATTCGTCTTGCTATACCCTTAAAGCGCTCTAAACCCATGCTTATTTCATCAATGGTTAATCCTATCACTGACAAAGCAGTGACCACAGCGCGGGCATTGGCCTCGTTATGAACACCCAATAAACTCCATGGAACAATTTTCTTTGTACCTGATAGTTGATGCACTATGGTTATTTGCCCATCATGAGTAGAAATTGTATAGGGACCTTCTTTAGCAAACGGTATCAAATGAGACCATGTACCCTGTGCAATGACGTCTAAAATATTACTATCTCCATCATTATAAATAATAGAACCTTTAGCAGGGACTGTTCTCAGAAGATGACAAAACTGGGTTTTAATGGCTTCAAGATCTTTAAAAATATCAGCATGATCAAATTCAAGATTATTTAAGATAGCTATTTCCGGATGATAATGTATGAACTTTGAGCGTTTATCAAAAAAAGCGGTGTCATATTCGTCAGCTTCAATGACAAACCAAGGTTTTTCTTGGGTATTGCTAAAGTATTGAGGTAGTCGTGCGGAAACATTTAAATTATGGGCCACCCCACCAATTAAAAAACCCGGGGCGTAACCTGCATGGTCCAGTATCCATGCAGCAAGTGAGGTAGTAGTAGTTTTACCATGGGTCCCAGCAATAGCCAGCGTACGACAATGTTTCAATATATGTTCAGACAGCCATTGTGGCCCTGATGTGTAGTCCAAATCATTATCAAGAATAGCTTCCATTAATGGATTACCACGGCTCACCACGTTACCAACCACAAATAAATCAGGCTTTAAGTTAATTTGCTCAGCAGCAAAACCCTCAATCAGATAAATTCCTTGGGCCTTAAGCTGCGTACTCATGGGTGGGTAAACGTTCACATCACAGCCTGTGACCTCATGTCCCGCTTGTTTTGCCAATACCGCAATACCACCCATAAAGGTGCCACAGATACCTAAAATATGAATATGCATAAATTAATTGGATTTTTTGTAAGGATCATAACCTAAGTTAGGCGCTAACCAACGTTCGATTTCTTCAACAGTCATTGCTTTACGTTGAGCATAACTCTCAATCTGATCTCTATCCAGTTTGCCAACAGCAAAATAGCGACTTTGTGGATGAGAAAAATAAAAACCACTCACCGCAGCAGTGGGTAACATGGCAAAACTCTCTGTCAATATTATTTGAGCATTCTTTTCAACGTCAATTAGCTTAAATAACTGGTCTTTTTCTGTATGATCTGGACAAGCAGGGTATCCTGGAGCAGGACGAATACCCTGATATTTTTCAGCTATTAGATCTGCGTTAGTAAGTGCTTCCTCTGGCTCATATGCCCAAATCTCTTTACGAACATATTGATGGAGCCACTCTGCCGTGGCTTCAGCTAGTCGGTCTGCTAAGGCTTTTAACATAATGGAGTTGTAATCATCATGTTTCGACTCAAATTCCTCTAACTTCGCATCAATACCGAGGCCTGCGGTGACTGCAAAACAACCAAGGTAATCTTCTAAACCAGAAGATTGCGGCGCAACAAAATCGGCCAAACTATAATTAAATCTATCGGCAGCTTTCTGATTTTGTTGCCGTAAAAAATGAAAAGTAGTTAATAACTGGTGGTTTTCTGGGTCAAGTACAGCAACATCTTCGCCCTCATGCACAGCGCTTGCAGGAAAAATACCTACTACCGCTTTAGCGGTTAACCACTGCTCAGTTATGATTTCCTCTAACATCTTTTGACCATCATAAAACACTGACTTAGCAGACTCCCCTACAATGGGATCTGTCAGAATATCTGGAAACTTCCCAGACAGCTCCCAGGTTTGAAAAAAAGGTGCCCAATCTATGAATTCCACCAGTTCCTTAAGAGGAACTTGATCAAATACTGTAATACCTAATTTTTTTGGTTTGGGTGGGACATAGTTGTTCCAATCCACCATAAAACGATTTTTTTCTGCCTCAAGAAAAGGGACTAATGATCCTTGTCCCTTTTTAGATTCATGTTGCTGACGAATGCGCTGTGTATCTTCTTTAAGCTTTTCAATAAAAGGAGCCTTTAATTCGTCGCTAAGTAGCTGGCTACAAATACCTACTGCACGAGAGGCATCGGGTACGTAAATGGTAACACCACATGGGTAGTAGGGTTCAATTTTGACAGCGGTATGAACTCTTGAGGTTGTGGCACCGCCAATAAGAAGTGGAATAGAGAATCCCTCACGTTGCATTTCTCTTGCTACATGAGCCATTTCTTCAAGGGAAGGGGTGATTAATCCTGACAAACCGATGATATCAACTTTCTCTTCCTTTGCGGTTTGTAGGATTTTATCTGCGGGGACCATTACTCCCATATTCACTACTTCAAAGTTGTTACATTGCAAAACTACCGCTACAATATTTTTTCCGATATCGTGAACATCACCCTTTACCGTTGCAATTAAGATTTTCCCCTTAGAACGAGTATCGCCAGATCTCGCTTTTTCGGCCTCGATGTAAGGAATAAGATGAGCAACAGCTTGTTTCATTACGCGAGCAGACTTCACCACCTGCGGTAAAAACATTTTTCCTTCACCAAACAGATCGCCCACCACATTCATGCCATCCATCAGTGGACCTTCAATAACTTCAATGGGTAGCTTATACTGAAGGCGAGCCTCTTCAGTATCCTCAACGATCCAGTTAGTAATCCCTTTAATCAATGCGTGAGTTAATCTCTCCTGTACGGTTTTTTGGCGCCAACTCAAGTCTTCTGCCTGTGTTCTGGACTCACCTTTTACTTGACTGGCAAAAACAACCATCCTCTCAGAGGCATCATGTCTTCGGTTGAGAATAATATCCTCAACATGTTCGAGTAACTCCGGGGCAATTTCATTATAAACACCGAGTTGACCTGCATTAACAATACCCATGGTCATACCAGAACGTATGGCATGATATAAAAATGCTGTGTGAATTGCCTCTCTTACCGGTTCGTTCCCTCTGAAAGAGAAACTAACATTTGATACGCCACCACTTATTTTTGCATGAGGTAATGTCTGACGAATGATTCTAGTGGCTTCAATAAAATCCACGGCGTAATTATTATGTTCCTCGATACCTGTTGCAATAGCGAAGACATTGGGATCAAAGATAATATCTTCCGGAGGGAAATCTAATTTCTCTCTTAGTAAATGATAGGAGCGCGTACAAATATCAACTTTTCTATCTAGGGTATCCGCCTGACCCAACTCATCAAAAGCCATGACAATCACGGCAGCACCATAACGCAAAACCAGTTTAGCTTTCTCTAGAAACGCTTCTTCCCCTTCCTTGAGACTGATTGAATTGACAATGGATTTACCTTGGACACATTTTAAACCGGTCTCAATTACTTGCCAGTCTGATGAATCAATCATGATTGGCACTCTTGAGATATCTGGCTCTGCCGCCACCAAATTCAAGAAACGCTTCATTGCCTCTTTGGAGTCCAACATGGCTTCATCCATGTTGATGTCAATGATCTGCGCGCCACTCTCCACTTGATTTCGAGCAACAGCTAACGCTGCATTAAAATCACCAGCTAAAATTAATCTCGAAAATACTTTAGAACCCGTTACATTGGTTCTTTCTCCAACATTTACAAACAGTGAGTTGTCTGCAATATTCAGTGGCTCAAGTCCTGAGAGGCGTAACTCTGGGTTAATAGTTGGAATAACTCGCGGAGGGATATTGCGAATTGCCTCAACAATTGCCTTAATATGTGCTGGAGTTGTCCCACAACATCCCCCCACAATGTTAATAAAGCCAGACTCAGCAAACTCTTTTAGCAATCGTGCGGTAACTTGAGGACTCTCATCGTAACCTGATTCAGAGAGTGGGTTAGGGAGCCCTGCATTAGGGTGAGCGCTCACGTAAGTATCAGAAATACGAGCCATTTCCTCCACGTATGGACGCATTAATTCCGCGCCTAAAGCGCAATTTAACCCTATCGAGATAGGTTTAGCATGCTTTAGGGAGTTCCAAAATGCTTCCGTAGTTTGCCCGGTTAAGGTTCTTCCACTTTGATCTGTAATCGTGCCTGAAATCATGACAGGCAAACGCATAGCGTGCTGATCAAAATAACTTTCTATAGCAAAAACAGAGGCTTTTGCATTTAAAGTATCAAAAATTGTTTCCACTAGCAAAATATCAACGCCACCTGCCACTAATCCATCAATCGCTTCAAGATAGGTTTCAACTAGAGTATCAAAATCTACATTTCTATAACCGGGATCATTAACATCTGGTGAGATTGAAGCGGTTTTTGTGGTGGGACCAAGAACACCGGCAACAAATTTAGGTTGGTCTGGTTTTTTGGCCAAAAATTCATCCACCGCTTCTCGGGCTATAAGGGCGGCAGTTTTATTAATTTCATAGACCAAATCCTCCATATGATAATCAGCCATTGAGACACGATTAGCATTAAAGGTGTTGGTTTCAATAATGTCTGAACCCGCTTCAAGATAAGCCTGATGAATGGCTTTAATAATGTGTGGCTGCGTTAGAACTAAAAGGTCATTATTGCCTTTTAAATCATGCGCAAAATCCTGAAAACGATCGCCTCGGTAGTCTGCTTCAGTTAACTTATAGCCCTGAATCATGGTACCCATGGCGCCGTCAAGAAAAACAATTCTTTGCTTGAGTAGTTGTTGTAATAGAGTAGTTTTATTTTGCATAGCCAACTATTTTACACGCTCTAGGCTATCTTTCAAAAACTACGATAGATATCGAGATAGGGGCGGCCAGTAGCTGGATGATCTCCTCCTTCAACACCGGGCATGCGGGTCCGCACCGGGCAGATCGTGTAATTGAGATTAAGTGAGACGTGACTTGCCGATGCGATAAAGTAGGCAATTGTCAGCACTTTGCCAATTGCGCACATACGATGGTGCCACGCGCGACGACTCAGCGCCGCCACGGATTGCACAACATTGGGCCGAGAAGCGCCGAATTTGAGCAGCTCCCGTTACAGAATCGTTACGCGTCGCTATGGCTTCAGATGAAGTACCCGCATCCTCCACCGCATCCACTCGTCGAGCTGTCGTCAGCCTGTGGGATTTGCGGCAGATTGAAGTAATCCTTCCACACTAGTACATAGCTCTGCAGTTGCTCGACCTGTAGTGGTCTAATTTTCGTGGACACCTTGATAGGAGGATAATAGCTATCAGAGAGGGTTTGATGATGAATTAGAAACGTATATTTGATGATCATTACAAGGTTGAGGTTGTTCGAAGGATCCTTGATCAGGGACTTTCTGTTCCCCAGGTAAGTAAGAACCTAACAATTAGTGAATCTTCCATCAGGCGGTGGGTTGCTCAATATCAGACAGAGCTTCAGAGAAGTGCAGGTATCGGTTAACCATTAACTGAAGAGCAGCAACGAATTCGGCAACTTGAGCATGACAATCGTCAATTGCAACAGAATAATAAAATATTAAAAAAAGCGTCGACCTTCTTTGCCCGAGAACTGAGATGATTTACAAGATTGTTTCGTTGCTGAGAAAGGAGGCCGTACCTATACAGTCAGCATAACTTGCCGGTGTTTGAAAATGTACTGGCTAAACAATTTAACCCTGATCAAATGGATTAATCTTGAGTGTCTGATCTGACCTATGTTCGAATCCGGTCGGGCTGGTTATACTTAGTGGTAGTTTTTATCTAAATTGTAAGTAGGGTCGTAGGCTGGGCTATGGCGCCGTCCATGCCCGCCGAGCTTGTCTGTTCGGCTCTACAGCGTGCGATTATGCCACGCAATCCTACACCTTGCCTTAGCGTGCATTCGAACTGTGGCAATTAATATGCCAAATCACTAAATAAGCATGGCTGGATTAGCCGTATGAGCCGCAAAGGTAACTGCTGGGATAATGCTGTGATGGAGCGTTTCTTCCTGAATCTCAAGACGGAGCGTATTTAGTAACGAGATTATACCAACCGGGGAGAGGCCATTCGAGACATTACTCAATACATTGTGGCGTTCTACAATACCAAGCGGTTGCATTCAACCTTGAGGTATCTGCCACCTACAATTTATAACTAGAGAGAAGTCACAAAAAACCCGTCAGAATGTCCAAAATGACTTGACCACCACACAGTTTCTTAACCGCTCACCCTGCTCGGCAACGCCTTCTATCCGATTCTTATGCATCAACTCGCAGTTTTGCTCCGCGCTTCCTCTTTACGGTCGGTGGCACTTCCGCAGCTTTGCTCTCTGTGGCCAACTTACGGCGGGACTTTCACCCAAATGAGTGCGGGGGCCCCATACTGGGCGCACAAAAAAGGCGCCCGAAGGCGCCATGAGGAGAGTCTAAATAACTGAACTATTCAACACGTTCGCCATGTAAAACCAAATCCAAACCTTCTCGTTCTTCTTCTTCTTTGACTTTCAGGCCAATTAACAGGTCAATAACTTTGAGGATAATGTAGGACATCACAAAACCATAGACCAGAGTCACTCCAACGCCTAAAGCTTGAGTTGCGAGACTTCCATCGACGCCGCTTATTTCTTTAACGTTAAAGACCCCTGTTAAAAGAGCACCTACAATCCCACCGACACAATGAACACCAAATGCATCTAAGGAATCATCGTAACCCAATATGTGTTTCAAGCTTGTGGCGGCCCAGAAACAGATCACTCCTGCTGCAATACCGATGATTAGTGCACCTGTGGTATCAACAAAACCTGAGGCTGGAGTAATAGCAACTAATCCTGCAACGGCCCCTGAGGCAATACCTAATACGCTAGGTTTTCCTTTGATTACCCATTCAGCAAACATCCAAGCAAGAGCCGCTGCGGCAGTAGCTACTTGAGTGACAACCATAGCCATTCCTGCACGGCCATCAGCAGCAACAGCTGACCCTGCGTTAAATCCAAACCAACCCACCCATAACATTGAAGCACCTACTAATGTTAAGACTAGGTTGTGTGGCGCCATAGGTTCTTTGCCATATCCCACTCTTTTACCCATCACTAATGCGGCGGCAAGCCCTGCAATCCCCGCGTTAATATGCACAACCGTACCGCCAGCGAAATCAAGCACCCCTTTACCGGCTAACCAACCACCTGGTTCCCATACCCAATGGGCAATAGGCGAGTACACTACAATTGACCACACTGCCATAAACATCATCATGGCGGAGAACTTCATGCGTTCAGCAAAGGCACCACATATTAATGCTGGAGTAATGATAGCGAAGGTCATTTGAAACATCATATATACTGATTCAGGAATATTTGTTGCAATATGAGAGACCATTACTTTAGAAGCATCATGTTGGTAGAGCATGCCATGGAGCATAAAGCGATCTAAATTACCCAACCATCCAGAGCCTGGCATAAAAGCAAGGCTATAACCAATTACCACCCATAAAACAGTGATTAAACAGGTAATGGCAAAGCTTTGCATAAGAGTTGCTAATACGTTTTTCTTACGCACCATACCACCATAAAACAAAGCCAACCCAGGAATGGTCATAAATAATACCAACGCTGTGGAAGTTAACATCCATGCCGTATCACCTGAGTTAATCTTACTGAAATCAGTTAAAAACGGTGCTGTAGGTGCTGGTGCGGCAGCGGGGGCTGCCGCTGGTGTTGCTGCCGCCGGTGTTGCTGGTGTTGCCGCTGCTGGAGTTGAGGCTGCTGGTGCACTAGCCTCATCCGCCAGTGCATGGTGCGAACCAACAGTTAAAGCTAACACTACCAGTGCCGCCTTGAAGCTGTTCATTAACATTTTCATTTTTTTCCCCTTTATAACGCTTCAGAACCGGTTTCACCGGTACGAATACGAATTACTTGTTCTAACTCAAAGACAAATATCTTGCCATCACCTATCTTCCCAGTATTGGCAGATTTTTCTATAGCCTCCAATACTTGATCTAACATCTCGGAGGCAATAGCTGCTTCTAATTTTACTTTCGGTAAAAAATCCACCACATACTCAGCTCCTCGATATAACTCAGTGTGTCCCTTTTGCCTGCCAAACCCCTTCACTTCAGTGACCGTGATCCCTTGTACCCCTATGGCACTTAAGGCCTCACGTACCTCATCAAGCTTGAATGGCTTAAT
>VFSW01016620.1_pt1 | contig 10029 bp, 9 predicted proteins | sample 5358111 | NCBI WGS metagenome assembly VFSW01 (sample SAMN11554181, study PRJNA540505) | mine drainage metagenome | isolation source: sediment from site ElyBrook_90M | place: USA: Ely Copper Mine, Vershire, VT | collected 2017
CGCCGAAACGCTGGCAGAATCGCTTGAATTAGTTGAATCCATAGACGAAACAAGTGCTAAAAGCGTAGAAGTCGATGACAATATTCATACTTCCATAATTATTAACAAACTTAACCTGACCTGAACTAATGGCAAAAACCAAGAACAAAAAGAACAATAAACCGGCGCCGGTTAAAAAAACCAACATAAAAAGCGCGAAAAAAATTGTAAAAGCCACTGTGCCTTCAAAGAAGAAAGCCCCGGCGGCAAATGCAGCCAAAAGCAAAAATACGCCGGCTCCGAAAGCGAAACCCGTTAAAAAAGCCATTCCGCCAAAAGTGAAAAAGGCGGCAAGCAGACCTAAAAAAATAGAGTATGTGGCGGTAGCACCTAAGTCCAAATCTATACCGGCACGCGGACAGGCGGTTGGAGCTGCCAAAAAGCCGGCTCCTAAAGCAGATTCAGGTGCAAAGACTGCCGCAGCAGCTGCTCCTGCTGCAAGGGCGCCGCAAAGGAATGCAAGAGGATTTGCTCCTAAGCCGCTTGCCAGGCAAGTAACCCCGGTAAAGCTGGGGCAGATACCCGACTATAAACCGGAAATGCCGGCTATTTCAAATAAGGACGTGGTAAGGCAACCAGCCTCGTCAAAAAAGGAAGATAACCGCAACCGTTATTCCGACAAGGAGTTGCAGGAATTCAAAGCGCTTCTTCTTGATAAACTAGACCAGGCAAAAAAGGACTACGAATTGCTGAAAAATACCCTCTGCCATACAGACGATCATGGTACCGACGACACTTCGCCTACCTTTAAAATGCTGGAAGACGGATCCGACGTGCTTACCCGCGAAGAAACCGCCCAACTGGCGCTAAGGCAGGAAAAGTTTATACAAAACCTGCAAAACGCCCTTATCCGTATCGCAAACAAAACTTATGGTATATGCAGGGTAACAGGCAAACTTATACCTAAAGAAAGACTAAGGCGCGTTCCCCATGCCACATTAAGCATTGATGCAAAACTTGAGCAACAGTATAATATGTAAAAGCGTAACCAACAACTCAATTCAGTTGACAGACAGGTAAGCGCTGTTATTGGTTTCAAGCAGGCTGATGAAGCGGAATTGCAAGTACATAGTTTATAGAAGATTGTTTTGAAAAGGCCCATCCTAATTATATTTTTGGTTCTTATAGCCGATCAGGCTTTAAAGATTTACATCAAAACCCATTTCGCCATTGGCGAGGAATACAGGATTGCCCCCTGGTTCATCATTCACTTTACCGAAAACAACGGTATGGCGTTCGGCATGCAGTTTGGCGGGCAGGCAGGCAAGATAGTGCTTAGCCTCTTCCGTATTATTGTAGCAGTGGCTACCGGCTGGTATTTGCGCGATATTACGATAAGGAAAATGCACCCGGGCTTTATTGCGAGCATTGCACTGATATTTGCCGGAGCGGTGGGAAATATAATTGACAGCGCCTTCTACGGCCTTATTTTCAGCGACAGCGGCTATTATCCGGCTAAGTTCATGGCTCCGGGCAGCGGCTACGCCGGCTTTCTGCATGGCAAGGTGGTGGATATGCTTTATTTCCCGCTTATAGAAGGGCATTTTCCTTCATGGTTGCCATTCTGGGGCGGCGAGGAGTTCATCTTTTTCCGTCCGGTTTTTAATCTCTCCGATGCTTCCATAAGCGTGGGTGTGGCGCTGTTCCTCATCTTCCAGAAGAAGTACTATCCTTCCAAACCTGCTACAGTAACATCCCCGGAAGCTTCAGGGAATCATCCTCCGGAGAGGCCGTCATAACGCCGTCAGGCTATACATTCTTTCAGTAGCTTGTTTTTTTCGGTGTTGCGTAAGCGCCGTAACGCTCTTTCCTTAATTTGTCTTATTCTTTCCGGCGACAGTCCCAAACGGCGCCCGATTTCTTCAACAATCATGGGTTGTTCTACTCCCGAAATTCCAAAGTAGCACCGCAATACCTCTGCTTCCCTGTATGAAAGGGTGGCAAGCAGCCTGTTTATTTCTTTTCTGGTAGATTCTTTCATCAATTCGCCGGCAGGGCCGGCCTCCTCATTTTCTATTAACTCGCATAAGGTCATGTCCGAATCATCGCCTCCTATGGGTGCATCTATTGACAAAGTGCGTGCCTGCGCCCCAAGACTGCTTTTCACATCTTTCTCCTCTAAATTGGTAAAACGGGCAAGCTCCGAAGGAGATGGTTCCCGGCCCAGTTCCTGCTCCAGCCGGCAGATGGAGTAATTTATTTTACGCAGTGTGTTCAGCTTGTTTGCAGGAAGCCGCACCAGCCGCGCATTTTCTATCATTGCCGTTTGTATAGCCTGCCGTATCCACCACACGGCATAGGAGATGAACTTAAAGCCTTTGGTGTGGTCGAACCTGGCAGCGGCTTTAATGAGTCCCAGGTTGCCCTCGTTGATAAGGTCCTGCAGGCTTAAGCCCTGATTCTGGTACTGCTTGGCCACCGACACAACAAAGCGCAGGTTGGCGCGTGTAAGCCTTTCGAGCGCTGCGTTGTCTCCTTCTTTTATCCTTTTTGCAAGGTCTACCTCCTCATCGGCTGTAAGCAGCGATTCCCTTCCTATATCCTGAAGGTATTTATCAAGCCCGATTGAATCGCGGGTGGTAATCCTCTGGGCAATTTTCAGTTGGCGCATAGGGGTGTTATTTACTACTTGAACGCAGGGAGCGTGCAAATGGTTGGGTAGGGGATAGGGCAGAAAGCTTGTTTTAATTGAATAATGGATTCGGCAACAGCTCTAATTGCCTGACACTTTACCCTAAAACGTTGATTCAATGGTATGATATACCAAAACGCTTCTTACCGGAAACGGCATTCTGCTTATTTCTTTACAAGGCTGTCGTCCTTGTAGATGACCTTGCTGCGGGTGCTGCCGTCGGCGTTATATTCGGTCCATTCGCCTTCCTTTTTACCGTCCTTATAATAGCCTTCTTCAACCTTTGCTCTGTCGCCATAGCCGGGCAGATGCGTAGTATTGTTGGTGATAATCCAATGCCCTTGTTTGTGCCCCTTTTCGTCAATATAGTTTATGGAGGTGTCGTTGCCGGGGACAAGCGCTTTCACAAATTTTTTGGTCTTCAGGGAATCCTGTTGTGTGCTGTCGGCGGTGCCCTTGCCCGTATGCCCGTTCGGAATACCTGTTGTGCACGATGTAAGCAGGATGCTTAAAACGAATACCGAAACTATTGTAGATTTCACGTGTCTCTGCTCTGTTAATCTTTTACCTCGGATTTACGCCTTCTTGGGATTTACAATATGATATTTGCTCCCTGTTTTCTTAAGAGCCAGTTCTACTGCTTTTGTGGCGTTTATTATGCCTCCGGAGATACACAGGTCGCTATAGTTAACCATTAATCCGCCATTGCCTGGCATGGGAACCTTAAAGGTTATTTTAGTTACCGATTTCATCAGTATCTTTCTTATGTCTTTCGCCGAGAGGCTTGGGAAGTATTCGCGAAGGATGCAGGCCACACCTGCCGCACAGGGCGAAGCCATGCTTGTGCCGCTTTCATAACCAAATATGGTATCGGGCAGGGTGCTGTATATCTTTACGCCCGGCGAAAAGAGGTCGACCGATTTTTTGCCGTAATTGCTGAAGGAGCCCGGATTGCCGTGTATGTCGGATGCGCCCACCTCCAGCCAATTGTCTGCTTGCTTGTGCGAGCCTGCAAAACGGCGGTTCGGAAAGTTGTTGGTCGTATCATTGTCCTTGTGGTCGTTACCGGCTGCATGTACAAGCAGTACGTCATGCGCTTCGGCATACTTTACTGCATCATCCACAGCATCCTTGTTGGTGCCGAAGGGTTTCCCAAAGCTCATATTCACCACTCTGGCGCCGTTGTCCACAGCATACCTTATGGCATTGGCAACGTCCTTGTCGCGCTCGTCGCCGTCGGGCACTGCACGCACTGCCATTATTACGGCATCGTCGGCAATACCTTCCTGTGCGCCTGCTTTTCCGGTGCGGTCGCCGGCTATAATACCGCTCACGTGGGTGCCGTGCAGGTCGGTGGGGCCTACCACGTCGTTATTGCCATAGTTGCGCTGGGTTACATCGGCATAGTTGTCGCCCACTATGTAGCGGGGGTTAAAGTCCGGGTTGAAGTCGTAGAGCAGGTAATTGTTTAATTGTTTTACTCCTTCATTAAGCTGAACCTTCAGCGAGTCTGCGGTTACGTTGGGCATATAAAGTGAGAGCATCTGAAAGGTCATGGAGAGCCTGTTCTTATCCTTAATCAGGTCGCTGTCGTCAGCCGGAGGATTGTAGGCTTTCAGCTGTTCGGCGTTGAAGTTTTTGTTGCCCATGGCGGTTTTCATCTTGTTTATGCCGTCCACCATTTTATCGAGCATTTTCACCTGCATTTCGTAGGTGCCGCGCTTGGTTTCAAATTCACTTTTTATTTTCAGGTAGTTGTTGTATTCCTTCTTGTCGGCTTTGCTCATCTGCGCCGGGTTTGCATTGGCGTATTTTTTTGATAAATCCCTGTAAACCCTTGTAATTTCCTGATTTTCGTGATTGATATCACTGTCTTTACCGCCGATAAAGTCCCAGCCGTGAACGTCGTCCACATATCCATTCTTGTCGTCGTCTATATGGTTGTTGGGTATCTCTTTGGGGTTGGTCCAGATATGGTCTTTCAAATCGGGATGGTTGATGTACACGCCTCCGTCAATTACGGCTACCAGTACCTTTTGAGGCTTTAATCCGGCGGCATTCAGCAGGGCAAGCGCCTGGTCGGAGCCGGTTCCGTAAACGCTGTCTGTTTCAATACTTTTGTTTTGCCAGTTTTTTGAGGAGGTTTGTTTTTGCTGCGGCTGGCCAAATACGGGCAGCGCCATGATTACAGATGCAAATAAAGGTAAAACGGAGCGGAAAATGGGTTTCATAAATTTAAATTTCGGTAAAGATAGTAATAATGAAAAACCTGTGAATGCCTAAAATCCGGCTCATAGCGTATTTTAACGCTTTATAACAAAAAAATGTGAGTAAGCAGCCCTGTGGCGTTTATTCCTTTACAATTTTGCCTTCGCCGAGCAGTTTTCCGCCCGTGTCCACAACCCTGTACAGGTAAACACCCGATGGCTGCGCGGTCAGATCAATCTGTTTAAGCCCGCCTGCGGTATTCATAAGCGGTGACTGATACACCGGTTGTCCGAGGATATTGTATATTTCCAGAACGGCCGTTCCGCCGGTTACTGTGTTAAGGTCGGTCTGCATCGTAAAATGCCCGTTGCCGGGGTTCGGGTATATTTTTATGCCTCCCGCATTTCCGTTTGCCTGGTTCAGATTCAGGGGCGCTCCTCCTATGTTTATATTGTCAATATAAATAGGTGAGCCGTTGCCAGAACGGTCTTCAAAGGCGAACATTACGCTTGTTTTGCCTGCAATTGCCGGAATGATAGCGGTATCCGTCCTCCAGTTGTTGCATAATGGAACAAAGATTCCTTTGCTGTTGGTGTCGGCTCCTGTCTTAACGGTTTTTCCGCCGCAGGTGTTCAGGGTTTGTCCGCCCTTGGAGTAGAACTGATTCCATACCTTGCCCGAATCAAGTGAATAGTAAAGGCATAATGTATCTGTAAAGTTGGCGTTATAGGGCGCATAAGCCACATCGAAAGTTAACTTGGGATACTGAACCTGTGCAAAGCTATAAACAGGGGAATAAATACGAAATCTTTGCCCTATAATGTCTTCGGCCGGTTTGCCGGGATTGATAACCCATGCCGCTATATAATTATCGAAGTCGTTTCCGGCGTATGCGTTGTTAAAGTACATGCACTGGCTGCTGTTGCAATATCCGCCTGTGGTGGTGTTAAGCTGCCACATATAATTATACCCGTTGGGGTTATAATCGTTGGGGTTGTCGAGCGCCCAGCCGGCAGGGGGGAAGTTGGGCGACTGGAATCCCTGGCTGATGGGCAGGTTGGCCGGCGTTGCCACGGTAATATAATTGCTTCGCACCATGGTGTCGGTTCCGGTAGATGAGGTAACAATTTCGGTAACGGTGTATGAGCCGGGTGTGGAATAGGTTACCTGCGGGTTGGTTTGTGTTGAGGTGGCGGGGCTGCCTCCGGGAAATAACCACTTGTAGCTTACAATGGTGGTGTCGGAAAAACTCCAGTCGTTGAAATTTACGGTCATGGGCGCCAGGCCAAGCCGTGGTGAAGCAGTAAACCAGGGAGACACAGGCGGGGGTTCAATTCCAATAACCGCTTCATTTCCCCAGTCAAAATGATAACCGGCTACATTAAGTGCATTCAGGGCAAAGGAGCCGTTGTCGGAACCGCCCCAGCCCCAGTTCATGTGGAACAATCCGGTGGAGTCGTAGCCGTCGCATACCCATGTGTGTCCCGCATTGTTTATTGAATCGAGTCCTACGTATTCAATTACCCTTTTGTTGTTCAGTTCGTTTCTGCAAAGTTTTTCCCAATTGGCGTATGGATAGTTGAATTCGAACAGCCCCTGAACAGTTTTAGGATTGTAGCCGAAATACTTTATATAGGAGTTTTGGGCGCAAACCGGGTAATCGCCGTCTACAACCCATGCTCCGCTGCCTCCTGGTGCATAATCCATATCCACACTTATCCCGCAGTCGTACATCAGTTTGGCTATCTGGTTGTTGGTTGAGCCAATGGAATAAGGCATGGCCGACCACACGTATGTGGAGGTGTCGTAGTTTTCGCTCAATTCGCCATAGTTATTCTGGTAACCGAAACTTTGCTCATCCCAATACGAGAAGTAATCGCCCCTGCCGTGCGGAGGATACGACCAGTATCTCATTATCTGCGCCATGGCTGTTGCCACGCAACCGGTAACCGAGCCGCCGGGGCACCAGCCGTTATAATAGGGAGCCTGATTCCAGGTAGATTTGAGTAATGGGTTGACATAAGGCTGCGGCGAAAATGGCCTTTTAAAACCGGGGGTATTGTTCGCTGCCGAAGAGTAACGGTTCCATTCGCCGGCAATTTCACTTGTTGCATTCATGTTCAGTTGCCTTGCCGCCTCAATTTCCTGTTTGCGGCAGTTCAGCCACCATGCCACGTTGTTGTTATCGGCAGGCATTACAAAGTGCCCGCTGCCCGAATAACCTAAAATGGGATGTGCGGCATCATTGGCAGATACTATTACGAAGCCTTGCCTTACAGAGGCATGATTGCTATTGACTTGGCCCGAAACAGTAATGTCGAAGATATAGTAATCGGGTTCGTTGTTGGCGGAATAGACGGTAGAAGTTAATGAGACCCCGGGTGAGGAAACACTAAAATGAAGCGCATAAAAATTACCTGCAACAAGTGCCGCCTGCTGCGGGGTAACCATGTTTGCCCGGCTTATTGAAAAAATGAGGAGGTTGAATAATGCCAGCAACAGGGAAGTAGGTTTATTCATAAGATTTATTTATGATTCGTGTATAGAATACAAAATACAAAATTACAAAAAATAAAGGAGACTCCCAACCGGCCGGCTGAAGATTTCATTGCTTTATTCTTCCGCCGAACTTCCAGGAGTTGCCGTTACGGAATATGATATAGGCGGAGCCGGACTCTATTCTTTCATCCTTTAACCATGCTTCAATGGTTTTTTTGTCAATATAAGCCGTTTGTGGCGTTACAAGTTGGTCGAAGGCCACATGCCTGAAAAAGAGAAATCCGCGCTTGCCAATCCATTGGCTGTACCGGTAAAGGGGCATAAAGGACATGTGCAGCGTGGTAATAAAATGGGCATATAAAAAATAGAGCGCGGAAAGGGGCGTGGCTACGGCGTATTTTGTGAACCACCACGGCAAATGCGAAACCACTTTGCGGATGGGATCAACAATGTAAATTATCAGGGCGTTGCCTTCTTTGGCATAAACCCAGCAGTGGAAGTTTCCGCCCGGTTTGGTATTTCGCAATACAGATTCAAATCCCGCCATAGGTTCCTTTAAATGATGCAGAACGCCGATGGAGTACACAAGGTCGTATTTCATGCTGCCCGAATACTGCACCAGGTCGCCTTTTACAATAGAGAAATTGCTGTAACCGGTGGCGGCCATATTGGCTTGCGCCGTAGTAACCGAATCGCCCAAATCCACTCCGGTAGCCGATTTGGGGTTCCAGCGGGTAAGGTGTACCAGAAGGCTTGCGTTGCCGCAGCCCAGTTCAAGCACATCCCTGCCTTCTATGTCGCTTTTGCCAAGGGGCAGAAACCAGTCCTCGAACTGATCGAAGGTATATACGGAACCCGAAGGAAGGTTGTTCCAGGAGCTTGCAAAAGCTTGAGCCGTTTTTATATCGTTGGTATTGTCCATCCTAAAATTTAAACGAAGGGTAGGAAAACTGTCGGCGAACCATTACAACTGCTGCAGGCATTTACTTTTCCGCTTTAAATATGAACTCTATTTCTTCGAATCCGCCGACCCAAAAGCACCAGAACCTGCTGCAAAAGGCAGGGCTCAAGCCTGCGAAGAAATTAACCACTACCCGTATCACCTTCAGTATTGCTATGGTGAAAGCCGGTATGCCCATATGCTTCATAAGGTGGAAAAAGGCAATATAGTTGAGTTTAAGGTACTCAAGTTTAAAATGCACCCCGTAAAAGCCTGACTTGGTGAACGAGGGGTTGAAATAATAAGGAAAGGTAAGGTCGAATCCGGCTTTGTGTTCAGAATGGGTGAACCCGCGGCTAAAATGCGGCACCTTGATGTGCAGCTTGCCGCCCGGTTTAAGGATGCGGTGCAGCTCCGTCATAATGGTAAAGGGGTTGTTCAGGTGTTCAAGCACATGGAATGCGGCTATCTCGTCGAAGCTTGAATCGGGGAAGGGGTAGGGGACGGTGTTCAAGTCATACACCCTATCTACCTTGAAATGGTCGTGGAAGTCCACATTCAGATAACCTTCCTTATAATCTTCGCCGCAGCCTAAGTTCAGTTTGTTCATGGGGTTATAGGTTTACTTTTTCCTTAACGGTAAAGGGGTAGGTATTCTGACTTTCAAAATGGGTGCGCATCTGCATTTCGGCCATAATTCCGAGCAGTATCATTACTATGCCTATTACAAGGAATATGGAGGCGATGATGGGCAGCGGGGTTTGAACAAAATCTTTTTGCCCGCTAACCTTGAAATAAACGGCCAGGGCTGTTGCTATAAAAGTGACAAACAGGGAGAGTATTCCGGCGCCGCCGAAGAAGTGCATGGGGCGGTACATGTATTTATCCAGGAATTTGATAAGCACCAGATCGAGCAGTACCTTATGGATGCGGAACAGCCCGTAATTGCTCTTGCCGAATTTACGGTGCTCGTACCTTACCGGTATCTCGGTTATTTTACCGCCCTGCCATTTACAGTAAATGGGAATAAACCTGTGCATCTGTCCGTACAGCTTCACGTCTTTAATAACATCTCTTTTGTAGGCCTTCAGCGTGCAGCCGTAATCGTGCAGAAACACGCCCGATATTTTGCTTATCAGCTTGTTTGCCATTAATGAGGGGAGCTTGCGGGTAAGGAATTGCCCTTTCCAGCGGTTCTGCCTCCATCCGCTTACAACATCGTAGCCTTCATCCATTTTTTTAAGCAGCAGCGGAATGTCTTCGGGGTTGTTCTCAAGGTCGCTGTCTATAAGTATAATTGTATCGCCTGTAGAGTATTGTATGCCTGCGTTAAGGGCTGCGGTTTGTCCGTAGTTGCGTTTCAGGTTGATAACCTTAGTATGTTTGTCGCGGGCGGCTTCTTTTTTTAGTTCTTCCCAGGAATTGTCGCGTGAGCCGTCGTTTACCGCTATTATTTCGTAATCGTATTGGCTTAAGGCCTGGCGAAGCTTTTCAAAGAATATGGCTATGCCTTGGGCTTCATTATATATGGGGGTAACCACAGAAAGGTTCGCCATTGCTTAGGTTGTTTTTGTTTTTTTGCATACGGCAACTATGGAGCTGCCCCTCACCCGGCCCGGAACCAGAAATATTTCGGAATAAAATAATGAGGCTGACGCTTTATGTATCATGCGGCTGAACAAGCCCTCCGGGGCTTTTATATCAATATCCC
>VFSW01016621.1_pt1 | contig 10028 bp, 8 predicted proteins | sample 5358111 | NCBI WGS metagenome assembly VFSW01 (sample SAMN11554181, study PRJNA540505) | mine drainage metagenome | isolation source: sediment from site ElyBrook_90M | place: USA: Ely Copper Mine, Vershire, VT | collected 2017
CCACACGGGGGGGGGTAAAACATCGGAGAGCAAACCCCCCGGGCGGGCTGGGGCCCCAGGGGGCGCTGCGGGCGGTTGACCCCCCCGAGCCCGGGGGGCTGGCCGGCCTGCCGCAGCTGCGCGGCGAGATCGAGGCCGCCCACCCTCCCCTGGAGCAGTGCGTCGACCAGCACGATGTCGGGGCGCTGCTGGACCACCTGGTCGGCGACGGTCCGACCGTCGTGGAGGATGTCGAGCAGCTTCACCCGCGGGCTGCCGCTCACGAGCCCTCGCACGTACTGCGCCACCTGGGGAACGTCCTCGACGACGAGCAGGCGGATCTGGTCGGTGGGCACGATGGCGACTATACCAAGCCCGCCACCAGCACCACGCGTGGCGAACCCGGCCCGAACGGCGACAGCTCGTGGTCGCCGCCGATTTCCTCCACGACCAGCCCGGCGTCGGACGCCGCGCGCACCAGCTCGGCCGCGCTCGTCAGGTGGAGCACATCGCGGCGAAGGTGGCGCGTCACCGGCCCGCCGGCCGGCGGCGACGCCTCGAAGATCGAGGTGAGCTCCAGCCGCCGCGTGGCCGGATCGTAGGAGGCGCTGCAGAGCTTGACCACCCGCTGCCCGGTCTCGGGGTCGTCGCGCACCCACTCGAGGACCAGCCGCCCGTCGTAGATGGCGAGATCCTCCACGGAGGGGAGCCAGGCGTCGACCACGGCCAGCCCGCCGCGGCGCAGCTGCCGCGCCATCACCACCAGCGCGGCCTGCTGGCGCGCCGCGTCGCCGAGCAGGAAGCACGTGTTCAGGGCCAGGACCGCGAGGCCGTACCGGGGTTCGGGCGGCACCTCGAACAGGTCGGCCTGCACGAGCCGCAGGCGGCCGCCGCGCCGGACGCGACGGGCGTGGCGCTCGGCCTCCCAGCGCACGCGGGCCCGGGCGAGCATCGCCGGATCGTTGTCCACCCCGACCACCTCGAGCCCGCTGGCCGCCAGCGGGACGGCGAGCCGCCCGGTTCCCGCCGCGAGCTCGATCACCGGGCCGCCGGCGCGAGCGGCCAGGGCCCGGTACAGGTCCAGGTCGCCGGGGTCGTCGGCCAGGTCGAGGTCGTACCAGCGCGCCAGGTCGTCGCCGACGCTCACCCGCGCGCCCCGCGAAACTCGCGCCATGCCGCGGCGACCAGGGTGGGATCCGTCAGCAGCTCGCACGCCACCTGGGCCGCCACCGTGGCCGCGATCAGCGTGACCTCGTCGGCCCGTGCGCTGCGGGCCGCCTCGCGGAACTCGATCGAGTGGCCGGGCACGCCGCGGTCGCAGATCGCCAGCGATGGATGGATGGTGGGGAGAACCTGGCTGACGTTCCCCATGTCCGAGCTGCCCAGGTTGTCGCTCGGCGGGTCGTCGTGCAGCCCGTACGGCTCCATGTTCGCCAGGTACCGGGCACCCAGCACGCGGTTGTGCCGCATCGGGTCCGACCGACCGGAGAACTCGACGTCCACCGCACACCCGGTTGCCAGCGAGGCGGCCTCGCACAGTTCGCGGAAGTGCCGGCGCATGCCGTCGAAGTAGGCCTGGTCGGGCGAGCGCACCATGAACCGGGCGACGCCGCGGTCGGGAATGATGTTCGCGGCCGTGCCTCCCTCCAGGATGATGCCGTGAACGCGGGACTCCGGTCGGAGCTGCTGGCGCCACAGCCCCACGGCGTTGAAGAGCAGGATCAGGGCATCGAGCGCGTTCCGACCCTCCCAGGGCTCCGAGGCGGCGTGCGATGCCCGGCCGTGGAAGGTGACGTCCACGTCCTCGCTGGCCAGCAGCCTCGCCTCGACCTCGGTCATGTCGCTGGGATGGAAGAGGAGCGCGGCGTCCACGCCGTCGAAGAGCCCGTCGTCCAGCATGAACTGCTTGCCGGACCCGCGCTCCTCGGCGGGCGTGCCCAGGAACACCACCTCGCCGGCGAGTTCGCCCGCGACCGCCGCCAGCCCGATCGCAGCCCCCACGCCGCTGGCCGCCATCGTGTTGTGGCCGCACGCGTGACCGATCCCCGGCAGGGCATCGTACTCGGCCAGGATCCCGACCCGTCCGCCCGGTCCCGCGCCGCCCCGGAGCGTGCCGCGCACCGCGGTGGCCAGCCGCCCGGCCGGGTGCTGCACCACGTACCCGTGCCGCGCGATGGTCTCCGCCACCCAGTCGGCCGCCCTGTGCTCCTCGAACGCGGGTTCGGGGTTCGCGTGGATCCGATGCGACAGGTCCAGGATCTCGTCCCGCGCCGCCTCGATCGCAGCGGCGATCCGGGCCTTGGTGTCGGCGTGTGGCTCCGTGGGGCGCGTGACTGCAAGTTGCACCTGCTGGCCTCCATGATCTCGGGTCGATCGAATCGTAGTCCGCTCCGCGTCCCCGTTGGGCCCGGCCTGCCGTGCGCGGGGGTTCGTACATGGGCGGACGCTCAGCGCTGGACGCTGAGGCTCACCTCCACGAACGCGACCATCACCACCACGAACAGGGCGATCGGCATGCTGAAGGCGTGCTGGGTCCGCAGCGCCACCAGGAGCGCGACCACCAGGGCCACCCACGCGCCGCGGCGCGCCGCCCGCATCCAGTCGCCGCGATACGCGATCCGCCGGTGCCGGCCGAAGACGGCCAGCCAGGCGAGCGGCACCGCCGTCACCCCGCAGGCCAGGCCGATCAGCACGGCACCGGCGACCTGCACGCCGGCCTGTCCGACCGGCGAGACGCGCACGAGCACGATGCCGACGGCGATCCAGCACACCAGCGCGAGCGCGATCAGCGCGATGGCGGCGATGCGGTCGCGGTGCTCCACCAGCTGCTCCTGTGCGCGAGGTGCGGTCGACGGTTCCTCCGCACGGCCGCGGCCACGACGGGCGGTTCGAGTCTACCCGGCCCGTGGCCACGCGAGCGGCGACGACGCGACGGGGGCGCGATGTGCGGACGCCGTCACGCGGCGCTCGACGGACAGATCTCGCGGAACGGGCAGAACCGGCAGGAAACGGGATCGGGCCGGGCCGCGAACTCGCCGCCGCGGATGCCGTCCGCGGCACCGCGCATCTTCGCGGCCGCCCGGGCCAGCCTCTCGGGATCGGGCGCGACCCGTCCGGTGACTCCGGAATCGAGGAAGGCAAGCTGCGTGAGCGCCGGCAGGGCTCGCTCGCGAGCCTGCCAGGCCAGCGCGTAGAGCGCGAGCTGGAGCGAGTCGCGGGCTCGTTCGCGTGCGCGGCCCTCGCCCCGCACGTCGCTCGACTTGAAATCCGTGATCACGACGCCCTCGGGTCCCTCGTCGACACGGTCGAACCGCCCCTGCAGGCGCATCCCGTCGAGCGTGACGGTGAAGGGTTCCTCGATCGCGAGGGGGCGCAGGGGCGACGCGAGCGCACCGTCGCGGAACCGGACGAGCGCCGCACGGCCGGCCCGGAGCCGCGCCTCCTCGTGCTCCCTGGAGAGAAACCCCTGGCCGGACCACGCCCGGGCGAACACCTCGAGCAGCCCGTCCGCCGAGAGCGGCCGGCCCTGCAGCTGGCTGCGTCCGAAGGCCGCGACGGCCTCGTGCAGCGCGATCCCGTAGGTGATCGCGTGGTGCGGCGGACTGGGCAGCCGCAACAGGTGGCGATACCGGTACCGGGCGGGGCAGGACAGGTAGTCGTCGAGCTGGGTGAAACTGAGGCTCCCACCCGGTACGCCGGGGGGCGGATAAGCCGTGTGCACCGCGTCGGCCGGCCGCTGGCGCTCGAGCGTACGGGCATCCCGGGGGGCCTCGATGACCGCGGGCGGCTGGTCGAGCGCCTCCGCGACGAACGGCGACACCTGGCGCACCCGCCGGCCGCCCGTGTCGGCGGCGCTGGTGAGGATCAGCTCGTCGCGGGCCCGGGTCATGGCCACGTAGCACAGGCGTCGCTCCTCGGCGAGGTCGTCCGCGGCGTCGAGGTCCGATGACGCATCCAGCCCGTCCGGAAGCGCGAGCGCCTCGCGGCGGGCGCGCATGGGGAAACGGCCGTCGGACAGGCCGGCCACGAAGACCGTGCGGAACTCGAGCCCCTTCGCCTTGTGCACGGTCAGCACGGAGACGGCGTCGGAATCGTCGCCGGGAGCAACACCGGGGTCGTCCCCGGCCTCGGCGAGCGTGCGCAGGTGCGGTACGAGGAACGGGATCCGCGGGTCCGGCAGCAGATCCGACTGCCGGCGCACGACCTCGAAGAAGCGGGCCACGTCGAGCACCGCCTGCTCGACCTCCGGTCCACCCGCCGCCAGCGCCGCAAGGGTGCCGGTTCGACGCAGGAAGTCGTAGAGGACCTCGCCGGCCGGACGCTCATGCGACAGCGCAACCGCCGCGGTCAGGTCCTCGACCAGCCGCCGGGTCCCCGTCCGGGTCTCCTCCGACAGTCCCGGTGCCCGGCCGGCGGCGGCCTCCTGCAGCAGCGCCCACAGCGACCGGTTGGTGCGCCGCGCCGACTCGACGAGCCGGGTCAGCTCCAGGCCGCCCAGGCCGTACGGGTCACCGGTGGCGAGCGCGTAGACGTCGACGGTCGAGTCGGGGTTCGCGACGGCCCGCAGGAACGCAAGCAACCTTCGCACGTGTGGGCGGGCGTACAGGCGGGACGCGCCGCTGAAGCGCCACGGGACGCCGTGGAGGTTCAGCGCCCGCAGGACGGGATCCGCATCCGCGTTGGTGCGCACGAGCACGGCCATCTCGCCCGGCCGGACGCCGGCCCGCAGGCGTCGTGCGATCTCCTCGACCACGAATTCCGCCTCGTCAGCCGCAGTGGCGAACGCGCGATGCAGGACCGGCTGCGGCCGCCGGGCCCGGCGCACGGCCACCAGTCGCTTGTCGATCCCCTCCCGCACCTCGAGGCGCTGCGGGTCGTTGAGGCGGACCAGGCGGCGGGCCGCGTCCAGGATGGGCGCGCGCGACCGGTGGTTGCGGCGCAGCACCACGACCCGTGCCGAGAACCGCTCCCGGAACTCGAGGATGTTGCGGACCGCCGCACCGCGGAACGCGTAGATGGCCTGGTCGTCATCGCCGACCACCGTCAGGTTGCCGCGCGTGCCGGTCAGCAGCGCCAGCAGCTCCAGCTGCGATCGGTTGGTGTCCTGGAACTCGTCGACGAGGACGTACCGGAACCTCCGCCGCAGACGCTCGCGTGCCGCCGGATGCTCGCGCAGCAGGCGCAGTGCCAGGTGCACCTGGTCCCCGAAGTCGAGGCATCCGGCCACGGTGAGCATCTCCTGGTAGCGTCCGTATGCCCGCGCCACCTCGAGGTGCCCCTCGGCCTCCTCGAGCGCCGCCCGGGCCGCCGAGGCCACCTGGTCGGACGCCGGACTCCCCGCCGAGATCGCCTCCAGTGACGCTCGCGCCGCGGCGGACATCGCCTCCGCGTGGGCGAGGTAGGTGGCCGGGTCCACGTCCTCGTCCTTGGCCCGGCTGAAGAGCCCCGCCAGCGCGTCCAGGAAGCGCGTGGGATCGCCCAGGGGCCGGTACCGCTCCAGGCCGAGCTCGAACAGCCGCTCGCGCAGGAAGACGACGGTCTCGGCGCGGGTCAGCACGCGCGGGTCCGAGGGCAGCCCGAGCTCGAAGGCGAACTCGCGGACCAGGCGGTCACCGAAGGCGTGGAAGGTATGGATCGCGGTGTCCACGTAGCCGTACGGCACCAGCTCGTCCACCCGCGCCTGCATCTCGTCCGCCGCGCGGTCCGTGAAGGTGAGGGCCAGGATCTCGGAGGGGCGCGCCCGGCGCGTCGCAATGAGCCAGGCGATCCGGCGGGTGATGACACGGGTCTTGCCGGTGCCCGCTCCGGCGACGACCAGCAGCGGCCCCTCCCCATGCGTGACTGCCCGACGCTGGGCCCCGTCCAGGTCCCGCAGCAGCGCAGTCGCCGCGGCGGCCGCAGGCGCACCACCCGGGACGACCGGGTCTTCGGACAGGGCCGGCGTCAGGAGGTCGATCACCGGCACACCGTGGCACCTGGTCGTGCCACCTTGTGCGTCACGGCCCTCCGACCCGGGATGCTATCCTTGCCGCCCGGGCGGCGTCCCTCCGCCCACGCCGATCCGATTGCACGAGGTCCCCCCGCGCCATGAGCAAGCGCTCGCGCGCCACGCGGTCAACCAGGCGCCCGCGGCCCCAGGGCTCGGCCCCTTCTCAGCGTGCCGCCACTCCGACCCAGCGCGCCTCCACCCCGGCGGACAGCCCCGCGGCGGTCGCCACTGCCCCCATCGCGCCCGCCGTCGCGGCCCCGGAGCCGCGCTCCGCCCCCACGCGTCCGCAGGCACGCGCAAACGGCAAGCCGAGCGGGCTGCTGGCACAGCGCGCGGCGAATGAGTACGTCTACGTGGCGCAGGACCTCCGGCGAATCGGCACGTTTGCGGGCGCCGTCGCCGTGATCATGGCCCTCGTCTGGCTGCTCATCGACTTCGCCCACGTCATCGTGCTGTGACGGGCCGCTGAGCCGGCCCCAGGTACCCTGACTGAGCGAGGCGGCGGGGACATGCGTTCCCGACCGCCCGCAGGGCAGCCCGCGCGGCGCGCGCCGCGTCGCGGTCGCGGGCCCCGCCCGCGTGCGACCGTCCTGCTGTCGGCCGTGCTGGCCGTGACGGTGCTCGCCTGCGGCGCGGCACCCTCCGAGCCCGCCACCACCTCGAACCCCGTCACCACCGGCGCGCGTGCGTCCACCTCCGGCATCGGCGGCGGTGCGGCTGCCGCCGGCGGAACGGCCACGGCATCGCCCGGATCCGGCGGGAGCCCGGCCCCGGGCCCCGCGATCGCCGCGCGACTGTCCGCGGCACTGCTGCGGCTCCGGTCGGTGGACCACCTGCCCGGCATGCAGGCGGCGGTGGGGTACGCAGACGGCTGGACCTGGAACGGCCACGCCGGGTTCTCCGACCTCGCCGACCGCCAGCCGGTGAGCACCACGACTCTGTTCGACGTGGGCAGCATCACCAAGACCTTCGTCGCCGCCCTCACGCTGCAGCTGGCCGACCAGGGCGTGCTCGCACTGTCGGACCCGCTGAGCCGCTGGCTCCCGGGGGCCGCGGGCAACAGCGGCGCCACCATCCGTGAGCTGCTGGACCACACCAGCGGGATCGACGATCCGTTCGCCCAGGCGAACCTGCTCGCCGCGCTGGGTGCGCATCCACGGGTGGCCTGGACGCCGGCCCGGGTCCTGCGGTACGTGGGGAAACCGCACTTCGCGCCGGGCAGGGGCTGGTACTACTCCAACGCCAACTACCTCCTGCTGGGCCAGATCCTCCAGAAGGCAACCGGACAGAGCGTCGCGACCCTGATCCGCCAGCGGTTCCTGGAACCCCTCGGCATGTCCCACACGTTCCTGCAGGGCGAGGAGCCCGTCACCGGCCCCGCGGCCGTCGGCTACGACGCGCCGGCCAACACCACCTGGGCGCTGACGGATCTCTCCGACGGCTCGCCGTACCTGCCCTTCACCTCGCTCGCGACCGCCCTGGGCACCGCGGGCGCGGTGGTCTCCACCGCCGGCGACCTGTCGCGCTGGGCCCAGGCGCTCTACGGCGGACGGGTGCTCCCCGCCTCGGCGCTCAGTGAGATGCTCGACTTCGGGCTCACCCGCGGCCTGCATCCCCGGTGGCCGTACGGGCTCGGCGTGCAGGAAGTGACGTTCCGCGGGCAGACGTCGTGGGGCCACTCCGGGCTGCTCTCCGGATACCACGCCGCGATGCGGTACTTCCCCGCCACGGGGCTGACCATCGTGGTGCTGGTGAACGACGACACCACGAACCCCGACACGCTCGTGGCGGCCCTGCTCAACGCGCTGGATGCCTCCGGCGGGGCCGCCGCGTCCGGCTCGCCCGGGCCGTCGCCATCGGCGGCAGTCACGCCATGACGGCCGCACCTCGCCTGCTGGGGTTCGCGGTCGCGCTGCTCCTCGCCGGCGGGGCGCTTCCGTCCGGGGCGTCGGCCACTCCCGGCTCCGGCCCGGCTGGTCTCGCGTCCCCCTCGCCCGGTCCGTCGTTCGTGGTCGCGGCGACCTCGCCGCCGCACTTCACGCCGGCGATCACCAACCGGCTCACCGCCACCCTGGCGCAGCTGCGCACCGCGAACCATCTGCCGGGACTGCAGGCCGTCATCCGGTACCCCGACGGTTCCGCGTGGATGGGCCACGCCGGCTTCGGCGACCTCGCCGCCCGCCAGGCCATGGGCAACCTGACGCTGCTCGACGCCGGCAGCGTCACCAAGACGTTCGTGGCCGCTCTCGTGCTGCAGCTCGCGGGCCAGGGCGTGCTGGGGCTCGACGACCCGATCAGCCGCTGGCTGCCCGGCCTCCCGTACGACACGGGCATCACCATCCGGGAGCTGCTCGACCACACCAGCGGCGTGAACGACGCGTTCAACCACGTGGCCCTGCTCGACGCGCTGAGCGCCCACCCACGGGAGGCCTGGACGCCCGACCAGGTGCTTGCCTATGTCGGCCACCCACTGTTCGCGCCGGGCCAGGGGTGGTCCTATTCGAACTCGAACTACATCCTGGCGGGCCAGATCGTGGAGCGCGCCACGGGGCAGACGCTCGCCTCGCTGCTGCGGCAGCGGTTCTTCGTGCCCCTCCGCCTCACCCACACGTACCTGCAGAGCGAGGAGCCGATCACTGGCACCATCGCCCACGGGTACGAATACACGAGCTTCGCCACCTGGGCGGTCAAGGACCTGTACGACGGCACGCCGCACCTGCCGTTCACCTCGCTGGGCACGTCCCTGGGCGCCGCGGGATCGCTCGTCACCACCGCCGACGACCTGGCCCGCTGGGCGCTGTACCTGTACCGGGGTCGCGTCCTGCCACCGCCGGAGCTCTCACAGATGCTGGACTTCGGTCTCACCGCCGCGTTCCATCCGCGGCTGCCGTACGGGCTGGGGGTCCAGCGGCGCAGCCTGAGCGGCCAGGGGTCCTGGGGCCACGACGGGTCGCTCTCCGGCTACCGCACGTCGATGCGCTACTTTCCCGGCACCGGGGTCTCCATCGCGGTCATGACCAACTCCGATCACGTCGATCCGGACGTCCTCGTGAACGCGCTGCTGGACGTCCTCTACCCGCCGCCGGCCTAGTCGCCGCGCACGCCGGACACTCGATCCCGGCGCGGCGTCAATCCTGCGTCGCGCGGGCTCCCAGCGCAGCCAGCACGTCGGCGGTCGAGCGTACCCGGCCGATCCGCGGGAACACGGTCCGCACGGTGTGCTCGTGCTCGGTCGCATCCCGGGCCGCCATCGCGTCCTCGACGAAGACCTGCTGGTACCCCCGCTCATAGGCGTCACGCGCGGTGCTCTCGACGCCGACGTTGGTCGAGATCCCCGCCAGCAGCAGGGTCCCGATGCCGCGCCGCCGGAGCTGCAGGTCGAGCTCGGTGCCGTAGAACGCGCCCCACTGGCGCTTGGTGATCACGATGTCGCCGGGCAGGGGCCCGAGCTCCGGCACCAGCTGCGCCCAGTCGGGCGAACGCGGCCCGGGACGCCAGGCCGGCGCGTCCGTGATGGGGCGCAGGGCATCCCTGCCGTCCTCCGACGGTGCGACGTGCACCAGGACCACCGTCCCGCCGGCGTCGCGCAGCGCAGCGGCGATGGCCGCCACGCGGTTCACGACGTCGCGCGCGGGGCGTGGGCTCGTGGGGGCGTCCACGATGCCCCGCTGCAGGTCGATCACCACCAGCGCCGTCCGCGCCGGTTCGAGGGCGAGATCCATGCTCCCGTTCCTTTCGACTGAAGTGCCAGGCGCCCGTCCGGCGCCCTATCCTTGCCTCGATCGTCACCCGGGAGGATACGGAACGTGGAGTACCGGAGGCTCGGCAAGACCCGGCGCATGGTCGGCGCGATCGGCTTCGGCGCGTGGGCGATCGGCGGCGACTGGGGCACCGTGGACGATGCCGCCAGCCTTCGTGCGCTCCACGCGGCCGCCGATGCTGGCGTCACGCTCTTCGACACCGCCGACGTTTACGGGGACGGCCGGAGTGAGCGGTTGATCGGGCAGTTCCTCCGGGAGCGGAGCGGCGAGTCGCTCTTCGTCGCCACGAAGATGGGCCG
>VFSW01016622.1_pt1 | contig 10028 bp, 11 predicted proteins | sample 5358111 | NCBI WGS metagenome assembly VFSW01 (sample SAMN11554181, study PRJNA540505) | mine drainage metagenome | isolation source: sediment from site ElyBrook_90M | place: USA: Ely Copper Mine, Vershire, VT | collected 2017
GCTGGACGTAGTAACGCGGTGTCCCGTTGAGCTTCCGCCGCACCAACCGCACATATCGCGCCGCAAAAAGTTTTCGGGACGCTGGCACAAAGCCGCGCGGAATGTCGCCACGCTGCATCGCCAGGTCGCCAATCAACGTTTGGATTTTCAGCACAAACTCTCCTGCCAACTCGCTGACACGTACAGTCTGATTGCCGTCGAGGACCTGAATATCGCCGGCTTGTCGCGTTCGCGCTTGGCAAAATCGATTCATGATGCGGGCTGGAGACAACTCCTTGCACTCTTGGCTTACAAAGTTGAAAACACTGGTAGCCAATTGGTGCGGGTGGATCCCCGGCTCACAAGCCAAGTCTGCAGCGGGTGTGGGTGTGTGGTTCCGAAAGGGTTGAGTGTGCGGGTGCATGTTTGTCCTGAGTGCGGTTTAACTTTGGATCGCGACGTGAATGCCGCACGCAATATTCTGAAGCTCGCTTTATCGGAAACGGCTCGGACGGAGCCGACGGTCAACAGCCTGTCACTGGATGGGCATTCCCGTGAAGCCGCTCCCCTTTACTGTCCATTTTTGGATCGGTCTTGCGCGACGATTTTCGGTCTGGCAGCGATCTCGATGTGTTGGTCGAATTTGAGCCAGGGCACATTCCGGGCTTGGCGTTTTTCGGAATGCAAGCCGAACTGTCGGCCACCTTGGGGCGTCCGGTGGACTTGAACACGCCGCAGTTTTTGAGTCCATATTTCCGCGATCAAGTTCGGAAGGAATCGCAGGTCATCTATGAGCAAGCATGAGGCCATGGTTCGCTATCGACACATGCTTGATAATGCACGCAAGGCGCGTACGCTCACGCAGGGAAAAACGCGCGAAGATTTGGACAACGAGTGGATCAACACACTGGCGCTTGTACGTCTACTGGAAGTAATCGGCGAAGCCGCCAACCGCGTGCCCAACGAAAAACAGAAACGGCATCCGGAGATCCCATGGTCAGAAATCGTCGGTTTGCGGAATCGGTTAATTCATGGCTACGACTCAATCGACCTAGACATTCTCTGGCAAATTGTTAGCCAAGATTTACCGCCATCGATCCAGTCCCTCGAAGCCATCCTTGCTGCGGGCGCAAGCGCGTAACTCGCGCGAAAAAAGAGAGGTGAACCATATCGCGGACCCGCAAATACAACCCACTTTGTTCGCGTTGATCGTCCAAGCCAAGCACCACTCTCCGAGAAAAGGAGAAACCGTCATGCCGACCAAGACCGCGAAAAAGACCGCCAAGAAGACCGCGCGCCCAGCGTCGAAGAAGCCGTTCACCGTCGTAGATCCCTGCGGGACGCCAAGCCGGCGGCAAAGCCCTCCGCGCCGATCAGCGAACCAACGCCTGCGCCCACGCCGGTGACCGAGCCCGCGCCGGCAACCAAGACGCCGCCTCCCAGCACATAAGCCCACCCCCCACGTGTGTCTGTCGCGTAAATCAAAAAGAGGTTCAGGAAAACTTTCCTGAACCTCTTTCGCGCTGAGCGTGCCGATGAACAGAAAAAGCAATTGCCAACGAATCAACTCGCTACGTGATCCCCAGCCCGTTCGTGGTTCGGCGGAAGATGTTGGCGACACCTGCGGCTGCCGTGGGAGCGACTATTACGCGTGGCTCGCAGGGCGAGCAACGCTGCACACTTGCCCTGGCGGTAACGCACACCTGCATCTGCGACATCTGCACCTGCGGTCATCGCAGATGCAGGTGTAACCGCAGGTGCAGATGAGTGCCAGGGAAGACGCGCCCTCGACCGCAGGTGCAGATGCGACAATGGCGACCAAGACGAGGATCAACGCGTACTCGACCAACCCCTGACCCGAGGGCACACCGTTGATGCGCCGCCTTTGGCGGCGCGTTATCGTCGCGCCCTCGTCGCGTGGCAGATGCATGGCGATTCACCTTTTATGAATTTATCGAGCAGAAGCAAGAATCGACCGCGCTGGTCGCGCTGCGTCGTGAGCGCAGCCCTATCCGAGGGCGCAATGTTTATGAAACCGCGCGCCACTTGAGGGTGAATCGCGCCCCCGGGTTTGTATTTTCGGCAACGACCTGCCCGCCTTGTTGCTCCATGATTGCCTTGACGATGGCTAACCCCAAGCCATTGCCGGGATATGCCATCGCGTTGCGCCCCCGATGAAAGCGATGGAACAGCTGCGGCAAATCGTCGGCAGGGATGCCGATCCCCGTATCAGCGACGGAGAAAATCATCTGCTCGCCCTCGCGCGACAGCGCGACGCGCACCGTTCCGCCTTGGGGTGTGAACTTGCACGCATTGTCCACTAGGTTATCCATCGCGCGGGTGATCCGACTCGCGTCCGCGCGAATCAACATTGGCGCAGCGGGCAGTCCCAGTTCTAGAACCAGTCCCGCCTGTTCCACCTGCGAGGCATAGACCTCGCTGCGCTGCCGCAGCAGCTCCGCCAGGTCAACGACTGTCTCCCTGGTGGCATGGCCGTTCGCCTCCAGACGCGACAGGTCGAGCAAGTTCGTATTCAACTCTTCCAACCGTTTCACCATCGCCTGGGCGCGCGCAACAAAGACGGCGCGGTCAGTCGCGTTATTCTCCTCCAACGCGAGATCAAGGTTCGCGCGGAGCGCGGTGAGCGGTGTGTGCAATTCGTGCGCGGCGTCGGACACAAACCGGCGCAGCGCAACGACGGTCCCTTCGACCTGGTCTGCCATCTCGTTGAACGAATGCGCGAGGAGGCCGAACTCATCCTGGTTTCCCACCTTGGCGCGGCTGGACAGATCGCCGTCTGCCATGCGCGCGGTCACGTTCGTCAGCGCGAGTACCGGCGCACTGATGCGGCGACTGATGTACCACCCCACTGCCGCCGCGATCAAGACCGCGACCGCGCTCGCCAGCACCCAGCCGCGCGCGACGCTCGCCAAGATGTCGCTGCCGTAGGCGGGACCTTCTGTTAGGAGAACCGTGCCGAGCGCGCTGCCACTTTTGGGATCGACGATTGCTTGCTTGAGGTGTGTATTGGAGCGCACGCTTTTAGACGCCGCCTCGCCATTCAGGTCAAAGCCGAAAAGCGACCCGGCGACCTGGATAGAGCGATAGATAACTGTCCCCCCACTGGGACTCGGCTGCGCTGATGAAGCGCCAACCGGCGGTGATGCCGGTGCTGTGGACCCGAAATCGAAAAACTCTTTGGCACTCGGTGCCGGCGCTTGGGCAGAATCTGGGTTCACGGCGATGACGCGGTACCTCACATTGGGCGGACTGTCGCCCTGCGCGATCAGTTGTTTCATGACGCCGAGGTTGACGGCGACCTTTTGCGGTGAGCCGGAATCGTAGAGCAACTGCTCGTTGGTGTCATAGACCTGGATGCGCGTCTGGGTCAGAAACGCGAGATTTTCGATCTGCGACTGCACCTCGTCGCGGGGCGCTTCATCGGACCGCGCCGCCGCGACGAAACTGCTGACGAATTTGGCATTCCCAAGCAAATAGTTGAATTCCAGGTGCGCGTAGTAATTTTGCAAGATCGCGAGCAGCACCGCGCCCAGGACGATTGCCGCGACGAGGGCGATCCCGGCGAAGCTCAGCGCCAGCCGCCACCGAATGGATTTGAACATCGTTCCGTACCTCCCCACCGGAAGAAGCATAGCGCGTTCAGACGCGCTGTCAAATCTTAACCTCCAGCATTACTTCCCTTGACGGAGGGAAGCGAGTAAACAATCACATCGGCGATGATGCGGTCGCCGGTCTTTTTGCCCCAGGCGAGGACAGTGCTATCCTTGCCAATTTCGTCCAACGAGCCTGGCTCGACGACTTGTTGGATCTTGCCACTCGGCGGTTGCCCATTAAACTGCCGGTTGGTCACGTTGCTATAGACGATCGTTTGCGGAGTGACGACCACCTCGACGATCGGCCCGTCGTGAGTCGACGAACTGGTCACATTGCCGCTCTGATCTTGTTGCACCGTTCTGAGCACGACGCCTGTGCCGACAAAGATGCTATTGTCCTTGCGGTGATCGAACACGCCCCTGACGTCCGCGGGAGTTTGGGGCAGCTCTTTGGCAGGCTGAATGTCGGGTTGAACTGCTTGAACCGGTTTGCCGTTCTGGCTCGTCATCATCGTGAGGCCACCTTTTGATGCCTGTGCGGGCTGTCCCTGACCAGCCAAGAGTTGTGCGCCGACGAACGCCGCGCCTGCCAGCAACACCACGAGCACGACAATTGCACTGACGATCAGAATGGTTTTCTTCATTGTTCATCCTCCACTGTCACATTGTTTTACTGCTCAACGCTTGAACATCACCGGCGGCGGCGTATACACGAGCACATCGGCGACGATGCGGTCGCCGGTCTTTTTGCCCCACGCCGTGATATCACTATTCTCACCGATTTCATCCAGCGAGCCGGGTTCCACCACCTGCTGGACCTTGATAACGCCACTGCCGCTTGGCGGTTTACCGCCATTGTACTGCTGCATCGTCACATCTTTATACACAATCGTCTGAGGAGAGACGACAACCTCGACGGTTGGTCCAGTGTGACTCGACGAGGTCTGCACTTGGCCGGACTGCTGATTTTTTATTACCATCATGCGCACATTTCCGGTACCGACAAAGATGCTGTTGTCCTTGCGGTGATCGAACAAGCCCCTCGCATCCGCGGGCGTTTGAGGCAGTTCCTTCGCGGGGATGGTTTGAATCGAAATGCCCTGCTCCTTGCCGCCTCCTAACGTCACCATATTTATCCCGCCCGCCGCCACTTGCCCGGGCAATCCTTGCCCTGTCAACAACCGCCCGCCCACGAACGCCGCGCCCGCCAGCAACACGATCAGCACGATGATTCCACCGATGATAAGAACGCGCTTTTTCACCGAATACCTCCAATTTCAAGAATCAATTTCTTACGACCCCGGCACCACCGCCGGTTGAGGTGAACGATTCCAATCGCACACAAAAATGCTGTTCCCATCTCGGCGGATGGTATCCCCGAGCGCATCCGGCGCGGTGATGGGTACTTCAGGCGCCGGCGTCACCAGCTTGCGCGGCGCGCCTTGCAGATTGTTCTCGGCTTGCGCTTGTTGCTGTGCCTGAAATAGCTGTCCGCCAACGAACGCCGCACTAGCAAGCAACACGACGAGGACGACGATTCCGCCGATAATGAGAATTCGTTTTTTCATCCAATGCCCCCAATCGGTTTGACTGTCTCACTGCCCACTGTCCGTTGCTCACTCGTATCTCAGCGCCTCGATTGGATCGAGCCGCGCGGCGCGCAGCGCCGGATAAATGCCGAACACCAGCCCGGTCGCCAGCGCCACGCCGAACGCGAGCGGAATGCTGAACGGATCGAGCAGCGCGACGCCCTGGTTCAGCCCTGCCGCGACCGGGATCGTCAGCACGCCAACCGCAATGCCCAGCGCGCCGCCGCCCGCGCCGAGCAAGACCGCCTCGAATAGGAATTGCGCGACGATGTCTCTCCGCTTCGCACCCACCGCACGCCGCACGCCGATCTCGTGCGTGCGCTCGCTCACGCTGGCGAGCATCACGTTCATAATGCCGATGCCGCCCACGATCAGCGAGACGGTCGCGAGCGCGGTCAGGAGCAACGAAAAGGTCGCGGCGGACTGCTGCTGCGCGCCCAGAATGTCCTGCTTGGTCGTCATGTGAAAATCGTCGGCGTACTTGCCATCGGGTCCACGCGTGATGCCGTGGCGCTGGCGCAGGTACGTCGCGATCTGCGCCTTCGCCTCTTCCATTTTCGATTCGTCCGTCACGTGCGCGATGATCGTCACCCACGGCTCTTTATCGAAAAGATTCTGAATCGCGAAACTGATCGGCATATAGATCGCATCGTTCGGTCGCGTGTTGATGCGGTCTTGCAGGTTCACCGCTTCCAGTTGCGTCAGCACGCCGATCACCTGGCACTGCGTGCGGTTGACCCACACCGTTCCGCCAATGGCGTCGTCGCCCTCGAACAAATCTTGCGCGGTCTGGTAGCCGAGCACGCACACGGGCGCGCCATCGACTACGTCGGCGTGACTGTAGAAACGACCTTCGCCGATGAACGCTTGCGGCGTGAGCGGTTTGTCGACGGGCCAGCCGAGCGGCTCCACCTGTCCATGCGCGATCACGCCCAGCAGCGCCTCCGCATCCGTCCCTTGAAAACCGAGACTCTTCGTCTCGCGGCCGTGGCGCAGCGTGGCGGAACCGTTCACCGACATCTCGGCTCGATCGACCAGCGGTGCTGCGCCCGGCAAACCGAGACCGTCTTGGTACGTCAGTGTTTTGCCCACCGCTTGCATCTGCCCGTTCTTCAATTGGAGGTCTTGATCGATCTGAATTTGGTCCGAGCCGAGAAAGCGAAAGTTCGCGTCTACCGCCGCACGCGCGCCATTGCCCAGCGCCAGCGTCGCAATGACCGACGCCACGCCGATGATGACGCCGAGGGTGGTCAGCGCGGTGCGTAGCGCATTGTTCCCGATGCCGCGCAGCGCGGTGAAAAGAATATCGAATAGAGTCATCGCCGATTTCCAAAGCGTGTCGCGTATTGCGTAATTACAGAACACGCAACACGCGGCACGATTTATTGGCTCACCACCAACTCGCCTTCGTTCAAGCCGCTCAATACTTCGACGTACTGATCGCCGCGCAACCCCACCGTGATCGTGCGGTTCTCGGTCTGGTGATGCGCCGGGTCCCACACTTGGACGTCCGCCGTGTTGTTCGCGCGAGCATGCACCACCGCGCGCGGCAAGCGTAGCACGTTCGACCGCTTGGCGACGGAGACCTTCGCGTCCACGGTCATGCCCGGCGCCAAGCCATCTGGTATCTGGTCGAGTCCGATGTAGATCGGATAGACCGGGCTGGTGCTGCTGGAATCGCGCAAGGGAACGATATGCGTGACATGCCCGTTCACGACAATATCGGGCTGTGAGTCGAAATAGACCTGGACGGTCTGCCCGATGCGCGCTAGCGGATAGTCTTCTTCGGTCACAGTCGTTCGCGCTTCGAGCGCTTTCGGATCCGCCAGGTGAATAATCGACGCGCCAGCAGCGACCGTCGCGCCGGGTGTCGCGAGGACTTCCAGGACGATCCCGTCGAAGGGCGCGACAATTTTCGCCTGATCGATCTTGCGCTGGTCGTCCGCCACGGATTGCTGCGCCGCCACCAGCGTGTCGGCGGCAGACTTGACCGCGCTGTCGTTGATGCCGATCGCGGTGAGATTGTAGCTTGCCAGCGCAGACTGATAATCAATAGTCGCCTTCTGCAAGGTGGCAGCTTGCGACGTCATCGCGACATCGGCGCGCCATGCTACCACGTCGTAAGCTGCCTGCGCGCTCTGCAGATCGATCGCCGCTTTGTCGAGCGCGGCTTTCGCGACGACGAGCTGGTCGGTACTGTGCGCGTGCTTGGCGACCGCGGCATCGTACGCCGACTGCGCGCTGGCAAGGTCAGCTTGCGCTTTGCGGAGCGCAGATTGCAAATCCGAATCATCGATCTGCGCGAGCGCATCGCCGGCTTTTACCGTATCGCCCGGATGTACATCGATTTGCGCGAGCTGCCCGCCCGCACTCGAACTGAGCATGGCCTCGCGCGTGCTCGTCAGTTGCCCCGGTGCGTCGATGGTCTGTTGTACATCGCCGCGGTCCACGGGCACGGTTGGCGGAGCGACCGTTGCCGCGCTATCCTTTGGCTGCGAACTCTGAAAACCGAGATAGCCCGCGCCAACAATCACCGCCACGCCCAGAACAATTCCAAGCAGAATCATCCAGCGTTTCACTTGCTGCCTCTTGAAGAAGATGGCTCGAGTGTACCGCTGGGAGATTTCGATCCGGTTACGACGCGATTACAGTTTCGTAATGTGAGGAAAGGGGCTTGGCGATTGAAAGTGCCCCGCCGAGGCGTTCCGCCGGGCGTCCGCCCTTTATTGCATTCGGGACAATGTCTGCACGGACGCTGCTCTCGCCTGCGGAGGCGGGCAACCAGCCAGCGGTTCGCGCAGGACGATTTTGAATCGTCCTGTTAGCCGGCGAAGCGATAGCCGATGCCGGGCACGGTCAGGATGAGCGAGGGATGGCTGGGATCGGGCTCGATCTTTTCGCGCAAGCGGCGAATGTGCACGTTGACTACGCGTTCGTCTTCGACCTCCGCGTCATAGCCCCAGACGACGACGAGGATTTGTGCGCGCGTCAGTGCCTGGCGCGCGTTTTGCACGAGATAGACCAGCAGGCGAAATTCAGTCGGCGTCAGCGCAAGGACGCGTCTGCCGCGCAGCGCTTGCCCACGCGTGAGATCGATCGTTAGGTCGCTAGCATAGAGGAGACTGGCTTCGGTCGAGGCGAACTCGCCGTAGGCACGGCGCAATAGGGCGCGCACCCGTGCGAGCAATTCGCGTAAACTGTACGGCTTGGTCAAATAGTCGTCCGCGCCCATCTCCAAGCCGAGTACCTTGTCCACTTCTTCACGCTGGACGGTGAGGATGAGGATCGGCTGCCGCAGACCCAGTTGCCGCATCTGCCGGCAAAAGTTAAATCCGGAGCCGTCCGGCAAGCGCACGTCGAGGATGATCAGGTGCGGATGCGCGTCGCGGGCAAAGGTAATGCCATCGGTGCCGTTATTCTTCCAAGTCACCGCGAAACCATCACGCGCCAGCCCGTCTTGCAAGCTGCGCGCGACAGTCGGATCGTCTTCAACGATGAGGATTTGAGTTGGTTGTTCCACAGTTCCACCCGGTTGCATTGTATCGCATGACGTTGCATTTATCAACGGCAGCCCTTCCTGTGATGGACGGGGCCTATTAAAATGTCCCAGCCACCGAATGGCTAGACAGTACCACGCAGGCGTTTCGTCGCGGGTGATTCGTGCTATAATGCGCGTGGAGGCATCCGATGCTCGCTTGGCGCTATACGCGCGTGCACCCCGAACGAAACGAATTCCGTTTCCGATGGAGCGTCATGATGCGCTGCCGCTGCACGGCAGCGCGCTAGGGTCGCTCCATCGTGCTCCTGGTCCTTCCGACCCCGTGGGGTACGTATGCGCTCGTGCGCCGCTGCGGTCGAATCGACGCCGCGCCGCGAGCGCGTCGCCGAATTCGCGACGCCGGCGGAAGCGCAAGCCGCGCTAGACGCCCAAGTCGCACGACGCGAAACCCGGGGCTACGCGCTCGTCGCGCAAGGGTAACCAAAACGGAAATCCCCTGGATCGATGTGACCTAGGGAAGTCTGATTTAGAACTCGATGCGTTTCGCGTGCCCTTTCAGGGACGGTGTTGAAAGGATTGCCCCTGGGTTAGGCTTGTGGTATACTGGGGACAAATCTGCTCACCCAGGAGGAAAAGATGTCCCCAGCCAAACACGCCAAGCCGTGGAGCAAGGACGATGTGGCGATGCTCAAGAAACTGTACGCCAAGAAAGTCGTTCACCGCGACATTGCCAAACAACTCAAGCGGACCGTGGTCGCGATTGAATCGAAAGCGACAGAGCTTGGCATCACCGCGAAAAGGTGAAATCCCCGCAGAGACGGAGCACGTTGTCCTACCAACACTCATGTTAGAGCGTATGCAAAAAGGACGGCCCACCCATGGAGCCGTCCTTTTAGATTTCAACATACTCGCGCCACTCCAGCGCGACCTCCGAGGACAGCATCAGGTAGCGCGTGCGCGGTCACCATGACTCGTAACTGCACGCTATGGAAAAACTGATGCCCCACGCACCGCGTGGGTCGAAAGGCGGGCAACCTTCAGAGTCGGCGTGATATCCAAAATGACAGTGGTGGCATTGGAAAGTTCATGCCCTGTGATAGTGAGATGGGGCAGTCCCAGGAGTTGCTCTAGAATCGGTATGGACATTGACGCCTCCCGTTTGAGGATGTCCAAAGTTTATACCATTTTTCAGTGAGTGACAATTTTTCCAGGTTCAACCCCACTCAAAATTAAAGAACCACATTCTCTATGGTCGGCTGGAGGCAACAGAAGAGGAAATGATCGCGGCAGCTCGCGCCGCCAACGCGCACGATTTCATCATGAGCTTCCCGAACCAGTACGATACCA
>VFSW01016623.1_pt1 | contig 10027 bp, 9 predicted proteins | sample 5358111 | NCBI WGS metagenome assembly VFSW01 (sample SAMN11554181, study PRJNA540505) | mine drainage metagenome | isolation source: sediment from site ElyBrook_90M | place: USA: Ely Copper Mine, Vershire, VT | collected 2017
GACCACGAGGCCGAAGCTCGACTCGCACAAAGAACTCCTTGCGATTGCTCGTCTCTATGTTAAGAATGGGCGGGTGCATACTATTTTTTCTCAACGACAATCGAACAGCCGCTTAAGAGCGCGGTGATGGCACCGAGGCAGCCAATGTGGGTACGATTGCGATGCCGATTGCGCCCAAGGTGAGCGGAATTTCTACCACCGTTTCCCCGAGCTCGTTCTTGATGGTAAGACGACGAATGTTGCCCTCATGAATGAGTTCTTCTACTTTTGCGAGCAGCTGGCTGCCATTTTGAATTCTTCGGTCGACATAGTGTCACTATACCAAATCGATTTTCACTGCCGCTATGGAGACGGCGCCTTATGCGGCGCGCGGAAAAATAACACCGGGACGAGTACAAGCGTGAGACAGATCGCGAAGCTCAGCCCGAACATGACCGCAAAAGCCAGGGGTCCCCATGTGGCATTGGACTCCGCAAGCGGCACCATGCCGATCACGGTGGTGACCGTCGTCAAGACAATCGGTCGCAAACGCGTAGCGGAAGACTCGACAACGATATCAACCAAGGGCTTGCCGGGATCTGCCTTGAGATGCTTGATCATTGAATCCATCAGAATGATCGCGTGGTTGATGATGACGCCGCCGAGCGCGATGATGCCGAGAAGTGAGGTAAAGGAAACGGGCTGGCCCGTGAACGCGAGGCCGTCCAGCACGCCGATCAGAGATAAGGGCACGATTGAGAGCAAGTAGAGCGTATAGCGGATTGAATTGAACGCGACAATGAGAATTAAAAACATCAGCATCAATCCGGCAATGAGCGCAATGAACATCTCCTGAAATGACTGTGAAATGTCCTGGCTTTCGCCGCCGTACGAGACGGTGACGTCCGCGGGCAGCTGTAATTCGCCGATCCGTTTCTGGAACGTTGCCACAACCGCGCTCGTAGTGGTTCTGTCGTCGGGGTATGCGGAGACGGTTTCGATGCGGTTTTTATCTTTGTGTTCGATCGCAGCATTCGATGCGCCGAGTGAACTTGAGAGTACCGAGCCGAGCAAGACCGGGCCCGACGGTCCCTGTATCGTGAGGTTTTGTATGCTGTCGAGCGTGGTCGCATTGGTTTGCGCGGGATCGGTGGAATTTGGATTCAGATTGAGCTTGACGACGACATCGACATCCTGATCCGGCTCGGGTATAGCGGTCGCCTTTGTCCCATTGATGGCAGCGCGCAGCGTCTGCCCGACAAGCTGTGTGTTAACGCCGAGCGCCGCAGCCTTGGCGCGATCGATCGTGAGATCAAATTCGGTGCCGTTGTTTTGCGTTGATGAAGTGATGTTGGTGACGTGCGGAATGGTGCTAAGCAGTTGCCGTCCACTGTCTGCCGCAGCGATAAGTTCATTGAGATTATTCCCTTCGAATTGAATTTGAATGGGCGCGCCGGAAGAGGGGCCGTTGCTCGCCTGCAAGACCTGCACATCTGCATCGGTAATCACGGAGAGTCTGTGCTCCAAATCAGCCGCGATTGCAACACTCGTCTTCGAGCGCGGCGTCGGTAGGTTGACCGTTATATTTGCCATATTGCTGCCGTAAGAGCCTGCACCGGTCAACGATGAACTCTCTCCCACCGTCGTCTGGAAGGAGGAAATATCTTTGTCCGCATAGAGGATCTCCTCCACCTCGCGCGCGGCGAGATCAGTTTGTGAAAGCGTCGTCCCCTGCTGCTTTTCGATGTTGATGTATACGAAATCTTCATCGGCGGAGGGGAAAAAGGTGGTTTGCACCAAGCCAGTAAACGGCAGCGCAAGCGAAAGAATAAACAGTATTGCAAGTGTGCGCAGGAATATGTTTTGCGAGCGCCTGTTTTCGAGCAGGTTGCGTAGCATGCGCTTGTACCAATCAGTCGCTTTCGCAGTGTATTCCTCTTGCGCCTGTTCCAGGCGGTTGGGCGTATGCGCAGTGAACAAGACTGCGATTAAAGGCACGATACCGAGCGCTACGAAGATGGAAGCGGTGAGCACGAAGATGAGCGTGTAGGGAATGTCCGCGATGAACTTACCGATAATGCCCGAAATGAAAAACAAGGGCGCGAATACGGCGATGGTCGCCATCGTGCCCGCAATCAGAGGCCACGCATAATCGTGGAGCGCCGCGCGCGCGGCTTCCGTGGCGGTGCTGTATATTTTCATCCGCGTGTGTATCGCCTCGGTCATGACGATGCCGGAGTCCACCAAAATACCCACCGCGAGAATAAGCGCGAAGAGTGAGATGAAATTGAGCGTGTTGCCGGTGATATAGAGGCCGATGAAGGAAATGAGAAACGAGAGTGGGATCGCAAGCGCGGCGACGAGCGACTCGCGCCAGCCGATCGTCAAAAGCAGGGCCATGATCACCAGGAGGACGGTTTCAAAACCGGTCTTCGTCAGATCGCCCAACTGTTTGGTGATCTGGACGCCCTGGTCGGTGGAGGGCGAGATGAACACATCTAATCCGACAAGACTTGTCTTTTGGAGCTCGGCCACCTTGGCCTTCACCGCGTTCGCCATCGTCTGAATGCTTGCCCCCGATTGTTTGTATACCGTGAGCGTGATTGCCCCGTTGCTTGGTTTTCCCCCGAGCGAGAGCCGCGAATAGGTACTCGCGGGCGCCAAACCATTGGATACCGTTGCGATATCGCGCACGTAGATGACGGCGCCGTTTTGCGTGCTGATGGGGATATTGGGTATTTCGTCAGCGTTTGTAATCCCGCCTTTGAAGTTTACATCGTAGTTGACTCCATTCATTGAAATAGAACCTGCCGGAAGTGCAGTGTTTGCGGTGCTGATCGCGGAGATGACATCAACCAGTCGCAGCTTATATTGCGCGAGCGCATTCTTATCAACTACCACGTCGACCTCCCGGTTCGGCACGCCAGCTACATCGACTTCGGAGACACCTGCGACGGTTTTGAGATCATTCGAAACGCTCGTGCCGAGATCGGAAAATGCCGTGGGTAATAAATCCCCGGAAATGGAAATGACGAGAGTCGGTTGATTGCTGAAATTGATCTTGGTCACCTGCGGCACGCTCGCATCCGACGGCAACTCCGGCACCGCTTTCGCGACGGCATCCCGCAGATCCTGGATCGACTGATTGACGTCGGCGTTGTCCGTAAATTGCACCGTGATTTCTGATAGGCCGTCGGTAGAATTCGAGGTGATGGTGTAAACATTACTGATGCCCGCGATCTGATTCTCGAGCTTGTTCGTGACGAGCGTTTCCATGTCAGCGGCGGAAGCACCCGGCAAGGTACTGGTGACAATGCCGTCGGGAATGACGATGGAGGGGTTGTTCTCTTTTGGGATACTCCAAAGGGAGTAACCTCCAGCGCCGATAAGCGCTACGATGAGCACGTAGCTAAACTGTCGGCGGTCAAGGAAAAAATTCCAGAGCGCCAGCATACGCTACTCTGGATCGACGACGACACTCTCTCCTGCCGAGAGTCCGCGCGCGTCGGTCACGATGTCCATGGTAGGAGTGAGCCCGCTCAATACGGTTACCTGATCACCTACGATTGTGCCGATCGTGATCGGGTTGGCGACCAACGTGGAACTGCTCACCGTGAACACCTCCGGACCCGTGGGCGTTATTTTGGCGGCGACGATCGGGATGGTGAATTGGGTTCCAGAACCCGCCGTGTTCGCGCCTAAGGAAATTGCGCGCCGCAAGAGCACGCTGACCGTGTCGCCGTCGGTGAGTGAACTTTGATCACCGGGAATGCCGATCTTGACCTGTATCTGACCAGTCGAAGGGTCGATCGCCGGCGCGATTGAGGTGATAACGCCTTTCACGCTGCCATCGATCGTCGCCGTGCCTCCCGTGGAAAGCGTCTTTGCATCGCTCGGCGTGACGTAGGTCGTGATCTCGAGCGCGCTCGGATTAGATACTTCGGCAATCGGTGAAAAAGAGGAAACATAATCCCCCTGCGTGACTGACAGTGTGACGATTGTACCTGAAATCGGCGAACGGACGATTGTTTTGTCGAGTGCGGCCTGCGCGCTCTCGAGCGCGCCCAGCGCTTGCTGGACGTTTGCTTTCGCGAGCGCAACATCGCTATCACCTGCAGCCGTCGCGGAGTTTGCTGCTGTCTGCGCGCCAGTCTGTGCACTGTCATAGCTCGCTTTTGCCACACTCAAGCTCGTGATCGCGCCCGCCACCTCGCTCCTCGCAGCTGCGATGATCGCTTGATCGGCTGCAATCGTGCTGGCGGAAATGCTCTGGCTAGGCACGGCCTGATTGATGCCCCGAACGAGGTCATTGAGGAAAGTCTGTACCTGTTCGCTATCAGCATTCATTGCGTTGACGCGCGTATCGGTGTCGGAAGTCGCGTTTGCCACTGTCTGCGCGTCTGTCAAAACCGCCTCAAGCGCGAGACGTTCATTTTGAATATCAATGACGAGCTGGGTATCGGGAATAATGAAGGGCAGGAGCGTTGGTAAGGTGCCGCGCGGATCGCTAAAGAGCGGATCGGATTTGGTATGCACCGCATCGTCAAGCGCGATATACGTATTCTGGAGCGACGCGTTCACCGACGTCTGCGCGTCCTGCGCTGCTTGTGTCGCTTGCGTGGCACTAATGCCGGAATTCGTCGCGGTCGTGCCGCTCGCTTTGGCAAGAGATGCCTGTGCCCCGGCATATGCACCTTGTGCCTGTACCACCGCCGCCTGCTGGCTCGCATTATCGAATTGCGCGATCACTTGCCCCGCCGCCACATGGTCACCGAGCGAGCGCGGGAGCGAGACAATTTCCCCGGAGGTTTGCGCCAAAATACTTGCCTGACCGCGCGAAGTGACCTTGCCTGAAAGCGGCAGCGGTCCACTCGCGGAGCCCAGGCTCGCGACTGAGGCAATCTGCACGTGTGGTATCTGAACAGGTGTCGCCGCGCTGCTCGGCCCGCGCATGATGAACCTCACGCCGAAGGCAATCGCTGCGACGATCACGACGGCACCGCCAATACTGTATACAAGCGGCAAGGAGCGGACGTACGCCGCGATGTTTCTCAGCAGATACATGTCAGACGAAGTGTAATAGTTTTTGAACAATTCGGCTAGCTGTTTATCGATTACACGGATCGCATTGGTACATCTGCGATACTAAATACTCATGGCGGGGTGTTTGGTACGAGGTTGGAACTTTATTGATGGAAATGAGCCGTGGGAACACCTGAACCGTCCAAGCTCAAATTGCGAGCTCCGACGGAAAGCGTAGACTGTCTATTAATGAAAAGATTATTCAAGAGGTTGGTTCCTTTCGCAATAATCTTGGTTTTGGCCTTAGCGAGCACCATTGTTTTTTATGGAACTCCATGGCAAAGAACATATCTGGGTTTAGGAGTAAGATGTGCACAAGCCGAAAGGCTCAAATTATCAGCTTTATTTTTACCCCTATGGTACATCTATTGCTAGAAAAATTGAGCACTGGTCTTTTAGTGAGAGTTTAAGCCGTCCTCTGAAGATCCCTGATAAAGGCGGTTAAAGAGGATAACTAAAACTACTCCTGCGGGCTTCTAACAGCTCTCACTAAGATAATTCAGCCACGTGTTAGCGTGGGGAATAAAGTAGGTTCTCGGAGGTCTACGGACTTGGCTCACACAGATACCGCTCGAAAGGGCGGTTTTGTGTTATTGCCCCCTACAAAGCTGGATTATCGTCCCTATGGCTGCAATGAGCGCCCCTGCAAGCGTTGCCAGTTCTAGCCAATGGCGGGCTATGTATAGGAACATCTTTTGATTGCGTGGGAGGAAATATTCCTCGCCTTTTTCTTTAAGTCGAATCCAATAAGTATTTGTTTGGGCAGTTTGTCGGAAATGAAGGTAATCCTCATCTCGCAGCATCTCAATTTCGTGTAGAACGTCCAGCTCGGTAAAGCCGTATTTTGCCGACACGCGCTTGGCGATGTCGTCTTTCATGCTCTCCCTTTTCAATTCTTTCAGGTCAGTCAGTATTGCGTGGCGTATTTTGGTCATGGAATGAATCCACAATACACCCCACTAAGTAGCTTGACTACATAGGCTCTAAGCATTTGACCTCGTTGCATTTTTTGTCTCAGATCTTCCCAGCTCCTGGTCGTCTCTGTTTCTTGATTTGTATGCTCGATATGCTCCGCGACCTTCTCCCAACCATCGGGAGGAATATCAAAGGAGTCAGTGTTACCTAAGGAACTCCACATTTCAAGAGATAAATCGACTAACATGGCTTGTTTTGCTTCCCCAACAAAAGCCCTCACGAAGGCTTCTGGATTTTGGGGACTATATTTTTGAGCAACCCTTTCGATTTCGCCGAGTTCTTTTTCGACGTTTGGAAAGACGAAGGTCGAGTCATTTCTTTCCAGCCCTTGCGGAACCTTTTCCATGCTCCAAATTTTAGCTTAAATGGTAAGTCTTAGGTACTCGGGTCTGTCCGATACAAAAGTCTTCGGGCGAGAACTCAAGGATTCGAACCGCCGATAGCGCCGGAATTGTTTTGCTCTGGAGGAGTAGTGTTTTCAGCAAACTGCGTTTTATACAGCTCGGCGTATAGCTTGCCACTCTTGAGTAGCTCCTCGTGTGTTCCCCGCTCAACTATGCGGCCGCTTTGAACTACAAGAATTTGATCGGCATTGCGAATGGTTGAAAGTCGATGAGCGATAACAACCGAGGTACGGCCTGTAAGTGCAGTATCAAATGCTTCTTGTATGGCAGCTTCAGACTCGGAGTCGAGATGTGCGGTTGCTTCATCAAGGATGACAAGCGGAGGCGCTTTTAACAGCACGCGGGCTATGGCTAGGCGCTGTTTTTCTCCGCCCGAAAGCCGATAGCCGCGCTCACCGATAACCGTATCGATCCCCTGCGGCAATGATTCGATGAGAGGCAATATCTGTGCCGCGCGCAGAGCGTCCAGCAACTCCTGATCACTCGCTCGCGGCTTTGAGTACACAAGATTGGCACGGATCGTGTCGTGGAACATATGCGCCTCCTGCATCACCATGCCGATTGCACTGCGCAAAGAATCAAACGTCGCATCGCGCACATCAACATCGTTGATACGTATGCTGCCCGCGGTAGCGTCGTAGAAGCGAGGTATGAGCTGTGTGATCGTTGTCTTGCCGGCTCCAGAGGGGCCAACGAGCGCGGTGATGGTTCCCGGCTCGACGGTGAAGGTGACGTCGTACAGCACTTGCCGCTCAGGAGACTTGCTCAAGACCGCTACCGATTCAAGTGATGCCAATGAAACTTCTGAAGCTGAAGGGTATCGGAAATTGACATGCGAGAACTCCAACCGTGCAGGTCCTTCAGGAATAACAACTGCCATATCTTTCTCAGCAACCATTGGCTTGAGATCGAGGATCTCAAAGACGCGATCAAAGGAGACAAGCGCGGTCATAATATCGACCTGCACATTCGAGAGTGCCGTTAAGGGACCATAGAGTCGGGCGAGATATGTCGTTATCGCAACAAGAGTTCCCACATCGAGCGTGTGCCCGATTGTCAGAACACCACCCCATCCATAGGCAACGGCGATGGCCAGGGATGCCGTAAGCCCCAGCGCAATGAAAAAAATCCTCGCATATGCAGAGGTTTGTACTGAAATGTCGCGCACACGCTTTGCATGATTCGCGAAGATCTGCTTTTCTTCGCTGGGCACACCGAACACCTTTGCAAGCTGCGCACCGGCCACGTTAAAGCGCTCAACCATGGTGTTGGTCATCGACGAAGAGAGGTCATACCCCTCACGCGTCAGGGCCTGCAGTTTACGGCCGACGTAGCGCGCCGGCACCAGAAAAACGGGTATGAGCACGAGCGCAACCACAGTAAGCTGCCAGGAAAGAATGAACATCGCTCCGAGAACGAGCACGGTGGTTACAATATTACTCACTACGTTTGAAAGAATGTCGGTGAACGCGCTGCTAATTCCACCCACATCCGTATTAAGCCTGCTCACTAGGGCACCGGTGCGTGTGCGCGTGAAGAATGCGAGAGACATCTGCTGTATATGCGAAAAGACGCGCACACGCATATCAAGCAGCATGTCCTGGCCGACACGCGTCGCGAGCACGCGTTGGAGGAACGTAAGGAGACTGTCTACTATAGATATGCTACCGGCAAGAAATGCAAGCTCGATGACAAGACGTGCATTACTGTTTAAAATTCCATTATTAATTATTTCGCGATAGATGAGTGGGTTGATAACACCAACCACCGCATCGAGTATGACGAGTATCAGAAAGAGAGCGAGCGTCCATGTATAAGATGCACCAAAACGCAATATTCGCTTGAAGGTCCCGGGTTGTATTGTTTTCTGGCTCGCATCCCTGTCGCGTGCAAAAGAGCGCAAGCTCCCGAACCCGGCTCTTCCTGGAGGCATCGGGCAAGTATAACAAAAACGCCGAAAACGGATCTAACGCGCGTAGCTTGTCCACCCAAAAAATAAAACGGCGTATCAACTAAGAGCATCGGTCGCGGCACTGGCGCCCGAAAAACAAGGCTTCCGGACGGAGGCGTAGTCATCCGAACTGTCGGCATAGTCCGATAAAAAGTACTGAACCCCCGGCTCAAAACCTCGATATTTTCTGGCGCTGATTTTTGATCTGTCCGGTTCGAATCCGCGAGAGATCGAAAATCATCCTCTTCCACGGGTGCGACAGCTTCAGAGTTTCGCGAACCGGTATCCTTCCGCCTCAAGCTTCGGCACAATCTGCTTGAGCACGACAAGGCTTTCTGGGGAGTTCGGACCGCCGATGTGCATGAGGACGGTCGCACCACTTGTCGCGTTCGTGAGCACGGTGCGCACGATCGCCCTCGCATTTTTGTTAAACGGATCGCCGGATATGTCAGTACCATCGTTGATCGTATAGCCAAGGTTCCTCACGAGCGCCTTGTTTTGCGTATTCGTACAATCGCCGGGGAAACGGAAGTGGGTCGCCGTTTGCCCCGTATCCCGCTTGATGATGTTCTCCGTTTTGGCAATCTGGTCAGCTTTTTGTTGGTCGGAGGTGAGCGTACTAAGCCAATAACAGTGCGGAATGAACGAAGACTCGTCGTAGCTGTGGTTCTCGAATGCGAAGTCGCTACTCGAAGCGAGGCTATGCATGAGGTCCGGGTACGCAATCGCGAACAGTCCCGAGACGAAGAATGTGGCAGGAATGTTGTGCTGTTCGAGATATGCAAACAGCGCAGAGTTGTACCACTCCTTACCTGTGTCGAGTGTCTTTCGATACATTGGTTCGTTCATGTCCATGTCGAAAGAGAGATAGATCGTTTTCGAGGTGGTCGCTACTGAACTCGTAGTTGCCGTTGAAGTGGCTATGGCAATGTGCAGAGGAGGACGATGCGAGAGACCGAACCACGAGGAAATGAGCATGGCGGTCCCGGTTACGAGCGATGCGAAGAAATGCATGTTTAAAATCTACCACCATCCGGCTCGGACCCAGAGTTCTCGATGGGCAACGGTGTGCTAATAGAGCACTCCCTGGTATGCGACCATCTGTGTCATAACATCGATGGCAATATACGTCAATAGCGATGAACAACGCGGGGGGCAAGCCCCCGCGTTTCTAGTCCAGCAGCTTGAGTTGCTTGAGCACGCGCAGGTAGCGCTCTTCTTCCTTCAGCTGGTTCCGAATGTATGCGGATATGGCTTGTTCGTTCTTTGTGCCCACCGTCTCTGCATAGTATGAGGGTGACCAGAGTTTGCCGCCCCAAAAGTACTTCTTCTTGGTGTCGGGGTAGCGCTGGAAGAATTCTCGGGCTGAGACGCTCTTCAGTATCCGCATACATTCGGATACGGACATGGTTGGCTCGAGCGCCACGAGCGCGCGCACATGGTCCGGTGGTATCTCTATCTCCTGCATCTCGATAATGCCGCTCTGCGATACTTCGGAGTCCACACGAGGTGGTACTGCAGTTTGTATATGTGATGTTCAGCACGCCGCAGCTCCATGATGGATAGCGTACCCCGTGTGGGACACGCTATCCATCGTGGGGGCAAGCCCCCGCGGTTTTCGCTGCGCGGCTAAAAA
>VFSW01016624.1_pt1 | contig 10027 bp, 9 predicted proteins | sample 5358111 | NCBI WGS metagenome assembly VFSW01 (sample SAMN11554181, study PRJNA540505) | mine drainage metagenome | isolation source: sediment from site ElyBrook_90M | place: USA: Ely Copper Mine, Vershire, VT | collected 2017
CCAGCCGGAATCCAAGACCGGCCACACAGCGGAGACGCGCAATATTCAACGGCTGCCACCTCCGGGTCAAATTGTGCCGGCGTCGAGTGTAGAGCAAGGGGCGGAGACTGAGGGCCTGAGGGGCTGAGGGTGGGCGGTTGCTGTTCGAGACCGCGCGGGGTTGTTACAATCAGGTTGGCTTTTTCGAGGAACCGGCAAATTTTGTGGGGGGAGACGGGAATGGAAGTGGCGATTTCCAGAGCGCGCGTGTCCGAGCCTGCCGCGGCCAGCGGCGGCCTGAGCCCCGAGCGACTGACGAATATCTACCGGCTCATGTATCTCTCCCGCCGCGTGGACGACCGCGAGATCCTGCTCAAGCGCCAGCAAAAGATATTCTTCCAGATCTCCGGGGCCGGCCACGAGGCGCTTCAGGTGGCCGCAGGCCTGGCGTTGCGACCTGGCTACGACTGGTTTTTCCCCTACTATCGCGATCGCGGACTGTGCCTTGCGCTGGGCGTTACGCCCACCGAGATGCTGTTGCAGGCGGTGGGCGCCGCCAGCGACCCGGCCAGCGGCGGACGGCAGATGCCGACGCACTGGAGCAGCAGGCAACTGCACATTGTCAGCACTTCATCCTCGACCACCACACAACTGCTGCACGCGGTGGGGTGCGCAGAGGCCGGCCGCTACTTTAGCCGCCATCCCGAGACAGCCGAAAAAGCTCAGGGCGACTACCGCGCCTTCCACGACGTGGAGTTCCACGGCGATGAGGTAGTGCTGACTTCCCTTGGCGAGGGTTCCACCTCCCAGGGCGAGTTCTGGGAGGCGCTCAACACGGCCTCCAACCGCAAACTTCCCGTCATTTTCCTGGTAGAGGATAACGGCTACGCCATCAGCGTGCCGGTGGAAGTGAACACGCCGGGCGGAAATATTTCGCGGCTTGTCGCCAACTTCCCGAACTTCCACTTTGCCGAGGTGGACGGCACCGATGTGGAGGCCTGCCTGAAGGCATTTGAGGAAGCGGCGGCGCACTGCCGCGCGGGCCTGGGGCCGGCGTTTGTGCATGGCCACTGCGTGCGGCCTTACTCCCACTCGCTGTCCGACGACGACAAGCTCTACCGCTCCACGGCCGAACGCGAAGCAGACGCCATGCGCGATCCGATCACCCTGCTGCAGATGCGCCTGCTGCGGGAGGGGATCCTGACTGCCGAGCAGATCAACGCACTCGAGCAGGAACTGGACCGCGAGGCGGAACAGGCCGCAGAGCGCGCTCTTGAAGCGCCCCTGCCGACGGTGGAGTCGATCGTCGACCAGGTCTACTCGCCGGATCTGGATCCGACCAGCACACTGTTTGCGTCGGAGCATGTCGAGGCGCCGGGGTCGGCGGGCGGAGGCAAGGCCGGGGGCGACAAAGGCAGTTCGCCGCGCACCATGGCCGACCTGATCAACGCGTGCCTGCACGACGAGATGCGGCGCGACCAGCGGATTGTGGTCTATGGTGAAGACGTGGCCGACGCTAGCCGCGAGGCGGCGCTCAGCGAGGTCAAGGGCAAAGGCGGCGTCTTCAAGCTCACGGCCGGGTTGCAGACCGAGTTCGGCTCCGAGCGTGTTTTCAACTCCCCGCTGGCCGAGGCCAACATTGTGGGCCGTGCGGTGGGCTATGCGGCGCGCGGCATGAAGCCGGTGGTGGAAATCCAGTTCTTCGACTACATCTGGCCGGCCATGCACCAGATCCATAACGAACTGGCGCTGATGCGCTGGCGCTCGAACGGCGCGTGGGCATCTCCGGCGGTGATTCGCGTGCCGATCGGCGGCTACCTGACCGGTGGATCCATCTATCACTCGCAGTCGGGCGAGAGCATCTTCACGCACATACCGGGGCTGCGGGTCGTGTTCCCGTCGAATGCGCTGGACGCCAACGGCCTGCTGCGCACCGCCATCCGCTGCGACGATCCGGTGCTGTTTCTGGAGCACAAGCGACTCTATCGCGAAACCTATGGGCGGGCGCCTTACCCTGGGCCGGAGTTTGCGATTCCGTTCGGCAAGGCAAAAATTGTGCGGCCGGGAAGCCACGTCACGCTGGTGACGTATGGAGCCATCGTGCCCCGCGCACTGCAGGCGGCGCAGAAGGCAAAGCTACAGGGCGTCGAAGCGGAGATTCTGGACCTGCGCACGCTGAACCCCTACGACTGGGAGGCGATTGCGGCGCCGGGCAGGAAGACCAGCCGGGGGATTTGGGCCCACGAGGACATGATCAGCTGGGGTTATGGCGCGGAGATCGCAGCGCGCATCGCCGACGAGCTGTTCGAGTACCTGGATGCGCCGGTACGCCGGGTGGGCTCGATGGATACGTTTGTGGCCTATCAGCCGCTGCTGGAAGACGCGATTCTGCCCCAGCCGGAGACGATTCTCAAGGCGATTCTGGAGCTGAAAGCGTATTAGGCTGGGGTTGAAGAACCTGTGCGGGGAGAGGCACGCGATTCCAACGGTACGGGTTGAGGACCATACACGTCAGGGAAGGCAACGATGCTGGAAAGAGCGGTAGGCATTCTTCAGGAAGATCCGACACGAATTCCCGCTCGCCTGTGGGGCAAGTGGCGGGCGCTGAGGCTATCCTGGCAATCGAATGTGGTGGTTGAGGGCAAGGTCAACATCCTGGGCAGTCCACTGATCGACATCCGCAGGGGATGCAAGCTCACGCTCGGCAACGGCGTCATTCTCACCTCGAGAAACAGGGGCTACCACCTGAACCTGCCTGCGCCTGTCAAGCTGTTTGCGGACCGCCCCGGCGCCGAGATCACGATCGGCGCCGAGACGCGCATCGCCGGATCGTGCATTCACGCCTGGCGGTCGATCACCATCGGCAAGCGCTGCCTGATTGCGGGCAACTGCCAGATTGTCGACAGCAACGGCCACGATCTCTCCTTTCCGAAAGTGGAGAAGAGGATGCGCACCACCGGTTCGAGCTACCCGGTGGTCATTGAAGACGATGTGTGGCTTGGCGCCAACACTGTGGTTCTGCCGGGCGTTCGCATCGGCCGCGGTTCCATCATTGGCGCCAACAGCGTGGTGAGCACGAATATTCCGCCCATGGTGGTGGCCCGTGGAAATCCCGCCGAGGTGGCCTTCGACTTCCAGTTAGACTAAGTTGAGTTGACCGGTTCCGATCTTTGCAAGCGGAAGGCAGACGGGGATGCCGGCCCAGGCGGAGGTCCTCTGAAGAACACGCTCAAGCGCTTGTTCAAGCCGGTGTGGGCGCCCATTCGAGACGCGCTGCCGGCGAAGGCGCACGTGGTCCTCGATCAGCTAAGGGTGCATCACCGGCTGCCGAATCTCAAGCATCCTCGAACCTTCAGCGAAAAGATCGCGCGGCGCGAACTCTTCGACCGCGACCCGCGGATTCCCGCCCTGGTGGACAAGATCGCCGCCAAGCAGCAGATGGCGGCCCGCTTTGGCGCGGACTTTGTCATTCCCACTCTGGCTGTGTTTGCAAGCGACGCAGAGGTGGACTTTGCCGCTCTCCCTTATCCCTGCGTCATCAAACCGAGCCACTCGTCCGGCTACAGCCTCTTTCTTCAGGAACGGCCCGCGAACCAGGCCCAGGTGCGCCGCGGGCTGCGCCGTTTTCTGCGCCACCGCCATGAGCGCGAAGCCGAAGAGTGGGCTTACTCGCAGGTTGCGGCGCGGCTGCTGGTTGAGCCGTTCCTCGAAGGAGGCGCGCATGGGCTCATCGACTACAAGTTCCACACCTTCGGCGGGAGGGTGTTTGCGATCCAGGTGGATGTGAACCGCTTCGGCGATCACGCGCGCTGCTTCTTCGACAGGGAGTGGAAGCGGATGCCGCTGGAACTGCTTTATCCCGCAGCATCGTTCGAGATTTCCAGGCCCGCCGCGCTGGATGCGATGATGCGCCGCGCGGAGCAGATAGGCGAGAGCTTCTCGTATGTCCGCGTAGACCTATACGAAGCGGGCGGAGAGCCAAAGTTCGGCGAAGTGACTTTCTATCCAGGCGCCGGGCGCGAGGTCTTCAAGCCGCGCGAGTTCGATGCGCTCTTCGGCGCGCAGTGGAGTGAGTGAAGCCGGTTTCGTGCAGGCTGGGGGCTGTTATGAGTCGGGCGATGCGCGGGCAGGAGAGGGCCGGTACGGTTAGCGTTATCGGCCGGGGCAGTTCCCCGGAGTTTCGCCGCCGGTGCGGGGAACGGTCCAGGCAACGGACGAAAGCTTCGCCGGATACAATACGAAGATGATGTTTTGCATTCCATCGGCGCGGCCTTTCCACTGGCCGGCCGCGCGCAGGGCGGAACTGGCGGCATGAAGAACTCTCTGCGCCTTCTGCGCTACGGGCTGCCGTATGCCCTGCAGTTGCTGCCGGGCGTGCTGCTGCTGGCGGCGGTGGGTGTGCTCGACACATTTCGCACCCTGCTCTTCCAGCCCATCTTCGACCAGGTTCTCAGGCCGGATGCGCCCGAGGGACCCATCACCCTGGGCCTCGTCAACTCGCGCTGGCACTTCGACCTGAGGATCCTGGTGCCGCATTTTCTGCACATGCACAATGCGTGGAATGTGGTGGCTTTTGCGCTGGTGCTGTCGACACTATTCAAGGGCGTCTGCGATTACCTGGGCACTTACCTGGTGAATTACGCCGGCTTCGGCACCATCACCGATCTGCGCAACCATCTTTACGAAGCCACCCTGCGCCGCTCCTCGAGCTTCTTCCACAAGTACCCGACGGGCACCATTCTTTCCACGCTGATCAACGATGTGGACAAGGTGCAGTTTGCGCTGAGCTCGGTCATTGGCGAGTTCCTGCAGCAGTTTTTCACGTTCCTGGTGGGGATGGTCTTTGTCATCAAAATGGGCGGGTACCTGAGCTGGGCGCTGCTGCTGTTTGTGCCCGTCGTGGTCACCTCTGCGCGCAAGATAGGCGGAGAAGTGCGCACGCGCACCCGGTCAGGCCAGGACAAGCTGGCCGAGATCCAGAACATTCTGCATGAAACCGTGACGGGCAATCGCATTGTCAAGGCCTTCAACACCGAGCTGTGGGAGATTCTGCGCTTCAAGAAAGCGGCCACGCGCCTGTTCCGCGCCAACCTGCGCAATGTGCGCATTCAGTCCATCAGCTCGCCGCTGATGGACAATATCGGCGCCATCGCCATCGCCCTGCTGCTGTTCATCGGCCGCAACGAAATCATGCACGGGCGCATGACCATGGGCATGTTCGGCGCCTTCATCATCCTGCTGTTCAAGCTCTACGATCCGGTGCGCAAGTTCGCCTATTTCTACAACAGCTTTCAGCAGGCCGCGGGCGCATCGTCTTCCATCTTTGCCTTCTTTGACAGCGAGGACGACGTCAAGGAGCGTACTCACGCTTTCGGCCTGGAGCGATTTCACAAGTCGATCCGCTTTGAGAATGTGGGCTTCTCCTACTCGACCGCGGAGGGCGAACACCAGATTCTGCACAACGTGGATCTCGAGGTGCGCGCCGGGGAAGTGATGGCGCTGGTGGGCCCGAGCGGGGCCGGCAAGTCCACGCTGGTGAACCTCATTCCGCGCTTCTTCGATGTTACTTCGGGTTCCATCCTCATCGACGGCAACGACCTGCGTTCCATCACGCTGTCTTCGCTGCGCCGCCAGGTGGCGCAGGTGACGCAGGAGACGATCCTCTTCAACGACACGGTGCGCAACAATATCGCCTACGGCCAGCCGGATGCGAAGGCGGATGTGGTGGAGCGCGCGGCGCGGAATGCGCTGGCTCACGACTTCATCCTGCGCATGCCACAGGGGTACGCGACGGTCATCGGCGAGAAAGGCTTTCGCCTTTCCGGCGGCGAGCGGCAGCGGCTGGCAATTGCCCGCGCAATTCTGAAGGACGCGCCCATCCTGATTCTCGACGAAGCAACTTCGGCCCTGGACGCGGAGAGCGAGGCGCTGGTGCAGGCCGCGCTGGCGAACCTGATGCAAGGACGCACGGTGCTGGTGATCGCGCACCGGCTCTCCACCATTCGCCGCGCCAACCGCATTGCGGTGCTGGAAGACGGCCGCATCACCGCCGTCGGCTCGCACGAGGAACTTCTCGTTTCCTCGCCGACCTATCAGCGGCTTTATCAACTGCAGTTCAGAGATATGCCCGAGGCGCAGGGATCGGACCCGCTTGAAAAGGACCCGTCTCAAATGCAACTGGCGCTCACGAATGGGCCAGAGGAGTAGCACGACATGCCGATCTATTCGATGACCGGGTTTGCACGCGTTCAGGTGCGTGTTCAGGATCAGCTCAGTTATACGCTGAGCCTGAAGAGTGTGAATCATCGTTTTCTCGATGTACAGTTGCGGATGCCCAATGGACTCGACGCGCTGGAGGTGGAACTTCGCAAGGCGTTGAAGGACGCGCTGGTGCGCGGCCATGTGGATGTGACGCTGAACGTGGATCGTACCGCGCAACAGAAGGCCGGTTATAATCGCGAGCTGGTGGCGGGTTACGTTGCCGCGTTTACCGCGGCGCGCGATGAGTTCGGCCTGAGCGGGGAAGCCGACCTGAACGCGATTCTGCGCTTGCCCGGCGCGCTGCAAAGCGACAACCGGGGCGACGACGACCTGGCGGTTCTGGCCGAAAGCGTGCGCCAACAGACTGCGCCGCTTCTCGACGAGTTGAAGATCATGCGTGCGCGCGAGGGCGAGGCGCTGGCCGCGGTGCTGCACACCACGCTCGACCGGCTTACCGAGGCGACCGATGGCGTGGCCGAGCTGCGGCCGGAGATTGAGCAGCGTTTTCAGGACCGGCTCACACAGCGCCTGCTTGCCGCCACCGGACCGGATTTCAACCGGCAGCGGCTGCTCGAAGAGGTGGCCGTGATCGTGGAGCGCAGCGATGTATCGGAGGAACTGGCGCGCATGCACACGCACATCGGGCACTTCCGCGAACTGCTCGAGGCGGGCGGCGAGGTGGGCAAGAAGCTCGATTTCCTGCTGCAGGAGATGAATCGCGAGGCCAATACCATGCTCTCGAAGACGGGCGGCGTGGGCGGGAAGGGAACCCGCATGACCGAATTGGGATTGGCCATGAAAGCGGAGATTGAAAAGGCACGCGAACAGATTCAGAACGTGGAATAGAGCAGGGAACAGGGATCAGGGGTCAGGGCGGAGTAGACGAAATGGGGAAGATCACGATCTACGGCTGGAACATTGGCTTTAACAAGGTTTCCCATACCAAATTGCTGCGCGCGGAGCTTGGCTATTCGCTATTGCAGGCCAAGTCCATCACAGACGCAGTGGTGGATCGTCAATCGGTCGCCATCGAGGTCGCAGACGACAAGACGGAGCGCTTCGCATTCGAGATGAACGAACTTGGTGCGAAGTATAGAGTGTATGAAATCGACGGGGTTAAACAAGGGCAAAACGACGCTCGCTGAGGGACAATCAAATCGTGGCAGGCATTCTCTTTATGATTTCGGCGCCTTCGGGCTCAGGCAAAAGCACCCTGGTGAGCGAGTTGCGCAAGCAGGTCAGCGGGGTGGACTTCGCCATCTCGTGGACCACGCGATCGCCGCGCGGGTCGGAGGAAAACGGGCGCGAATACAACTTCACCTCGCGCGCGGAATTCCAGCGCATGATCGACGCGGGCATCTTCCTGGAGTATGCCGAGGTCTTCGGCAACTTCTACGGGACCGCGCGCCAGTCGCTGGACGAGGCGCGCGCCGCCGGCCACGATCTGCTGCTGGATATCGACGTGCAGGGCGGGGCACAGGTGCGGGCCAGGATGCCGGAGGCGGTAAGCATCTTTGTGCTGCCGCCCAACCCCAAGGTTCTGCGCACCCGCCTGCGCAACCGGAGCCGCGCCGAGGGAGTGGTGAACGAGGCGGAACTCTACCGGCGGCTGTCAGAAGCCAGCAAGGAGATTGAGAATTTTCGCGAGTACGGTTATATTCTGGTCAACGACATTCTGGATCGGGCGGTCGCGCAATTGGAGGCCATTGTGCTGGCCGAACGCTTCTATCGCAATGGCGAGGTCATTGCGTACCGTTCGCGCCGAGTGTTGGAGGTGGCCGCGGCCTGCCTGCAGATGAATGCGCAGGAGCGGTTGAGTCCCGTGCTGGAAGCCTTTGGGATTGTCGGGTCCAACGGCGGCCAGCAGCAGCTCGACTTCGGGGCCAGCCCTGAGGACGACGACAACGACGAGGTCAAGGACACCCATGACGATTGAGACCCAGTTCGACTCGAAATATCGCAAGGTTCTGGTGGCCGCGCGCCGGGCGCGTCAACTTCAGAGCGGTTCCCACGCTCTGATCCATAGCCAGTCCAACAAAGTCTGCCGCATCGCCCAGGATGAGATTGACGCCGGGAAGATCGCTTATGTAAAGACCGCCACCGAGGTGCAGAAGCCGCTGGTGGAAGGTCCGGCGATTCCGATCCTGCTGAGTTAGTCTCCCCGGCAACCCGAAGGACTCGAAACGTTCTACAATCGAGCCATGAGGGTCACGGTGGGGGTCTCGGGCGGCATTGCCGCCTACAAGGCAGCGGAACTCGTGCGGGTTCTCCAGCGCCAGGCTGTTGAAGTTCATGTGGTCATGACAGCCGCGGCGGGGAAGTTCATCCAGCCGCTCACCTTTGCCTCGCTCACCGGCCACAAGGTCATCACCAGCCTGTGGGATGAGTGGGACTCGGCCGAAGCGACCGCCGAACAGAACGGCATTGAGCACATCGGCGAGGCGCAGTGGGCCGAGGCCCTTGTCATAGCTCCCGCCACGGCCAATATCCTGGCCAAGTTGGCGCACGGCATTGCGGACGATTTTCTCACCACCATGGCCCTGGCCACGCGCGCCCCGCTGCTGGTGGCTCCGGCCATGAACGTCAACATGTGGGAGCATCCGGCCACCCAGGCGAACCTGGAGATTCTCAAACAACGCGGCGTACGCGTCATCGAGCCCGGCGCCGGTTCGCTGGCATGCGGCATGGTGGGCGCGGGACGCATGGCCGAACCGGAGGCGATTGCCGACGCGGTGCTGAATGCGCTGGGCCGGCGCCACGACCTGGCCGGCGAAGTTGTGCTGGTTACAGCAGGCGGCACGCGCGAGGCGCTGGATCCAGTGCGTTTCCTCGGCAACCGGTCGAGCGGGAAGATGGGCTACGCGCTGGCCGATGCGGCGCAGAGCCGCGGAGCCAAGGTCATCCTCATCAGCGGCCCGTCGGCGCTGCATCCGCCGCCGCACTGCGAACTCGTCAAAGTGATTACGGCTGACCAGATGCGGCAGGCGGTAATGGAGCGCATGACCGAGGCCACGCTCGTGATCAAGGCGGCGGCGGTGGCCGACTACCGCCCGGTGAACGTGGCCGACCAAAAGCTGAAGCGCACCGGACCCATCACGATCGAGCTTGCGCCCACCGAGGACATTCTTGCCGAGGTGGTGCGGCGGCGGCGGCCCGGGCAACTGATTGTGGGCTTCGCCGCGGAAACCGAAAATCGCATGGAAAATGGCCGCGCCAAGTTGCTGCAAAAAGGCGCCGACGCCATCGTGGTGAACGCCGTCAGCGGCGACGGCGTGGGCATTGAGGCCGACTCCAATGCCGCGACCTTCCTTACGCTCACCACCTCCATTGATTTGCCGGAGATGCCCAAGCGCAACCTGGCCGACCGCATTCTGGACGAGATTGTCACGCTGCGGCGTCCGCGCACGCTGGTGGTGGAGATGGATGAGCACGGGGATGAAAAGTCGCGCCAGGACGCAGTGCTGAAGCAGGCCGAGGCGCCCGTCGCCTCGCGCCGCCAACTGATTGTGGAGTAGACCGCGTTGGCGCCAACCTTCGATCCAGCTACCCGCGATGCACTGTTCGCCCGCGTCCGCTTCTATCGCGACCTGGGCCTGACGGAGTTTTATCGCCGCCCCGTCGACCCGGCGCTGCTGGCGCAGTTTGAGTCCGCTTCCGTTCCACCGCAAGAGAGCGAACTGGATCCGGCGCACAGGCTGGGTGCCCCATCCTTTCCGCGTCCTTATGCGGAAAGGGTGGGAGAGCCCCCCGCATCGCCACCCCAACCCGCACCACCCCACGAGGAACA
>VFSW01016625.1_pt1 | contig 10027 bp, 4 predicted proteins | sample 5358111 | NCBI WGS metagenome assembly VFSW01 (sample SAMN11554181, study PRJNA540505) | mine drainage metagenome | isolation source: sediment from site ElyBrook_90M | place: USA: Ely Copper Mine, Vershire, VT | collected 2017
CCGGCGGGTGCGACCGCGGCAGTTTCGGGTGCGCTCCTCGGTCCAACTCCAGATCGTCGAGCCAGCCGGCAGCCTGCATCGCGCTGGTGAGCGCCGCGAACGTGTAGTGGGCAGCCTGGCGCTGGGCGTCGGCGGGGCCGCACCCCAAAAGTGCGCGAGCCTCGACCATCGCCACAAGAAGTAGCTCGCTGGCAAAGCCGTCCGCCCGGAGCTCGCCGGCCCAGGCGGAGAGATCCGCGTCCGCTACTGCGCTCGAGGGGATCTGCCGCAGAAGCTGTGTGGCAGCGCTCTCCAGATGCTCGAGCGGCCCGTCGGGGCCGCGCACATCGCGCCGATAGACCGCGTGACCGAGCTCGTGCAGGAGAAGCCACAGCTCGCCGAGGCTTGCCGCGAGAGCCAACTCACGCTGCGCCCCGGCTGGGGCCGAGGCGTACTGCATGAGCAGCGGCATCAGCGAGTCGCGCGACAATACGCCTTGCAGGTACTCGTCACGGATCACTTCGAGCTCGTCGACGCCCTCGACCAGCCGCCTGCCGGACAGCTCGACCCTCGTCCAGGGTCGCACATCGCCTTCCCTGGCGACTTCCCGCCAGTCGCCAACGAGGGTCGCAGCCACAAGCTGCAGGCGCCAAACCGTGTGCAGCAGCACCTCCGACACGAGCAGGTACTGCGTGCGGCTCTCGCCTGCACCGGGGACCGTGCCCGCGTACGCGTTGACATCCCCCCGAACGTGATAGACGCGCCACTCGACTCCCCCGAGCAGCGTTTCGACGCGAGGGGCGTGACGCGCAATGGTCTGTAGCAGTACTTCGCGCATGTGCGGCGCATCGCGGCCGTCGCTCTTGCGCAGCATTTCGCGATAGCGGTCGTCGAAAGTCATCGCGCCTCCTTACAGCGAGTCCGCAAGGCAGCTGTCTTGTACTCCTCGGATTCAGGCCGCGATCCCGCAGGGCGCGCGGCTTTCAGGCAAAGCGCGCGCGCACATCCCCGACAAACACGTAGGCCAGGTACGTCGGCGACTCGGCCGCGTGGCGCTTGCGGATCGCTCGCAGCACATGCGCGACCGGCCTCTTCTCCGTCAAGGCCGCCGTGACGACCTCGTCGAGCACGCGCAGCGCGTGATCGTCGTAGACCGGCCACAGCGGAGCAATCATGCCTCCGTACTTGCGCCGCACAAACGCCTCGGCCCAGCCCCCGACCGATCCGAGCGAGTCACCTGCCGCGGCCGTCTCGCAGGCGTTAAAGAAGACCAGCGTCCGGGCGTCTTCGGCCAGGCAGTTGTTGCCCGCCCTGACCTCGACGGACGTGAGTGGATCGTCCTCCAGGTAGATCTGCGAGCCCATTGCACCGCCTAGGAAGCTGCCGTGACCCGCGAAGTGAAGAAACGCAACCGGCGAGGAGGGCGACTGCCCGAGCAGCTGCAAGACGCTCGCGCGCGTGGCCGGCACGGGCGCCGCGCCGTGCTGGGTGCGCAATAGCTTCGCCTCGAGCTGCGCGCTCGGCAGCAGCGGCACCGTCGTGGACCGGCTGTAGTCCGGGGCGATCGACAAGACGCGCCCGCGCGGCAAGTCCTTCTCCATGAACGTCTTGTAGTCGACAAGCCATCGCGCGACGGGATGGTCGACCGCAAGTAGGCCCGCATCAGGGACGTCCTCGGGCCAGACAAGCTCCCAAGGGATGTACGGATCGTCGGACATGATCTGAATGTCAAACCCGTCGCCCAGCGCCGCGCGAAGCGCCTTGTACGTCTCGCGAAAGCACGGCGGCGCCGCGCCCCAGAGCACGCTGCCCACCCCACGGAAGAACGCCATGTGATCGGCTCGGCGTGGCGCGGCGCCCTTGGCGAGCGAGCGTGCGTACTCCGCGGCCTGGCCGCCCACCGAGCAGTCCCCGGTCATCCGCGGCGGAAGACCGGCGACGCGCTGGTTGGTGTCCAGCACCCATGTCAGCTCGCCGGGCTGATCGCGATTGCGGCGGAGAATGAGCACGGTGAGGACAGGCGCTTGCGCCGGTCCCGCCGTCACTTGAGCGGCCCCCTTTAGTGACGCGGGAGCCGTTTCGGCGGGAGGCGCATCCCCGCCCTCGGGAGCCGCCGCAGCGGGGCGGTCGGCCACACGGAAGACGGCTTGCGCCGCGCCTGCGAACGCGCCGCCCACCGAGAAGCTCATCGTGACCGTAAGGTCTGCGCCCGGGTTGGCTGACGAAGCCACCGTAACCGGGAAGGTGCACGGGATGCTCGGAGCGTCCCGCCGCACCAGGATGAGACGCACGTCGTCGCCCGGGCGCACCAGGAGCTCGGGCGGCGGGATGAGTCGTACGACGACCCCAATGTCCTTCCATCCCGTTAGTGCGGTGAACGCAAGCATGTCCGCGCCGGCGGCCCCCTCGGGGGGCAGCACGAGGTCGACATCGATGGAAGCCATCTCGCCTGGAGCCAGAAGACCTCGCACGCTCGTCTTGGGCGACCGCTCGACGCGTTCGGTGGTCGGCGCGGGCGCGGCGCCGAGGCCGATGGACCGCTTGTTGGTAAGAAAGGAGTCGCCGCGCATCCGGTCCTCCCCGGACCAAGCCAACGCGCCTGTAGGCCCGCGGCCTTCACCGATCGCAAGCGGCTTGCCGGGGGCTGCGAGAATGAACCGCCCGCGCCTGGTTTGCGCCCGCGGGGGAGGCGGCGCGCGAAGGGGGGCGCGGCCGGCGGTGGCACCCGCTGCCTGGTCGAACACCGCGCTGCGATGATTTTCGTGCAGATCGAGCGCCTCACTCAGCGCGGCACCCTGATCGGCTCGCTGCAGCCGCGCGAACAGTTCGCCGGCGCGAAGCGCATACAGCCGGTCGCTTACGCGAAGAACGACACCTGCGTCATGGGGAAGGTCCCAGATGGTGTCGGGTAGCGACCGGATGGGTTTGTCGGCGCTCTCGACCAGATGCACGTCCGACCACCGGACGAACCCCTCGGCAGGCTGCGTGCGGGTCGGTGCCGGTGGTTGCTCATAGGCTGCAAAGACGTCCGATACCGGCGTGACTCGGCCGCCACCGACGACCGTTACGCGGTAGGCTCCGGGCTCCGCGGGGTGCACGCTACCTCGATGCCAACCGTCCGCAGAAAGCGACAGCTGCACTACGTCGACCTGCTTGTCAGGCTGGCCCCGATCGGACGCGAGCAGCTCCAGATACGCAGTCAGGTCCACGCTGTCGGGGGAGGGCTCCGGCCCGTTCGGGGTCGAGCGCACCGGGCGGCACGCGAGCTCGAGCGGCGCGCCGCACGCGGCGGCATCCTCCAGGACCAGGGACAAGCCGACGCGATCGGCGGCGGCAACGCCCCAATTGAAACGGTTTGGCTCGGGTGAGTGCTCGGCCCAGAGGCGAAAGGGCCCTACGTCGGCGTCCGACAGGACCCCCTCGAGCTGCTGCAGTACGTCGGCCGAGTTCTGAAGCGATGCATGCCGATCGGTCGCGTAGCGCTCGATTCCTGCGTTGCTCCACTCGTCCGGGGTCGCCGACAGACGCGGCACGGTGCCGTCGCCCTGAAAATCTTGGCCGCCCAGCGTCGTCACCATCGTTGCGCCGCCGTTGGCAATGCGCGCGGAGAGGTTTGTCGTCTGGTGAAACCCCACAAACGGCACGACCTTGTAGCTTGGCGCACCCGAGGCCTTGCCTATTGCGGCGGCATCATCCATCTCGGCGTAGAAGCTGCGCGCGCTCTTGAGCCTCTCGCCGTTGATGTTGGGGATCTGCGCAAGGTCCACCATGTGCTTGAGTGCGCCGCCCTCTTCGAGGCAGGTGTAGGTCGGCAGCAACTGGTAGACCGACGTCAGAGACCGCACCATCGCGGTCAAGTCCACGAGGGTGATGGGGCCAAGCGTCTTCTTGAAGCCGTTGACCAGGACGTCCAAGGCGTTCATGGAGCCACGGAAGGGCGTACCGAATGTCACCAGACCGCGCGTGAGCTCACGCCCGCCGAGCTTCTCGATGTAGTAGCGCGCGACCAGACCGCCCATGGAATGGCCGAGAAACCAGACCTTGGCGTTGGGGTTGTTCGTTCGCTGGCGGTGCAGCGCAAGCCAGGCGGGAACCTGCTGGGAGAGCTTGCGAGCCGCCACCCGGTTGTCGCGCCGCCAGTCGTAGGCGAACCCGAAGTAGTTCTGCCCCTCCACCAAACCGAAGCGCGACTGGAGCATCGTGGCGACGCGCGTGTACCCGTCGACCTTCCAGAAGCCGGGCAGAATCGTCGTGTCGGGCAACAACCTAGTCGCAACGACATCGTCGACTGCGTCGTCGAGCGAGTCGTGATCGAGGGTCAGGGCTTCGATGCTTCCCCCGAGCGAGGTGGCGGCACGAAAGAGCGCCCCCGCGCCCATCGACCACACCTCGGTCGTTCCCTTGCGAAGGACGCTTCCAAGTATCCCGGGCAGCAGCACGACCATGTCGGTGAAGGGCATCGCTCTCCTCGTGTCGGGCGCGCATCAATCGCCGCCCCCGCGATCGGGCAGCGTACAGCCGACGCAGGGGCAACGTCATCGCCCACGCGAGCTGGCGAAGAGGCAACGGCGCCGAGGGTCAACGGCGGCTGCCCCCGGGTGCCATAGCCCAGCAGCGTGGCTACGCTCTTGGGTGCCATAGCTGAACGAGGGCTTCTTTGTAGCCCTTAATCGCTACGCGGACCCGCTCAAGCGCGAGCTGCGCGGGGCGCGGCGTGAAGCCACGGCGCTCGAGGCTCTCTTTTGCGACTCGCTGCCGCAGATACACACGCCCGGCCGCCCAGTGCGTGAGTCTGGGTCCCGCCCGCTGCGCTGCGGCCGGGTCACGACGGACCGCTCGCGCGGACACGCACGTCGAGTCATTGGAACGGCTCACGCGCCCAGCGTTCCTGGTGCATCTTGCCTACCGCGGTCCGGTAGTGCTCTTCCCGATCTCGCGACTGGCGGTGCCACTGGCATCTGGCGCCTCCGGTCAGGATCGTCTCGACGTAGAGATCATCTGGCCCTTGCAACGGGACGACCCCTCTGCGACCTCGCCAGGACTTGCGACGGGCCCACCGTCAGACAGGTAGCGCTTCAGGATTCTCAACGTCGAGAGTCTTGCGCAGAATGCGCAGCTGGCAGGCGCGCCGTCGTTAGTCCTGTTCTTGCTCGTCGTGGCGCTAACATGGGCGAGGTCGCGAGGGACGATATGAGCGCGTGGCAGAAGCGACGGACCATTCGCACGCTTCCGGAGTTCGTGAAAGAAGTCACAAGCTACCGCGACGACTGCCTCTGGTTTCGTGGCCAGGCCTCCGAACACGAACTGCTGCCTGGGCTCTACCGGGAGCGAAAGGGCCGCCACCTCAGCCGAAACGATCGCTTGGAGAACGAGCACAGCGCTCGTGATCAGTTCGCTTTGCGGGCAGGGCATCGAGCGAACCGCTGATCGCGTCAACCTGTCCCCGAACCCTCGCAAGCTCCTGGTTGGAAACGGCGAGGGTCTGGCGCTCGGAGGCCTCGGCGGCGGAGGCCTCGGTGAGTCGGCGTGATGCGGCGTCGAAAGCCTCCTTCGCGTTGGAGGCCTCAAGAGCAGCGCGATGGCTGAGCGAGGTGAGAGCCGGAGCCGACACGTCCAGTTCGGCGTGTTCCGCGCCGGACTGTGCAAGGCGGGCGCGAACCTCTTCGCTACGGGTCTGTCGGGTGAGGCGCCGCTCCTGAGCAAGGGAGCGCGCCCGCGCGAGCGCGTCGAGCGCGGCGCCGGCGGTCGAAACGGACCTCTTCAACTGTTCCGCCGGCGGCGTCCCGGCAAGCTCGCGCTGGAGGCGTTGAACCTCTGCTTGACGTTCAGCGCGTGCCTCAGTGACGCGCTTGCGCGCGTCGTCGAAGGGAGCTTGGTCGATCAGCGGGTGCTTCGACAGCAAGGCGACGCGGCCCCGAAGCTCGCCCAAGCTCTCGTCAATCACACGCACGTCTGCGGCAACCTTCCTTGCGTCCTGAGAAAGACTCGCTGCCCGCGTTCGTAGCCTCTCTCGATTCTCCTGGAGACCCGCAAGGCGGCTCTCCGCCTCAGCGAGGCCCGGATCTAGTGCCTCCACCGACGACCGCGCGAGGGCGCGAAGCTTCCCATGCGCGAACTTGGTCCTGCAGACTGGGCAAGCACCGTCGTCATCCGTGACGTGCTTCGCGATCGCAAGCAGGGCCTGCTGGAGTTCCGCGGCGGCCCTCCGTCGCTCTTCGAGAACGCGTTCAGCGGCAAGGAAGCTCTCCTCAAGTGCTTGCTGTTCTGCAGACAGTGCCGCCGCGGCGAGATCCACCTGGCGCCGCTGTTCTAGCAGGGCATCTCGGCGCCCCTGCTCCGTTTCGAGCCGCTTCTGGAGCGTTTCGAGCTCGACCAACGCGGCGGTCGCCTTCTCGACTTCGTCGAGCTCTTTGCGAGCGCTGTCGTGGTCTGCCGCCAGCTTGTCGTAAGCAGCAACGTCGTCGCGCGTGCGACGAAGTTCAACCCCGGCGTCCTCCACCTTCTGGTCGAACTCCTTGAGCTGTTGCTCGGCGTCGGCGAGTTCCTGGTCAAGCCGAGCAAGATCCTCGCGGTCACGTAGTGCACGCGTGACTCGCTCGTGTCGTTCGACGGCGGCCTGACGGGAGCGGTTCGCTTCATCCGCGGCCGTCTTCGATTCGGAGGTACGACGAGCGAGCTGCTCTACGCTTGGCGCTAGCCGACCGATCTCCTCCTCCATTGCCTGCGCTCGCATCAGCAAGCCTGACCGTTGCGACATTACGTCCGCCATCTGTCGAGGAAGAACGCGAAGGCGACCGAGGATCCGCAGTTGTTCGTCGCTGTCGGTCACGCCACGCTCGATGGCGATCCGGGCCTCCCGGATTGCTTGGCTAGCTGACGAGAGATCCTCCCCGGCCTCGCTAGCCCTAGCAGCAATGTTGAGCCCTCGCTTCTTGACGAGCTCGCCGACGGCCCTGCTCACGTCTCGCGGCGCGAGGACGTCGCGCATCGTCGCCACCAGCTTCTGCAGCTGCTCGAGACGTTGGAGCAGGTCTGCCCAGCGTTCCCGTCGGCCAACCGCTTCTTGAAGCGCCTCGGCCCGTCGATCCTTCAGTTTGGTGAGCGCGGCCTTGCTGCTCGTCAGATTCGTTCGCACACGCTCGAAGCGCTCGGCACCCGCCAGGGGGCTGACCCTGACCCATCGCTCCTTCGCGCTGAAGGTGATGAGTCGCAGAGAGGCTACCTGCGCGTGAAGGTGCGTCAGGTGGAGGTAGTCGGCCAGGTTCTTCCCGCTCACGCTCCAGCGGGCCTCGTCGGAGCGCAATAGGTCCGCGACGGCAGTCACCCGGGTACCATGCGAGCCCGGGGCCGACATTCCCGGCGGAATAAGCTGGGTTCGCTGCACGCGCTCCTCGGCACCTGCGGCGTCGCGGTACGATAGTCCCACCTCGACGGCTTCGACGCCATCAGCGCGGCGTGCGAGGTCGCGGGCGTCGACCTTGCTTCCCGAGACAATGTCGAGCCGCTTCACAGAGCCAGTGAGGGCCCACTCGATCGCCTCAAAGAGGGAGGTCTTTCCCAGCCCATTCGGACCGCTGAGAAGAACCGCGCACGGTGAGGCCGGCAACGACAACGCGAACTCGCCGTAGCCGCGGAAGTTCCTGATCGTGATGCCTGTCGCGAAGAGCGCCGGACGGTTCATTCCTTCCCCTCCAGGATCGCGGCTAGGTCTTCAGCGATCTGCTGAATGCCGTCAAGCGTCCCCAGACGCGCGATCCATCTGCGCGTTTCCTCGGGGGATAGACTCTTCGTGCTCGCATCGTCCGCCAGACGTTCGAGGGGATCGAGCGACCTTGGCTCCGCCGCGTCGCCCGTCCACGGTTGGGCGAGAAAGGTGCGATCGAGAAAGGTCCCGATCTCCTTCGGATCCGGCTGGCTTGAGGGCAACCAGACAAACTTCCGGCAGAAGCGCTCGTCTGATTCGAAGCGACTGCGGCGTCCCTGCCACCGCGGTTCCTCGCTCGTACCCTTCGGGGCAACGAGGAAGAGATGCAGGTCGCTTCTCCGGGAAGGGATGAGCTCGGAGCGGACAAGCCCAGTCCACCAAAGTGCCGAGCGATACGACTCGTCCGGCTTCTGCGCATCGAGCCCGCACATCAGGATCCCCAGCGAGGCGGGCTGGAGTTCGAACGCCCGCCGAAACTCCGGCAGGCGCTCGCGTCCAGGCTCCCGCCTCTGGACCGACAAACCCTCGAGGAGACCTTCCACCGATGTGGGCGTAGAAGCATCCCGAAGGAGCTGAGGGCTCGGCACCGGCGTCCATCCGAAGCGCGCGGCACGTGCGCGTAGTTCTTGCTCGAGTGCCTCGACGAGGCTCTGCAGGGTCTCATCCATCGGCCTACGCCCCCTGCATCGCCTGTCGCAGTCCGTTGACTCTTTGGTCGTTCATCTGGCCGAGGGCCTCTGCAAGATGCGCCCTTGTCTCGGCCAGCCCCTTCTTCATAGCAGCCCGCAGAAGCGGACCAGCTGTCAGAATCGGAAACGGATCCCCCGGGTGCAGGTAGTTCTGCGCTGCGTCGTCCGACGTGTGAAAGGGAAGGCCCTCGGAGCGGGCAATCGCGAACAGCTCGTTCGAGGCTTCGCCGACCATGCCAAGGATCGCGATGCCGTTCTCCTTCTCGAACATCGCTCGAGGAGCATCGCAGAGTCGCGACGGGGTCCGTTCAGTCGGATGCGATGCGGCGGCAAGTGCGATCACGTGGGCGGGAACCGTTCCGAGCATGAGGTTGTCGACGTTTCCCGACGCGCTAATCGTCACGCTGACGCTGCCCTGCTTCAGAGCCGCTGCGACTGCCAAGGCAACGATGGTCGATCGCGCTAGCTCTTCGAACCGAAGACGGCCCGCTCGTACCACGACGTCGAATCCCGTGCGCGTCCACTCCTCTGCGGTCGCAAGCATGGTGCGAACAAAGGTCATCCGCTGCATCGGGGAAGGGGCCAATGCGGCCTGCCACTCGGCCCACGCCGCCATCATCGCGGCACGAAGGTCGGCTGCGAGGTCATCCTCGTGCAGGTACCTAGCCACGCTGCTCGTGTACCCGGTCCACACGGCGTCGTTCATGAGGCTCGCGAGCTTGTCGGCCAAGTCGGCCTCGGATACATGCGCACGCGGCGGTCCCGATGGGGTCGAGGTGAGCGTGTTGAAGGTGACGTCGGAGGTCTCGCCGAGCCTCCCAAGGGTCCCACCACAGAGGTTCATCCCATGCCGCTGCCATTCGCCAGGGTCTGCGGCCTCCGCCATCGCGCGGGATGACTGGTGCAGCACGAGCCTCGCAAGCGACGTGCTCGCGGCGTCCCCTTTGAAGGGAGGCGCCCCGAGCTGCACGCGAACGCTCGACCCAGAGCCCCAAGCGCCCGACACCACGTGGTCAAGACCGAGCGGCCCACGCACATCCCACTGCGGTTTCGCGAGGTCTCGCGCCAGGTGGATCCAACGCGGGCGCGTCGGATCGCGTTGACCATAAACGTCGACCACCTGGGCGTAGAGCAGGCCGACCTCTACAGAGATCTTGCCGTCGGGGTTTTGGACGAACCAGTTGTGGAGCTGCTTTGCGACCTCCTCGGGGTTCAGGAACACATCCCTGAGCTGGACAACCGCGCCCGCTAGGAGCCTGTCCTCAAGCCCCAACTCGTGGAGCCACAGCCGCGGCAAGGCGGCAACGATGTCGGCAGCGGGAGCACCGCCGAGCGCCGTCGCGACGAAGTCGTAGCTAGCGTGCCCCTTCTCCTGCTTCTCGAAGTCATCCGGCACGATCCCTGGCTTGCGTGCCTCCAGGCAGAGCTGCGCGAGCTCGTTTAGCCCGAACTCCTTGCCCTTCTTGCCCTTCTTGGCCTTCTTCACCTGTACAAGGTCCGCCACGCCAAAGTGCAGCCGTGTGGGACCCCCGTGCGCGCCCCCGGCAGCGGCGACAATCTCCTCCGCGTCCTCGCGATCGAAGGGCTCGATGAGGCGCTTCACTTGCCATCGGGCGGTGTAGCTGCTGGAGGTCGCGACGATGTCGTCCCAGAT
>VFSW01016626.1_pt1 | contig 10027 bp, 7 predicted proteins | sample 5358111 | NCBI WGS metagenome assembly VFSW01 (sample SAMN11554181, study PRJNA540505) | mine drainage metagenome | isolation source: sediment from site ElyBrook_90M | place: USA: Ely Copper Mine, Vershire, VT | collected 2017
GCCAAGGCTGCGGCGTGATGCGCGGAGCGCTCGAAATCATGGATTTGCACCCATCCGAAATTCGGGGTTAGACGAATGGGAGCTAGCCGCAGCCTCGGAGATGCTCGCCCACGTTCGACCGCTGGACCGGGCCTTTGACGGCGTATCCAATCAGCTCTTGCACCCTTGCCCGACAGTCCAGGCCGCAGCGATTGTCGCACTGCGCGTCATGCATGCGAGCCCAGACGTAGGCGCCTTTCCGTCGCGCATTCGCACGACGCTGCATGAGCTTGCGATATGTAGCTCGCATGAGCAGATTCGCGAGATGGCCGGCCAGGCGATCAACGATCTACCGTTCATCCAAGAGTGACGCGCGAGCCTCATCGTTCCGAAGATCGCCTCGGGCGACGGTACGTGTCTGTTAGCGAATGGTTCTGAGCGCCGAACGACCCGCATAGCAACGTACGGAGTTCAGGGTCGAATCGACGTTGATTCTCAACGCATGCCAGGACGACGCTCGCGCACTGCCTCAGAGCGAGCCCCGGTCTTTTGGCCGGAGACCAGTCGAAGTGCCTTGACGGATGGATGGATTGCCATTTTGCTTCAAGTGTGTCTCACGGAGGGAGGACGCGCTGGTCGAGAGCGACATGCTCGAACGGGCTTCGCAGGAGGACCTGGTCCAGCGGGCGAGCCAACGGCAACTACACTCGCAAGACGACAGTGAATAGGGTGGGGTGTCATGCCACGGAAACAACAATCCCCGATGGGTTCGGTCGCGAGGCTCCTCGGCGTACCTGGGGCCGCGTTTCTGCGCGACTACTTTGGGAAAAAGCCCCTCGTTGCGCGCGGACGCGGTGCAGTTCTGCCGGAGCTCTACTCGTGGGATGGATCTGCACAACCCGAGGAGCTCCACGCCTTCTACTATCGCAACGGCGCTACAGGCTCTTCTGCCATTCCGGTCGAGCTTCGGTCCTTCGTTCAGGCCGCCGGTTTGACCACCAATGGACGCGTTTCGACATCCGCCTTCCGCATGTTCGCCGACAGCCTCTGTGCCGATATAGGCTACCCGTATGGCGCGTCTACCAGGTTGATCGAGTCAGCCGACGACCACGGCTTCCCCCCGCACTTCGATGTCTACCACGTCTTCGTGCTCCAATTGAAAGGTGCGAAGAGATGGGAGGTCGAGAGTGCTCCGCAGGAGATGTGGCCCGAGAAGGGGCGCGTGTTCCCGAACGGGAACGGTGCGCAGTCCCGAGTGCGGAGGTTGACGCTCCGAACCGGTGACGCGCTATATGTTCCCCCGGGGACCTGGCATGTCGCGCGCGCTCAAGAAGTTTCGGTGGCTGTCAGCATAGTGCTGCCAGACTACCGTGTGCGCGATCTACTTTCGGACGTCGTGTTTGAGCCCCTTAAGGGCCTACCGCAGTGGCGGCAGCACCTTCCGCCCATGGGTGATGGGGGCGACCTCGGGCGGAATGTCACGGAGTATCGAGAACTCGCTCAAGCGCGCATCGAGGAGCTGCGCCGACGTTTGCTAGCGCTCAAGGTCGAGGACGTTTGCGATGCCTGGATCCGTCGCGTGATGGCGTCAGGGCCGGAGCGGCGGCTGGTCAAACGGGTGCGCGTTGCACGAGTAGACGACCTAGAGCATTGCGGGCCCGGCGCTCTGCGGGTACTTGATATCGTCGGGAATGTCAGCGTCGTGACACCAGGTGGCAGTCTACGCTTGGGTCGGGAATTGCTTCCGCTTGCATCATGGTTGTCGCGACACCCCCGCTTCCGCGCTAACGACGCACGACGCGCTGCCGGCGAAGAGTATGCATGGCCACCGGTGCGAAAGTTGCTGCAGGAGCTCGTATGCCTTCGGGCACTCCGCGTAGTGGGCAGCTAAGGACTGCGTGACCTCTCCCCATTCCCGCCTATCTCGCAGGTACGCTCTGCACGGACCGCGTTCTCGACGGGGAACGCGGCGTGACCGCAGCTCTCGGGCGTGGACGTTCTGTCGCAAAGCTGCTCTTGCGAGGGCAGCTTAGGAGGTACGGTGATGTTGCCGATCTCGACTGCCAACTCCTTGGTGGGGATGCGCGCGCGGGTGACCGTCTAGTACTCGGGCGCCACCTCCAGGTAGCGGTCGCGGGGCCAGAACGCACGACGTGATAAGCACGTGTCGATGCAGCGCCGCAGCTGGCGATGCTGCTCGACGGCATCGACCTCAACGTCCGGCGGCTGGCCCAGTGGACCCCGAGCGCGACAAGGGACCGACACGGGTCGCCAGACGTGATCAAGGCCGGTCGACTGTTGTGCCGCCCGTCGATCTGCGCCTTGATAGCGTCTGCGTCAGCAAGAGTCAGCCGGATGGGTCGGAGCGTCCGCGTACTTGCGAGGCATCGGGGCTACCTCCAGTCCTTGCCGAAATCGGCGGCGCTCTTGCTCCCATCGTGAGGCGTCCCCAGGCAGCAGCCAGGAAGCCCACGATATTGCCCTCGCTGAGACTGGGCAGCGCGTGGCACGCGCTGCAGAAAACCAAAACCATGGGAACTCATGGATGCGTCGGTTCATGGTGGTTTCCGAGCCTATCATCGCGCCGTTCGCTCGCGTTTCGTACGTGAACATCTCGGCGACGTGCAAGCGCTTGGCCTGCAGGCCGCCCGGCGACATGGGCGGGTACGCGGACGTCGGCAGTCGCTCGTTGGCGATGGCGAACTCGGGTCGGTTGGCTCGCCGACTGCTCAATCCTGCCTGAGGGCGGTGATCGGGTCCATACGCGCTGCCCTCCATGCTGGGTAGAATCCGAAGAAGACACCCACGGCCACCGAGAAGCCCAGCGCGAGGAGCACTGCGTCGACCGGGATGGCGACGTCCCAACCGAGGATGCGTTTCATCGCGAGTGGGCCTGCTGCGCTCGCGGCGATGCCCGCAACACCGCCGCAGAGGCACAGAATGACGCTCTCGACTAGGAACTGCACCTGCACGGCCCACTCCGTCGCGCCGAGAGCCATGCGCAGACCGATCTCGCGTGTCCGCTCGAGCACGGAGGCGAGCATCACGTTCATGATGCCGACGCCACCCACGACGAGCGAGACGCAGGCGACACAGGTGAGCAGGGTGGCGAACGTGCGGCCCACCTCGAGGTCGGCGTTGGCAGCCTCCTCGAACTTGGCGATGTTGAAGTCGTCATCTTCGCCCGGGGCGATATGGTGCCGCTCCCGTAGTAGAGCGGTGATCTGGGCCACGGCCGGCCTGACTGCCTCGGGCGAGACCGCCCGACACATCACATCGTCGACGGATGCGAAGCCCTTGCCGCGGACCCGCCGCTGCCAAGTTGTATACGGCAGGAAAACTACATCATCCTGATTCCGGCCCCACGGGCTCTGGCCTTTGACCCCTAAGACCCCGACTACGTTATAGCCGAAGCTCCCGATCCGCACGTCCTGCCCTACCGCCTCGCCGTCGCCGAACAGTTGCTCCCGCACCGTTCGCCCGAGCAGCGCCACCGGCTGCGCCTCGTCGACGTCGCGTTCAGTAAACGCTGCGCCCTCGGCGATCGTCCACGACCAAGTGTCCAGGAACGAGACCGATATCCCGCGAACCTGCGTCGTCCAGTTACCGTTCGACGATACCACCGTTGCCGATGTATCTGTCATCAGCGCGACGCTCTGAATGCGCGGAACCTGGGCGAGGATCGCCTCGGCGTCCTCGGCCGTGAGGGTCGCGACGTGGCCCCCGATGCGCACCCCGCCGACGTTGGGCGAGCCTGCAGCAATATACACTAGGCCGTTGCCGAGGGCCGCGAGCTGCGCCTCGGCCCGACCCTGGCCTGCCTTTCCGATCGCCGCCACCCACACCACCGCTGCAATGCCGATTGCTATGCTCAGCGCGTTCAACGCCGCGCGTCCCTTGTGCTGCGCGAGCGCCCGCAACGCATGCTTCACCGGGATACAGGTCGCCACGTATGCGCGCGCCGCCGTCGAACGACGGAAGTCCTCCGGCGCGGGCCTGCTCGCGGGCAAGCCCTGCTTCCTCATGCGTCCTTCGGCATCGTGCGGCAAATGTTACCCCTCTTTGCCATCCGGGCGAGACCCTTGCATTCGTTGATTCTCAACGCATGGCCGACGGTCGCGCACTTGCTTGAGAGAGCGACCGGGTCTTTCCAACCTGAGACCACTCGAAGTCCCTTGACGTGGGGATGGATTGCTAATTTGCTCCTTGGAGCGATGGCGGTTGAAAGCGCGCTCTCAGACGTCTCTTTTGCGCCGACCCATTCCGGCGAGGGGCACATAGACGGCGAGCTCTTAGGCGAGATCGCTCGTAGGAGTCAGGAGGTCCCGGCGCCGGGCGCACCGCACTCGCGCATCGGCGGACAGCTCGAGATTGGCTGCGCGGTCGACCTCGTGAGCCGGCGTGTGACGGATGCAGTGAGCGTAGCTACCTTTTTTCGCGGATACGAGGCGCTCCTGGTTGAACGTGGCCTGCGGGAGGCGGGCCTGGTCAGCTCGACGGCCTCGGGCATCTGCGGGGGCGTACATACGGCGGCTTCGAGCCAGTGCCTCGAGATGGCCCTCGGCATCCGGCCACCGCCACTTGGCATTGTGCTGAAGAACCTCTTGCTCGGCTGCCAGTCGCGCGACGAGAACCCGATGCACCTCTTCGTCTTTTCCGGGCCGGACTATTCCGGAGCGACGATTCGCCGGACGAACCCCGAGGTGTGGGCGCGCGCCGAGAGCGCGCGGTGCACCCGCGCGGCGACTCACGGATACGCGACCGTAGGCGCCCTCATGACCGCGCTCGAGAGGCCAGCCGGACGGCTGTTCCTCGAAGCGCTCGACATGGTGAGGTTGGCGCGCGAGGCCTATACTGTCCTCGGGGGTAAGTATCCCCACTCCGAGTCGATCGTCCCTGGCGGCGTCGCCCTCTCGCTGACGGAGGCCAAGCTCGACGACTTCCAGCGAAAGCTGGCGCCCTTCGCCGATTTTGCCAAGAAGTGTGTATCCGTATGGGATGACGTTTTCGATTTCCTCTACGAGGTGAATACCGAATACGCGGCGGTTGGCGAGGCCCCGGCGACGATGATCGACTTCGGCCTGTGGGACGACGATGAGGCTTACGACGCGCGCTACGAGTGCTGCGACGAATGGGGCGAGCGACGATGGTTGACACCGGGCGCGATCGTCGACGGGGAGCTCATCACCACGCGGCTCTCGGAGATCAACGCTGGCCTGGAAGACTTCGCAGAGCGCTCCCACCATGATCTGGTGGGCAACGCCCGCTTCAAGACGGACGCGCTCGGAAACCCCTTGAGCCCCCACCATCCCTGGAACAAGCGGCTCGTTCCGCGGGCGGGCTCACCCGACCCCAGCCGCTACACCTGGGCCACCGCGAGCACCTGGAGGGGGCGCTCGTTCGAGGTGGGCGCGTACGCGCGCGTCTATGCGTCGGCCCTGGGCAAGAAGCTTCCCCCGAGCGGGCGCTTCGCGTCAACTGGCCGGAGTCTCGCGCTCGAGCTGCCGGCGCACGCCCTACCCGCCGCGCGAATCGAGTGGAGGGTGCCCCTTCGTTGGAACGCCTTCGAACGCACGCGCGCCCGGGCCTATGCGGTGGCGTTCAACTTGCTCGTCCTCCTCGAGGGCTGTGACCGCGCGAGGCGGCTCTTTCGTGCGGGCGAGTCCAGGATCGCCGCGCCCTTCGACGTCCCCGAGGAGGGGGAGCTCCTCGGCGCGGGCTTCTGCGGAGCCAGTCGAGGCTTCCTCGCTCACTGGGCGATCGTGCAGAAGGGAGCGTTCGCCAACTATCGCATCGCGGTGCCTTCGCGGATCAACGCCGGGCCGCGCACGCCTTGGGGTGAGCTTGGCCCCTGCGAGCGCGCCCTCAAGAACACTCCGATCCTCGAATCGGCCTTCAAGAGCAGAGACGATTTCGCCGGAATCGATATCGTGCGCGTCGTGCAGAGCTTCGACCCCTGTATGCCGTGCTCGGCGCGGCTGCTCATCCGGGGGGATGCGCGCGTGCTGGAGCGCAATGTGACCACCACCGGCCCCTGAGCCTGAGGCGAGCGGCTCGAGGGCCTTTGCGAGGCCCTCCCACGTCGATCAGAGCTTAGACGCCACCCAGTCGAGGAGGCGGCTCTTGGGGAGAGAGCCGACGTGTGTCGCCCGTACCTCGCGGCCGTCGAAGATCATCAGCGTCGGGACGCTGCGGACACCGTACCTCCGCGGCGTCACGGGGTTCTCGTCCACATTGATCTTGGCGATCGCGACGATGTTGCCGAGCGACACAGCGACCTCGTCGAGCGTCTGGCCGAGCATGACGCAGGGCAAGCAGCGCTCGGCCCAGAAGTCGACCAGCACGGCGCGGCCGGCGCTGAGAACCTGTTGTTCGAAGGAGTCGTCGTCGACTGAGATCACCGCTCCTCAGACGCTCGGCCGGATGTTGTTCCAGTAGTCGGGGGCCTTCACAGGCTCCGGTAGCTCCCCCGGTGCAAGCGGGTGCGGCGTCACAGTGACACGGAAGCTATCCATGAGCGGAGCGTTCCAGACCTTAGCCGAGAGGTTGACCTTGAAGACCTCAAACGCCATAGCTTCTGCATCTGTTGTGTCGGACTGTCCGAGTCGGTCCAACAGATCGAAGAACGCGCGGGGCACAAAGCCCGGGCGGAGCTGAATCGCCGCCGTCTTCTCCCCGTCGCTCACCCACCACTCGTATTTCAGGCTGCTGTTGCAGCGCCTGCCGCAGTCGTTCTCCTGCACGCATACGTAGCGATCCCGAGCCACCACGTTGCAGACGTAGTCGATGGCGTCCATCACGCCGGGGCCAGGGTGCGAGCTGACGACGTAGAGGCGGTCGCGACTCCACAGCCCGTCCTTCGAGAGCGCGAGCGCCGCCGCCTGCATCGCCCTGAAGCCGACCGCGGTGCCCCACCAGAGCGATCTGCTTCTCTGCGACGTCGCCGCCTGGTAGTCGAGCTCGATCACCTCACCGCCCGATTGGATCCTCACCGCGGTCCCCTCTACGGGTTCGATTTTCTTGGACTCATTGCTGGACATTGAAATAGCACTCCTCTCAGTCGATTCGGTCGGTGGAGAACGGCCGCCGCGACGCGGCCGTGAGCCCGTGGTTAGCAGATGCGCGGAAGCTGTTCGCCGATGAGCATGTCGATCATCCGGCGTCCGCCGAAGACGGTGTGCATCACCACCCGCCCCGGGCGGTCGTCGGTGACCCTGCCGATGATCTCCGCCTCGCGGCCGAGGGGATGGGCCCGGAGCGCGTCAAGAGCTTCGCGCGCTTGCGCCTCGGGAACGATGCAAACGATCTTGCCCTCGTTGGCGAGGTAGAGAGGGTCGAGGCCGAGCAACTCGCAGAAGCCCTTGACCTCGTGGCGTAGGGGCGTCTTCTGCTCGATAATTTCGACACCGACGCGCGATGCGGCGGCAACCTCGTTCAGCACGGTCGCAAGCCCGCCGCGCGTCGCGTCGCGCACGAATCTCGTCTCGGGGGCGGCTTCGAGGAGCTTGTCGATGAGCCGGTGCAGCGCGGCGCAGTCGCTCTCTACAGCCGTCTTGAGGGACATCTCGCCGCGCGCGTTCAGGATGGTCGCGCCATGGTCGCCGAGGACGCCATTGACCAGGATAGCGTCGCCCGGCCGAGCCTTGTCGATCCCGAGGTGCACCCCCTCTCGGATGACGCCGATCCCCGTCGTAGTGATGAACAGCTTGTCGCAAGCCCGCCGCTCCACCACCTTGGTATCGCCTGTGACGATGAAGACTCCGGCCTCCCTCGCCGTGGCCGCCATCGAGGCAACGATCCGCCGGAGCGTCGCCGTGTCGAGCCCTTCCTCCATGATCACAGCGCAGCTGAGGTAGAGCGGGACTGCGCCGCCGACGGCCAGATCGTTGATGGTGCCGCAGACCGAGAGCTTGCCGATGTCGCCGCCGGGGAACTCGATGGGGCTCACGACGTAGGAATCGGTGGTGAAGGCGAGCCGGTCGCCGTGCGCCGCAAGCGAGCGGAGGTCCACGCGCGCTTGGTCCTCCAGCGGGGCGAGGAGCTGGTTGTCGAACGCGCCCACGAACACGTCCTCGATCAGGTCGTGCATCGCTTTGCCACCTCCACCGTGCGCGAGGGTGACCGACGTGGCGCGCAGCTTCCCGCGCGCTCGCCCGTTCTCAGCGGCAGCACTCATGCCAGCACCTTCTCTGCCGGCCCTGCGCTCGCGCCGTCAAGCACCCGGACGTGGACCTTCTCGACGTCGCCGAAGCGGTAGTACGCGGCGCACGCGCCCTCCGACGAGACCATGAGCGCGCCCATCGGGGTCTCGGGCGTGCACTCCTTGCCGAAGACCTTGCAGCCCCACGGCTTGATGATGCCCTTCAATACCTCGCCGCACTGGCACGATTTCGGGTCAGCGATCATCAGGTCTGGGACTGTGAATTTGCGCTCGGCATCGTGGATCGCCAGCTCCTTGCGCATGCGCACGCCGGAGTGATCAATCGAGCCGAGGCCACGCCATTCGAAGAACTCGCGCAACTCGAACACCTCGTCGATGGCGGAGAGCGCGGCGTTGTTTCCGTCGTCGGGGACGACGCGGGCGTACTGATTCTCCACGGCCGAGCGCCCCTCGTCGAGCTGCTTCAGTACCATCCAGATGCCTTGCAGGATGTCGAGCGGCTCGAAGCCGGCGACGACGACGGGGCGCCCGTAGTGCTCCGAGATGAAGCGGTAGGGCTTGTTGCCGATGACCATGCTCACGTGCCCTGGCCCAAGGAAGCCTTCCACCTGGAGGTCGGGCGAGTCGAGGACTGCCTTGATCGTGGGGATGATGGTGATGTGATTGCAGAAGAGCGAGAAGTTCTTGATCCCCTCCGCGCGCGCCCTGAGCACCGTGAACGCCGTGGTTGGCATCGTGGTCTCGAAGCCGAGCGCAAAGAAGACGACTTGCTTGTCGGGGTGGGCCTTGGCGAGCGCTAGCGCGTCCAGGGGCGAATAGACCGTCCGCACGTCCGCGCCGCTCGCCTTAGCCTCGAGCAAGCTCTTCTTCGAGCCCGGCACCCGGAGAGCGTCCCCGAAGGTGGTAAGGATGACGTCTGGTTGCTCGGCGATGGCGATGCAGTCGTCGACGCGTCCCATGGGGAGCACGCAGACGGGGCAACCCGGACCGTGCACGAGCTCGAGCTCTTCGGGGAGCATGGTCTCGATGCCGTAACGGAAGATTGCGTGCGTATGACCGCCGCAGACCTCCATGATGTTGATCGGCCGGCGCCGCTTCGCGCCGATCCGGTCAACGAGCCGGCGAATCTCGTGCAGGAGACGCTGCGCCGCGTCAGGGTCTCGGAACTCGTCGACGAATTTCATTGGCTCTCCTCCGCTTCTCCGTGGTGTGCGACATCGAGGCCGCCGCGGTCATCTGCAAGGAGCGTGTGCACCAGGTCCCAGAGGACGTGGTAGATGACCACGTGGCACTCTTGGATGCGATGGATGCTGCTCGCTTCAACGACGATGCAGTGATCGAGGCCGATCTTGGCCATTTCTCCGCCCGTCATCCCCGAGAGGCCAATGGTGACAATCCCCATCTCCCTGGCCTTGTGGAACGCCTTGACGAGGTTCTCCGAGTTTCCGCTCGTCGAGAGGCCGACTAGGCCGTCGCCGGCGCGCCCCTGGGCGATGAGCTGGCGGACGAACACATTGGCGAAGCCGACGTCGTTCGCGACCGCGCTCATCATCGTCCGGTCGGCGCTGAGGTCCACCGCGGTGAGCGCCGGGCGCCCCGCCGTGACCGGGTGGAGGAACTCGACTGCGACGTGCGCAGCGTCACATCTCGAACCGCCGTTGCCCATCGGGTAAAGCCGCCCCCCCCCGCGATATACGCTGGCGATGGCGCGCGCGGCCTGGACGACGGCCCCCCCGTTCGCCGCGAAGAAGGCCGTGACGACTTCGTGGTGGTTCGCGGCCTTTTGGTGAACAGACTCCGCGAGCGCGGCGTCGACCGTCTCTGGGTCCAGCCTCCTGCCGTGCAAGAAGGGGTAGAGCTTGCTCAGCACGCCCCCGTCCATCACGC
>VFSW01016627.1_pt1 | contig 10027 bp, 7 predicted proteins | sample 5358111 | NCBI WGS metagenome assembly VFSW01 (sample SAMN11554181, study PRJNA540505) | mine drainage metagenome | isolation source: sediment from site ElyBrook_90M | place: USA: Ely Copper Mine, Vershire, VT | collected 2017
AATTGGCACAACTGATTGCCGGTGACGACGAGGAGTGGCGAGCACATTATACCACCTACTTGCGCGAGGGCGAGTGCATGATAACGGATGCGTACGCCGATGTGCGTGGCACGGCGCCGCATCGATTTTTGCCGGCGCTGCGCGTTGCCAAACTGTCGACAGTGACACGTTCGGGCGAGCAACTTGGCGCCGAGCAGATCGAGGCACTCGAGCGTATTTTGTGGTCGTCAATCGTGCAGATTTGTGGACGCGGTGGCGTTGGAAAGAGTGAGATCATTGCACTCATTCTTGACATGTTTCCGCCCGATCAGGTGCTGATCGTCGCGCCGACTGGCAACGTCGCCAGTGATTTGACACAACGAACGGGACACAAGGCGCACACGCTACACTCGGTTCTCACAAAGCATTCACAATTTCTCGAAGCACACAATCGCGCGCAGGCGTTCCGTCGACGATCGCGTCAATTTGCAAAGCGTGGCGTTCGCTTGGCAGAGGAATTCACCTACGAAGATGTGATGGCATGCACCGATGAGCGCGAGGCGCGTGCGTATGTCGATCACATGACTGGCTCCTACTACCCGTTTGTGTCGCCCTACGCAGGGAAGCGCGTTTTCATTGTCGACGAAGCGAGTTTGGCCTCGCTCAGCATTCTGCGCAGTTCGATCGAAGCGTTTCACGCACCTCATGCCGGTCGTGCCATCTACAAATTCATCTCTGTTGGTGATCTGGACCAATTGCTGCCAATCGGCTGGGGCAGTCCGCAGAGTGACATGGCACACGGGCTGCCAATGACAGTGTGCGAACTGGTGACCAATCGTCGCAGTCTGGGCACCAAGTTGTTCGATGTCGCTCAGGCAATGGCTGAACACCGTTTCGAGATACCGAATGTTGTTTTCAAAGACGGCTCGAAGGAGTTTCACGACATCAACAACGGCGAAGATCTCGTGGCAGTGCGATGCACGCCGCACGAACTGCGCTCGACGATACAGAAAGTGGCCGCCGAACTGCGCATTATCAACGATCACGAGAAGCGGTGCGACGTGCAGTTCATTTCAACGACCAACTACACTGCACAAACAGCCAACGGTGAATTACGCATGCAGTTCTTTGGCGAAGAGCAGTTGCAAGACTACCTCGAGCGAATGCAGAGCGATCATCAACGCAACGAGAGTGCGGCGCCGCCCAACATGAAGGAGGCCGAGACAAAAGAGCGCGAAGCGATTGCGCGACGATTGGCGATGCGTGTCTACGTCGACGATCGCATCTACTTGACGAAGAACTCGAAGATTATTTTTCCACCGCTCTCCGACAACGACGAGAAGCGCGAGGTGTTTTTCAACAACTCGCGACGCCTACGTGCCGTGCAGTTCTACGATGCACAGTTCCGGTTGCTAGCATCAATGTGTCGCTGCAATCGATGTCCCGAGAAACCCGAAGATGCGCCTCGCGGCTATCGCTATCCATGCATGCTGCGCCTCGACCAAGTTCCGCTGGGCCGTCGGCGGCGAGATTTGCACATTCGTTGGCACGATCAGGGGCTGCGAGACGGCAAGCGTCGCATGGGCGTATTCGTCGACGATGATGGCAACTTTGTTGAGATGGACGTTTTGCGCATGCTAACGCCACGCTCGCGCTACGGCAACGGCTTTTGTTTGACAACACATCGCCTGCAAGGCAGTCAGGCCAACGTCGTTGTGTACATCTGCGTCGACGACAAGTGGTACATCAACTGGAAGTTCCTCTATACGGCGTTCACACGCGGCAAGAAACGAGTGATTATCTTGAGCACGCCAGAGGTGTTCAATCGTCTCGTGAGACGCCGCGCGCCGATGCGACGCTCGATGCTCTGGTACATTCTGCAGGAGGCAGCGACACGCACACTTGAACGCTATCCGCACTCGCTGGCTGCACAACACGCGCAGAGCAACTTCCCGGCACTTTTCACGACTTCAGTATTTTCCAATGATCGTTGGCGCATTCTCGAGGACGCACGCTATCGCACAGATCGCAACGAAGCGCCGCCGCCACCGACAACAAACAACGCTGATTGAAAAAACCGTGCATGCACGCCAAATTTGTAGAATTCATTTTCACTTTCACTCGCTTCCAATGCAACATGCCAAGAAAACATTTCATCGCGGCCCCGTGCGACCACGTCCATCCGTCTTGCCAGCAGCCATATCAAAGTACGCTTCACACGGCTCAGGCATGTTGCCGGTGGGAAAATCAATCATGCCGCCGCCCGTCGAAACACCAGACTTGTACGCTTGCGCTGCACTCGGTTTGCACTGCCGTCCAGTTTTGTTCACATTCGCACCAATCGCATCGCCCATTCGTGCTGAACCAAGTTTCTTTTCGGTAGGCATGTTGTTCCTCGAGAGATTGTTGTTGTTGTCGTGCGCTCGATTGTGTATTCAGAGCGATTTTAAACATCATTATAGTTGCGTCGCTAGGAAGGGCGAATTTTTTTTATATTTGTTCAGTTTTCATGCTCGTACGCAACGCCGCCCCACGGCCCACAAGCATTGCATCCTCTCTGATTACGTCACGGTATGTCACACTTTTTTTGTTTGCGATAGCGATTTGCAACGGAGAGTGCAACGTGCACACGTCGCAAGACTTATGTCGCGAGATATGTGAGAGTTAAAAAGAGGAGAATATTTAAACGCTGTGTTGCTTCGTTTGTTCCAGGTCTGAGAGCGAAAAAATGGTGCTTCTCTGGCTACTCGCGTTCGCATATGTGGCGCTTGCACAACGAGCCTTTCGAATCTTCACACTCACACCATCGCTCAACTGGACCGTGGTGAATCCTCCCACCGACACTCGCATACTACCAGGCGTTTTCACGAACCGCTTCACGTCGTCGGTCGACCCAAGCAACGGCACCATCACTTTGCTGTCCGATCACAACAACGCAACGGGCTCGTTTGGTATGATTGGCACGCAACTATCGGCTCGATTGCCACTCGTTGAACTCTCGGGCACCAACTGCGTGATGCGCCAATTAACTGTTAATTTTGAGTACACCATACCAGGCACGTTTGCCGATGAGTGTGCTGTGAGCACCGCTGGCATGGAGGCATTCTTCTTGTTGGGTTCATCTTTTTCAAGTAACAACTCACCAGAAGGTGTTGGTGGAGTGTTCACCGGCGGTGCTGATCCAGCGTTACGAACGATGAATCCTCCCGAGCCCTGGCAATACTTTTCGCCGGGTGCGCGTGCCTACTTTATGAGTCCACCGCTCTACTGTGATTCCGATATACCGGATGAATGCAAGAATCAACTCAAACCAAACGTGCCGCAATTCTCGTACGGCCAGTACAAAAGTGTGACAACAATCACCGTGAACGTAATGACTGGGTTTATGAAAACATCGGCGATGGATGCGTACTTCAACGGGTCGTATTTCACGTCACTCAACTCATCGACGGCAATCTCGTTCGTGGTCGCTGGTGATTTCTGGCTTGGACATAACACGACAAACGGCCTGCCGGTGGGAAGGCCGTTTGTTTACGTTCTCCAAACGTGTTTGAATGTCTACATCACTCGATTCGATATCGACTACACCGATTACTGTACATCGTACGGCACAGCGCAACAACCGTCGACAGCAGTGCCAACAACGACAACAATAACAGCAACAGGAACGACACCGATAGGTACCACCGCACTTCAAACGACACAATCGGTATCGCCTTCGCCCACAAACACTTCACCCAGCACCGATGGAACTTTGGCGGGTTCTTCGTCTGTTTCACAGACGAGCAGTGAGACGTTTGGCACGACGGCGGAGCAAGATAACGCGACAACTACAGCGGTGCTAAACACAGAGGTGCCAACGTCGACGCTCATCACAACAGATACAGAGGGAAACACCGACACCGGCCAGTTTATTGTATCGTCATCGATTGCCAAGAGCGGCAAAAACATAGCGATCTTCACCGTCGTTGGTTTCGCTGTGTGCTGCATTTTCACACTCTTCATATGCTGCATGTTCCGACGACAGATTCGACGCAACTCTCGCTTTCAGCGTATCTACCTTGCGACACCTGGGCGACGATATCTTTGCTTCTTCTGTGGCAAGGATATGGAGTCCGAAGCAACGCGAGGTGAGAAGTTGCTTTCGGTGCCATCGGTGGTGTCGCGCGCCTCCGTTGCGTTGTCAGATAAAGACATGTAAAGACGCTAATAAAGACATCAGCAGATGTCGCGCAAAAGCGTCTTTACATCGTCACTTGTTTTCTTCGTCGTTCGCTTGTTTGTGATGGGGAGGGGCGTGCGCGATTGGTCGTGCTGGTTGACGCTTTTGTGTTTGTAGATCAGCATTTTTATACGAACTTACAAAAATCTGTGCAAGATATGTTTGCTGTCGACGATGAACCAAGCGAGACCGTCAGCACACAATACGCGCCGCCATCGGTGTCGGCCAGCGCTCCGCAGACGCGAAAGTCGTCGCCAGACGAATACGGCAATGTGTTTGCAGGCGCCGAGTACGGTGTGATACCATCGAATGTGCAACTGCACTCACCAGCCAAAGTGGGTGCACATACTTACGTCAATCTTCCTGTGAAAGCCAGTGATGTCAGAGCAGCAGCAACAGCATCGCCTGCCGCTCAGCAGCGACGAGGAGTGTCGCCTATCTTCTACGACAAGTGGCCGGCACCTCTCGACAGAAACAATGTACATCCTGGTTACGATGTTGTGCAAATTGCTGATGGTCGAGGGTACGATGCCGCCACCATTCACGACGACCAGTCGATGCAAGAGGATCTCGAAGACGTATCGCTGACGAGTGGTGGTTCCAGTAGTGGCACTAGCACGGATAGCAGCGCCGAACGTCTACGCAAAGGCTCGCCGTCGCAGATGCAAGGTGCCGGCAGAAATCAGTACGAATCGATTGCCTCCAGACTTACGCTGTCACCACTGCCTGTAACGCCACCTACAATGCGAGCGCCGCCTGTACCTTCGTCGAATGTTGCAAAATAAACATGAATGTGTTCGCTCGTCTCAATTGCAAGATTCTGTGTTCATTGCGTGTAACCAAAGAGTTGCGCAATATTATCGTCGTCGCCGTCCTGCAGCAGACGGAGAACCTCCATGTTGGCATCATCGAATGTCGGCATCATCGACATCTTGCTGCTAGCGTTGGCAACACCATCACCACCACCAAATATATCGTCTTCGTCGTCGTCCGCCAATGCGCGTCGCTGCTTCGCGCTGTTGTCGACGTCGTCAAACGGCAGCGCACGCTTCTTGTTGAGCGGTGTGCACGGCGAATAGCCCGACCCGAAGATTGATGGTGATTTCGATGGATCGAGGATGTCGAGCGCGCGCTGACGCAGATTGTCGGTTGTCGCTGTGGTGTGCGACACCGGCAGTGACGGCGGAGGCGTCGCTGGCGGCGATTGAACTTGAATGATCTCGTTCTTGCTGAGCAGCCGTGCCACCATCTCGTCGAGACTGCGCTTCTGCACATCCTCGGTGCCACCAGTGACCTGCAGAAACTCATTGCCGGTCAGCGCCTTGTACTTGGCACGAAACGCGTCGCCGCGATTGATGACGATTGGCTCGCCTTCAGCGACGTCGCGTAACAGTTCGAGCGATGCGACGCCATTCGACGCGTTGAAGAGCACACGCGCGTTCGGCTCGCCGCGAGTGTCGCCGACGAACAACAATGCATCGTCCTCGGTGACGCAGTGCGACAGCGAGTTGAAGAGCACATAGAGCGACGTATCGTCGCTGATTGCGTAGGTGATGTTAGTCGGTACTGCGAGCGCGCGACTGACGCCGCAGATACGAAAGCCGATGTAGATGCCCAACAGATCTTCCGACTGCAACTGACGCGCAAACGAGCAGTTGAGAATAACGGTGCCCTTGCTCATCGAACGAGCGGCGACGGTGTTACGCGCAGCATTGCCGTCGGCGCCGACGCTGACATGTCGCACATACACCGACGTCGTGTCAATGTTCGCCTCGAACGGCGAGTCGCTGTACCACTCATCGATCTCGTTGGGCTGCCGCGTCGAGAGCGCGACGAGGCACTCGGGCACCGTCGGCTCCTTCTGTGAGATGATGCGACGAATGACCCACGTCACGACGTTGCCAATGCGCGCGGCGCTGGCGTCGCTGTTGGCCGCGCTCTCGTCGGCGCCGAACCAATCGTGCGGAAACTCGACCCAGTTGTTCTTGCTCACCGAGATATCGTTGAGCAGCGGGAAGTCGTACACATGCGGCTTCGTCGACACGCCCTTGAACATCTCGACCATCTGCTGCACCTCGAACGGCGTCAGGTAGATCGGGATACGCACGCGGTTCGTCGTCTCGAAGCCGGCGAACATCGTCGCGATGCGATCTCGCTCGGCAATCTGCTCGGCCGTGAGGCGTCGCACGTGCGACGCCGACGCCAACACGATCTCGTCGTCGACGTCATTGTAACCGCCACCACCACCATCGCCGACGTCGAACTCGTTGGCACCAATCACCTTGGTCGGTTTGAGTGTCTTCTTCGTAAAGCGCTTGCGACGCGGCTTCTTGGCCGACGACTCTGCTGACGTCGTCGCAGTATTGTTGGCGTTGTCGTCGTCGGCAGCAATTGTGCTGATAACGGTTCTCGACATCATGCTGTCAGTTGTCGATGCTGTCGTAGCACTTGTCGCCGCCGGCTTGACTTTGGCGAGATTGGCGAGGAGGCGTGCGCCACTCGAGAGCGACTTTGGCCGCTTGAGAATCGACGACGCCGCCGCCGCTGCCGCGGTTGTCGTCTTCTTCACGTTGTCAAACGACGTGAGCGTGCCGTTTCCGTCGACGGCGCGCAGGTAGCGCGTGTTCGATTGACTGACCTTGGTCGCGATGTTCTGAACAGCGTAGTATTGCGACACGACCGCAATGATGAGTGGCGAGACCTTTCTGAAGACAAAGTTGAGAAATGTTGTGTTGCCGCCAAACTTCTTGGCGATGTCCCGCTTGACAACTTCCTGCCGCAACTGAGCCACGCAGTTGCGCTCGACATCGAGGTTAGCGAGTAGTACGAACAGGTCATTGTACTGCAGTGCGCAGCAGTAATGCGTCGCCGACGTGAAGTCCTTGGCGGCAAGCGACGACAACTGCTCGACGGTATGCGGCGCCGAGTCGACCCAGTCCTGAAACGCCGCATCGGTTGTCGACACGCCAACGAGCACAAGACTGCACTTGACCAGCGTCTGGCTCGTGCCGTTGCTGAGGAAGACGGTGAAGTCAGCCGTCGGGTTGGGCCAGTGGTTCGCAGTGATGCGCGCGATGCGCACAGGGCCGCTCGTCGCCGGATTGTGTGCCACCGAGGCGGCAACCTGTTGTAGTGTGTTCACGTTGCTCATCATTTGACTAAACAAGCAATTTGTTAGGTCAAACAAGCAAGTTACCAGCACAAAGCAATGCAAAAATGCAATGTTCGTTTCGCGCACGTCGAAACAAACGCGCGCAAACTCGAATCACGCAAACAGCATGCACCGATGACACCACGCATATCATTCGATAACAAACAATGTATAGAATGCTAAATCGTTGACGGCATATCGAAAAAGTCGCGGCACACCGAGGAAACGCTCAAACGCCCGAAATAAATGCCACGAATCGAAGAAATAACCGCCGCGTCAAACGCGCGCGCCAACACAATTCAACGCATAAAAGCATCACGAATCGACCAGTACACATACATACTCGAGGGTCAAACACGCAAATGCGGTGCAAAATGCGTAGGCGCGCAGATCGGCGCGCGTGCGCGACACGAATCGAAAACGCGAACGCAAAACCAGCACGCAAACACACAGGACGTCTTCACGAAATCTGTCGACATAGGTCGACAGCGTGTTTGGAGCGTTTGCAAACAATATTTGAAAAAAAAGATACAAAGATCATACTTTGACGTTTGGGGGCTGGCGCGCTTGGTGGGTGTAGGCGCGAGAAATTCACGGCACAGTATTTGAACGTCTTTGAGGGCACTGCGAACACGACTGGCGACGGACACGGTGAGTCACCGTGTCATAAAGAATTGCCTCATTTTTCACACGCTTTATTGAGCGCGAATTCTGATATGCGCAAAAGTGCGCGCCAAAACACTAATTTTCAATTCAACATGCTATTGTTAACTCTGGCGTTATCATGCGCGCATGATAAGCACGAGACGATCTACATCATGGATTACGTCGTCGTTAATAGAGAGAATGACTTTCGTCTCTGTCTGTCTAGTTGCGTCGATGCTCTCCATCTGTCATCAGCGTCGCGAGACTCCAGCAGAGGTCTTGGCACCAGTAGTATCCAAACGATTCAGCGTTTGCTTAATTTGTGCGACGCATTGAATCACAAAAAAAATCCCCTCCACCAAACGCGTACAATTCGCAGATTTCAAATGTCAAGTGAGTTGCTAATGTGTTGCAGCATCATTATCTTTTTGGTCTTTGTGGGTTGTGTCAGTGGGCAGAAATTATGCAGCGAACAACCGCCGATTGTCGACATAAATCCTGATTATGGATTTCATGCGATATTCCAATGGGTCTACAGTTTGGACTCTGACGACCCGCTGCACCGGCAACGACAATCAGATTATGATAATGCGCTACGCATCACACTTGCGAATCCGCTCATCGAAACTGTACATCTGCTCGTAGAGGATAATCGCACCTATTTCAAAGCAAGCGATTTTTTAGACGGTCTGTCTGACCTAACGTGGGCGATATCAAATTTTACTGGAAGCACGCGGTTGCAGATATGCAATTTGGGACGCCGAGCAAAGTACGCTGATTTTACACGTTACGCCGAAGCACGTTTGAGAGAATTGCCAGTGATTCTAACTAATGCCGATATCGGCATTGGTTCTGGCCTGGAGAAAGTTAACGTGCGAAGACTCGCGTCGGAAAAATTGATGTATGCGCCAACGAGACAAACGTTGCTCGGTCTGGTACCTGAAATATGCTCTTGTCGCGCCCCAACTGCGCTTGGATGTGCCGATACATTTATTTTTGTTGCGCAGTCACGACAACTTCAACGCATGCACGAAAAATTGGAATTTCCTTTTGGTGAAGTGCCCGGCTGCGAAAATGTGTTCATGTACGAATCTCAGCGAGTTGGATTCAAAATTAGCAACCCGTGCAAATCTCTATACATGTGGCATTTTCAAAGCGTGCGGTACTCCTCTCTCTCTCTCTTGGAGAAACAGTATGGACGAATTAACATCGCTGGGCGATCGGCTGTAGCCGGACAGCCAAGGACGCTGTGAAAAGGATTCAAATAATGAGTACACGCCAAAATGCCGTTTTTTTTTGATTCACTTCGACACAAATGAACTTGACGCATTGCCCATGAAGTCGGTGTCGTAGACTGCGTTCTCCTCACTCTCTTCGCCATAATCGGTCATCCAAATCGCCTCTTCATCGGACACTACAGTCTTTGGGGGCGCCCTTGCTGTTGTTGGATTTGCAGTTAATGCAGCCGTTGTCACCGTTGTTGTTGTCACTACCACCGTTGTCGATGCGACTTGTACGAGAGGTGTTGCCGCCGTCGTTGTAGCCGGTTGCAGGTGAGCAAACATCGACGAGAACACATCGACGATTTTTTTCGTGTTCTCGGCTCGAGGATTCGAACCGGCTACTTGCTCGACTTGCACTGGCGCATTTGATTCGTTCGCCGGCACAATAGGTGCCGCAGGTTGATGGGGGGCGTGAACCACCGCTCTAACATCATGCGCATCCAGTTCGCGCTTGCGTGACGTTTTCGGCACTGTTGCCGGGTCGTAGCCAGGCTCGAGTGGATCGTAGGCTGGTACGCCATGTAATGCCCCTATTGTCTTTGGTGGCGCGACGTTTGATGCAATGATAGGCAGCCACGGTTGCATCGGGTCGTACGCCTGAGTTGCTGCGACTGTCATTGTCCGTTGAAGTTGTTGTTGTTGTTGTTGTTGTTGTTGTTGTTGTTGTTGTTAATCATATTATTCTTTATAATAATGTTTTAGTAGTAAAATAAGTAAAAAAAGTATAAATTATAATAGATGTTGTGG
>VFSW01016628.1_pt1 | contig 10027 bp, 10 predicted proteins | sample 5358111 | NCBI WGS metagenome assembly VFSW01 (sample SAMN11554181, study PRJNA540505) | mine drainage metagenome | isolation source: sediment from site ElyBrook_90M | place: USA: Ely Copper Mine, Vershire, VT | collected 2017
CCGCTACTACACTTCCGAGCGAGCAACCGACGCGCTGGCGGCGTGGGAACGAACAGCGGACGACTGGGTGGTCGTCCGCATCACGCCGCGGCACATCCGGTCGTCGGCGCCGTAGGAAAGGCGTGCGACGAACCACAACGGACGACAAGAGCGTGGCCTGTGTTGCCGCCGCAGGCGTGCTGCCGGAGCGCTATTCCCGGTCCCGAAAGTTCAGGTAGTACTTGCTCGGCGTGGGCCCGACCTTGTTCTGGTATTTGCTCCCTGCGGCCTTCGAACCGTAAGGATGTTCGGCCGGCTCGGTGAGCATCAGGAACGAAATCTGCGAGACCTTCATGCGGTGGTACAGCGTGATCGGCAGGTTGGCGACGTTCGAAAGTTCCAACGTCAGAGCACCATCCCAACCGGGGTCGACATAGCCGGCGGTCGAATGGATGAGCAGGCCCAGGCGCCCGAGCGATGACTTCCCTTCGAGCCGCCCGACGATGAAATCGGGCAGTCGCACCCGTTCGAACGTGACCGCCAGCGCAAATTCGCCGGGGTGGAGGATGAAGGGATGGTCGTCATCGATCTCCACCACTTCGGTGAGGTCGGGGTACTCTTTTTTCACATCGATGAAGGCGTCGCGCGAATTGCGGAAGACGCGAAAGAGGTTGCCGAGGCGCAGATCGACGCTGGCGGGCTGGACGGCATCCGGCCCGAGCGGGTCGATCTCGATGTTGCCCGCGGCGATCTCGCGGCGGATGGTGCGGTCGCTGAGAACCATGGGCGCAAGGATACGGCCAACGCGAGACAGGGGACAGGAAAGCTTGTGTAGTTGTCGCTGCTCAGAAAAACGTCAGAGCTAACTGCTCAGTGACTATGTCCATCTATGGGAGATGGACTGATGATGAGCAAGCAAGAAGAACAGCGGGGACGGCGAGCCTCCGGCAGCGCATCCGAGAGACCTCATCCTTGACGCCCGTGGGCCCCGAACCGGGTAGAATCGGCCACGCACGCTGGACAGGAGGGTTTCCATGTCAGGTCCACTTGAAGGCATCAAGGTCGTGGAGATGGGAGTCTGGGTGGCGGGGCCCTCGTGCGCCGCGATCCTCGCCGATTGGGGCGCCGACGTCGTCAAGATCGAACCTCCCGAAGGCGACCCCTTCCGCGGGCTGTTCGCCGGCCTCCTCGACCTCCCCGCGAACCCGCCATTCGAACTCGACAACCGCGGCAAGCGCAGCATCGCCCTCAACCTCTACGACGCCGCGGCGCGGGCTGTAGCCCAGCGGCTGGTAGATGAGGCGGACGTCTTCGTCTCCAACATGCGGCCGCGTGTGCTGGCGAAGTACGGGCTCTCATTCGACGCCTGCGCGGCGCGCAACCCACGCATCGTGTACTGCCAGGTCACCGGCTACGGGCCCGACCACGATGAATCCAACCGCGCAGCCTATGATGTCGGCGCCTTCTGGAGCCGCGCCGGTGTGGTCGCCAGCCTCATGCCGGCGGGGATGCCCGAGCCCCCTTCCCAGCGCGGAGGCATGGGTGACCACATGACGGGTTCCAATGCCGCCGGCGCGATCTCGGCGGCTCTCTACAACCGCGAGAAGAGGGGTAAGGGGCAACGCGTCGCTGTCTCCTTGATGCGAATCGGCGCCTATATGATGGGCTGGGACCTGAACACCCACCTGCGCCTCGGCGCGCCGATCGTGCCCTACGACCGCCACCACGCCATCAACCCGATCATCAACAACTTCAAGGACCGCGATGGCCGCTGGTTCTGGCTCCTGCTGCTGCAGGCGGCCCGCCACTGGCCGGACATCCTGGCAGCGCTCGATGCCACCTGGCTGGGCGAAGATGTCCGCTTTGCGAGCATCCCGGCGCGGCTTCAGAACCAGGCTGCGCTCGTGGATGAGCTCGACAAGATCATCACCACGCGGACGCTGGCGCAGTGGGCGCCCGTCTTCGACGCACACAACGTCTGGTTTGCGCCGGTCCAGACGCTCGAGGAAGTGGCCACTGACCCCATGGCCGAGGCCGCCGGCGTGTTCGTGCACGTCCCGTCCGACGGCGGGCCCATCCGCCAGGTAGCCACGCCGGCGGACTTCTATGGGACGCCCGTCGAACCGCGCGGGTGGGCGCCGGAGATTGGCCAAAACACGGAAGAGATCCTGCTCGAACTCGGGTTCGACTGGGAGCGGATTATCGCGATGAAGGAAGCCGGGGCCATCCCTTGAGTGGCCCTCCACGATTCCAGCGCACGGTGCGGCTGGCGCGCCTGCCGGAGATGCGCCTCGCATATTTCGAGACGACCACAGCGGCAGGCGATGCCGAGGCTGTCGTGCATTTTCCCGGGGCGTGGGATGCGTTCAACGAATGGCGCTTGCGCACGCGCCCATCACTCGGGCGGATCGACATCGCCGCTCTCGGCTGGGAGCTGGCGCGACCGCCAGACGGCTCAGACCGCGTTAGCTATCGGACGGCTGTGCCTATCCGAAGCGACTACACCGCCCAGCCTCCAGCGCTCACGACGTTCTTCCCCGGAGGCAGCTTCGCCTATTGCTACGCGGACAACTGGGACGAAATCACCGCGGCGTTTGCGGCCGTGGAGGGTTTCATTTTGCAAGAGGGCCTCGTCGCCCGCAGTGGTGGCATCGAGGCATACAAGTTTCACTACAACCTCGAACAGCACCCGTGTGACTGCGGCTTCCTCGTCCGGCGCGCCGATGGCAGCGAGCCGGTGACAACACCGGCGTCGCACGCTTCACCCCTCCCTATCGCGCGCTGAGCCCGGCTTCCAGCCAGCCAATGTGCTCGTCGTAGTGCTCCCATGTGTCGCCATGCACCCACCCGACGACTGGCGCCGGGTTAACCTCGGGGTCGGCCGGCTGATAGTGGGCGTAGGGAAGTTCGAAGTCCTCCTGCGACATCGCGTCCAGGAGCGCCACGACGCCGCGGTGGGTCTGATTGGCGTCCGCCAGCACGGCATCGAGTGGCTGCCCGGCCGCCCCTTCGGCTATCGTCTGGTTGATAGCGTCCACGTCGTCGGTCGCCCAAACGGCGGCGGCGACGCCAAGCGCCGCCGCCCGGTCCTGTTTTCGAAGGAGCGCTGCCAGCGAGACCTCCCATGCGGTGATGTGCGCAAGGTGCACTTTCGCACTCCAGCCATCGCCGAGGGGCCGCTCCATATCTGCCGGGGAGAGCGAACGGACGAGCGCCTGGAGCGCCTCCCAGCGAGCACGGATAAGGGCGATGATGTCAGCCTTCGCAACGGGTGCATCGGACATCGTCGCCTCCTATCGTGCCTTCAACAAACCGGCCGCCTAGGCCCTCGGGAGCCCGAGCCCCCGCGTCGCGATGATGTTGCGCTGGATTTCGCTGGTCCCGCCTTCGATCGTGTTGGCGATGGAGCGCAGGTATTGGTACCGGTAGCGGCCGTAGGCGGAGGCGTCGACACCCTCTGTCTTCGAATCGAGCTGGCCATAGAGCCCCACAACCTTCATGGCGGTGCGGGCGATGCGCTGGTTCAGTTCCGTGCCATAGAGCTTGGCAACGCTCGCCTCGTGGCCGGGCGCGACACCTTCCTTTGCCTGGATGGAGATGATCTTCAGGCTCATCTGCGTCGCCACGCCGGCCTCGATCAGGCGGTCCACGAGTTCATAGCGGACAGAGCGGTCGTCCTTCAACGTGCTGACCGGGCTCGTGCGGGCGAACTTGATGAGGTCCTCAACGCCCTGTCGCGCCCCGACAGCACCGCCGATGTTCGAACGCTCGAAGCTCAGCGTGGTCTGCGCGAGATACCAGCCGCGGTTCTCGTCGCCGATGATGTTCTGCTTGGGCACGCGCACGTCTTCGAAGAAGACTTCATTGAATTCGTGCGTCATGGCCATGTTGATGAGCGGCCGCACCGTGATCCCGGGCGACTTCATGTCGACAATGAAGTAGGTGATGCCACGGTGCTTGGGCGCTTCCGGGTCCGTCCGGGCGAGAAGGATCATCCACTTGGCCATATGGCCGCCGGACGTCCAGATCTTCTGACCGTTGACAACGTAGTCGTCGCCGTCGCGGATGGCGCGCGTTTGGAGGCTGGCGAGGTCGCTGCCACTGCCGGGCTCGCTGTATCCCTGGCACCAGACGGTTTCGCCGTCAAGGATCTCGGGGAGATACTTTTGCTTCTGCTCTTCCGTGCCGTGCACGATGAGTGTGGGGCCAGCAAAGCCCGTTGCAATCCCGCCGGGCCGCGGGGCGCGCGCTTCGGCCATCTCCCAGTTGAAGATGAACTGCTCCATGACGCTCATGCCGGCGCCGCCGTACTCCTTCGGCCACGCGGGCGCGACCCAGTGGCGGTCAGCCAGCTTCTTCACCCACTGTTTCCAGGCCTCACCGGCACCTCCGAAGCCCATGCCCTCACCGCGAGCGAGGTTCTTCGGAGCTTCCGTTTCGATGAAATTCCGCACTTCTGTGCGAAAGGCGGCCTCATCTGGCGTGTCGTTGTAATTCACGTTTGATCCTCAATGTCGTTCGAATTTCGTGCCTCGATTCTAACCGAGCGCGCCGCCGCCGTCAGATCGGGCGCCGCAGTGCCTCGGACTCAGATGACAGCGGCCGCACGTGTATCGTAGATTCGATGGCCGCTGCATGCGGGGCAAGGAGGGCCAGCAGTGAATTGGGACGACTTCGCCACGGCGGCACCGGAGCTCGCCAGGCTCGCGCTGGATCGATTCAAGGCAACCGAACTGGTCATGATCGGCACTCTGCGCAAAAACGGCTTCCCGCGCATCAGCCCGGTCGAATGGTCAATCTGGGACGGTGAGTTCGTCACGGGGGGCATGTACCGCTCGAAGAAGTGCCTCGACCTGCTGCGTGACCCCCGCTGCGTGATCCACAGCACGACCACGAACAAGAACGGCGAGGAAGGCGATGTGAAGCTCTACGGACGGGCCATCCCGCTCGCTCAAGAGCGCCTGGCACCTTATTGGGACTACATTTTCGCGACGACCGGCTGGCGCGCCGACGGCCCGGCGCACATCTTCACCATCGACTTCGAATCGGGTGGGTACCTCAGGTTCGGTGACGGCAAGATGCGCATGCTCACGTGGCCGGGCGGCACATGGACGGAAACGGCGAGCTAATGTCTCACGCCGGCTCGCGCCACATCAGCCAGAGCGGTGGGCCGCCGTTCGGAACGGTGATGACCTCAGTCACTTTGAAGCCGTTGCGCTCATAGAGTGGAACGTTCTTCTCGTTGGAGCGTTCAAGGTAGGCGGGCCTGCGCTCGCGGTCGCACTTTTCGAGCACCGGGCGCATCAGCTGGCTGCCCAGGCCGCGCCCCTGGAACTCGGTATCGACGCCAAGCACAAATAGATAGTAATGAGGGATCTTCGGGTGTTTGCTATCGACAGCGTTGATTCCGGCCAGGACTTTGGGCATCCGTCCCCAGGTGGCGACGCGGGCCATCCGCGGTGCGAGCAGCGCCTGCTGTAGGATGCCAAGCCTCCACTTTCCCGGGGGCTCCCAGAGGGCGCCTCCCTGGACGCCGTCGGTGGTGTAAACCTCGCCGTGCGGGGCCGTGATGCGCAAGGACAGCGCCATCGCATCGTAGACGCGGCGCGCCCGGCGTTTATCCTGCGCCGCCATCCAATTGACGAAGGGATCATCGTCGAAGGCCCGCGCGAGCGCCGACACCAGGGCGGCGTGGTCGCTCGCCTGTGCTTTGCGGACGGTCGCTTCCAGCCGCTCGCGTGTCCCGGTGGCTTGCTCGAGTTGCGTCATCCGACTCTCCTCCTGCGCGTCCGGCGGCGTGCCGGGCCCCGTGTTCACATGGTACGCCGCGAAAGCAAGAGCTGGCGACCGCCACGGCGGAGTCGCAGAAACACGACTGCTCTGTACTGAACGACTACTATTAGCGGCATGTCAGCGACCTCCACGTTCAACCCACCCACACGCGTGCTCATGGGACCCGGCCCGAGCGGCGCCCATCCCCGCGTCCTGCGTGCCATGACCGCACCCATCCTCGGACACCTGGACCCGGAGTTCCTGCGCATCATGGACGAATGCCGCGTGATGCTGCGGCAGGTGATGCGCACGGAAAACGAAGTCACCCTCGCCACCCCTGGAACCGGCACCAGTGGCATGGAGGCAGCGGTCATGAACCTCGGCGAGCCGGGTGACCGGGTGGGCATCGGCATCTGCGGCTATTTCGGGGAGCGCATCGCCCAGATGGCGGAGCGGGCCGGTGGCGCCGTCACACGCGTGAATGCCGCCTGGGGGTCACCGGTCGATCCCGCTGCCGTCGAAGCGGCGGTGAAGGCTGCTGGCAACGTTAAGCTCGTGGGCATCGTCCATGCCGAGACATCCACCGGGGTGCGCAACCCGATCGAGCCGTTCGCGGCGATCGCACGGGCGGCGGGCGCATTGCTGCTGGTCGACTGCGTGACATCGCTCGGCGGCGTGCCCGTGGAGGTCGACGAATGGGGAGCGGATGCGGTCTATTCGGGCACACAGAAGTGCCTCTCGGCGCCGCCCGGGGTCGCCCCGGTCACGATGTCGGCGCGCGCTTTCGATGCCGTCAAAGCACGAGAGACACCGTGCAACAGCTGGTACCTCGACATGGGCCTGCTGGAGGCATATTGGGACGCGCGGCGCGCCTACCACCACACGGCCCCCATCTCGATGATCTACGCCCTGCACGAGTCGCTCGCCCTTGTGCTCGAAGAGGGCCTGGAGAACCGCTGGGCGCGGCACGAGCGCAACGGCCGTGCGCTGCAGGCGGGGCTCGAAGGCCTGGGGCTGGTGCTGCACGCGGAGGAAGCGTACCGCCTCCCGGTCCTCACGACGGTGCGCATCCCCGAGGGCGTTAGCGATGCCGAAGTGCGCGGTGCGTTGCTCAAGCGCCACAGCATCGAGATCGGCGGGGGCCTGGGCGACCTGCGGGCGAAGGTCTGGCGCATCGGCCTCATGGGCGAGTCGTCGACCCCTGGCAACGTGCTGCTGGCGCTGTCGTCGCTGGGGAAGATTCTTCGCGAGCAGGGATTCAAGGCCGACACGGCTGCGGCGATCACCGTGGCCACGGCGCGGCTGGACGGGGCCTGATGCGGCGAAGGTTCGGCATCGTTGCAGGCACGGGCGCAGCCCTCATTTGCGGCATCGTGTTGGTGGCAACAATTGTCGCGGCGGGCGACCTGCCATGGCACCGCCAGGCCCCCGAGATCGCGCGTGACGGGACAGCTGAGGGTCTCACACAACCGCCGGCGAGAACCCCATACGCGTCGCTATCCCCTGGAGCAAGCCCCTCTCCATTCGACGAGCCCCACGTAACCATCTCGGTTGCGTTCCCAAATCTCCCGAAGCTCGACCGGCCGACGAATATGATCGAGCTACCCACCCACTGAATGCTCGTGAGCCTGCAGGACGGCCGCATCGTTACCTTCCCGAACGATCCGAAGGCAGATACGCTCACAACCGTCCTCGACCTGCGCTCAAAAGTCTCGCGTGACGGCAACGAAGAGGGCCTGCTGGGCATGGCGATCCCACCCCGTGCGAGCCCGGGCGACATCTACCTCTACTACAGCGCAAAGCCTGGCGAACGTCGGACGGTGCTCTCTGCCTTCCGACTCACCGGAGACTCTCACTCCCCAGCCGATATGCGCATCGACCCGGCGAGCGAACAGGTCCTTCTCACCATCCCGCAACCCTTTTCGAATCACAAGGGCGGCCAGATCGCCTTCGGCCCGGACGGGATGCTGTACATCGGTGTTGGGGACGGCGGCTCGGAGGGCGACCCGAACGGGAACGGCCAGGATATCAAGGACAACCTCCTCGCGAGTATCCTCCGCATCGACGTGCGCAAGAGCGCTCCCGGGCACCCATATGACATCCCGCCAGATAACCCTTTCGCGCAGTCCCCCGGTGGTGCAAAGCCGGAGACGTGGGCCTACGGCCTGCGCAATCCCTGGCGCTTCAGCTTCGACCTGCAGACCGGGCAACTGTGGGCCGGGGATGTTGGCCAGAATGCCTATGAAGAGGTCGACCTCATCGAGAAGGGAAAGAACTACGGCTGGAGCGTGATGGAAGGATTTCATTGCTACCGGCCGCCCTCGGGCTGCGACCAGGCTGGCCTCACTCTCCCCGTGGTTGACTACCCACACGATGGCGGCGCCTGCGCCATCACCGGCGGGTTTGTGTATCGCGGGGCGGCCTTGCCGGGGCTTCAGGGAGATTACATCTACGCGGACTACTGCACGGGCGAAGTCTCGGCGTTTCCGGCGGCGGGTGCGCGGGCAGGTAGCCGGCCACCGATCACAGTCCTCCGGCGCCAGGGACCGCGAGTCCTCTCCTTCGCCCAGGATGGCACCGGCGAGCTCTACCTGTTGTGCGACGACGGCCGAATTTACCGGCTGAGTGTCTGAAACGCGCCGGCCTCCCTGACGCCGAACCTTCAGGTGAGGCTTGCCAGATGATCCAGCATGGAACGAAGATACGCGCGCTAAGGAGTGAGGACATGAATGACACCACCGGCGCCGTGGCGCAGCACTACACGAGCGAACGCCTTGCTGAACGCATCCTGGAAGCAGCACAGGCGGCGGACTCCGGACCGTTGGCACCCGCGGCCATCGCCGCCGCCGACGAGTTCCACACCGGCGGCTTGCTCACCACGAGAGAGCTCGCTGCCTTCGCGGGCGTCCAGCACGGTTGGAAAGTCCTCGACATCGGCTCCGGGATCGGCGGGCCCGCACGAATCCTCGCATCAGAATTTGGCTGCGTGGTGACCGGCATCGACCTGACAGCGGAGTTCGTGCGGACCGCACGCGTGCTTACCGACCGCTGCGGACTGACCGCCCAGGTCACCTTCGTGGAAGGAAACGCCCTCGCGTTGCCCTTCGATGACGGCGAGTTCGATGCCGTGTGGACGCAACACGTGGTGATGAACATCGAGGACCGCGAGACGCTCTATGGACAGGCGTGGCGCGTACTCAGGCCGGGCGGAGTACTGACGTTTTTCGATATCCTCCGCGGTTCAGGGAAAGAGATCGACTTCCCTGTGCCATGGGCGGACGGCCCCGCTATCAGCTTCCTGTACACGCCGTCTGAGACTCGTGAGTTCTTGAAGCGGGCCGGCTTTGAAGAGGTGCGCTGGGAGGACACGACGGAGGCGAACCTCAATATGCTCGCAGCGCAGGTTGCCGCGCAGACGGCTTCGCCACTTTCGCTGCGCATCGTCATGGGCGAAGACATGCCCCAGAAAATGCGCCGCGCGGTGGACGCCGTGCGGGACGGCCGCCTGGCCTATGCGCGCGCGCTCTACCGCAAACCCTGAGCCCTACGCCGGCGTTGGCGGACGGCCAATGCCGAGATAGCGCACCCCGGAGCGCTCAATCATCGCCCGGTCAAGAGCATTGCGGGCATCCACGACCAGCGGAGCTATGGCCAGCCAATCAAGCGACTCGTATTGCCGGTGAAACGCGTGCACGACCGCGACATCGAAGCCTTCAAGCCGCTGCGCCGGTTCGAACCCGAGCGCGCGGACACCCTCGTCGCTCAGGAGCGGATCGTGGCCACGGACGACCGCACCACGGGCCTCAAATTCGCGCAAGAGGTCGACCGCGTTGGTATGGGGCGTGACGGCCACGTTCGGACGGAAGGTGAGCCCGAGGATCAGGACACGCGCGCCTTCCAGGCTGCCGAGCAATTCCTCCACCCGCTGCACCGCGTAGCGAGGCATGGCGTCATTTACGCGCCGCCCAAGCTCGGAGAGAGCACTCGGGCCTTCGCCCTGCATCAGGAAGCGCGGGTACACCGGGATGCAGTGTCCACCGACTCCCGTACCGGGGACGTGCAGATGGCAATACGGTTGGCTGTTGGCCGCCCGGATGACCTCGCTGATATCCACGCCATGGACGTCGGCCACCTGGGCCAACTCGTTCGCGAGGGCAATGTTGAGATCCCGGTAGGCGCCTTCCGAGAGCTTGCTCAGCTCGGCCGTCTCGGCATTCGCGAGTTCGTAGACTTCACCACCAAAGCCCGCGCGATAGAACGCCGCCGCGCGCGCGCC
>VFSW01016629.1_pt1 | contig 10026 bp, 8 predicted proteins | sample 5358111 | NCBI WGS metagenome assembly VFSW01 (sample SAMN11554181, study PRJNA540505) | mine drainage metagenome | isolation source: sediment from site ElyBrook_90M | place: USA: Ely Copper Mine, Vershire, VT | collected 2017
TAGGGTTGTTTTACCGTTCTCTATATTGGTGATGAAGCTTCGGCCTACACCTAGTGAACGGGCTATAGCTCCTTGCGACATGCCCTTCTTAGCCCTGATACGTTTCAGATTTTTCCCGAACCAAACGGCGTCGTCTTTCATCATTTATACAGTGTAAACTCCGGTATATTGCGGTACAATGGTATAGAGTAGTATACTATCCATATGACCTCGTATTTTCTCTACGCCCGCAAGTCCACCGACGTTGAAGACAAGCAGGTGCGCTCCATCGAAGACCAGCTTTCTGTTTTGCGTGCCTTGGCTAAACAAGAAGGATTTCATATTTCCGAGGTATTCGTGGAGAAGCAGTCGGCGAAACGTCCGGGTCGTCCTGTCTTTGGTGAAATGGTAAGGCGTATCGGTGAGGGAGAGGCGCATGGCATCTTGTGCTGGAAGCTCGACCGATTAGCCCGTAATCCGGTGGACGCGGCACAGATTAGCTGGATGCTCCAAGAGGGCATCATCGAACACATACGGACGAACGACCGCGACTACCAGCCGAGCGATAACACGCTCCTTATGAATATGGAGTTTGGGATGGCGAACCAGTATATCCTCGACTTGAGCGCGAACACGAAACGCGGATTACACGAAAAAGCGAAGCGTGGCGAATATCCGAGCGTCGCCCCGTTGGGCTATCAGAACGACCCGCGCACGAAGCAGATTGTCGTGGACAGAAAAGAGGCCGTTATCGTCCGCGAAGCATTTGAGTTGTATTCCAAGAACGAGTCCCGCCTCGAAGATATTTCAAAATTTCTTTTCGATAAGGGCATTCGTACCAAAGCCAGCAACCGATGGATGAGCGAGGGCGGGAGATTGTGGAAGCGCGACCAGATTACGGCGTTCCTATCCAACCCGTTTTATTGCGGCCTGTTCCGCTACGCCGGAGAACTCTTTGAGGGAAAGCATACACCCATCATTTCCAAGCAACTGTTTGATAAAGTCCAAGTCGTTTTGAAGGAGCGGAGCAAGCCGCAGGCAAGAACTAAAGAACCGAAACCGCTTTGCGGGCTGTTCCGTTGCGGCGAGTGCGGGCGCATGATTACCGCCGAAGTGCAAAAAGGCCACACCTATTATCGTTGCAGTAAGAAAGGGGTCGTCTGTTCCCAGCCCTATATCAGGGAAGAAATGCTAGCGTCTCAATTATCCAACATCCTCAAAGATTTCGCCGCGCCTTCGGATTGGGCGTTAGAGCTATCAAGGATGGCTGATGAGGATGAAGCAAACGCCATGCAATCCTCAATCGCGGCGAGCCAAGCCGTCCGTAATGAGATAACGGCCATTACCCAAAAACTCCAGCGACTCCATCGGCTCTATTTGGACGAAGACATAGAGCGCGAGACCTACCTCGCGGAGAAAGAAGACCTCCTCTCCCGCCGGAAGTCGCTGGAGGGAAAATTGGCCGGACTGGGCAGAGGGTACTTAGCTTGGCTCGAACCGCTTCGCGGTTGGATAAAAGACGCATCGTTGCTTGGTGAAACTAGCGTTTCATCTTCCTTACCCCACCAAAAATCGTCCGCCCAAAAAATCTTCGGCTCGAACGCAGTTCTTAAAAATCGTCGTATCGAATTTACCCCCACCAAACCGTATGCTTCGCTCCGCGAAGCGCGGCTGAATTTTTCTGAAACTAACTTTGTCTCTTGTATGGTGGGCGAGGAGGGAGTCGAACCCTCACGACCTTGCGATCATTGGAGTTTGAGTCCAACGCGTCTGCCATTCCGCCACTCGCCCGTAATGCAATTGATAATAGTTAGTTATCGCGCTAAAATCAAGCTATATGGCGCGCGTGATAGCAGTATGCAACCAAAAAGGGGGCGTAGGAAAAACCACTACCTCGGTCAACCTCGGCGCATATCTTGCCGCGGCGGGGAGGCGCGTGCTCCTGGTGGACTTTGACCCGCAGGCGAACGCAAGTTCGGCCCTGGGCCACAACATAAAAGAAGGGAATTCGGTGTACTACGGCATTCTGGGGACCGTGCCGCACGAGGAAGTGGTGAAACCCACCATGCTTTTCAATTTCCATCTTGCGCCGGCGGCGCCGCACCTTGCGGGCGCGCTCGTGGAACTCGTGAACGTCCCGGAGCGTGAATATTTTCTGCGGACGTTCGTGAACCGCCTGCGCCAAAACTATGATTATATTTTGATAGACCTCCCGCCGAGTTTGAGCCTGCTCACCGTGAATGGGCTTGTGGCGGCGGATGAGATTGTGATCCCGGTGCAGACGGAGTATTACAGTTTGGAAGGGATCGGCCAGCTTCTGGAGACCATAGAGCTTATCCGTACGAACCTCCGCCATCCTATCCGCATATCCGGCGCGCTCGTCACATTGTACGACAAGCGCGAAAAATTGAGCCGCGAGGTGGCGCGCAACCTGCGCGACCATTTCCCGCACCGCGTGTTCGTGACGGAGATCCCGCGCGCGGTGGCGCTCGCCGAGGCGCCGAGCTTTGGGAAGCCCATCATCCTCTACAGGCCCGATTCGCCGGGCGCGCTTGCATATGCGCGGCTTGCGGAGGAGATCATTGAACAGGAGAAGGATTATAATCTGCCGCGCGAGGTCGTCGCGAGCGAAAATTTTGGGAATTTCAACATTTAAGCCGCGGGGCGTCACGTACATGCTGGGAAAGGGACTTGAATCGCTCATACCGCAGAAGGGGAATGGTGATGCGCCGGGGAGCGTGCCGCACGATCAGGCGGCACACGGGCCCGCACAGCAGCAGCCGCAGCCGGCATCGGATGAGGCGACCGCAAAGGTGATCCGCGCGCTTTCGTCCTCCGCAGGACCTGATGCGCCGGATGATGAAGAAATGGCGTCCGTGCCGGAAAAGCCGCCCACGCAGCTGCAGTCAAAACCGATGGTCCCCGCGGAGGAAGCGGCGCGCGCGTTCCGTAAGAATGATGAGCCGGAAGAAGCGGGATCCGTTTTCCATATTGAAGTGGAGAAGATCGCGCCGAACCCGAATCAGCCGCGGCGCGTGTTTGACGAGGCGGCGCTCCGCGACCTTGCGCACTCCATCCGCGAATTCGGCTTTTTACAGCCGCTCGTGGTTTCCCGCGTGGAGCAGGAAACCCCGGACGGCATTGCCATAGCATACGAACTGATCGCGGGCGAGCGGCGCCTCATGGCGGCAAAGATGCTGGGGCTTGCGACCGTGCCGGCCATTGTGCGGAACGTGGATCTTGCGCGGGAGAAGCTGGAGCTTGCGGTTCTGGAGAACATCCAGCGGGAAAATCTGAACCCTATTGAGACCGCGCGCGCCTTCCAGCGCCTGCAGGAGGAGTTCCGCATGACCCAGCGGGAGATCGCCGTCAAACTCGGCAAGTCGCGCGAAGCGGTGGCGAACGCGGTGCGCCTCCTGGATCTCCCGGAGTACGTCCGCACGGCGGTGGAGAAGGGCGAGCTTTCGGAAAGCCATGCGCGGCTCCTGCTCGGAATCGCGGATGCCGGCGCGCAGCAGCGTTTATTTGATGACATTGTAAAGAACAAGCTCACCACGCGTGATGTGCGTGAACGCGTGGAACAGCTGGGCGGTAATGCGGGATCGCGCCGCGGCAGGCCGCCCAAGAGCGCGGAATCGCCGCTCCCGCCGGAACTGCGCGCCATGCAGGAATCATTGAGCGCCGACCTCGGCGCGCCCGTTGAGATCCACAAAGGCGCCGCGAACGGCAAGATCACCATCACGTTCTTCTCAGAGGAGGAGCTGGAGAACATCCTCCACCGCCTCGGTTACACGGAGTAGAACCTATTTTATACGAACTTGTAGCTCACCTCCTTCACCTCCCTGATCGCTTTGAGCTGGACGATGAGCTTTTCTATCTTTGCCCTGTCCGTGGTCTGCAGTCCCACGCGGTAGAACTGGATCCTGCTGCCGGGCTGGTTCTCCGTATGGAAATTCGTGATGGTGAAGTGTTTGCGCGCAATGGCCGTGGTGATGTCCTTGATGAGCCCCACGCGCGCTTCCACGCCGATCTTGATCTCCGCGTGGTTCGGCGCCTTTGCGATCTGCGCAAAGCCGCCCTTGCTTTTGAGCGCGCTCCTGATGTGGTCGCGCGCCACGCCGGTCGCCACAAAGCGGAGCCAGTCCCCGGACGGCTTCTTTCCCTTTTGCATGATGATCTCCACCACGTCGCCGGATTTCAGCTTATGATCCAGCGGCACCAAGGCGCCGTTCACCTTTGCGCCGGAGCAGGAATTCCCGATCGCCGAATGGATGTGGTAGGCAAAGTCCACCGGCGTTGCGCTCTGCGGGAGGTCTATCACGTCGCCGCGCGGGGTCACGGCGAATATCCTGCCGCGGAAGAAATCCACCTTCATGGCGTCCAGGAATTCATCCGCATGCGCGCCGTCCCCAAAGAAGCGTTCCTGCCATTTTTTTAGCTGCTGGACCCACGTGAGCTCTTCGGCAAGCTGCTTTCCCGTAATCCGCTCGCCGCGCCGCGTCTGGTCGTACAGCCAGTGCGCGGCAACGCCGAATTCGTTTTCATCGTGCATTTCCTGCGTGCGGATCTGGAATTCTATTGTCTTGTCGTTCGGCCCGATCACCGTGGTATGCAAGCTGCGGTAGCCGTTCGGCTTGGGGAGCGCAATGTAATCCTTGATGCGGCGCGGGACGGGCGGCCATGCCTCGTGGATCACGCCGAGCGCCGCATAACATTCGGGAATGCTTTCTACGATCACGCGTATGGCCACAAGGTCGTAGACCTTGCCCATATCCATGTCGTGCCGCAACAATTTCTTGTACAAGCTGGCGTAGCGCTTGGCGCGGACCTCTATGCCTATGGGTTTGATGCCGTGCTCTTCCAGAAGCTTGCGTGCCTGCGGCTTCATCCTTTCCAGATAGGCGAGCCGTTCTTTGTATTGTTCCTTTGCGGCGGCAAGGAGCCACCGGTATTCGCGAGGGTGGAGAAAAGGGAATGCAAGGTCCTCCAGCTCGCCGCTCAGGTTGTGCATGCCAAGGCGGTAGGCCAAGGGCGCATAGATCTCGTCCGTCTCCATTGCCACGCGCTTCTGCTTTGCGGGCGGCAGGGCCTGGAGCGTCCGCATGTTGTGGAGCCGGTCGGCAAGCTTGATGAAAATGACGCGCAGGTCGCGCGACAAGGCAAGGATCATTTTGCGCAGGTTCTCCGCCTTGCCTTCCGCGCCGCGGTACTTGATGTGGCCGAGTTTGGTCACGCCGTCCACCAGGAACGCAATGTCCTCGCCGAATTCCTTTTTTATGGTCTCAAGCGGGATGCCAGTGTCCTCAACCGTGTCGTGTAAAAGCCCTGCTGCGATCGTGTCCTCGTCCAGGTGCCATTCATGGAGCGTATCCGCCGTGGCGAGCGAATGGTTGAAGTACGGTTCGCCGGTCTTCCGGTGTTGGGATTTGTGCGCCGCCATGGCGAACGCGTACGCCTTGGCAACGACGCCCTGCGATTCCTTCCGCGCGAGCTCCTTCACGGTCATAGATTTATCTTATGGCCGCGGAAGAGCGTATGCAAATCGTTCGCACTATTCTTCCGTCGCTGCTGTTGCCGCTTTCTTTGCGCGCGGCTTCGGCGGATTTTCCTGCCAATATTTGAATGCCGCCTGGAGCTCTTCTTCCGATTCGGGCTTCTTGTTCGTCACAAAGGTGCAGTCGGGGTAGCGCGTGCAGGCGTAAAACGGTTTCCCGCGCCCGCGGGATTTTTTGAGGACGATGTCGCCCGGTTTCTCATGTCGGTCGGCGGACGCCGCGCATGCGGGGCATTTGAACCCGGTCTTATCCCAGATCTTTGCCACACCTTTGCACTTTGGATAATCCGTGCAGCCCAGGAAGAAGCCAAAGCGTCCGCGGCGCACCTTCATAGGTTTGCCGCAGAGGGGGCAGAGCTCGCCCTTGGTCTTTTCTGTGAGTTCTTTTATCTTTGCCGCCTCTTCCGGCATAGGCAGGGTTACCTTCACCGTGGGGTCGGGGCATGCCAGGAACTTTCCCATGCGGCCGAACTTGATGATCATGGGTTTGCCGCAGTGCGGGCACGTCGTTGTGGAGATCTCCACCTGCTTTTCCACGGACGCTTCTTTTTCATCCAGCTCTTTCTTGAACGGGCCGTAGAACTCGCGGCACACTTCCGTCCATTTCAATTTTCCTTCGGCAATGTCGTCCAGTTCTTCTTCTATATGCGAAGTGAATTTGAGGTCCACAATGTCCGGAAAATTTTCTACAAGAAGATCGTTCACGAGCGTGCCGATCTCCGTGGGATGGTATTTCTTCTCTATCTTTTCCACATAGCCGCGGTCCTGAATGGTGGAGAGTGTAGGCGCATACGTGGAAGGCCGGCCGATCCCTTCTGCTTCCAGCGCTTTCACGAGCGTGGCATCCGTATAGCGCGGTGGGGGCTCCGTGAAATGCTGGATGGGCGCGATCTTCTGCGCCGTGAGCGCCATGCCTTCTTCCAGTTTGGGCAGCTGTCCCTCTATTTCCTGCGCGGCGCCGTTGCCGTTCGTGTTCGCTCCGTTCTCTGCGCCTTCGTCGCGCCCTTCGGTGTACACGCGGATGAAGCCGTCAAATTTCACCACCTGACCGTTCGCGCGGAAAATTTCTTTTTGCGCCGTGTCCGCTTCTATGTCCACTGCGGTCTGTTCAAGGAGTGCTTCCTTCATTTGCGAGGCGATCGTGCGCTTCCAGATGAGGTCGTAGAGGCGCGCGTCGTTACGCTCTTTTATGCCGAGCGCGGCACCCGACGTGGCGTGGAGGTTGGTGGGGCGGATCGCCTCATGCGCTTCCTGAGCGCCCTTGCTCTTTGTGGCGTAGCGGCGCGGTTCCGCGAGCGCGTATTCTTTCCCGAACTCCGCGCCGATCACGTCGCGCGCGCTTGCGAGCGCGGTTTCCGCAAGGTGCACGCTGTCCGTCCTCATGTAGGTGATGCGGCCATGTTCGTACAGTTTCTGCGCAATGACCATGGTCTGTTTTGCGGAAAAGCCGAGCTTGCGCGCCGCTTCCTGCTGGAGCGTGGATGTGGTGAAGGGCGCCGCCGGATTGCGGCGCACCTCCTTCATGGTTATTTCCTTGATGGCGAATTTTGCTCCGCGCAATCCTTCCACGATCTGCTTTGCTCCGCGCGCGTTCTTGATATCCATTTTGCCGAGCGTCTTGCCGTTTATGGAGTTCAGGAACGCCGGGAACGGGGTTTTCCCTTTGGGCGGCAGGAAGTCGGCCTCAATGGTCCAGTATTCTTCCGCGTTGAACGCCTTCACGGCGTGCTCCCGCTCCACCACAAGACGCACGGCCACGGATTGCACGCGGCCGGCGGAAAGTCCGTAGCGGACCTTCCGCCACAGGAACGGGGAAAGCCCGTAGCCAACCAATCGGTCCAAGACGCGCCGCGCCTGCTGGGCGTCCACCAGGTTCGTGTCCAGTGCGCGGGGATTCTTGAGCGCTTCCTTGATCGCCGATTCTGTTATTTCATGGAACGCAATGCGTTGGGTCTTCCCTTTTTTCTTTTCCAGGCCGAGCGCGGCAAGGAGGTGCCACGCAATGGCTTCGCCTTCGCGGTCTTCATCTGTTGCAAGGATCACGCGGTCCGCGTCCGCGGCGAGCTTCTTCAGGTTTGCCACGACGGGCTTTGCTTTGGCGGGGATGGTGTATTGCGGTTCAAAATCGTGCTCCACGTCTATGCCCAGCTTGCTTTTGGGAAGGTCGCGAATATGCCCGTAGGACGATTCCACGGTGTAGTTCTTCCCTATGAACTTGCCGATGGTCTTTGCTTTGGTCGGCGATTCAACAATGACGAGCTCCATGATTTGTTATTTTATTGTATACCCTCGTTCGTTTTCCTCCACCAATTCCTTTGTTATAAGGAACGAAATCGCGCGGTTCACGATTCGGGGTTCAAGTTTAGCGGCTGTGGAAATTTTGTCAACTTCCGCGGGCGCACCGATCTCCTGCAGCGCTTTTAGAACCTGCGTTTCGTGAGCGGAGAGCGTATTGCGTTGCGCCGCGATCTTTTCTTCCGAACCCACACCATACGCTTCCAAAATTTCCAAAGATGAAGCGGCAAGCGTTGCCCCTTGACGGATAAGATCGTGCGAGCCCTCAAAGTTCTTTTGCGTGATCGGTCCCGGCACCACAAAAACGTCCCGGTTCTGTTCCAGCGCAAAGCGCGCGGTGGCAAGCGAACCGGAACCATGCGGCGCTTCCACGATGAGCACGCCCTGCGCGAGGCCGCTTATGAGCCGGTTCCGTTCTATAAAACGAACGGGGTAGGGAGGGATGCCGGGTGGATATTCGGATACCAATGCGCCGCCGGTTTCAAGGATTTTCTCCGCGAGTTTTGCGTTCTCTTCCGGATAGGTCCGGTGGAGGCCGCCCGCAAGGACGGCCACGGTCTTCCCGCCCGCTTCCAGGCATCCTTCATGCGCCGCCGCGTCTATGCCGAACGCAAGTCCGCTTATGACGGCGCATCCGGCCTGCGCAAGCTCGCGCGCAAAACGGCGGGCAATGGCCTTGCCGTCCGGCGTGGCGCGCCGCGTTCCTACTATGGCGATTGCGAGCGCGCCTGCGGGCGGAAGCGTGCCGCGCACGTAGATGCCGAACGGCGGCTCCGGGATCTCGCGGAGGAGCGGCGGGAAGCCGGCTTCGTCCGCAAGGATAAGGACGCTTCCGGACCGGGCGAGCTCTTTTTCCGCATCCGCCATGCCCCGCACGGCCTCTGTGCCGTTCCACAGCGCGGTACGCGCGCGTTCCCATGAACCAAAGCGCGTTTTGAGCTTCACGAGCGTGCGGTAGTCCCCGGATACGGCGCGGGATACGGCAAGATAGGAAAGAGCTTCGGAGCGCATGGTAGAAACGTTAGACGCCGGCGCGGGAAATGTAAAGCATCCTTTAACATTCCTTTAATGGTAGAATGAAAGGGAGATGGAATTGCAGAAACCCGCTGCCAAAAAAAATTCCCTGCCGGGATTATGGACGAGCGTCAGCGTGATCGGCGGCGCCATTGTGGTCGCATCCGTCGCGCTGTACTTTTTATATGCGAACCTTGACGCCGAAGCGTCCAAGATCATCGCGGATAAAACGGCGGTCGCGAACCAGTCGGAGGAAGTGAACATCCTTGCCCACCTGGAGAGCGATGCGACGAAGGCGGCGCCGTACACGGCCGCCATGCAGCAGCTTCTGCCCACGCACGACGCGCTCATAGGGTTTCCGCAATGGCTCGCGGGCATCGGCCAGGCGCACAACGTGAACGTTACCGCTTCGTTCCAAGGGGGGACCACGGCCGCAACGCTTTCCGCGCCGGGCGTGGATGATTTTTCTTTCCTTGCCACCGGCGCACTCGCCGACCTCAATGCGTTCCTTCTTGATGCGGAAGGGAATACGCCGGGATTCCTGGTTTCCGTGGACAGCATGGAACTGGTGAACCAAGGGGCCGCGTATCAGCTCAAAGGGAACGGGCGGGTGTTTTCCCGCGCAACGTCACCATCGTCATGAAGAATTTTCTGAGGAAACATCCGGAGACCCTGCTCACGGCGCTCGCGCTGGTGTTCGGCGGGATCGTGCTTGCCTATTTTGTCTGGGGGGCTGACGTGATCGCGGGGGAAGTGAACCGCGCGATGAATCCCAGCATCGGCGCGCAGTCGGTCATCATGTTCAACCTCCAGGGCGCGCAGTCGCTCAATCTGCGCGGGCTTGTCAAACCCGCGCCCTAGGCCGTATGATGAACCATATTCGGGCCGCAGAAAAGCGTCCTTAGCTCAGTGGTAGAGCGCTACAATGACACTGTAGAGGCCGGAGGTCCGATCCCTCCAGGACGCACCGCACGGTGAAACACGGTTCTCAAAGGACGCGGTCCGCGCGTGCTCGCGCGGCCGCTCGCTCTCGGCGTTGCCGGCTTTCTCGTGATCCAATATATTCCGGGATGCCTCCGAGATGCCTTTGAAAATCGTGTTTCCCCATGCGGCGGTCTTGCGATCCCTCCTTGCGATTTATCATGTTGTGGTGTAAAAAAGAATAGTATTTTTGAAGCGCATGT
>VFSW01016630.1_pt1 | contig 10026 bp, 9 predicted proteins | sample 5358111 | NCBI WGS metagenome assembly VFSW01 (sample SAMN11554181, study PRJNA540505) | mine drainage metagenome | isolation source: sediment from site ElyBrook_90M | place: USA: Ely Copper Mine, Vershire, VT | collected 2017
CAGTACGCTGGCGTTCATGTAGAGCATGTAGATCGCGACGGCGAAGACCATGACAGCAAAGACGCGTTGGAGCGCCTGTTTGCTATTGCCGAGGCGTGTCGCCAGCAGCGCGCCCAGCCAGCCACCAACAATCCCACCGCCGAAATACTCGATGGCGATCACCCAACTTATTTTCCCTGCCAGCGCGTACGTGATGGCGGTCGCTGTGCCAAATGCGCCGACTGAGAGCAGCGAGCTACCGACCGCGCTGAGGATGGGCATGCCGGTTGCGAACATCAGACCAGGAACGATGAGAAAGCCGCCGCCGATGCCGAAGAAGCCTGAGAGCAAGCCGACTCCCAGGCTCACGGGAATCACCCAGACGAGCATCGCGCGGCCTCTGCGCTCTGGTCGCGGCTGGGCGTCGCGGCGGGGGCGCACCATGTTCACTGCGACACCGATCATCAGCAAGGCAAAGAGGAAGAGCAGTTGCTTGCCGTTCACCATCTTGCCAATGCTGGCGCCAATCACCGCTCCCAAAGCGCCGGGAATCGCGAAGGCGATCGCTGGCCCCCAGCGCACATTGCGGGCGCGCGCGTGCGGGATCAGGTTGGCGTAGGCTGTCAGTGCGACGGCGAGCGCGGTCGTCCCCAGCACGACGTGCGGATCATGATAGCCAACGAAATAGAGGAGGAGCGGTACGGCGAGAATCGAGCCACCGCCGCCGATCAAGCCGAGGGAGAATCCGACAAGTCCGCCGGAGATAACAGCGAGGATCTGCTGCAGAACGGTGACCGACTGCACGAAAGGCTCCTTGTGAATTTGAGAGGCGTTCACGCGCCAGGAACGCGACCACACATATCTGTCACTGCTTGACGCGCTTTGCTTGACTATATTACTATATGGTAATGTAGCATGTCAACGCCACAGGAAGCGGCGGTTCGGGCTGGCGCAGTTTCGGCGCCAACCCTGCCCACTCTGGCTGGTGTGATAGAACGAAGGCGTGCGCTGTGTGAGTTCTCTACTGGAGGTCAGGAAATAGATGGATAGCCACGGACACGGGCATGGGCATGGACATAGCGATGGCGACGGTCATCGCTATGGGGGAACGCCGAGCGGCCTGCGCTCCCCTGAGCGGATGGCGCTGCTGGAAGTCGAGCGGGTCGTTGACCTGTGCCTCGATGGGTGTGTCGCCCAGTCGGTTCTGGATGTTGGGGTGGGTAGCGGCGTCTTCGCCGAGGAGTTCAACCGGCGCGGCCTACGTGTCACCGGCGTAGATGTCAATCCTGAGATGGTCGCGGCGGCTCACGAGCACGTCCCACAGGCCACATTCCTCGAAGCGCCAGCCGATGCGCTCCCATTCGCTGATAGCGCGTTCGATCTGGTGTTCCTCGGCCATGTGCTGCACGAGGTTCCCGACCAGGTTCGCGCGCTCACGGAAGTTCGCCGCGTCGCCAGCGCGCGTGTCGCCGTGCTGGAATGGCCCTACGTCGCTGGGACATTTGGCCCGCCGTTGGAGCATCGCCTGAGCGATGAGACGATCCAGTCCTTCGCGCGCGCGGCTGGATTCCAGCAGATCCAGCGGCTGGATCTGGAGCATATGACGCTCTATCTGATGCAGCCATAGACGCCAGCGCAGGCAGTGGACCGCTCATTGGGCAAATGGGTAGCCCCGCTGCCTGCGCAGCTTTCCGCCGCGCCTCGTGGCCAGCCATTCTCGGCAAAGCTGGCGAGCGTCTGCTGGTCGCGGGGGGGCAAGTAACACCGTTAGCGCTAGCAAGCAATGATGTGAATGGTATCAGCTAACTGGTGGTCTAGCGCAAGAGGAAGCTGCGCGAGCAGACACGTCAGAATATCCACGTTGCGAGCCAAGGCTGAAGCTTGCACGAGGATGATGCCATTGTGCGGCGGCCCGAACCGCAACCGAAAATCAGTATCACGCGACACAATGATGAGGTGATTTGTCCGCGCGTACCGAAAGATATCCTCATCGCGCAGCCCGGCCAATTGCGCTTCGGCTGTTGTGATGACGGAATATCCCTCTGCGCGCAGGCCACGCGCTACCCGCCACGAGAGGTTTTCGTCCAGCAGCAGGTCAGGCGCGCTGGACATGCGCCTGCTCGTCTTGTCGCACGACCTGCGCGATATAGGTGAGCAAGGCGCGAATTTCCTCATCCGTGAGCTGATAGTCGTCCTGAATCTCGCTCAGTGTCATACCACCAGCCAACTGGTCTACGAGCTGCGAGACGGCGATACGCCTGCCCCGCAAGACAGGGCGGCCGCCAAGAATAGCCGGGTCGGAAATGACATCTGGCGTAATGTCTCTTTGCATATGGCCTCTCGTGTGCGCTCCAGGTCGAGATGGCGCGTGGCGCGTGCGCCATTCACAAGTATAGCGCATCTGCACGTCAGCGCATGTTCCCCTGTCCATGCTCCATTCCGCGCCTCAGTCGCGGCGCCGCGCCTCGTGGCCGCCCGCAACGCCACCCTCGACGCGCTGCCAGCCGTTCTCGGCGAAGATGGCCAGCGTCTGCTGGTCGCCAGGTACGTAGGTAACGATGCTGTAGTCAGAGGATCCGCTGAACACCGTGATCGTTGTGCGCAGCGCCAGCACTCCCACGCGCGAGTGGCGCATGTGAAAGACGAAGCTGGGGGCCGTCACGGAGGGCGCGTCGGAGCTATTGGCGATGCGCGTGAAGTCGGGCAGCGTGCGGAGTGAACGCCACAGCGCACGGTACTCCGGCAGATACGTCAGGCTACGGGTGTTGTGCTTGAAATCGGCCAGCATGCGCCGCGCCAGTGTCTCCCACGGGCGGAAGCGCGCCCGATAGGCGGGATCAAAGACGACGGCGAGCAGATTCTGGCTGTGTGAGGCAAGCGCCGCTTCATCCAGCTCGAAGAGATCGGCTGCTGGATTGTTCCATGCCGCGATCTGCCAGAGACGATCGAGGCTATGCGCAGGGAAGGCCGTGTTCGAGACCAGCAGCGCGGCCAGCTCGCGCTGGTCGAAGAGGTCGAGCTGGTCTGGCTCATCCTCCATCTGCTCGCCTGTCAGTCGTGTGAACGCTTGCGCCAGCCGCCGCCGCTCGACGCCGTGCGCCTCCAGCGCCCGCGCCAGCGCCCGCGCCACCTTGGCGGAGGGCGCCTTCCGCTGGCCCGTCTCGATATGATAGACATACGTGCGCGAGAGCCGCGCCGCCCGCGCAAGCTGCCCCTGCGAGAGGCCATGCGCCTGCCGATAGTAGGCGATCAGCGCGCCAAACTCCTCTGGCTCGGCCTCAGGATGCGCTTTGCCAGTCTTCCCGCTCGTCGTCATCTCGACTGCTCCCTGAGCATTGCGCTCAAGCTGCGCCCGTGATCCCACACGAGCCGTCATCGCTCTCGGCGTCGCTGTCACATCCCCTGCGAGGGCAGCCGCAATCCGATGACGCCATGTCCGCCACAACGTAGTGGCGTGTTAGCCAGATACCAGTATACACCGAAAAAGATGTTAGCTGGCAACAATGCGCTGCGCTAAAGCTTGACGATATACTGCGTCTATCCAAATGCCCTGGATAGGTTCGCCTGGTTTTCACTCAAAGAGGAGTGCGCCGATGGAAGAAGGCTTTTCCTCGCCGATGCCGACAGACGCCACTGGGAGCGCCGGAGCCAGTCGCCCCTGGACGGCGCACTACTCCGCCATCGTGCCTGCCACGATTGCACTCCCGGAGCAGTCGCTTGCCTGGCTGCTCGATGAAGCGGCTCGTACCTCCAGCGCTTTCACCGCGATTGATTATTACGGAACACAGATCAGCTATGGGCGATTTCTGGAACAGGCGGAGCGTTTCGCGCGGGCGCTGATGCGTATGGGCATCAAACGCGGTGATCGGGTCGCCATCAGCCTGCCCAACATCCCTCAGTTCCCCATCGCATTCTTTGGCGCGCTCAAGGCTGGCGCCGTCGTCGTTCCCACCAATCCGCTCTACACCGCGCACGAGCTGGAGCATCAGCTCAGCGACTCCGGCGCGAAGGTGATCGTGCTGCTCGATCAGCTCTACCCCAATCTGGCCGAAGCGCGCCCACGCACGCCCGTCGAGCATGTCATCCTCGCGGGCGTCGCGGACTATTTCCCCACGCCGCTCGCTCTCGCCTATCGCGCGCGTGAGGCGTTTGCGTCGCGTGGCAAGCCGCATGTGGATCAGCGGGCGCTGCGCAGCGACCCAGCCATCCATCAGTTCAAGGATCTGCTCAGCCACGGCGGCGATGCGGCGCCATTGCCAGAGCCAGCCAGGCCCGATGACCTCGCCCTGCTGCAATATACCGGCGGCACGACCGGCGTCGCCAAGGGCGCCATGCTGACCCATCGTAATCTGCTGGCGAACGCGGCGCAGTGCCTGGCATGGAACGAGCAGCAGGCAGGCGCGAAGCATATCACCCTGTGCGTGGCGCCATTCTTCCACGTCTACGGGCTGACCGTGGCGATGAACCTGACGATGCTGGCGGCCTCGACCATGGCGCTGCTACCACGCTTCACGGTGAAAGATACGCTAAAGGCCATCGAGAAATACCGCCCGGATCTCTTCCCCGGCGTGCCGACGATGTACCTGGCTCTGGCGCGCGAAGTCGAGCAGCATCACCACGATCTCAGCTCGATCAAGGTCTGCATCAGCGGATCGGCGGCGCTGCCAGCCGAGGTACAGCGCCGCTTCGAGGCGGTCTCTGGCGCGAAGCTCGTCGAGGGCTACGGGCTGACCGAGGCCTCACCCGTGACGCATTGCAACCCCGTCTTTGGCGAGCGGCGCAGCGGCACGATTGGGCTGCCACTGCCCAATACCGACGCCGCCATCGTGAACGCCGAGACGTGGGAGTTCCTGCCGCAGGGGCAGCAGGGCGAGATCGCCGTGCATGGGCCACAGGTGATGCAGGGCTACTGGAATCGTCCCGACGAAACCGCCAAGACGCTGCGCGACGGCTGGCTGCTCACAGGGGATGTCGGCACGATGGATTCTGACGGCTATTTCACCATCGTAGACCGCGCCAAGGACATCATCATCGCCAGCGGCTTCAACATCTACCCACGCGAGGTCGAAGAAGCGCTCTACGAGAACCCGAAAGTGCTCGAAGCGGCGGTCGTGGGCATGCCCGACGAGTATCGCGGCGAGACCGTGCGCGCATTCATCGTCGTCAAGCCAGGTGAAACGCTGACCGCCGCCGAGCTGGATCAGTGGTGCCACGCGCGCCTGGCGGCCTATAAAGTTCCCAAAGCCTATGAGTTCCGCGATTCACTGCCCAAGACACTGGTAGGCAAGGTGCTGCGCCGCGCGCTGCGCGAAGAGGCGCTGGGCGCGCAGCAAGCCACGACCAGCCAGCGCAAGCCATCATAAGGAGAAACAGGCTTCCGGCGTTCAACTGCCGGAGCGCGAGCGGCGGATTGGCGTGCGAAATGCGCCGCCGCTCGCGGTTGTATCGTTGTTTCGCGGCGCACGTTTCAGTTGCGACTGGTTCGACGAGCGCATAGGGCCGCCGCAGACGGTCAGAAGGTCTGACCCACGCTATGGCCACCGCAGGAGGACTCTCAGCACATGGCGACCGAAGCTAAAATCGAGACAGGCGCGGGTTTTCTCACCTCGCCGGTGACAGGCGCCGACTTCCTCACGCTGGAAAAGCTCACTGACGAGCAGCTGGAGATTCGCGACTCAGCGGCGACCTTCATCGCGCGCGAAGTCATGCCCAAGAGCGAGGCGATTGACGCGCAGGAGCCAGGCCTGATGCCTGCGCTGCTAAAAGAAGCGGGCGAGCAGGGCCTGCTGATGATTGATGTGCCAGAGGAGTACGGCGGCGCTGACCTCGGCATGACCGTCAGCGCGCTCGTGGCGCATGAGATGCGCCAGGCGGCGTTCGCGGTGGCGCAGGGCGCGCACACCACGATTGGCACGCTGCCGATCGTCTTTTATGGCAATGAGGAGCAGAAGCGGAAGTATCTGCCGCGCCTGGCGACTGGCGAGATCATCGGCGCCTACGCGCTGACCGAGCCGGGCGTTGGCTCCGATGCGATGAGCATTCGCACGCGGGCCACGCTCTCGCCCGACGGCACGAAATACATCCTCAATGGCGCGAAACAGTGGATCTCCAACGCAGGTTTCGCCGACTTGATGATCGTCTTCGCCAAGGTGGATGACACGAAGCACACCGCCTTCATCGTCGAGTCGGCCTGGAAGGGTGTCTCGACTGGAGCGGAGGAGAAGAAGGTCGGCATCAAGGGATCGTCCACACGCACGGTGTATCTCGATAACGTCGAGGTTCCCGTCGAGAATCTACTGGGCGAGATTGGCAAAGGCTACAAGATCGCCTTCAACATCCTCAACATTGGGCGGCTGAAGCTGGGCGCGGGCGCATCCGGTGGCGCGCGAAGCGCGCTCGATCTGGCGGCGGCCTATGCCAACGAGCGCAAGGCGTTTGGGCGCCCGCTGGTCGGCTTCGGCATGATCAAAAAGAAGCTGGCCACAATGGCCGCTGAGGTCTACGCCGCCGAAGCTGTCGCCTTCCGCACCGTCGGCATGGTCGAGGATGCGCGGCTGGCGGCTGGTGAAGATCGCATGGCGCAGCTCAATTCCATCGAGGAATACGCCATCGAGTGCTCCATCGCCAAGGTCTACTGCTCCGAGGTGCTGGGCCGCAATGTGGATGAGGGCGTGCAGATCTTCGGTGGCTACGGCTTCATGGACGAGTACCCCATCTCGCATGCCTGGCGCGACGCCCGTATCAATCGCATCTTCGAGGGAACGAATGAGGTCAACCGCCTCGTTACCTCTGGCACACTCTTCCGTCGCGCGATGGAGAACAAGATTGATCTGTTCTCGGTCTTCCCGGAGATCGAGAGCCAGGTGACGAGCGGCCAGGCCCCCGACTTCGCTGGCGCCGAGACGCCCGCCGCCCTGCGCGACAGCGTGAACCTGGCCGAGCGTGTCAAGCGCGCGACCATCTATAGCTCGATGAAGGCCGCGATGAAGTTCATGGCGACGATGCAGGAGGAGCAGGAGTTCCTGGAGTATTCCGCCAACCAGCTCATCGCCGCGTTCGCGATGGATAGCGCCGTGGCGCGCGCGCTCTCCGCCGCCCGCGCAGGCGCCGCCGATGCCCACACGCACGAACTGCTGGCGCAGGTGGCGACGATCAACCTGTTCCGCGAGGCGCGCACCGCAATGGAAGGCGCGCTGACGATGGCATTCGAGGGCGACGAGCGCAAAGCGGAGCTGGCGAAGGTGCGCGCCTACCTGGGCGATCCGGAGGCCGACATCGTGCCATTGCAGCGCGAGCTGGCCACCATCATCAGCGAGGCGAACGGCTATCCCCTGAAGTAGCGCGCTCGCCCCTGACTCCTCTCCCAGCGGAAGAGGGGTCAGGGGTAAGCATGCGTCTCCGCACGAAAATCGAGGGGCAGCGACGTGATTACTATCGAAACGATCAATCAGATGTTGACGGACTCTGTGCCGTTCCATCGGGTGCTTGGCCCACGAGCGGAATCGGTCGAGCCGGAACGGGTAACGCTGACGCTGCCAGCGGCCCCAGAGCGCCTCAACCATGTGGGGACGGTACATGCGGTGGCGCAGTTCGGGCTGGGCGAAGCGGCATCGGGCGCAATGACGCTGGTGGCATTCTGGGATTTGCAGCACAAAGGCTACGCTCCGGTCGTCACCAGCGCCAGCGTCTCCTATCTCAAGCCTGCCAGCGGCGATCTGCGGGGCATGGCGACGCTCTCCGCCGCAGAGCAGAGGCAGGTTCGCAGCGAAATCCTGGCGGGCGGGCGACCACGCTTCTCCATCGCCGTGCAACTGTTCGACCAGCAGAGCGTCGTGACCACCGAGCTGCGTTTCGAGTGGGTTCTGCTGGCGCCACATAGCGCGAAGGCCTAGCCTGCGATGGTGGAGTCATGGCGCACCCGACTGACACGCTGGGGATTCAACTGGTTTCCAGCCTATCGGGGAACCGGCGGCTGGGTGACGTATATCGCCAGCGACTGGCGCGAGATACGCATCAAGCTACCGCACAACATACAGACCAACAACTATGTCGGGACGATCTTCGGCGGCAGCATGTACGCCGCCGTGGATCCGTTTTACATGATCATGCTCATCCAGAATCTGGGAAAAGACTTCGTCGTGTGGGACAAAGCGGCGACCATCCGCTTCAGGAAACCAGGCCGCGCGACGCTCTACGCGCGCTTCTCGCTCGATGAGGCTGAGCTTCAGACCATCCGCGAGCAGTCGCAGACAGCCCGCTCACTCGACCGCGTCTATCGGATTGACCTGCTGGACGCTCAAGGCGTTCTGCACGCCGAGATCGAGAAAGTCATCCATATTCGTCGCGCAACACCCAGCAGCGCCACGGCGCACAGCCAGGCGAGCGCAACCGAAGCGTAGAACCAGGCGCCAGCAGGCCATTATGCGCTCTGTGGCGCTTCACCAGGAGGAACTGACCACCAATGCCAGAAGCAGTCATTGTCAGCGCCGCGCGCACGCCGATTGGGCGGGCCAGCAAGGGCGCGCTCAAAGCGGTGCGCGCGGATGATCTGGGCGCTCTCGCGATGCGTGGCGCGCTCTCGCGTATCTCCGCGTTCGACTATAGCCAGATCGAAGATGTCATCGTCGGCTGCGCGTTCCCTGAGGGCGAGCAGGGGATGAATCTCGCGCGCATCATCACCGGGCTGGTGGGTCTGCCGGTCACAGCGGGCGCGGTGACGGTCAACCGCTTCTGCGCCAGCAGCCTGCAAGCCGTGAATATGGCGGCGCAGAGCATCATGCTGGGGCAAGGCGACATCATCGCGGTGGGCGGCGTCGAGAGCATGTCGCGCGTGCCGATGGGTGGCTTCAATCCCAGCTTCAACCCAAAACTCTATAACAATCCCGCTGGTGTCGAGGCCTGTGGCCTGCCCAGCGAGATGCCCACCGCGTTCGGCCAGTCCTACATTCCGATGGGCCTCACCGCCGAGAATCTGGCGAAGAAGTACAGTATCAGCCGCGAGGAGCAGGATCGCTTCGCGCTGCGCAGCCACCAGCTCGCCATCGCCGCGCAGGATGCGGGCATCCTCGCGCGCGAGATTGTCCCCGTGCCACTGCCCGATGGAACCACGATGTCCCTGGACGAAGGCCCCCGCCGCGACACCTCGCTGGAGCGCCTCGCCGCGCTGGAGCCAGCAGTCATCGCAGGCGGCGCCGTGACAGCGGGCAACAGCAGCCCGCTAAACGACGGCGCCTCGGCGGCGATCCTGATGTCAGCGGAGAAAGCGCGTGAGCTGGGCATCAAGCCACGCGCGCGCGTGCTCTCGATGGCAGTGGCGGGCGTCGCGCCAGAAATCATGGGTATCGGGCCGGTTCCCGCTGTACGCAAGGCCTTGCAGCGCGCGGGCCTACAGCTCAGCGCCATTGACGTATTCGAGCTGAACGAGGCTTTCGCGGCGCAATCGCTGGCCGTCGTACGCGAACTGGGGATTGATGAGGGGAAGCTGAACCCGCATGGCGCCGCCATCGCGCTCGGTCATCCGCTGGGCTGCACCGGCGCGCGCATCATCGGCGCGCTCATCAACGACCTGGAGACGCTCGACAAGCGGCTGGGCATCGCCACGCTCTGTGTCGGTGGCGGCCAGGGTGTTGCGACGATCATCGAGCGGCTGTAACTCCCTGGCAGGCAGGCTGCTGGCGGGAGGAGCCGCACCGCATGGCGGCATGCCGCCAGATTCACGTCAGAACAGGAACCTCAGCTATGAGCTACAACATACAGCGCGCGGCGGTCGTCGGCGCGGGTATCATGGGCGCGGGTATCGCGGCGCTGCTGGCCAGCGCGGGCATCCCCGTCCTGCTGCTCGACATCGTGCCGCCAGATGCGCCAGACAGCGTTGATCCAGCAGTGCGCAACCGCTTCGCCCTGGGCGGCATCGAGAAGGCGCTCAAGGCGCGGCCCGCGTCGGCCTTCTTCACCGCGAAGGCGGCGAAGCTGGTGACGCCGGGCAACACGACTGACGACCTGGGTAAGCTGGCGGGCGTAGACTGGATCGTCGAAGCCATCGTCGAA
>VFSW01016631.1_pt1 | contig 10026 bp, 11 predicted proteins | sample 5358111 | NCBI WGS metagenome assembly VFSW01 (sample SAMN11554181, study PRJNA540505) | mine drainage metagenome | isolation source: sediment from site ElyBrook_90M | place: USA: Ely Copper Mine, Vershire, VT | collected 2017
GCGGTCGTGTACACATTGGCGGTTATGATCGATGAAGAACTGCGCGAATCCGAAGCCGCCTTCCAAGGTGGACGCTCCGTAGCCAAGCGCACGTTCGACCGACTGCCACAACGTAATCTTCGGGCTTCTCAGTGAGATGACGCGGATGCGCATCAGACGCTTACCCAGCGTCTGCCCTCCGGTCCGCCACACGGAGAGCCCCGCGTAGACAACCAGCCAGATCAGGTCTTCCAAGTCGTGGGGATTAAAGTGCAGCTCAACCTCGAGCGCGCGCTGAAACGACTTCAGTGCGAGATACTCCTGCGCGACCTGAACCGGAAGGAAGACGGCAAGAACTATCACAAAATCAATCGCGAAGGCCGCGGCGCGTTGCTGGAACGCCGCCAGCGGCACGCCCGTCAGAGACTGAATACGAGCTGTCTGGTGAGGATCGAAGAGGCGCGCCGACTTGACCGCTGCCAGGGGTTTCATGCTCCAAAGGATGCATATTCCCACCTTCGGGCTCGCTCCCACCTTGCGCTCCAGCGCCCGAAGCCTGACACTGTGGGCATGCTCAAAGTCGGCTTAACCGGCGGGATGGCCAGCGGCAAGACCACCGTGCTGGCGATGTTCGCCGCTCTCGGCGCCCACACCCTGCGCGCGGACGCCGTGGCGCACCAATTGATGACTCCCGGCGAGCCGATGTATGCGCTCATCGTCGCCGCCTTCGGCAAAGGAATTCTGGCTCTCGATGGCACCATTGCGCGGCCAAAACTTGCGGCAGCGGCCTTCCCCGCCCGCATCGCCGAGCTCAATGCCATCGTGCATCCTGCCGTGCTCGCCTTTGAGGACCGCTGGATGCGCGAGGTCGGTGCAATCGACCCGAAGGCCGTGGCAATCTGCGAGGCCGCGCTGCTGATCGAAGCCGGAGGCCTTGTGCGTTATGACAAGCTGATCGTAGTGACCTGCACCCTGGAGCAGAAGATTCTGCGCTTCGCCGAACGCGCCGTGATCAGCATGGAGGCCGCACGCGAGGAGGTGCAGCGGCGCATGGCTGCACAGATGCCCGAAGAAGAAAAAGCCAAGCTCGCGGATTTCGTAATCGATAACAGCGGCAGCCGTGAAGACGCCGCGCAGCAGGTAAGCAGGATCTGGCACCAGCTGCGCAGCTAGTCAGAATGGAGCGAGCGAAGCAAGCGGACGAGTTCCGGCAGATTGAGGCTTTGCTGAAAGAGCCGTATGCCTGAGATGCCGGCGGCACCAGCGGCAGCGCAAAGCGGTGCGCGTTTCTGATCTACTCCTCCCAGGGCAAAAACGGGAAAGGTTCTGCGGGTGTCGCCGGCTTCGACGCGCAGATCGGGATCGTCATCTTTGCGCGCCGCCCGGCGCAACTCCGCAAGCCCGATCCCCTCTCGTAGCGTATTTGCTTTTTCAAAAATTGGCGCCAGTACCGCGAAATCAGCGCCGTGCGCTTCGGCAAGCCGCACCCCCTGCGCGGAGTGGCAGGACGCGGCGATAAGGAACGGCGAGGCGGGACGGCTTTTTGCGGCCAATGCGCGCACGTCGGAGGCGGCGATATCCGTGCCCGTGAGATGCACGCCGTCTGCACCGACGGCCAGAGCTACGTCGGTACGATGGTTGATCAGCAAACGCGACGGACCTTCAGCGCGGATGATATGCAAGACTTCGCAGGCGAGCGACTCAAGCTCGCGGACGAGGAGATCTTTCTCGCGGAGTTGAATGTAGTCGACGCCCGAAGCGGCGGCTTCGCGGATCGTGCGGAGAAGCTGTGTCCGGCGCTCGGCTTCACTTCCGGCAAACTGAGTTCGATCCGTAATGTAGTAGATCAGCACAAAAGAAACTCTATCCTAGCGGCGCGCCGTAGTGAATCAGGAACTCGAAAAACGAGTAGCGTCCGCAGTAGCCGCGTTGCCTAGTGTCCGGTCAGCGATTCATTGGCAGGCACAGTCCAGCCCGGCTTCACCCCGGCGGCGGCGTTCTGCTCATCGAGCCATTTCTTCAGCGGCGCGAAGTACTCCATCATCGCTCCCGCGTCCATGTGATCTTCGCCGGTCAGCGTCTTCAGCGCCTCCGGCCAGGGCTTGCTGAGGCCGAGCTGCAACATGGCATCGAGCCTGGCTCCGGCGGCTTTGTTGTTGTAGAACGAGCAGCGATGCATCGGGCCGGTCTGGCCAGCTTCGCGGCACATGGCGCGGTAAAACTGAAATTGCAGAATCCGGGCCAGGAAATAGCGGGTGTAGGGCACGTTGGCCGGGACATGGTACTTGGCGCCCGGATCAAAGTCGGCTTCCGTACGATCGACGGGCGGAACCACGCCCTGATATTGGGCGCGCAGCTTCCACCAAGCTGTGTTGTAGTCGGCGGGCGTTATCTCGCCGGCGAAGACCTTCCAGCGCCACTGGTCAATCAGCAGACCAAAGGGCAGAAAGGCAACCTTGTCCATCGCCTGACGCAGAAGAAGAGCGGTGTCGTCGCTCTCCGGAACCTTGTCGATCAGGCCAACCTGCTTCAGATATTCCGGCGTGATGGAGAGCGCGATGGTGTCGCCGATGGCTTCGTGAAACCCGTCGTTGGCGCCGTTCATGAACAGGAATGGCTGGTGCTTGTAGGCGCGCTGGTAGAAGTTGTGACCGAGTTCATGATGCACGGTCACAAAATCCTCGTCGCGAATCTGAATGCACATCTTGAGACGAAGATCGTCCTGATTATCGATGTCCCAGGCGCTGGCGTGGCAGACGACGTCGCGGTCGCGGGGCTTGATGAACTGCGACCGTTCCCAGAAAGTGGCAGGCAGAGGTTCAAAGCCGAGCGATTTGAAAAAGCTTTCGCCGTAGCGAACCATTCCGAGCTCGTCCACCTTCTTTTCTTTCAAGAGCGCGGTGAGATCGTAGCCCGACCCCTTGCTGTTGGCCGGAGCCACGAGGGGGTAGATGTTTCCCCACTCCTGCGCCCATGGATTTCCGAGCAGATCGGCACGGATCATGCCATTTGCATCCGCGGCCTGCGGCCCGTAGGTCTTGATGAGCTGATTGCGGACGTAGGTGTGCAGGGACTGATAAAGAGGACGCACCTGGTTCCAGAGGCGCTCGGTTTCGGCGGAGAACTGCTCGGGTGTCATATCGTAATTGCTGCGCCACTGCGCACCCATGTCTTTGAAGCCAAGTTCGCGCGCACCCTGGTTCTGGAGCTCGATAAAGCGCGCGTACTTGGCGCGCATCGGGGCTCCGATAGCGTGCCACCCCACCCAGACATCTTTCAGCTCTTCGGGATCGCGCGAGGTGGCGAAGATCTTTTCGATCTCGCCGATGGCGAGGCATTTTCCGCTCTTTGGGCAGTACTTGGCCTTGCCGTACTCGCCTTCCAGGGAGCTGGCGAGCTGGGTGAACTCCTCGCGGTCCTTGGGGTTCTCCAGCGAGAAGAGCTGAAGCTTGAGCAGTAGGAATTTGCGCGCCAGCACGGGCGGCAACTCCAGTCCGTCATAGCGTTTGACGCCGGTTGCCAGGCGAGTGAGTTCGGCGATCAGGCGCTCGTTGTAATCGGCGGCAATGGCCTCGGTGTCATCGGTGATGAAGGTGGCCTGAACCCATTGCGCGCGGGCGAGTTTTATACTCAGCTCGCTCAGCGTGGATTCGGTCTCCGCCATGAACTTCTCGGCATCGGCAACGGTGGGTTTCGCCTGCGATTCGGTCATTGTGGGCTCCTGCGTTTTGGCGGTTGGCGGTGGTGTAGCCTGGGCCACGGCGAAAAGGGGCAGCGCGGCAATTGCAATCACGAGTTTGTTGACGCGCGCCATGGGCGTCCTCGGCCAAACATGCACATTGTAATGAGTTCCAATGCAAGAAGAAACGGCTCCCCGCGAAGAGGACTGGATCGATGAGAAGATTCTTCGTACACTACGGGGCTACGAGGACGCGTGTGGGAGACGCGGTGCGCGATGCGTGGAGCAGCTCTCAATCCGTCATTGATCCGAGCTTTGCTGATCGTGCTCTTCCTGGTGATCACGCAGATTATGCGGGCTGCGAAGCTGTCCAAAACTGCGAAGCCAGGGACACGGACCGGTGCGGGCACAGGGATCCAGTTGGGCGATGCGCTGCGTGAGGCCATGCGGCGGAGAGGCGAACGGGCTCGCGGGCAAAGCGAGCTGCCATTGCAAGGAGAACAAAGCAAGGCAGAGCCGCGGCGGCTTGACGAACCATTTCAGCAGCCACCAAAGATTGAACCGGAGTCTTCCTTCGTTCCGTCGCTCCTGCTGCTGGCCCTGCTGGCGTGCCTGTGCCTGATGGCTTATCGCTACTGGGCCGGGTAGGATCATCCGCCGACAGACGCTGTCCAACCTTCGACGCAGCGGGCGAGAATATCGCATGGCGAGCGCTGAGGCGCCGCCGCGTTAACCCATCAACATGCCGCCGTTCACGTCCAGAACGTGACCGGTGATGTAGCCCGCCTCGTTGCTGGCGAGAAAAAGTACGGCGTTGGCGATGTCTGCGTCCGTGCCTTGGCGCCCAAGCGGAATTTGCGCCGTGATTGCCTGTTTCTGATCTGCGGTGAGCACATCGGTCATGGCCGTGGCGATGTAGCCGGGCGCGACGGCGTTCACGGTGATGTTGCGGGAGGCGAGCTCGCGTGCCACGGAGAGCGTAAGACCGATAAGTCCAGCCTTCGACGAGGCATAGTTTACCTGTCCCGCCGCGCCCATCTCACCAATGATGGAAGTGATGTTGATGATGCGTCCCCAGCGCTGCTTCATCATGCCGCCGATGACGGCTTGGGTCAGTAGAAAGGGTGCGCTCAGGTTCGTGGTCAGGACGTCATCCCAGTCGGATCGCTTCATTCGCAGTAACAGGGTATCGCGGGTGATCCCGGCGTTGTTGACCAGGATGTCGATTTTGCCGAACTGGGCGGAGATCTGCTTGACCGTAGATTTGATGGCGTCCTCGGAAGTCACGTCAAGGGCAAATGCCGCGGCTTTTCCGCCCTCGGCTTCGATTTGCGCCACGGCTTCCGCCAACTTCTCTTCGTTGCGCGCGGCCAGCGCCACGGTTGCGCCAGCCTTGGCCAGCGTCACGGCGCAGGCACGGCCAATTCCCTGAGACGCTCCAGTGACGAGTGCCACGTGTCCCTGCTAGGGCTCCATAGATCACCTCGATATGCGAATGAAAGTGCAAATGAGACTTAGCGGATTATAGCTGACAAAACTAGCCGAGCCGACCGGAGACCTGCACCTCGGCGGATTGCTCGCTGCCGGGAGCGGCGCTGCCCGGTTCCTTACCATTCGGGGCATACAGAATTCTGAGAAACGGAGCGGGGAGAATGGTGGTAACCGCAGTCATGACGATGACCAGGACGTATGCGCGTTGCGAGATCATGTTCATCTGCAGTCCGATGAGTGCGATGATCAGCGCGACTTCGCCGCGCGGCGTCATCCCGACCCCGACCTGCAACATGCTGCGCCAGCCCTCGCGATAAAGCGGCAGACCGCAACCGATGATTTTGGAGATCACGGCCAGCGCCGAGAGCACGAGTGCCAGTACTACGACGGAGCGGGAAAACACCGAGAGATCCAGGCGCGACCCCATGGTGAAAAAGAAAAAAGGCGAGAGAAATTGATTGATGGCCTGGGCGCGCGGCTCCAGATTCCAGCGCGGCGAATAATCCGCAAAGGCCAGGCCAGCGAAAAACGCACCGATGATTGCCGCCATTCCAATGCGAGTGGCCGCAACCGAGAGCCCGAGACAGAGCGCCAGGGCGAGGACGAGCGGAGCGTCCTGGGTTTGCATCTGCTGGATTCCGGGCTCAAGCCGATCCACTACCCTGGGCGCGACGAAGATCATGAATACGGCAAAGCCAGCGGCTTCAATGGCGACCAGCGTAAGGTGCAACCACTGGACGCCGCCGGTGGTGACGGTACTGACCAATATTCCCAGCAATAACATACCGAGTATGTCATCGAAGACCGCGGCTCCTAGAATGATCTGCGCGGTTCGCGACTTATGTACATTCATGTCGCGCAGCACCCGGGCGGTTATGCCAACGCTGGTGGCAACCATTGCCGCGGCGACGAAGACAGCTTCATGCGTGGGTTCGTGGTGTAAACGCAGAAAGAGGAAGCCCGCCAAGAAAGGCACGGTGATCCCGGCCACGGCAACGCGAAGGCTTAGCCGTCCGACGCGGATCAGATCGCTAGGCGAAGTCTCTAACCCTACGGTGAAAAGCAGGAATACGGCTCCGATTTGAGCGATGGAGTAGATTGTGTCGCCGGGCAAAACAAAACGGGTTGCATAGGGGCCGAGAATCACGCCCGCTAGGATTTCGCCTAGAACTGCGGGAAGGCGCATTCGCTCGAAGAGCTCACCAAAAACCTTCGCCCAGACGAAGATGGTGAACAGCTGCAGCAGAAGTGAGTCGGTTCCTTGAGGCATCAGGCGTTTTCCGTGCTGCGGCGCAAGCGCTTCAGCGCGGCAGGGCAAACAGAATGTTTATATTCTGCGATACATAGGGTTCATTCAGCGAGCAAAATCGAAGGCTGCAGCAGGTTTTTAACGAATATAACGCGCGTAAGCGATGGGCTTTAGGGTAGATGGGTTACGTGGTGCTCAGATACGCTTAAACAGGCATTTTGCTTGACTCAGGTTATGCGGAGAAGAACTCTCGATTTTTCACCATTCAGCGCTCAATTCATGCGATCTTAATCGGCGTTCGCTAATTAAGTTCATACAAAAAAATCATGAAGACAAAATGGTTGTACACCTTGCAATCAACGCTGGGAATCGCCGTCAGTGCTGTGTCTGCGGTCGCCGTTGCCCTGGTTTTCTCCAGAACCCCGTGGAAACTGGCAGCCCCATTTCTGTTTGCGGCCCTGCTGGTGCTGCTGGCGAGCCGCTTTGGAGCGATGGTTAGCGTAGTTGGATCAATGCTGGCTGCGCTGATTTTCGCAGAGATGCTGTTTTCCCCAGTGCATTCGCTGCACGTTACGAATGATGCGGAGAGGGCTACGCTGGCGTGGATGATTCTGTTGTCCGTTTCGGCGTCTTACCTTCTGTTCCCGCCGCGAACCGACCGGCATGGCCTTTGAAGGTCAGCGGGAAAGGCGAACAATCTCCGGAGCCCATGCCAGCATTTTGTGCGAACGCGAGAAGTGGCAGAGATCCGGCTCCATCGGCAGAGCAAGACCGATGGGTTCGGCCATGCTGTTGGCGCGGATCTCGATACTGGTTCGCTGCAATCCCCACGGCAGATGATGGATTTCGGCGCGGTAATAGCGTTGGCGATTCCACGAGTACACACAATAGCGCTCGGTTAGGAATTCATCCAGGCTCCTGGGGCGTGCCTGCTCAACTTCGCCCTGCGGAGAGTAGATCACGTCGAACTTGGCGCGACCGCCGATTGCGGCGGGCCCATGCAGACGAGAGGAGCGGAAGTGAATCGCTTGCTCTGCCGGATTGCGCGCGTGAATGGTGGCACCGCTGATCTGGATTGCCGCGTGCCAGTAGGGTATGCGGAAGAAGATGCTGGCGAACCACACTGCCGAGAGATTCGCCGCGTCCACGCTGAAATAGAAGAGTCCCGGCTTGCCTTGCATGGTGACGTAGGTACGCAGATTGACTTGAGGAAAGAAAGAAAGGCCGGGCAGGGGCGGAACTCCGCTGGGACGGACATGGCTGGCGCAGCACGGTGAAACGGTGAGCCAAGCGGCCCCGTCGTAGAGATCGAGCGTGAGGGCCTCCGGCACCAGGCGCCGCAGCGTGGGCGGGTCGATTGCGAAATGCGCAAACAGCAGGTCGTTCCAGCTCTGCGAGAACAGCCAATGGGCGTCGGGAGGCAGCCACGGCCGATGCTCGACCGAGTAGAGCAGGCTGCCTGCGGTGACGAATTGGGTCTCAAACTCGGGCTCCAACACATTGGCCTCAGCAAAAGCGTAGCCCAATTCCGTGCTGCGCTGCACGTGAATCCGCCTAAACGTCGATTTGCGCTGGCTTTTCGCCTCCCGATTAGGCGGCGAAGAATCAAGCTGGAACTGTTCAGTTGGCAATCATTGAGCTTTGCGTCAAAATCAAGCGTATGACCGCTCCCGCCTCCGGCACTCCGTCCACCTCCGAGCCTGTTCCCGCCGAAACGCAAGTCTATTGCATCCATGGCGCGGACCCGGAGGTTCAGGCCTATGCCATGGCCAAGTACTCGCGTTCCTCGCTTTCGATGAAAGAGTCACTGGCCGAGTTGAACGAGCAGAAGGCGGAGAAGTTTCTCAGCACGTTCTACTTTCAGTACGGGCACCGCTCGATTGCCGATCTGGCGCACGTCGCCATGGCCATTGAACGGCTCTCGCTGCTGGCCGCCACGCTGGTGGTGGACGAGACCCGTTGGGATGGGCAGGAGCGCTCGACGCGGTACCAGGACTTCCGGAAGAGCGGCTACTATACGCCGGGATTCAGCGATGCCGCCGAGCGGCTTCTTTACCGGGAAACCATTGAGTTTCTCTTCTCTGAATACCGCAAATTCAGCGAACTGAATTTCCAGTACCTGGTATCGCAGACTCCCAAGCCCGAGGAGATGACCCAGGAGGCCTACGAGCGCACCCTGCGCGCCCGCGCCTTTGACATTTCTCGTTACCTGCTGCCTTTGGCGACCAATACGTCGCTGGGGCAGATTGTGAACGCGCGGACGCTGGAAACGCAGGTCTCGCGGCTGCTTGGCAGCCCATACGGGGAAGTGCGCCTGCTGGGCTAACGTATGAAGCAGGCCGCGCGCGAAGCAGCCTGGGACGTAAATGCCGAGAAGCGCCGGGCGCTGGTCGAGGCAATTGCTGCTCAAGACGCGGCTCTGGGAGAGCAGGCGCGGGCGGAGCTGTTGCGTGAGACCAGGGTCTCACCCACCCTGGTGAAGCACGCCGAGCCCAGCGCGTACGAGCTTTCATCCCGGCGAGAGTTGGCGCAGGCGGAAGCCGAGTTGATGCGCGGGCTCCGCCTTGAACCGGCTCCTGCGGTCGATCTGCTCGATGAAGAGCCGCTGGAAATCGAACTGGCGACAACGCTGCTTTACGAACACTCGCGCCATCGCTACCGGCAGCTGCGCGAAGCCGTACTCGGGCTGAGCCAGGCACGGCGCGAGGAGATCATCGACCTCGGCATGCGTCATCGCGGCCGCCATGACGAACTGCTCCGTGCTTACTGCGCGGGCCAGCAGTTCCGCTTCGACATTCTGATGGACATTGGCGCCTTCCGCGATCTTCACCGCCATCGGCGCTGCGTGCAGATTCACCAGGAGTATTGCTTTGCGCATGGTTTCGAAACGCCGCGTGAGATCGAAGAGGCCGGATATGGCGAACTCTATGGCGAGGTAATGCGGCGTGCGGGCGACGCGGGGCAAAGACTCGCGGCCGGGCTGACTGCACGCGGCGAGGCCTGGCAGCCCGCGCAGTATCTGATTCCGCTCGCCTACCGCAAGCGCACATTGTTCAAGATGGATTTCGCCGAGGTGGTGTACATCAGCGAACTGCGCACCGGGGTGGGCGGCCACTGGAGCTATCGCAACGTCGCCTACCAGATGTACGAGCGGGTCGCTGAACGCTATCCGGCGCTGGCCAAATACTTCCGGGTGACGGATGTTCGCCAGCCGGTGGACCTGCTGCAGAGGTGATCGCGGGGAGGCGCAGAGAAACGGGCAAAAGGGAGCGGTTCATAACTGAGAGCAATGTTTTGCGCATGAAAGTGCCCCGGTCTTCTCATTTTATTCCCCTTCGCGCCCGCCCGTGCTATTCTTCCGGCAGTCATTCCCATTTATGTAAAATTATTGCAGCCCGCACGCCGACAGGCGGCAGGCAAGGAGTGCTTCATGGCCGAAGACCGGTCCCACGCAATTGAAGTTGCGCTTTCTCAGATTGAAAAGCAGTTTGGCAAGGGTTCGATCATGCGCCTGGGAAGCAAGGGGCCCATCGTTCCCATCGCGGTGATCTCAACCGGCAGCATCTCTTTTGACGCTGCCCTGGGTGTGGGCGGAGTCCCGCGAGGACGCGTTGTGGAGGTGTTCGGT
>VFSW01016632.1_pt1 | contig 10026 bp, 11 predicted proteins | sample 5358111 | NCBI WGS metagenome assembly VFSW01 (sample SAMN11554181, study PRJNA540505) | mine drainage metagenome | isolation source: sediment from site ElyBrook_90M | place: USA: Ely Copper Mine, Vershire, VT | collected 2017
CTCCACAACTGTCGGAGCACGGTCGGGAGGCCCACCAGCCCCCCCCGAGCCCAAGCAGCGAGGATCTGGTCATCCAGAAACGAACCTGTGTTCCAGCGAAGGTATATGAGAACTAGCGCTAGTACGAGGAGAAAGCCGAATGCGAGCCCTAGCCCGCGACGCTTGCGGCGGACCTGGAAGACCGCGAAGCCGGCAACCAGCGTGATAGCCACGAAGAAGAAGCTTGCTTTCAGAAAGAGCAGCAGCGCCACTGCCAGGCCGGTCGAGATGCCGGAAAGCAGACCGGACTTCTCGCTTCCGGGCGACGTCATTACTTCCATGATGACCAGCGCCAGAAGCGCAAACGCCAAACGGTTGTAAGCCATCGCGTGGCTGAGACTTGCCGGGCCGGCGCCCAACGGCACCGGGGCGCCGGCAAGTAGAACCAGGAAGAAACCCATCAACACGCTCGGCACAAACCGCATCCTCGCCATTGCCAGAGCGTATCCCCAAGCCCCGGTGACCGCTCCTCCCAGCGCGGCGGCATAGCCGATCCCTTCGGCGCGGAGTCCTGCCAGCGCCAAGCCCGCCGCTACAAGGAGCTCATGAACCGGTCCCAGCGAACTAAGATAGTCGACGTGGGGACGCTGGCCGCAAAGAATCCTCCACGCCGTATTCAGCATGAAGAGCACATCGTGGCCGCAGGCGTGTGTTCTGACGGCGCCAACGTATGCTACGGCAGTGAGCAGAATTCCAGCGGGAGCGAGAAACGCGAAGTGGCGTTGCCATCCGGGAGCGGGCTCCCACAGCCAAGCTCTCACGAACCGTTCGAGGACGCCTTGCAGCATCTGTTGATCTTATACTGCCGCACGATCCGCCAGGGTGACACTTCGGGCATCGCCCGTAATCCGTCCGTAATGAGGAGGGGCGAAGATTTCATCGTCCGCATCGTCCGCATCGTCCGCATCGTCGAAAGAGAGGTGCCCCCCATGCCGCGCAGGTGCTCCATCTGTGATCATCCGCAGCGCCAGGAAATCGATCGGGAATTGGTCTCGGGGTCCTTTTCGTTTCGGACCGTTTCGGACCGCAACGGAGTAAGCAAGACGGCACTCCTGCGGCATAAGGCATCCCACTTGCCGGGATCGCTCACACGGGCGGCGGCCCGGTCGCGGGAGGAGGTCGAGGATCGACTACTCGAACACAGCATTACCCGGAAAGCTGAGCGGGTAGCGGTTCTCGGAGATCTGCGCGACCGGCTGCTGACCGTGGCTGCGGCGAGAGGGGCGACCATGGGCGACGTGCCCGGCGGGCAGACGGGACTCCTCACCCGAAGAATCAAGTCAATCGGCCAGGGCGAGTTTGCTGAAAAGGTCGAGGAATTCGAGCTCGATGACACGCTCATCCGGTCTGTTGAGAGGTTGCAGTCGTTGGCCGCCCGTGAACTGGGCCATCTCGTCCCGGAGGCCGCCGGCTAGGGCGGTGCCGGGGGGGCTTTGATGGTCGTGGTGGTCGTGCCGATGGCACCGCCACCAGGAGCCAGGCCGCTCGCCGGACCGGTGTGTATCGATATCCCTGGGAGGATGGCGCCCCCGCAGCTGCTGGAGGCTGCCGGACTCGACGTGGTCGACGTCGACAACAAACTCGCGCCGCATGACCCTTCGCAGGAGGGTGAGTACTGATGAACGGCGCGGCCACAGTGGGAAGGACACGGGAGCGCCAACCGCTCGGCGTGTCCTTGCCCTCCGAGGCCAGCCTGAATCCGGCAACAGAGCAGCACTTGACTCCCCGAGAGATTGCCGAGGCGTGGCAGTTGGACGTGTCGACCGTCCGTCGCCTCTTCCAGGACGAGCCGGGTGTGCTGAAGATCGGCAAGGCCAACCGACGGGACGGCAGGCAGGACTTCATGACCTTGAGGATCCCGGAGTCTGTCGCATGTCGGGTCCATCGGGCGAGGTCCATGTGAGTATACTTGCAGGGACGGCGATGCTGAATCTCTACCGGCGCCACACGCCTGACTGCCCCCATCTGGACAAAGGCATCGGCTACACGAAATGCGGCTGCCCGATCTGGGTCTACGGCGAGATTCAGGGCAGGGTGATCCGGGAATCCATGAAGACCCGCGACTGGGCGCGCGCGAACCGCGCCGCCTGGCGAAGCGGGAGGCCGGCGCGAAGGCGAAGCCGATCTCCGAAGCGGTCGCGGCATTCGTGGAGTTCTGCTCCTACCTGGAGCCATCGACGCTCCGCAAGTACCGGAACGTCCTGAACCAACTTGCGGACTTCTGCAAGGAAGCGACCGCCCATGACGTGTCGGACGTCACCGTGGAACTCCTGGACCGCTACCGGGCCGGCCGCAAGCTCTCGAAGACCACGGCGACGAAGGAGCTCCAGACGCTACGGCAGTTCTTCGGCTTCTGCCTGAAGCGAAAATGGACGGAGGAAAACCCGGCGAAGGAGATCAAGGCGCCATCGAACATCAAGCCCGAACCTGTGGAGCCTTACACGTCTGAAGGAATCACACGGATTCTCCGAGCCTGTGACGAGATTGGCCGCGCAACGTATGAGCGACTCCGAGCCCGGGCAATGATCCTGCTCCTCCGCTACACCGGTCTCCGGATCAGCGACGTGGCGACTCCGGCCCGTGATCGCGTGAGCGGTGGTAGGATTCTGGTGCGGACGCAGAAGATCGGCGGGCTGGTCTACTTGCCCGTTCCAGTCGACCTTCAATGGGCGCTGGACGTGCTGCCGGCACCGCGTGGAGTTGAAGGCGCCCCATCGCACTACTTCTGGAACCCGGCCACAATGACCCGCCGTTGCGTGGTCGGCATCGCCGAGCGCACTTTGGCCGCGGTGTTCAAGAAATCGGGCGTGGCGAAGGCGCACGCGCACCGGTTCCGGCACACCCTGGCGACGGCGATTCTCTCGAACGGGGGGACTGAGCAGGAAGCGGCAGACGTCTTAGGGATCTGCCCGAACATCGTCCGGAAACACTACGCCAAGTGGTCGACCGGAAGGCAGGATCGGATCAGCCGACTCTACGCCAGCCTTTTTTCGTGTACGAACCTCGTACAGACAAAGGAAAAGGGCCGCAACTCGTTGGAATCACGGCCCTTAATTTGGTGCGGGGAGGGGGACTTGAACCCCCACGAGATTGCTCCCGCTAGCACCTCAAGGTACTTGACAGGGTTTCCTGAGGTTGCCCGGAACCTCATCCTGTTGATTCTTCATGGAGCCGTGTTGCCCGGTGTTTCCTGGGGTATCGCAAACACCGTTGCAGAACCGTTGCAGTTTCACGCGTCGCATCTTGGCGCGGTAGCGGCCGCAGTCATCCAAATACCCGGTAGCTAATGTTGGCCCTCTCGCGAGAGACCCAACAACGGTCAATCTTCGCGGTCTCGCATGTGACCCCGTAAGGTCCAAAAACTCGATCTTCCACAAATTGTGCAGGTTGCATGGAGCCCGTTGCAGCAGTCTTGGCTGCCGTTCTGTCCCTCGCGTCGGACCTTCGACCCGCTTCGACTTCGGCTGATGTCCGCCGCAGGCTGAGTCGTGCTCGGCGACGGAACCGAAGTGGAGCAGAGGCTTGAACGTCAACCGGACGGAGCCTTACCCGGCTGGTCCCGTGGAGCCATTCGGCAATGCTATCCCACGGCGAGAAGTCCATTCGAGACGAACGCAAATCCGAATTCCCCCGCGTGGTTAACATGCTGGAGAAAATCCGTCGGGCCGAATTCTCCAATCGAGAGTTCGTTTTTGCGTATCTCTTGGGGATCCGAACGGCCGTGACATTTCAGTCCGATAGATGAAGACTAGGGGCGTTTTCAGGCGCTATCCCAGGGCGACCCGTAGTCCTCCGCCAGCATCAGTTTGCTGCCGGCCTTCCCGACCATACGCTGACGCCAAGGGTCGCCATGGTGCGACATTGCCGCAGTGGCTGGCATTGTCGCGTTGCCTGCTGGGTCAGACTCCGTATTCTCAGTTTGGCGGACAAAGCCAAAACTGAGAAAGTCATGAAAAGCAACGCATGGAGGATCGGGACCCTGATGGCGATCAGCGTCTTCGTTCTGCTGTTGGCGACCTCCGCGTATGGTCGGACCAGCACCCGGTTCGCCATCCCCTTCCAATTCCTGGCGGGCGACCAGATGATGCCCGCCGGCCAGTACTCGGTACGGTTGGACCTGGGGACTCGGACCCAGAACCTGCGGCACGAGAGCGACCAATCCATGTCCTCCCTGCGGGTTATCCCGGGCAAGCGCAGCCTGGACCAGGTAGAAGAGGGCAGACTCCTGTTCAAGGCCTACGGCAACGCCGGGGTCCTCGCCAAGGTGTGGACGCGCGGCGGTGACGACGCGAGTGACTTGCCGGTTTCGAAGGCCGAGCGCGAGCTGGTCAGAACCGTGCGGGCCGGCTCGCCGATCGAAATCGCATTCGCGCCCGCCAAGCAGCCTTTCTCTTCCATGCGCCCCGAAGCCTGCCGGTCGGTAACACGGCAGACCTTGGAGATCAGTCCCGATGTAGTCCAGCGGGACACACACCTGAGCGAGGATTAGAGGATGGCGAAGAAGTCACTTGCAGTTCTTGAAGTCACCGTGTTCATCGGCCTACTCATGGTGTTTGCCCATTGGTCGACACCATTGATCGCCGCACGCTTCGGTGTCGCTCTCGCCAATCTTTGTTTGGCAGCGTTGTGGATCGTACCGCCCGTGCTCTATGTCTTGCTCGCCAAGAAAGACCGCTCGGCCTATGGCTTTGACTTCAGGAACAGCTGGCGTCAATCCGTACACTATGGCTTCTGGGGCCTGCTGGTCGCCCGTGTCCAGGCACCCGGGTTCGTGGCCTGGGGCTTGCTGGGAACCCCGGGCATCTTCGTCCTTTACGGGCTTGTGGTCCTGTCGATCCTGCTTCTCCTTTGGACCATGAGGTCTGACTCGCCCCGTCCTCGGATCGACTGGAAGATTGCAGCATTCGTCGTACTTCTGATTCTGCCGAGCATCGTGGCATCGCTCTCTCGACGGATGTCACTCCGCATCCTCGGGTGGCAGGTCTTCTACTTGTTCGCGGTCGGTCTTGGAGAGGAGATTCGTTCACGCGGATACGTGCAATCACGGTTGAACGAGGCCTTCGGCAGACCCTGGATGATCTGGGGAACCCAATTCGGTCCCGGGCTGTTGATCGCCAGCGTCTTGTTCGGATTGCCTCACATCTACCAGATCGGAGCAGCGGCTCCCAACGTCCTTATAGGGATCGGGGCCGCTCTCGGAGGCCTGTTCTATGGGATCGTTCGGGAGAGGGCTGGCAGCGTTCTGGCTTCGGCGCTGGTGCACGGCCTCAATACCGCGGCTTTCGAGATCTATCGGCACATCTTCTCCTTGTCTCCCAGTTGAGCAGCCGTCCGCGAAGTCTTGGGATTTCCACGCCGGTAACAAGCGGCGGTAGAGGTCTCGGTCCACGACACCAACCCTCGCACCGTGGAGACCAACCTCGGGTCTGTACTTCTAGAACTCACTTGGCGACCCGACTTTCGCCGACTCGGCTCATCTGCCCGCATGTTCACAAATCGCAGGAAGTGCCCAATTGGTTCAGCACCCGCACAGACTGCGTGTTGGGTAAAGCGGTCCAGATCCCGGAAGGTCAGTCGACAATACTGTGGCGAAACCTCGATAGCTGGACAAAGTGGGCGTTATCGGTACCTATCCGCTTCAGCGAGTCTCAGAACCTCAGGCGGAGGGGCGCCTGCGCGTCCGGGCCTACTCGCCGCCGCCAGTATAACGGCAGTTTCGGTCGTTCGTGACCAGGCTTCGGCCTGGAGGAGCTGGGCCTCACCAAGCCTGCCATCATCCAGCGTGATCTCGTTGGCGTTGAACGTCCGGCGATCGGGGATGACAGATGCGTTGTTTGACCCTAGGAGCGGCGGGCTGAGGCGGCCATAGACGCTCAGGATCGCATGTCGCGATGGCCCATGGAATCAATGCGTTGGTGCCCGGACGGAATACTTGCGGACGACAGACTCATGATCCCGGCGCGCATCCGGCGTAGGACGGCGGGTTGGTTGAAGTAGCGTTCGATCAAGTCTTCTCCTGGCGGCCCGGTTGGCCGGTCGGAGAAGCATCGCAGGATTATGCCGAGTGGTTCAACTATTGCAAGCCCGCCACGCCGGACCGGGAATACTCTTGAAAGCCATCACTCGGCATAATCCGGAACTCGGCATAACAGATTCGAACTCCCGAAGGGAGAAATCTGCATACGCACTTCTCTTCTCCGGGGTGTTAACTCTCAGCCGCACCATAGACCGCTGGTTGGGCGTACGGCTACTTCTTCTGGTTCACCGCCCGCCAATCGCCGATGAACCCGTCCACGAGGTCCCCCACCGTGGTGCGGGCTTGTTTCAGAAGAGAAGGGTCAAGAGACCTCAAATAGCCCGCGTCCCATGTCTTCACCTCGCGCAGCCGCAGGCTTTGGTCCCGGACGGATACCACGTTTTGCAGCAGTGACACAGTTACCATCACGACGTACGGCGGACTGTTGTACGGCCTTCCTGCCGGATCAAAGGTCACCCCCGTCGGGTAGAACAATAGCTTGGCGTTTACGAAGATGTAGAGGATCGGACTGCCCGGCTCCTGTGTCGCCTGAGTCGGCGTTAGAACGGCTATTCCGGCCTGCCGGAGCCTCTGCTCCGCGTCGGTCTGGATGTTGCGCTCATCCAGCCCCTCCTGCCTCGCACTCTCGCTCAGGCGTTCAACCCGAACACATACTCCGGTCAAGCCACGCAAGGATTCCCTATGATTCTCACTGGCGCCGCGCGCCACTCCTCCCACTACAAGCAAGAGAATGCTTAAGGCCGCAAATCCTGTTCGTGGTTTCATCTCTACAGTTTGTCACGATCCAGGCGCTTGGTGTCAGCCCGCGTTTGCCGTCTCTTCGGGGCCGTGCCAGAGCTTTCAGACCCATGACTCGGGGTTGAATTGAGCACAATGCGCTCGTCGCTGGTGTCACGGAGGTCTATTAGGGCGACCTGCGGATGTTCTGGCTTAACCCGTCTGTGCGACGCAGCACTGGATCTCGTCGTTCTGGCGTTCCCGGTCAGATTTTTGGGGTGCCGTCGTCTGGGCGTTCGGTCAAGAAGACCATCCGTTATCCGATCGCCGGACGTTCAACATTGACGAGATAACGGCGTTTGGCAATGCTCTAACCTTTGTGGACGCCGCCACTCGCCGGACGCACAATCCCCGAGCCATGGTTTTCGGAGATGCGTTCGTCTCCAATGGACGTCTCGCCCGGGGGATAGCCTTGCGTAAGGGCCCCGCTTCGTCGGCCAGTAGGGCTCCCACTGCTCGACGCTCGAACTGCTGCTCAACTGCGCGTTCTCGTCAACGAGAATGAGCCGGCCGGCGACGGAAATCATCTGGAGTCGAAGCGGGTCAAAGGTCAGACGCGAGGGGCCAGGAAGGCAGCCAAGACCGTTTTGCAGCGGGCTCTGCAACTTGCACGATTTGAAGCAGATCGAGTTCTTGGACCCTACCGCCCTCAGAGAACAGGCCCGAGCGACAGTTGGCGCAAAGGCCTCTGGGAAAGCTCCTCGCGAGCACCAACGTCTATCCACGATTCGACTTGCATGTCCACTCCTCACTCGATGGTCGAATTGCTGCTTGCAGCCCAACGACTTGGACTTCACCCGCCGCCCGGTTCTTGGGCGGCCTGGTGCGTGGCCGCGTTGGGTGGCCGCCCGCCGGCGTGCCACACCACAGCACGGCAAAGGGCCAGGAACCCGTTGTACGTCAGATCTGACTCTCAGGCCGGCTTCGCGGTCTTGCCGTCCCAGGCGAGCGAGCGCCCCGCCTGAATCGCCATCACCGCGAGCAGGCAAGGCAGCGAGGAGTAGAAGCCGATCTCAATGTCGCAGTTCGGCTTCTGGCGCGACTTGATGCAATCCAGGAAATTGCGCGCATGCAGAGGGCCGTCTCCGTTTATGCCGCGGTCCGTGTTGCGAAATTCCTTGGCCTCGAGCGGCGGCCCCGCCGGCTGGCCACCTCCGCCGCCACGCCCTCTGCCCGGCTGCGCTCCGCCGGCCGCTCCTCCGCCCGCCGGCGCGCCGGCCGCACCACCTCGCGCGGCTTGCGGCGGGGGGGCCGCCCGCTGCGCAGCCGGCAGGATGTGATAGCCGGCGCGGTTCACGTGCAGGGCGCCCCTCCTGCCATAGAACCAGTTGCCCGACATGTCGAAGCCCTGACCAGGCGGAACCGCATTGGTGAACGACATGACGAAGTCTTCGTACTGCCACGTGCAGATGAACGCTTCGGGGATTTGTTCGTCGTCGCGAGGCATCGTCACCCACTGCGCCGAAACCCCGGTCAGCGCCGGGCCTTTCCTGTCGCAGCCCAGGGCCATGTGGGCGATGTCCGTCAGATGCACGCCCCAGTCCGTGATGAGGCCTCCGCCGTATGCGTAGAAGGAGCGCCAGGACATGCGGCTGGGCGAGTACGGCTTCCGCGGCGCCGGACCCTGGAACATCTCCCAGTCCAGCGTCGGCGGGGGCGGCTCCGGCGGCTGCTGTACCCGCGCGTAACCGCCCGGATAAAGCAGCACCGCGTGGGTCACTTTCCCCAACAGCCCGTCCTGGATCATCTTCACGCACGCCTGGAAGTGGGGGGTGCTGCGCTGCTGGCAGCCCATCTGCACCACCCGCTTGTACTTCTGCGCGGCCTCCACCATCTTCTGCGCGGCCGGCAAAGTGTTGGAAATGGGCTTCTCGACGTAGACATCCTTGCCCGCGGCGCACGCTTCCACCGTAATCGGCGAGTGCCAGTGGTCCGGCGTCGTGACGAGGACCGCATCGATGTCCTTGCGGTCCAGTATGCGCCGGTAGTCGCCGTAGGAGTCCACCTTCCCGCCCATCGTCTGCACAGCCGCCTCGAGCCTGACCTTGTTCACGTCGCATGCGGCGACGAAGACACTGTCCTCGTGGTAGGAAAAGGACCGGAAATCCTGCATCCCGCGTGTTCCGGTGCCGATGACCCCCAACTGTATCCTATCGTTCGCCCCGCGAACCGTCTGCGAAACGACAGCGGCGGCGGAAGTCCGCAAGAATTGGCGTCTGCTCTCCATGATGAATCCTTTCTTCCCGGAAATCTCTTCCAAGCAATCATACACCCTAGGCTCGCGCGGGGGAGGCGGCATATGACAATCGCGATACGGGAGTTCAGAGACCAAGCGTACCGGCGATAGTGAGAAGAGAGGTGAATTCCATGCGCAAGTTGTCGACATTCGTATGTATGGCGTTGTTGACGTTGTGTGGCGCCGCGGTACTGTGGATCGGCGTGGTACGAGCACGGGCGCCGCCGGCGCAGGCCTAGCCTCAGGGAGCCCAGGCCGCCGTCCCTTGCCAGGACCTCATGACGGTCTGGAATCGGCCACTTGCGGCTCGATGCCTTTGGCCTGCCGAGGCGGCACTGCGGCAAGCTGCAGCCCTGCGTTCATGGTTGAATTCTCCCTTGCGTTCCTAACCGCACTCCGCGTCTTCTTCCGCAATCGGCATGACAAGGTAATTGAGAACCGCTGCGCTGTCAGCAGATTACGGCCGATTTGCCCGCGATAGCGCCCGTTAGGTCGGCTTTGCTTCACCGATCGACCGTTTTTGGCTCGGAGGCGATTGAATCTATGGGTGTTATCGGCTTGTCCTGGCGTTCTCGGGACGAAGTGAGCTTCTGCCCATGTTCGCCGTGTTGAGGAGAGTAGTTGAGGTTCACCGTTAACTGGAAGAACCGATCTGAGGAATTCGTTCAAATCATCACGCGCAGAAGTGGTGTCAACCAAGGTGATGAGAATGGAGGTCTGCTTCGGCGCGCGGAGGGACAGAGGAATGTCCCAGAATGTGCCAAAGCCCCGCCGTATTGGTTTCTCTGGCACACCGTTGGCACACCAAAAGGGAAAGGCCCGTAAGTTATTGATCCTACGGGCCTAAATTTGGTGCGGAGAGGGGGACTTGAACCCCCACGAGATTGCTCCCGCTAGCACCTCAAGCTAGTGCGTCTGCCAATTCCGCCACCTCCGC
>VFSW01016633.1_pt1 | contig 10026 bp, 10 predicted proteins | sample 5358111 | NCBI WGS metagenome assembly VFSW01 (sample SAMN11554181, study PRJNA540505) | mine drainage metagenome | isolation source: sediment from site ElyBrook_90M | place: USA: Ely Copper Mine, Vershire, VT | collected 2017
GCGATGATGGGACTGGGAGGCGCGCTGTTCGAGTCGATCGGATTCCAGGATGGGCGAATCGTGACCGACCGGCTGTCGAAGTATCGCGTTCCGCGCTTCAGCGACATGCCGCAGATCGACGTCGTCATCCTCGACCGCAAGGACATCCCCTCGGCCGGCGCGGGCGAGACGCCAATCGTCGGCGTGGCCCCGGCCATCGCCGGCGCGATTTTCGCCGCCACCGGCATTCGCATCCGCTCGCTGCCGATGGTGCCGCGAGGGCTGGAAAAAACGTAGCGTCAGCGGCGGTACGAAACCCCGAGTTCGCCGGCGATGGCGGCGAGGCGAGGATCCGCGGTCCAGAGCTGAATTCCCTCGACGAGCGCAGATGCGAGAAGGTGCGCATCGATCCAGCCGATGCCCCGGCCGTGAAGTTTCCGCACAGTCACCATCTCCACCACTTCTTCATGCGCGACCATCCTCGCCTGCCGCATCTGCTGGTACAAGGCGAGGAACTTGTGACGGCCCCCTCGATCTCCGATGAGCAGCTCGCCATAGACGAGCTCGTGGCCCGCGACATCTTCAGTCTCGAGGAGTGAGTCCAGCGTGGCAGCGTACGGCGCCCGATCTCGAAACGACCGAATCCACACTGACGTGTCGACGAGAATCAATTACGCCGCCGTAGGCCCCGAGGCGCGGCGGCGGCGGGGAACGTCGCGCGCGCCGGGCTCCGTGCCACGAAAGGTGCGAAGGCGCTGGTACGCTGCATGCCGGACCAGCGCTTCGAGGCCCAGACGAACGGTCTCGGTGTCGGTGCGCGAGCCGGAAGCGATCTTGGCCTCCTGCAACAGCGCGTCATCGATGTTCAGCGTCTTCTTCATATGGACCACTATGCCATATTCATATGGCTAAATCATCCATATCATGACCAACCAGCCAGAACCATGTTGATCCTCTCCGCGGTGGCCGTGTATGTTGCGAGCCCATGCGAGCACGCTTTCTGACCGCGTTTTGCTTTCTTCTCACCCTTTCGGTTTTTGCCCAAACGCCGAAGCGCCTTCTGACGGTCGATGACTTTGCAAAGCTGCAAAGCGTCTCCGATCCGCAGGTCTCCCCCGATGGCAAGTGGATCGCGTACACCGTCGGCACGACGGATCTCGAAAAAGACAAGCACGACACCGATCTGTGGATGGTCAGTTGGGATGGCACGCAGCGGATCCGGCTCACGTCGACGCCGGAGAGCGGCGAGAGCATGCCCCGCTGGAGTCCCGATGGCCGCTATCTCGCTTTCCTCTCCGCGCGCGGAGACAAAGCGGAGAAAAAGAAGGGCGCTCAGGTGTGGCTGCTCGACCGTCGCGGCGGAGAAGCGGAGAAGCTCACCGACATCAAGGGCGGCATCGCCGAGTATTCGTGGTCGCCGGACGGCAAGCGCCTGGTGCTGGTGGTCAATGATTTCGATCCGAACTCGGACCCCGAGAAGCTGGAAGGCTGGAAACGCAAGACCAAACCGCCGATCGTGATCGATCGCTATCACTTCAAAGAAGATCGCCAGGGCTATCTCGGCTCGCTGCACAAGCATCTGCGGATCTTCGACGTCGAATCGCGCAAAGCCGAAGTGCTGACTTCGGGCAACTACGACGAGACGAACGCGGTGTGGTCGCCGGACGGCCGGATGATCGCGTTCGTCAGCAATCGCCAGAAGGACCCCGATCGCACCGACAACACCGACGTCTTCGTCATCGAGGCGATACCGGGCGCCGAGCCGCGCCAGCTGACGACGTTTCCCGGCCCGGACGGTGGCCGCCCGGCGTGGAGTCCCGACAGCAAATTGATCGCGTACCTGCAGGGCGACGAGCCGAAATACTACGCGTACAACCTCAACAAACTCGCCATCGTGCCGGCGGCCGGCGGAACGCCACGCCTGCTCACGGTGGCACTCGATCGCTCCGTGGAGGGACCGATCGTCTGGAGCGCGGACGGCAAGACCCTCACGTTCATCGTTCAGGACGATCGCATCACGTACGTCGCGCAGATGCCGGCCGCCGGCGGCACGGTGACGAGACTGACCGGCGGCGGGCGCGTGGTTGCGGCACTTTCGCCGGCCGGCGACGGACGGTTCGCACTTCTTTCCGCGACCGACGACGATCCATTCGAGGTTCACGTCCTCGAAAACGGCCAACTGCGAAAAGTGACCCACCAAAACGATGATCTGCTCGCGAACATCCAGCTCGCGACGGTCGAGGACTTCAGTTGCAAGTCGAAGGACGGCACCGAAGTGCACGGCCTGATGTTCAAGCCGCCGTCGTACAAAGCCGGAGAAAAGTATCCGACGCTGCTCAACATTCACGGCGGGCCGGACGGGCAGGATCAGCACGCGTTCAGCTTCGACCGGCAACTGCTCGCCGCCAACGGTTACGTCGTGCTGGCCGTCAACTATCGCGGAAGCGCCGGACGCGGCAGCGCATACCAGAAGACGATCTTCGCCGACTGGGGCGACAAGGAAGTGATGGATTTGTTAGGCGCGGTCGACTATGCGATCGCCAGCGGCATTGCCGACCCCAATCGCCTCGGCATCGGCGGCTGGAGCTACGGCGGCATCCTCACCGATTACACCATCGCCACCGATCCGCGATTCAAAGCGGCGATCGCCGGCGCCGGCAGCGCGCTGCAGCTGTCGATGTACGGAAGCGACGAATACGTTTCGCAGTACGACCTCGAGCTCGGGCCGCCGTGGAAGAATCTCCAGCCGTGGATCAAAGTGTCGTACCCGTTCCTGCACGCCGATCGCATCAAGACCCCCACGCTGTTCCTCGGCGGAACGGCCGATTTCAACGTGCCCATCATCGGCGGCGAGCAAATGTACGAAGCGCTCAGAAGCATGCGCGTCCCCACGGAGCTCGTCATCTATCCCGGCCAGTTCCACGGCATCACCACGCCGAGCTACGTGCGCGATCGATACGAACGGTATCTCGCGTGGTACGGCAAGTACCTACTCGGCACGCGCCACGAGTCTGCAGGCACTTCGAAATGATTGCGGTTGAGAATGGTCGGTTGCGCACATTTGGCCCAGGCGCCGCCTGACGGTCACGCGCCTGGATAGGAAGGTCGTCCTGAGAGGCAACTGTTAGACGGCGGTTGACGCGAGCGTCGAACGCGGTGTCTATGAGGACTCACTCTCCGAAATTAGGCGATGCGCAAACACCAGTAGCTTGACGAGCAGCGAGCCGAGGACAACGCCGACAGGCACACCGACGACCAAGGCCAGAATTCCGGCGCGACCGACGGCCCACGAGGCCAGAGCGTAGTAGAGGAAGGCGATCGCGGCACCGAAGACGCCGCCGACAGCCTCGAACCATTGATTCTTCGAAAGGTTCACGAGAACTCCTTACGAATTCGCGCGGCAACTGTTGCCGCGGGCGTGGTCTGGAGCCAAGCCGGCTAACGACCTCGCGCCTCAGCGGCCCGGCCTCCGACATGGTAACGAACTCGCGATGCGGTCGCCGAGCGGGCCGCGTCCGGTACAGGCGGTAAATGAGCGGCACGTTCACGCGTGAATCTTGCGCGCGACGAGGTAGCGCAGCCCTATCTCGTGGAGCACGAGTTCGTCATTTCGTTCATCCCTGCACTTCGAACCGCGCTTGCCCGACGTACCGGCGCCAGTCCGTTGCACGCCTCGTTGGGCGGCGCTCGAGCCGCGGTCGAAAGCCTCTTCTTGCATTCCGCTGATCTCTGTGCAATACTGAACCTAATGGTTCAGTATTCTCTAGCCCGCCTCGATGCCTCATTCGCCGCGCTCTCGGATCCCATCCGACGCGGCGTTCTGGAACAGCTCGGACGTTCCGACGCTTCGATCACCACCCTTGCCGAGAAGTTCCACATGACCCTCACGGGCATGAAGAAGCACGTCGGCGTCTTGCAGCAGGCCGGGCTCGTTACCACGGAGAAGGTCGGGCGCGTGCGGACTTGCAAGCTCGGCCCGCGCCGGCTGGAGGAAGTCACGGCATGGATCGAGCGGTACCGCCAGCTCTGGGACTCACGCTTCGACGAGTTGGACAAGGTTGTCGAGGAACTGAAATGGAAGGAGAAAATCGATGGACGCAAGAAGAGAACATGAGCCCATCCTCACGAAGAATCGCACAACGGTGGAACGGAAGTCCGAGCGTGAGCTCGTCGTCAGGCGAACCTTCAATGCCCCGGCGCGCATCGTGTTCGAGGCGTGGACCAAGCCCGACCTGCTGAAGCGGTGGTGGGCACCGAAGTCGTTTGGCGTGTCCCTGCTTTCCTGCGAGACGGATGTTCGTGCCGGGGGCAGATACCGTTTCGTGTTCGGCCTAGGTGACGCAAAGCCCATGGAGTTTTACGGTAGGTACATCGAAGTGATACCGCACTCGCGCCTCGTCTGGACCAATGACGAAGGTGGTGAGGGCGGGCCCGTCACCACGGTGACCTTCGAGGAAAAAGGCGGCAAGACGCTGCTGGTCATGCATGACCTCTATCCCTCGAAGGAGGCTCTCGATGCCGCCATGAGCTCCGGGGAGAAGAGTGGGATGGACGAGACGTTCGCGCAACTCGACGAGCTTCTCGTCGCCCTTGGCGCGAGTTTGGGACGGTCATGAAGTCGTCGATCTCGAGCGAGTGGGCAATGGGGCATCACGGCTGACCTCGGGGCGCTGCGTGCCCCGGCCGGGCGCGGTTCGGCGCACGCAAGCCGGTGAGAAGGCGCGAGTTTGGCAATCGTGGCCGCGCAGAGCAGGGCGATTAGATTTCCCCTCGCTCGACGAGTCCGGAAAGATCGCGCGCACGGTGTACGAACGCGATGATGGTGACCGAAGTCATTGACGTTCGATACATTAGCCGATAGCTGGCAACGAACAACTCGCGAACAGTCGGATCGCGAAACTCGGGGACCAATCGACCACGTTCTGAAAAATCGCCGAGAGACTCGGCGGCCCTTTCTGCTTGAACCGTGAGCGCGAATGCGTAGCTCGGAGAATCTCTCGCGATGTAATCCGCTGCGTCGAGAAGCGAGCGAAGGGCCGATTCAGCCCAAATTATTTCGCGCGCCACTTCGCTAAGCGCCGCTTGACTTCTTCGTGCGACACGACTCGGCCAGCTTCGCTATCGGCGAGACCCTGCTCGATTTTTTGTCGAACGTAGATGTGGTACTGAATGTCCTCGAGCGACGCATCCTCAGGCAGGCTTTCCAGGATGTGCTGAACTTGTTCTTTTGCCTTCCCCATGCGATGACCAATTCTACTCTGTCCGTTCGCCGGACCAACTCGAAGCAGACAGCATCGTATGCGACCTTGCGGCTCTCCGTCAGATCCGTCACTGACCCGATTTCACCGCCGGCCGGCGCGCGTCAGCCGGGCGGCTCGAAACGATCACGTTCCTGGATGAGCTTCCGCCGTGACGGTTTCGCCGAACCCGCCGTAGCGGTGCGCGAGCGTCGGCAGGACGAGCAGGTTCAGCGCGGTCGAGGTCACCAGTCCGCCGAGGATGACCACGGCCATCGCTCCTTCGATTTCGCGTCCGGGAGCGTTGCGCCCGATGGCCAGGGGCAGAAGACCGAGTGCGGTGACCAACGAGGTCATCACAATCGGCACGAGTCGCTCCGAAGCGCCGCGAACGGAGGTCTCCACGTTCCACGTCTGTCCCTCGACGGTCACCAGATGCTCGTAGTGCGAAATCATCATGATCGAGTTGCGCAGCGTTATGCCGAATAGAGTCACAAACCCGACCATCGATCCGACCGAGAGCGGCTCGCCGGCAAGCAGCGCGGCAATGACGCCGCCGACGAGCGCGAAGGGAAGATTCAAGGCCACCAAACCGAGGTTGCGGAAATTGCGCATGACGACGTAGAGCAACAGCCCGATGGCCACCAGCACCATCGCCGAGTGCACGAGCAGATCGCGCCGCGAACGCGCTTCTTCCTGCGCCGATCCGGTGAACTCGACGTACATGTTCGACGGCAGCGAGACTTTCGCCGCGATGGCTCGCCGCGCTCTGTCGACAAAGGAGCCGAAGTTTCCGCCGGCCACGTTGCAGGTGATGGTCTGCACGCGTCGCGCGGCTTCGTGAAGGATCACATAGCGCCCCGAGCCCTGCACGACATCGGCGATGTCGCGAAGGCGGACGTACGTTCCCGATGGACTGCGCAGCGGCAGATTGGCGATGGAATCGATGGCATTGCGCTGGCCGGGCGGCAGGATCACGGAGACATCGAACACGCGGTTCCCTTCGTACACCTCTCCGACCACATTGCCGCTGTAGGCGACGCGCAGCGAATCGAGGACATCGATCGGATCGAATCCCCAGCGCGCGACATCGGCGGCGCGAAGTCGCACCTCCACCTGCGGCGTTCCGGGTGGAGACTGCATCTGGATGTCCGCCGCTCCGGGCACGCCAGCAAGGACGCGCGCAACCTCCTGAGCCTTTTCGTCGAGCGCATGGAGATCGAATCCCACCAGTTCCACGACGACCGGCGCGGCGTACCCCGAGATCGTCTCTTCGATGCGCTCGGCGAGGAAGGTATTGACGGAAAACGCCGCGCCCGGGATCGTGGCGACCGTCTTCCGGATGCGATCCAGCGAATCGGATGGCGAATTCGGCTTCAGATCGACTTCGAACTCGCTCGATTGCGGCCCGTAGATCTCATCCGCCTCGGCGCGGCCGACGCGCTGCCCAACAATCCGCACGAACGGCAGCGCCATGAGCGCTCGCTGCACGACCGCGCCGATGCGTGTCGACTCGGCGATCGAGGTCCCGGGCGCCGCCTCCATGTGCACGATGTAGTGGTTCTCATGAAGCTCGGGGAGAAATGTCCGGCCCAGCAGAGGAAAGAGCGCCAGTCCTGCTATGGTAATGAATACTACAGCGCCAATCACCTCGCCGGGATAGCGTTCCACCTGGAGCAGCAGCGCCCGATAGCGCGTTTTGAATCGCGCCAGCCACGGCCGATCCTCACGCTCGAGCGCCGGACCATGCAGCAGGAACGTGCAAAGCGCAGGGGTCACCGTAAGAGCAACCAGCAGAGACGCGAGAATGGAGAAGATGTAGGCCAGAGCCATCGGAGAGAACAACCGCCCGGCGATGCCTCCCATGGTCATGATGGGAATGAAGACCAGCGCCACGGCAAACGTGGCATAGACGACGGCTCCGCGCACTTCGAGCGAGGCGTCGAAGATCACCGCGAGGCGCGGACGATCGCGATTCTCGCGAAGCCGGCGCTGAATGTTTTCGACGTCGATCACCGCGTCGTCGACGACCTCGCCGATGGCGATTGCCAGTCCGCCGAGGGTCATGATGTTCAGCGTGTAGCCGAGTCGCTGCAGCACCGCAAGCGCGGTGAGCAGCGAGAGCGGGATTGCAGTGCACGAGATTGCGGCGGAACGAAAACTCGAAAGGAACAGGAACAAGACCACCATGACCAGAATCGCGCCCAGCAGCAGGGCCACATCGATGTTGTGCGTCGCCAGGTCGATGAAGTTGCTCGCCCGAAAAAGAGCGGGCTCGACCGCAATGCCGTCGGCGCGCAGGAGCGGCATGAGCTCGGCCAGGGCGCGCTCCACGCCCGCGGTCGTATCGCGCGTGTTGGCGCCATACTGCGCGTTCACATTGACGATGACTCCGCGACGACCATCGATCGATGCGTCGCTGATCGGCGGCGCGGCACCGTCAACGACTGTCGCAACATCGCCGATGAGGACGTTCCCCGTCGCTTGATGCGCGACCACCACGCCGGCAATGTCCGCAGGCGTCAGCGACTGCCCTTCGGTTCGGATGACGATCCGCTGATTTGCGGTGTCGATGAATCCCGCCCCGCGCACACCGGTGGCGCGACGCGCGGCATGGAGAACGTCATCGATCGACAGTTCGTGCGCGATCAGCTTCGGCGGATCGATCTGAATCTGGATCTGGCGAACCTCGCCGCCATAGACGGCGGTTTTCGCGACGCCGGAAACCGCAAGGAGCCGCGGCACAACCACCCAGTCCGCAATGGTGCGCAATCGCATCAGGCTGATCTTGTCCGACGTCAGGCCGATGGCCAGCAACATGCCCGTCGACGAGGTCAGCGGCGTCATCGCCGGCGCCTGCACGCCCGCGGGCAGCGACCCGGTCACCCTCGCCAGCCGCTCCGCCACGTTTTGCCTGTCGTGATAGAGGTCGGTGCTGGCGTCGAAAATCACCACCACCAGCGACAACCCCTGCACTGACTGCGAGCGAATGGTTTGCACGCCCGGCTCGCCGTTCAGCGCGATCTCGATCGGCTGCGTCACCAGCAGTTCGACTTGCTCGGGCGACAATCCAGGCGCTTCAGTCTGAATGTCCACACGGAGCGGCGTGAACTCGGGAAATACGTCGTATTTCGCCGTCGCCACGGAGTAGACGCCGTAGCCGATGCCGAGCGCCGCAAGCGCGATGATCACGCCGCGGAGTCGAAGAGCGAGACGGACGATTGCCGACAGCATCAGTCAGGATGCAACTGCGCGCGCATCTCCTCGGAGAGAAGCTGCTGCGCGCCGGTCGTCACGAGTTCGGTTCCCGCCGGGATGTTCGTGACGAAAAAACCGCCCGGCAGAGACGTGGCGATGGAGATTTCGATGCGCGCGAAATGCGTCGCGTCACGCCGGACGTACACCCACGACTGCCCCTGATACGAAACCACCGCGGCGTTCGGCACCAGCACTCCGGGTGTGGCCTGCGATCCGGAGTAACGCGCAACGACATTCATCCCCGCTGGAAGCTTTCCTCCCGGCGCGACGTAAAAGAAGGTCGTCCCTTGAAGGCGCGGATCGACACGCGGCGCCGGCGCAAGCAATGTCGCGTCGACGCTGCTTCCGTCCGCGGCCGTTACAACCACGGACTGCGGCGGCGCGGTGCCGGGCGGCAGACTCATTTCGATGAGCTTTTGGCGAAGCGAAATCAGATCCTGATAAAGCGGCGATTGCGATTCCACCGCTGCGGCGATCCGCGACCCAAAGCGCTGCGTGACGGTGCTCAGCGCTGCGTGCAAAGCCGCGTTGGCCGACGTTACCGCGGCATCGTCGGCAGCCACCGTGGCCGCGGCCTGCTGCACTGCGAGATCGGAAACATTCTTGTTGTCGGCGTTGAGCACGCGGAGTCGTCCGAGCTCGGTGCGATCCGCGGCCGCTTTCGCTTGCGCCTGTTCCGCCTGCGCGCGGCCCTGCGCTGCCTGATTTTCCAGAGTCACGAGCTCCTGCACGTCGATGACCGCTCCAAAAAGCTGCAACTGCTGCGTTTGCCGTGCCGGTTGCACCGCGGTCATCGCCAGACCGATTTTCTGTTGCGCCGGCACATCGAGCGTGACGATCGCTTCCCCGTTCACGACAGCGACGCGTTGCGGCGCCGGCGCGGCCGCCTCTTCGTTTGCATCACCGCCCCCTCTCTTCGGATGAACGATCGCGTACGTGATCAGCGCACCCGCGACGGCTGCGGCGACGGCGATCAGGATGAGCCGCAGCATCGCGCGACTCATTGACCGTTCTCCCGCGGACTGGCGGTGGGCACTTCCGGCACCGCGCCGCCGGTCAGCGGCTGCTCGACCGCGTCTTCGAGAGCGCCGAGAGCCTGCTGTACCTCGGCGACCGAGTCAGCCCGCGCGAGCTGCGCCGTTTCGAGCTCCAACTGCGCGGTTCGCAATGCCACGCGATCGATCTGTCCCACTTTGAAAGACTGTTCTGCGGCCTCTGCCTGCCGCTTCTCGGAGGCGACGACTCGATTCGCATCGCCGAGTCTCGAGAGCGCATTCCGGTACGCTCCTGCACTTTCGTCGACCGCGGCGATGATCCTGGCCTGCAGAGCAATGAATCGCGCCTCACTCACCGAACGCCTCGCTTCCGCTTCGGCGATCGGACCTCGGTTTCGCGAGAATACCGGCAGAACCGACGAGAACCCGAGATCCCACCGCTGCGTTCCCTCGTCCCACCCGAATCCGGGAGCGATGTGGAGATCGGGATATTGCCGCGCGAGCTCGAGGCGAAGATCCGCCTCCGCTGCCGCATAGTCGGCGAGCGACATCAGGAT